>Ga0326597_10013672_pt1 | contig 10659 bp, 10 predicted proteins | sample RVTome_12_FD_203789 | JGI IMG/M metagenome (GOLD analysis project Ga0326597, IMG submission 203789) | Soil microbial communities from uranium-contaminated site in the Upper Colorado River Basin, Wyoming, United States - RVT100D185 | ecosystem: Environmental > Terrestrial > Soil > Contaminated >... | reverse complement strand
TCATGCGATATGAGTTTTTTTATTGGCCGTCGATACCGGGGCGCGGCGAGTTCGTGCGCCTGGCCCTGGAGCAGGCGGGTGCCGACTATGTGGATGTTGCGCGGGGATCCGAAGCGGATGGACTGGGGGTGGCCGCGCTCACGCGCGCATTGGCAGACGAATCCGTTACAACCCCGCCTTACGCGCCGCCGTTTCTCAGGGCGGGGAAACGGGTCATCGCGCAGACCGCCAATATTCTGCTGTATCTCGGCGCGCGCCACGGTCTCGCACCGCGTGACGAAGCGGGGCGTTTATGGGCGCATCAGCTGCAGCTGACCGTCACGGATTTTCTCGTCCACATTCACGATACGCACCACCCGATTGCGGGTGCGCTTTACTACGAAGAGCAGAAGCCGGAAGCGAAGCGCCGCGCGGCGGCTTTCCGCCAGGTGCGGCTGCCGAAATTTATCGGCTACTTCGAGCGCGTGCTGCGCTGCAATCCGCACGGCAGCCGCACCATGGTCGGGAACCAGCTGACCTACGTCGATCTTTCCATGTTCCAGTTGATGGCGGGGCTGCGCTATGCGTTCCCGCGCGCGCTGGCGCAGCTCGAGCATCCTTTGCTGGACGCGTTGAGCCGCCGTGTCGCGGCGCTGCCGCGAATTGCCGCGTATCTCAGATCGAAGCGGCGGCTGCCGTTCAATCAACACGGGATCTTCCGCCACTATCCCGAACTCGACGCGCGGCCGGCGCGCAGAGCTGCGCGCAAATAGATTCACCCCCACCTTAATCTCCCCCATCAAGGGGGAGGAGAAGTTTGAGCGGAATTTACGGCAGGATTATTGCATAAGACCGGGACGAGAAAAAAGGCCGGAAATTCGGGCCGATTCTTTCTGTTGCATTGTTCATTCCTGGTCTGGTAAGGTGCGCGACAAGCTGCGCACACGCACGCGAAGGGGCGATCCGGTCCCGCGCCGGGGCGCCGGCAAAACACGGGGGGCGCGGAATCCCCGCGATCCGCTCCCACTGATCGAGAGTTGACGGAGCCTTGCCACTTCGATGCGCGAAGACGTACCCACTGCATCCACCCGCGCCCTGGCATCCTCGTGGTCACCGAGGGTGTGGCGGGATCGTGCACGCTGGCGCGCAGCGGCACGCACCGCGTTTCCGTTCGTCGTGGTGGGCGGGATCTGGGAAATCGTCGCGCGCATGGGCATTTTTCCCCAGCGGCTGTTCCCTCCGCTGGAGGAAGTGGCGTCTGCGCTGGTGCGCCTGACTGCCGCGGGGATACTGCCGCACCACGCAATGGAGACGGTGGCCCGCCTGCTGACCGGGTTTGTGTTGGCTGCGGTGGTGGGTGTCGCGATCGGAATCGCGATGGGGCGGTCGCGCCGGGCCGAGGATATCTTCCTGCCGCTGGTAAGCATCGGTGCGCCCATCCCGGGTCTGGCGTATGCGCCTCTTTTCATGCTTTGGTTCGGCCTGGGCGATTTTTCGGCCGTTCTGCTGGTCGCTTTCGTCTCCGCTTTCCCCGTCATCATCAACAGCTGGACCGGCGTGAAAGCGGTCAAGGAGATCTGGATTCGGGCGGCCCAGGCCATGGGAGCGGACGACCGGCGGCTGTTCCGGCTCGTGATACTGCCGGGGGCGCTACCCTATGTTCTTACCGGGCTGCGCCTGGGTCTTGCCCAGGCATGGCGGATTCTGGTGGCAGTGGAAATGCTCGCGGCAGTGCCATGGGGACTGGGCTGGCTGATCTTCGGCGCGCGCGAGTTCATGAATACCGACGTGATGCTGGCCGGCATCGCGGTCATCGGCGCAATCGGCCTGATTCTGGAGAATCTGGTGTTCAAGCGGCTCGAGGAATTCACCGTGGTCCGCTGGGGGATGATGACATCGTGAACGAACTCGGCGCGCGTGTACGGTCGTTCCGCCGGGCGGCGGTCACGCTGTTGGTCGCCGCGGCGCTCTATGAAGCGACCGCCCGGAGCGGCTACTTCGCGGCGGCGCTGCTGCCCACCATTCCCGCCGTGGTTCGTACGTTGTGGGTCATGCTGATGGACGGCACCATGCTCCAGCACGCCCTTTACACCTTGTACCGGGTGATGTTCGGACTGGGACTGGCGATCGCCGTGGGGTTGCCGCTGGGAATACTGATGGGCCGCATCCCCGCGGTTGAACACTTCTTTCTCCCGCTCGTCAGCGTCCTCATGCCCATTCCCTCGCTCGCGTGGGTGCCGGTCTTCATCCTCTGGTTTGGAATCGGCAATGTCACCACGGTCCTCATTGTGTTTTATGCAGCGGCGTTCCCGATGGTGCTCAACGCGTGGTCGGGCGTGCGCTCCGTCAACCCGCTGTGGATGCGGGCGGCCGGCGCCATGGGGGCGAACGGGAGGTCGCTCTTCTGGAAAGTCATCATTCCGGGCGCATCCCCTTTCATCATTACCGGGGTTCGCCAGGCGTTCCTGCGCTCGTGGATCGCCGTGGTGGGTGCCGAGATGATCGCGGCTTCGGCGTGGGGGTTGGGCTGGGTGATCTTCGATGCCAAGGAATTCCTGAATGCGGACGTAATGCTGGCTTCCGTGGCGGTCATCGGGTGCATCGGCTTTGTCTTCGAGCGGGTCGTGTTCGGCTCGCTGGAGCGGGCCACGGTATTGCGCTGGGGAATGATGCGGGCGGCCAAGGGCTGAAGAAAACAACGATGCTCCATATAGAAATCAACAACGTTTCACTCGTGTACGACACGCCCGCAGGGCAGGTTACGGGCGTGCACGAGGCGAGCTTCGGCATGGAGGAGTCGGAGTTTCTCTGCATCGTGGGTCCCAGCGGCTGCGGCAAGTCGACCCTGCTCAACATTATCGCCGGATTTCTGGCGCCCACCTCCGGCGAGATTCGCATCGGGGGGAAAGTCGTGACGGGTCACGGCCTGGACCGGGGCATCGTGTTTCAGGATTTTGCCCAACTTTTCCCCTGGCGCACGGCTCTGGAAAACGTGGCATTCGGGCTGGAGATGAAGGGGGTCCCCAAAGCCGAGCGCGAGGAGATTGCGCTGAAACAGCTCCGGCTGGTGAAGCTCGAAAAGTTCGTCCGCTCGTATCCGCATCATCTGTCGGGCGGCATGCAGCAGCGGGTCGCGATCGCCCGCGCCCTGGCTTATAATCCCGCGGTGCTCTTGATGGACGAACCTTTCGCGGCCCTGGACGCGCTGACGCGGGACGAGATGCAACGGCTGCTCGCCGAGGTGTGGCGGGAGACCCGCAAAACGGTGATCTACGTGACGCACAACGTGGCGGAGGCTGTGTATTTGGCGGACCGGGTGGTGGTCATGACGCCGCATCCCGGCACCGTGAAAACGCAGGTGCCGATCCGTCTGTCGCGGCCGCGTGATGCGCTCAGCGTCGAGTTTTTGGAGCATCAGAAGCAGCTCATGCGCCACTTGAGCGAACAGGCTGCTTAGGCTTGATGGAGCGTGAAAAAAAGAAGGCGTCGATCAACCAACACCAAGGAGGCAAGAGCCATGAAGATTCGCAACGAAGGATACACCCGTCGGCATTTTCTAGCCGCGTCCGGGGCCGGAGTGTTGGTGGCCGGTCTGGGGCGCTCGGAACTACTGGCGGCCGCCGCGCTGGCGCCGGTTCGCCAGGGCTACCAGACGAACATGTGGGGAATGCCCACTTAGTATCTGCTGCGCTCGGGGCAGCTTGAAAAGCATGGGGTCAAGTACGAGGAGTTCGCGGTGCCCTCGGGCAACATTACCATGCAACAAATGGTCGCCCGCCAGGTGGATATGGGCACCTACGCAGGACCGTCCTTCATCATCGGTAACGCCCGCGGTGGCCTGGTGGCCATCGCCGTGATCGAGCAGGTAGGCAAGAGCATCCGGATCATGGCGCGCAAGGATTTGAATCTCACCAAGGTGGAACAGCTGCGCGGGCGGAGGGTGGCCAACCAAACCGGCTCCTCGATCGGCAATATTTTCGTGGATACGATCGCGCCTTCGCACGGGCTGAAGAAAGGCGACTACGAAGAGGTTCGCATGAACGTCAACGACATGGTGGCCGCCATGGCCGCCAAGACCGTGGACGCCATGGTAAACACCGAGCCTTACAACGCCCTCGCCGAGGCCGACGGCATCGCCACGACCATCATGAACTACTGGGATGTGGACAAGCTGCCGGTCTTCATGGCCGCCACCCCCGACTTCGTGGCGAAGCATCCGGACACCGTGGTTGCCTACCTTAAGTCCTGGCTCGCAGTGGCGAGCGACTTCAAGCAGAACCCGAAAAAAGTGTCGGATGTCATCTACGGTTTCTACACCTCGAAGGGCTACAAGATGTCGCAGGAAACCTTCGGCAAGGCGCTGGCCACCATCGACGTGAACCCGGGTTTTCCGTCCGACCTCAAGTCCTACATGCAATCGCAGGCGGAAATTCTCCTGAAAGAGAAGAAAATTCCCGCCATCCCGGACTGGAGCAAAGCCCTGCGGCCTGACTTCATGGAGCGCGCGCGCCGCTGATAGTCATCAGTCCCCGCTTGTTTTCCCGGCCGGAGCGCTCTGCAGGGTGAACCCCAGCAAGCCGCTGATGATCGCAAGCAGCGCCGCCGCGCTCAGAGCGAGCGACCAGTGGATGCCGATCAGGCTGCCCATCAGGCCGACGGTGACGCCGGCGAACGCGCGCAGGCCGAGGCTAGCCATGTTGTAGAGCCCGATCACGCGGCCGCGGATGTGCGCGGGCGCGTGAAGCTGCACCAGCGTTTGCGCCATGGCGGCAAACGAGAGTTGCAGGAAACCTGCGACAAACAGCAGCGCGAAGGCAAGCGGATAAGATCCGGCCATCGCGAACCCGCCGATCGCGCAGCACCACAGCATGGCCAGCACGAACGCGGTTTTCGGGCGCGCCTGCAGCAGGCCCCGGCTCTCGAGGACGAAGCCTGCGATCAGCGCCCCCGCGGCGTCGGCAGCGAGCAGCATGCTGTACGCGATGTCGGCGTTGCCGTGGCCGAGATCGTGCGCGAATTCCGGCATCTGCGCCTGGTAGGCGGTGCCGACAAACAGCGACGCGCCGCCCGCAAGGAGCGTCATGGACACGATGGTGCGGTTGCCGGCGATGCCGCGGATTGCCGCGATGATGTCGGCGAGGCCGCGCACCGCCGGCGCGGCATGCGCCAGGGCGCGCGGCCTGAACGGCGCTTTCCACAGCCACACCACCAGCGGCAGGTAGATCAACGCGTTGGCGAGAATTCCGTACGCGGGGCCGAGCGCGAGCATGAGTCCGCCGCCCACGGCCGGGCCCATCAGCAGACCCAGCATGCGCGCCGTGGCGCTCAGGCGCACCGCGCTTTGCAGCCGCTCGGGTCCGACGATGTCGTGGATCAGCAGCTGGCCCGCAGGCCCCCACAACACGCCGGCACAGCCATGGATGACCAGCAGCACCATCGCATGCCACATCTCGAGCGTATCGGTGACGAAAAAGAAACCCCACCCGAGCGAGGCCGCAATGAAAAAAAACATTCCAAGCTGGATGATGCGCCGCGGGTCGAAACGGTCCGCGAGCGCGCCGGAGTAGACCGAGAATAGCAGAAACGGCAGCCAGTGCGAGACCACGGCAAAGCCGCCCAGCGCGGGCGAATGAAACTTCTCGAACATCATCCAGTAGCTGATTACGTGCTCGATGCTGTCGGCCATCATCGCCAGCGCGGCAGTGATGAAATAGGCGCGGAAGGCAGGCTCGCGCAGCGCGGCGAACGACTGCGTCGAGGGCGCCTGCTGCTGGCTGGTGTTATCAGTCAAAAAAGGGCTTTCGGGTGCAATTCGCCGCCACCGGCGAACAAAAACAACAGATTTGCGCAGAGGGCTGCGCACTGGCGTCGAGACGTTATGGTGAGCGCTTGACCGCGCGCGGCATCGCTTCCTGCCCGCGGGTGTCCTTGAGGTTTTTCCAGGCGGGACGCTGCACATTGACGAGTTCGCCGAGCGATGCGTACCCGGAGCCGGACAGGCGGCACACCGGGTCGAGTAGCCGCGGATCGACGCGGCCGTCTTTCCACACCGACTGATCGACGTGAGCGTGCACGATGCGGCCGAGCACGATGTGGGTGTTGCGATCGTCCACGATCTGCACCAGCTCGCATTCCAGATGCGCGCGGGATTCCCCGACCCGTGGCGGGCGCACCCTGACTGACGGCACCGGTGTAAGTCCCGCCCACTCGAATTCGTCCTGGTCGCGCGGAAAATCGGCCGAGGTAAAGTTCATTTTCTCCAGCACGTGCATCGACACGATGTTGACGACGAACTCCGGCACTTCGCGCAGGTTTGTGAGGCTGTCCTTCGCCGTGGTGGAGCCGAACGCGACGTAGAACGGATCGCTGCCCATCAGGTTGAAGTACGAGTACGGCGCGACATTGCGCACGCCGGCCGCGGATATCGTCGACATCCATCCGATCGGCCGCGGTATCACCAATGCCGTCATCAACTGGTAGAACTCGCGCACGCTCCAGTCCTCGGGGCCGATTTCCAACGGACGATCCAGGACGGGAGGCGGAGCATTATGCGATCCAGACATTGCAGCACCTTTCATCAATTCTTCTGCGAGCCGGCGCTCTCGATGATTTTCGCAAAGCGCGCCGTCTCGTTGTGCGAGAGATTTGCCATCTGCTCAAATATGAACAAGTTTACCCTGATTGCCCCGGGCGCCGGAGTCGGGCAAAAAAACCGGACAGGAAATCCGAGCGGGGCGGCCGTCAGTGGTTCATGATTTTCAGATCGGGGTTGACCACGGCGGCGGGCATCGACGATACTCGCAATGCTCGCAATGAGGATTTTTACTCTCCTCAAGAATGTCCTTAGTATCCATGACCCCGCTATCCGAGCAGTTCACGATTCCAGGCCCGCCTGAAGAGATCTGGCCGCTGTTGAGGGACCCGGCCTTGGTCGCCTCTTGCATTCCCGGCGCCGCGTTGACGGCGGAGCAACCGGGTGGAGTCTATCAAGGGACCGTCACGGTCAAGTTCGGCCCGACGATCGCCGTTTTCCGCGGCGAAGCGACCCTGACTTACGACGACGCCGCGCGGCGCTGCACGATCGAAGGCCGCGGCATCGATCAGCGCGGGGCCTCACGCCTGCTGGTTTCCAGTGTAGTCACGGCTGGCGGGACTGACGCGACGCTCGTCACGATGGATGGCGGCTTCAGCGTCACCGGACCGCTCGACACATTCGCCCAGGCAGGCGGCGTGCATGTGGCACGCGCGCTGATGGGAGAATTCGCCAAGAACATTGCGCGTATCGTCGAGGCACGGCGCGCACCGGCGGCCGGCGCGGCAGCATCGCCGTCGCCGTTACCAACGCCCCCCTCCGCCGGCAGCCTTGGCGCCGGCGCCCTGCTGTGGAAAGCTTTCCTGGGGTGGCTTAAGCAGATTTTTTTCAAGCGAGAGAAAAGGGGCGATCCATGAGCAGCATGAAGGTGTACGAGGTGATGGCGCAGGCGTTTGTGGCCGAAGGTGTCGATACGCATTTCGCCCTGATGGGCAACGCGAACATGTATTGGAGTTCGCTGCTCGCGCTGAAACATGGGGTGCGGACGATACACGCGCGGCACGAGCACTGCGCAACCGCGATGGCCGCGGGATATTCCCGTGCGACCGGAAAAGTCGGCGTCTCCTCGGTTACGTGCGGGCCGGGATTCACCCAGATCATGACGGAGCTCACGTGCGCGGTGCGGGGCGGGACCCCGCTCGTCATCTTCGGCGGCGATACGCAGCTGAACGCGTCGTGGTCCATCCACGAGTTCGACATGGGACCGCTGGCGGTCGCCACCGGCGCGCACTACGTTCCGATCCGGCACGTTGACCGCGTGCTCGACTGCGTGCGCGAAGCGTTCCATGTCGCGCGAACCCAGCGCCGTCCCGTGGTGCTCGGCGTGCCGATGGACCTGCAGCAGCAGCCGTTCCCTTATCTTTCGGACTACAAACCGTCGGCCGACCTTGGTCCGACACCCCAGCGCCCGCATCCGGACCCGGAACTGGTCGAGCAAGTGGTCGGGCTGATCGCCGCTGCGAAAAAGCCCGTCATCATCGGCGGCCGCGGCGCGGTGCGCTCCGGTGCCGGGCCATCACTTGAAGCGCTGGCGGAACAGTGCGGTGCGCTCCTGGCAACCTCGCTGCCGGCGAAGGGACTGTTCGATCACAATCCATTCGGGATCGGCATCGCCGGAGCCTTTGCCGGTAACCTGGCGCGCGAACTGTTCGCCGAAAGCGATCTGGTGATCGGCGCCGCAGTCGGTCTGGGCAACTATACGACCGAATCGGGTTACCTCTATCCCAACGCGCGCGTGGTGCAGATCGATACCAGCCCGCGCGGCCTGTGGCAGGGATTGCGGGTTGCCGATCTGCACGTCCGGGCTGACGCCAAGGCGACTGCGGACGCGATCCTCGCCAAACTGCGCGAGCGCAGGTTTTCGGCGTCCGGCATGCGCACGGAAACACTTGCGCTGCGTATCGCGAACGAAGTTGTGGACCCGCGTGAGTACCCGGTCGCGCCTGATACGGTCGATCCGCGCAAAGCGTTGCTCGAACTCGATCGCGTGGTGCCCAAAGACTGGGATATCGTGGTCGGCAACGGCCATTTCACCAATTTCGTGATGACGCACATGCGCGACCGCGCGGCGGAGCGCTGGCACGTGATCAACGATTTCGGGGCAATCGGCTCGGGGTTGGGTGCGGGGATCGGCGTTGCCGTCACGCGCAACAACGGCAAGGTCCTGCTGATCGAAGGCGACGGCAGCCTGTTGATGCACATCCAGGAGCTGGAAACCATCAAGCGGCACGGCGTGCAACTTCTGATGTGCATACTGAACGACGGCGCCTATGGCGCGGAAGCGCACAAGTTCCGCGCGCAAAAAATGGACGCGAAAGAGTCGATCCACGGGCGCGGCGACCTGGCGGCGGTGGCAAAGGGCTTCGGATTACGCGGCGCGACGGTGACCGCCCTCGGACGCTTCGAGGCGCTCTTGCGCGAGCACCAGAAAGGCGACGGCGCGGAATTGTGGGACGTTCACATCGAAGACAAAATCCCGTCCGCGCAGTATCGGCGCGTTCATTTCGGCGAGGTTTGAACTGCATCGGGCTGATCGGGAGGGACAAAGATGCGTACACCGGTCATGGGCATGTTTGGTCTGGCGGCTCCGATTTTTGCGTTCTCGCACTGCCGCGATGTCGTTGCGGCTGTAAGTCGAGCGGGCGGGATGGGAACGCTCGGCACTTCACACGTAACGACCGGGCAACTCGAAATCGAATTGTCCTGGATCGACCAGCATGCGGACGGGAAACCCTATGGCGTCGACGTTCTTTTCCCGTCCGCGCCGCCGCAGGAATTCGAGAATCTGACGTCTGAAACCGTCAAACAATATTTGCCCAAGGAGCATCGTGACTTCGTTGAGGCGCTGCTGAAGAAGCATAACGTCCCGGAGTTCTCCAGGGAAGAGAGCGAAGAGGCGTTCCGGCATTACATGGACAATATGACGAAAACGCATCGCGAAGCCGAGCGTCGCCTCGAGGTTGTATATCGACATCCCCAGGCGAGAATGATCGTCAGCGGTCTGGGCACGCCGCCCGCTCACGTTATCGAAAGGTCTCACCGCCTGGGGCTCAAGGTCTGCGGTCTGATAGGCCACCCCAAGCATGCGAGGCGCCAGGCCGATGCAGGCGTTGATATCATTGTCGCCCAGGGTTGGGAGGCTGCCGGACATACCGGGGAGATTTCCACCCTGGTACTGGTTCCGGAAGTGGTCGATCTCGTCGCGCCGGTACCGGTTCTCGCAGCCGGAGGAATTGGGCGCGGCCGGCAATTGGCAGCGGGATTGGCCCTCGGCGCCCAAGGCGTGTGGTGCGGTACCGTTTGGTTGGGAACCGTGGAGAGCGAGGTATCGCCGGAATTGAAACACAAGCTGTTTGCGGCCACTTCGAGTGACACAGTGCGCTCCCGATGCAACACCGGAAAGCCCACCCGCCGTATCGTATCGGCGTGGGTGACGGCCTGGGAATCGCCCGATGCGCCGAAGACGTTGCCCATGCCGTTGCAGTCCATGCTGACCAATGAAGCGCTGGAGCGTATTTACAAATACAAGCCGGACGCACTTTTGACCTATCCGGCAGGACAGATTGTCGGCAACCTGCGCGAAGAAACTACCGTCAAGCAGGTCGTCTACGACATGCTGGCGGAATTCTCAGATACGCTGGACCGGTTGAACGATGCGGTTGAGCGCTGAGCTCAGGGGGAGTGTCCGGCCTGCGCCGGCACGACGGCTGTATGACTTGTTGGCCCTTCCGGATTTGGTGTGGGTGCCTACGCACGTGCAGACTGAAAACAATATGTTCCTTCTCCGGTTGCGGGGGAAGCCTAACAAAACTCCTTCCCCCCTTGCGGGGGAAGGCCGGGATGGGGGAGGAAAGCGCCGGAACGCAATCGCATGCGCCCCCCGACCTTAATCCTCCCCCATCAAGGGGGAGGAGAAGTTTTTTGCCGGCTTCCCGCCGACAAACATCCGAACCCCTGGCCTTGCAGGCGAGGGTTGTTCAGTGAAAAACCAAGATCACCAATTCGGTGAGCATCTTTTTTCAATATTATCCTTTGCGTTCCACCTCTCCCCCGACCCCTCTCCGCCCGGCGGAGAGGGGAGCAGATGG
>Ga0326597_10013671_pt1 | contig 10659 bp, 9 predicted proteins | sample RVTome_12_FD_203789 | JGI IMG/M metagenome (GOLD analysis project Ga0326597, IMG submission 203789) | Soil microbial communities from uranium-contaminated site in the Upper Colorado River Basin, Wyoming, United States - RVT100D185 | ecosystem: Environmental > Terrestrial > Soil > Contaminated >... | reverse complement strand
TCCTCGGGCAAGGTGGAGGCCTCGCATGTGTTGAGCGCCATGGGCGTGGCTGAGGAAATTGCCCAAGGCGCGATCCGCGTAAGCCTTGGTTTTGCGACCAAGCGTGCCGATATCGAAAACTTCCTTAAGGCCTTTGCCGAGCTCATTAAGCGGCTCAGGCCTAGGGTGGCGGCCTAAGGAGCCGCTAGAGCATGATCCGGAAAAGTGGGAACCGGTTTTCCGACAAGATCATGCTCAAACATGGATAAGGATTTGGAGTAGAGCCATGCCGGCAGTGCAAGAGACCGTCGCTCGCGTCAAAGAGATCGACGTCGACAAGTACAAATACGGCTTCTTCACCGACATCGAGTCGGTCAAGGCCCCTAAGGGCCTCAACGAGGACGTGGTCCGTTTCATCTCGGCGAAGAAGGGCGAGCCCGACTGGCTGCTCGACTGGCGCCTCGAGGCTTATCGCCGCTGGCTCACCATGCAGGAGCCGACCTGGGCGAATGTCGTTCACCCCAAGATCGACTTCCAAGACCTCTATTACTACTCGGCGCCCAAGAGCACCGAAGGGCCCAAGAGCCTCGCCGACGTCGACCCCGAGCTGCTTCGAACTTACGAGCGCCTCGGCATCCCGCTGTCCGAGCAGAAGGTGCTCGCCGGCGTCGAGGGCGCCCGGGTCGAAGGCCGCGTTGCGGTCGATGCCGTGTTCGATTCGGTGTCGGTGGTCACGACCTTCAAGGAGGAGCTGGCCAAGGCCGGCGTGATCTTCTCTTCCGTCTCGGAGGCGGTGAAGACCCATCCCGAACTGGTGCGCAAATATCTGGGCTCCGTGGTGCCCATCACCGACAATTTCTACGCCACGCTCAACTCGGCGGTGTTCTCCGACGGCTCATTCGTCTATGTGCCGCCGGGCGTGCGCTGCCCCATGGAGCTGTCCACCTATTTCCGCATCAACGCGGAGCAGACCGGCCAGTTCGAGCGCACCTTGATCATCGCCGACGAGGGCTCTTACGTGAGCTATCTCGAAGGCTGCACCGCGCCTATGCGCGACGAAAAACAGTTGCATGCCGCCGTGGTCGAGCTCGTCGCGCTCGACGATGCCGAAATCAAATATTCGACGGTGCAGAACTGGTACCCTGGCGACAAGGAAGGCAAGGGCGGCATCTACAATTTCGTCACCAAGCGTGGCGATTGCCGGGGCAAGAACGCGCACATCTCCTGGACGCAGGTCGAGACCGGCTCCGCCATCACCTGGAAGTACCCCTCCTGCATCCTGCGCGGCGACGGCTCCAGAGGGGAGTTCTACTCGATCGCCATCTCAAACGGCTATCAGCAGGTCGATTCCGGCACCAAGATGATCCATCTCGGCAAGGACACCTCGAGCCGCATCATCTCCAAGGGCATCGCCGCCGGGCACTCCAACAACACCTATCGCGGGCTAGTCTCGGCGCATCGCCGGGCCGCCAATGCGCGGAACTTCACCTGCTGCGATTCACTGCTGATTGGCGATAAATGCGGCGCGCATACCGTGCCCTATATCGAGGCGAAGAACGCGAGCGCGACCTTCGAGCACGAGGCGACCACCTCGAAGATCTCCGACGACCAGCTGTTCTACTGCCTGAGCCGCGGGCTTTCGGCCGAGGAGGCCGTGGCGCTGATTGTCAACGGCTTCGTGCGCGACGTGCTCCAGCAGCTGCCCATGGAGTTCATGGCCGAGACGCAGAAGCTCATCAGCATCAGCCTAGAAGGCTCGGTCGGCTAAATCCGCAATCGAATTCAGACTCAGTGGCAAGGGGTTAGAGAAGAATCGTAATGCTTGAGATCAAGAATTTGCACGTCAATGTTGATGGCCGCGAGATCCTGAAGGGCCTCGACCTCACCTTGCCGCAGGGCGAGGTGCATGCCGTCATGGGGCCCAACGGCTCAGGCAAGTCCACGCTCGCCTATGTGCTGGCCGGCAAGGAGGACTACGAGGTCACGGCGGGCTCCGTCACCTGGAAGGGTGAGGACCTGCTCGCCATGAGCCCGAGCGAGCGAGCCGCCTCAGGCGTGTTCCTGGCCTTCCAATACCCCCTGGAGATCCCAGGCGTCGCCACCATGACGTTCCTGCGTACGGCGGTGAATGCTGTGCGCAAGGCCCGCGGGGAGGAGGAGCTCTCCACCCCCGACTTCTTGAGGCTCGTGCGCGCCAAGGCGAAGCTGCTCAAGATCGACATCGAGATGCTGAAGCGCCCGCTCAATGTCGGCTTCTCCGGCGGCGAGAAGAAGCGCAATGAAATCCTGCAAATGGCTTTGCTCGAGCCGGCGCTGTGCGTGCTCGACGAGACCGACTCGGGGCTAGACATCGATGCCGTGCGCATCGTGGCCGAAGGGGTGAATGCGCTGAGAAGCCCCAAACGCGCCATGCTCGTCATCACCCATTATCAGCGGCTCCTGAACTACATCGTGCCGGACCGGGTGCATGTTCTGTCCGACGGCAGGGTGGCGCGCTCCGGCGGCCCTGAGCTTGCGCTCGAGCTTGAAGAGTCGGGTTACGCGGAGTTCGGCGAGGCCGCGAGCGGCGCGGCCGCCTAAGGGGAAGACGCGCGATGGACTTGCCAGTCCAGCAGTTCAGGACCAAGGCCGAACAGGAGCTTCTCGATCTGTTCACCAGCGCCGAGAAGGCGCTCCCTGGCGCCCGCAACAAATGGGTATCGGACCTCAGGACCAAGGCCATCGAGGCTTACGGTCGCCTCGGGCTGCCCCATCGCCGCATCGAGGCCTGGAAATATACCGATCTCCGCGCGCGGCTTGCCGACGTCAACCCGCTGTTGAAGGCGGAAGGCATTGCCGTGGGCGAGGCCGAGCTAAAACACGCGCTTGGCAGCGAGGTGGCGAAGCTTCCCGCCTATCGTCTCGTTGTCGTCGAGGGCGATCTCAGGGCCGATCTCTCGGATATGGCCGGACTGAAGGAGGCAGGCGTCGAGGCGGTTTCGCTCGCCCACGCTCTGGAGAAGCCTCCTTCCTGGCTCAAGACCGCTCTCGCTCAAGTCAATCCGCGCGAGGACGATCCGGTGCTCGCCCTCAACACCGCTCTGATGACCGGCGGCGTGGCCTTGCGCATCGGCGCCAGCGTGACCCTCAAAAAGCCTGTCCATATCATTCTGCTCGACGGCAGGGGCGAGCCCGCCTCGACCGTTACCAGGAACGTCGTGGTGGCGGAGCCCGGAAGTTCAGCCATGCTGGTAGAAAGCTTTGGCAGCCTTGGCCTCCGCGGACTTCAGCGCAATGCGGCAACCGAGGTCAGGATCGGCGACAAGGGCGCAATCAAGCATGTGAAGCTGCAGCGTGAGGGGGAGGACGCACTCCATCTCTCGACTTGGCTCGTCGAGCTTGGCGCCGATGCTCGTTACGACGCCTTCCAGTTCTCGACCGGCGCGAGCGTTGCCCGCAACCAGATCTATGCGCGTTTCGCCGGCGAGGGCTCGGTACTCGACATTTCGGGCGCCTTCCTCATGCGCGGCCGGCAGCACTGCGACACGATGCTCCTGGTCGAGCACCGCGTCCCGCGCTGCACGAGCCGGGAGTTCTTCAAGGGCGTGCTCGACGGCGAGGCGCGCGGCATCTTCCAAGGCAAGATCATCGTCTCGCCCGGCGCGCAGAAGACCGACGGCAAGCAGATGGCGGGAGCGCTCCTCCTGTCGGAGGCGGCCGAGTTCGATTCGAAGCCCGAGCTTGAGATTTTCGCCGATGACGTGATCTGCGGCCACGGCTCGACCTCGGGCCAGATCGACGAGGACCTTCTGTTCTATCTGGAATCGCGCGGCATCCCGGAAGCCGAAGCCCGCGCGCTTCTGATCCAGGCCTTTGTCGGCGAGGCGCTCGAGCGCGTCGAGGACGAGGCGCTCCGCGACGCCCTGGTCCGCGCCTCGGCCGCGTGGCTCGGCGTCGAGTTCGACTGAAGGAGCCGCCGATGACCGTGCTCACACCGTCGGCCAAGGACTTGCGAGCGGTAGGAACGCCCTTCGACGTGGCGGCGATTCGCGCCGACTTCCCCATCCTCTCCCGCGAGGTGAACGGCAAGAAGCTGGTCTATCTCGACAACGGCGCCTCGGCGCAGAAGCCGCGCGCGGTGCTCGACACCATCCAGCGCGCCTATGGCGACGAATACGCCAATGTGCACCGCGGGCTTCATTATCTGAGCAACCTCTCCACCGCCAATTTTGAGAAGGCGCGGGGTTCGGTGCGCCGCTTCATCAATGCGCGCTCCGACGAGGAGATCATCTTCACCCGCAATGCCACCGAGGCGATAAACCTCGTCGCGTCGTCCTATGGCGTCCCCCATATCAAGGAGGGGGACGAGATCCTGCTCACCATCATGGAGCACCACTCCAACATCGTGCCCTGGCATTTCCTGCGCGAGCGCCACGGCGCGGTCTTGAAATGGGCGCCGGTGTCCGACAGCGGCGAATTCCTGCTCGACGAGTTCGAGCGACTTATCAGCCCGCGCACGAAAATGATTGCTTTGACTCACATGTCGAACGTGCTCGGCACCATCGTCCCGCTGAAGGAGGTGGTGCGGATCGCGCACGAGCGCGGCATCCCCGTGCTTGCCGACGGCGCGCAAGGGGCGGTGCATCTTCCCGTCGATGTTCAGGATCTCGATGTCGATTTCTATGCCTTCACCGGCCACAAGCTCTATGGGCCGACCGGTATCGGCGTGCTCTACGGCAAGAAGGAGCATCTGGAGCGGATGCGGCCCTATCAGGGCGGCGGCGAGATGATCGGCTACGTCACCACCGAGAATGTCACCTATGCCAACCCGCCGCATAGATTCGAGGCGGGGACGCCGGCCATCGTGCAGGCCATCGGGCTTGGCGCCGCAGTCGACTATGTCGAACACATCGGCCGCGAGGCCATCAGGAGCCACGAGGACGCTCTGCTCGGTTACGCCATGCAGCGCTTGGGCGAGTTGAATTGGCTGCGCATTTTCGGCCGCGCCAAAAACAAGGGCAGCATCATCTCCTTCAACATGGAGGGCACCCACCCGCATGACGTCAGTACGATTCTCGACCGCTATGGGGTGGCGGTGAGGGCCGGCACTCATTGCGCCGAGCCTCTGCTTGCCCGCTATGGGGTGACCTCGACATGCCGCGCTTCCTTCGCCATGTATAATACGGTCGAAGAGGTCGATATCCTGGTCGAGGCGCTACACAAGACGCGTGAGATGTTTGCTTAAGATCGATGGACCAAATGGCTGAAAAAATTCGAGAGAAAGAGGCTCCCGCTTCCCTGGATGAGCGAGCGTCTGCGGGCCCCCCCGAAGCGGACGCGACCGCCGGGGCGCTCGAGCCGGCCGAGATCAAGGCCTGCGTCGGCGCCACCGGCGGCGGGGAGGGGTCGGCGATCCCGCCTGACGAGCTCGAGCGGCTTCATTCGGATCTCGTGGCGGCGCTCAAGACTGTGTTCGACCCCGAGATCCCCGTCGATATCTACGAGCTCGGCCTCATCTATCGTCTTGAGGTCGACGACGACCACAATATCGAGGTGGACATGACTTTGACCGCGCCGGGCTGCCCGGTGGCCGGCGAGATGCCGGGCTGGGTGGAGAATGCCATCTCGGCGGTGCCGGGCGTCGGCCAGGTGAAGGTCAAACTCGTGTTCGATCCGCCCTGGGACATGAGCCGCATGACCGACGAGGCGCGCCTTGCGCTCAATATGTTCTGAGCCCGGCACTTGAACCACCCCGTGATTTGCCCCACCTTCAAGCCATGACGATCCAAACCCGCCCGCAAGTCATGTCCCTCACCGAGGCTGCCGCCGAGCGCATCCGCGCGCTGACCGCCGCCTCCGGCACGGAGGTCGAAGGCGTCCGCATCGGCGTGAAGAACGGCGGCTGCGCCGGCATGGAATACACCATGTCTTATGCTTCAGACGTCGGGCCGCACGACGAGGTGGTCGAGGACAAGGGGGTCAAGCTCCTGATCGACCCGACCGCGGTGATGTTCCTGCTCGGCACCGAGATGGATTACCGCGCCGACCGCATGCGTTCCGGCTTTGTGTTCAACAATCCGAACCAGACGAGCGCCTGCGGCTGCGGCGAGTCGGTCACGCTCAAGCCCGCCGATGAAGCCGCGCGGGATCGCTCCGAAGCGCCCGAAGCCTCTTAGCGTCACCCAATGTCTGCGTCATGCCCGGACTTTGATCCGGGCATCCATGCCGTTCCGTCGGCCCGCGTAGGCGGGTCAAGCCCGGCAATGACGAGGGGAATGATGAGGAAAAGGGGAGTTCCGAACCCTAGGTCACCCGCACCGGGCGCATCATGAAGGCGGGGACGTGGTCGCCCATGCCCTGTTGCTTGGAACGGCCCGCCTGAGGCGCGTTGCCTTGAGGCCGCTCGGCAGGGGCGCCGTGAACGACGTGGCCGCCTTTCCGCTCCCCCTGGTGCTGAGGCTTGTGCTGGTCCTGCCGGACGTCGCTGCGGCGCTCATCCCGCTTGCCGGCGCCGTTGCCGTTCTGCGGGGGCGCGCTCCGCTGGGGGCTCGGCTTTTGATGTCTTGGCTGATGGCTTTCACGGTTGGTCGGCGCACCCGACCCCTGGGGGCGCTTGTCGCGGCGTGAGCGGCCACCGCGGCGATGCCGGCCATTTTCGCTCGGCCGGGACTCGGAGGCTTCTCTCTGCTCCGCTTCGCTGGGTGCGCCATCGATCCAGGGAATCTCTTGGCGGAGCAGCTTCTCGATCGCCTTGAGCGCCTTGAAGTCTTTCGGCGTCACCAGCATGGCGGCGAAACCTTCGCGGCCCGCGCGCCCTGTGCGTCCGATGCGATGGATATAGTCCTCAGGGTGAATGGGCACGTCGTAATTGAAGATGTGGCTCACCTCGGGAATGTCGAGGCCACGCGCCGCCACGTCGCTTGCGGCAAGGAAGGCGATCGTGCCGTTGCGGAAGGCATCGAGCGTCGCCGTGCGCTGATGCTGGTCCAGGTCCCCGTGCAGCGCGCCGACACTGAAGCCATGGCGCTGGAGGGAGCGGTAAAGGATGCCGACGTCCTTCTTGCGATTGCAGAAGATGATGGCGTTCTTGACGTCGATCTCGCGCATCAAGGCTCTGAGCGCCTCGCGTTTTCCTGCCTGGTCGTCGGGCGCCTTTTTCAGCCTTTGCACGATGGTCGCCGCGGCGGTTGCCTGCGGGGCCACCTCGATGCGCTCCGGCTGGTGCAGGAAGTTGTCGGCGAGGCGCTGGATTTCCGCCGGCATGGTGGCCGAGAAGAAAAGCGTCTGTCGCGTGAAGGGCAGCTTCTTGCAGATGCGCTCGATGTCGGGAATGAAGCCCATGTCGAGCATACGATCGGCCTCGTCGACCACCAGAATCTCGATGCCGTTCAGAAGCAGCTTGCCGCGCTCGAAATGGTCGAGCAGCCGGCCGGGGGTCGCGATCACCACATCGGCGCCGCGATCGAGCTTGCGGTCCTGATCGTCATAGGACACGCCGCCGATCAGAAGCGCCACGGTCAGCTTATGGCTCTTGCCGAGGATCTCGAAATGCTCGGCGACCTGGGCGGCAAGCTCGCGGGTGGGTTCCAGGATCAGCGAGCGCGGCATGCGCGCTCTTGCGCGCCCACGCTCCAGCCGCGTCAGCATCGGGAGCACGAAAGAGGCGGTCTTGCCGGTTCCGGTCTGGGCGATGCCGAGCACGTCGCGGCCAGCGACGACGAAGGGGATAGCTTTATCTTGTATGGGGGTGGGAGTTTCAAAGCCTGCCGCGGTGACGGCAGTCAGCACTTTCGGACTTAAGCCAAGATGTGAAAAGCTCATGCGTTAGCAAAAATTCCGCGGGGCCCGAAGCGCCACGCGTATCTTCTTTCTTTAGGCGCAACTATTTGCTGCAACGATTCGCAGCCTTTGCGCAAGACTCGACTGAAGCAGTGCGGCGAATATGCCCTGCATTGCCTGCTCCTCAAATAGGGCGCTTGACCAATCGGCGCAAGAGGCAAATCTACGCGGCGCGGAAAACCCGCGTAATATAAGGTTGATAGAAGGAGGGGGGACCGCCGCCAGGCCATGAATATGACCGACTCTGCCGATGTGGCGATCAAGCCGCCCGTGCTGTTCCTGGGCGCGCTCGCGATCGGCTGCCTCCTGAGCCTCATCCTTCCGGTCGGACCGAGGCTTGGGTCGGCGAACGGGCTCGCGCTTTCGGTCGGCTTGACCTTCGTGGCGATCGGTTTTGCCCTTGCGGCGCTTTCGGTCCGCCGCTTCCGTCTTGCCGGCACCAGCGTCGTGCCCGGGCAACCCTCGACGGCGCTCGTGGTCGAGGGGCCTTACCGCGTCACGCGCAACCCGATCTATATCGGCTTCGTGCTCGCCTATTTCGGGCTTGCCGTCATGCTGACGAGCGTGTGGGTCCTGCTGCTGCTGATTCCAGTGCTGATCATCTTGCAGCGCGGCGTGGTCGAGCGCGAAGAAGTCTATCTCGAGCGGCAATTCGGCGAGACCTATCGCCAATATAAGGCAGGCGTGCCGCGCTGGCTGTAGCTCAAATATCCAGATCGTCGGGTTTGGCGAAGGCGGCGCGCTCCTGGATGAAGCGGAAGCGCGCCTCGGGCTTGTTGCCCATGAGCTGATCGACCAGCTTGCCCGTGCTCTTGTCGTCGTCGGCGATCTCGACTCTGAGCAACGTGCGCACTCTAGGGTCCATGGTCGTCTCTTTGAGTTGCCTCGGAAGCATCTCGCCCAAGCCTTTGAAACGACTCACATCAACCTTGCCCTTGCCGTTGAACTCCTTGCGCATAAGCGCCTCCTTGTGCGCGTCGTCCCGCGCGTAGAAGGTCTTGGCGCCCTGGCTCAGGCGGTATAGCGGCGGCACGGCGAGATAGAGATGGCCTCGGTCGACGAGCCCGCGCATCTCTTGAAAAAAGAAGGTGATGAGGAGCGAGGCGATATGCGCGCCGTCGACGTCGGCGTCGGTCATGATCACGACTTTCTCGTAGCGCAAATCTTCGTCGCGATAGCGCGGCCCCGTGCCACAGCCGAGCGCCTGGATCAGATCGGCCAAGAGCTGGTTGTCGGCAAGCTTGTTCGAGCTTGCGCTGGCGACGTTGAGGATTTTACCGCGCAGGGGCAGCACGGCCTGGGTCGCCCGGTCGCGTGCCTGTTTGGCCGAGCCGCCGGCAGAATCGCCCTCGACGATGAAGATCTCCGTGCCTTGCGCCCCGCTCAGCGCGCAGTCGGCGAGCTTGCCGGGGAGGCGCAAGCGTCTGGTCGCCGTCTGCCGGCCGATCTCCTTTTCCTTCCTGCGGCGGAGCCGTTCCTCGGCGCGGTCGATGATCCAGTCGAGCAGGCGGTTGGCCTGGGCCGGGTTTCCGGTCAGCCAATGGTCGAAGGCGTCGCGCAGCGCGCCCTCGACGATGCGGGCGGCCTCCGGGCTCGCCAGCCTGTCCTTGGTCTGGCCCTGGAACTCCGGCTCGCGGATGAACATGGAGAGCATGGCGGCGGCTGTGCCGAGCACGTCGTCGGCCGTCACTTGGGCGACGCGCTTGTTGCCGGTGAGTTCGCCATAGGCGCGCAGGCTCTTGGTGAGCGCGGCGCGCAAGCCCGCCTCGTGCGTCCCCCCGTCGGGCGTGGGCACGGTGTTGCAATAGGAACTCAAGAACCCGTCGTCGCTGGCGATCCAGGCGATCGCCCATTCGACCGAGCCGGAGCCTTCGGTCTTCTCGATCCTTCCGGTGAACGCGTCTTTGGTGACGGGTTCCTGACCTTCGATGCGGCTCGCCAGAAAATCCTTGAGGCCCCCCGGAAAATGGAACACGGCGCTCTCGGGCGTCTCGCTGTCGCCTTGGAGCAGGGCTTTGGCGCACGACCAGCGGATCTCGACGCCGCGGAAGAGATAGGCTTTCGATCGCGCCATGCGGAAGAGCCGCGCCGGCCTGAAGGCCGCCCCCTTGCCGAAGATCTTGGGGTCCGGCCGGAAGCGAACCTTGGTGCCGCGGCGGTTCTTCACCGCGCCCAGGCTCTTCAGCGGGCCGTCGGGCTTACCCCGCGTATAGCTCTGGCGATAGAGCTTCTGGCCGCGCGCCACCTCGACCTCCATGCTCTCCGACAGCGCGTTGGCGACCGAGACGCCGACGCCGTGCAGGCCGCCGCTCGTCTCGTAAACCTTCGAGTTGAATTTCCCGCCCGCATGTAAGGTGGTCATGATGACCTCGAGCGCGGACTTCTTCTTGAATTTCGGGTGTGGGTCGACAGGAACGCCGCGGCCATTGTCGGTCACGCTGAGGAAACCGTCGGCCTCGAACGCGACACCAATGTGGTCGGCGTGGCCCTCGACCGCCTCGTCCATGGCGTTGTCGAGCACCTCGGCGAAGAGGTGATGCATCGCCTTCTCGTCGGTGCCGCCGATATACATGCCGGGTCGCCGGCGCACCGGCTCGAGCCCCTCCAGCACCTCGATGTCGGCGGCGGTGTAGGCCTCGTCCGAGCGGCCAGCGGATTTGCCGTGCGCGGCCTGCTTTGAGCCCTTGATGGGCTTCTTCTTCAGCTCGTCCTCGAGCTTGGCGAACAGGTCGCGGGATGAGGCGGCTTTGCGCATGGGTCTTTTGGACACCAGGGGCTCCACGAATCTCTATGCACAGGGAAACGACTCTAGCTCGCACGCGTTCGCGGCTTTTTCAAGAGTCCCCGTGGGCGAAGCGCGTC
>Ga0326597_10013670_pt1 | contig 10660 bp, 8 predicted proteins | sample RVTome_12_FD_203789 | JGI IMG/M metagenome (GOLD analysis project Ga0326597, IMG submission 203789) | Soil microbial communities from uranium-contaminated site in the Upper Colorado River Basin, Wyoming, United States - RVT100D185 | ecosystem: Environmental > Terrestrial > Soil > Contaminated >... | reverse complement strand
GGCGTGGACGAGTACTGGATCGTGGACCGACACGCACGCGTCGTGGAGCGGTGGTGCCCGACGGATGAACGCCCGGAGATCGTGGCCACTGAACTTCGTTGGAAGCCGGTCGGCGCGGCTGACCCCTCGTGATCGACCTGCCCAGGATCTTTGCGGACGCCGCCCGGCAGGCCGACGACGCTGGAATCGCGTGGGAATAGGCGTTAGAATTGGGAACATTCGAACCACGGGATCCGATGTCGACCGAGCGGTACAATCCGAACAACAAGGGCTGGGGCATCGCCGCCATCATCATCGCGCTCGCGATCATCGCGAACGTGACCGCCTACTCGATCCACAAGGCGACCTACCTCCAGCCCGACAAGCCGAAGGCCGAAGCGGCAGCGCATTAGCGCCGGCCGGAACTGAGTCACGAAAACGACACGGGGGCGCGATTCGCGCCCCCGCTTCTCATTCCCGGATGCCGGCCTGAGAGATCAGTTCTTGTGCCTGAACGTGATCCGGCCCCGACTCAGGTCGTACGGCGAGACTTCGACCGACACTCGATCGCCCTGCAGCACGCGGATGCGGAACCGGCGCATCTTTCCGGCCATCGTCGCGAGCACGTCGTGACCGTTGGAGAGTTGCACCCTGAACGTGGCGCTGGGGAGCACTTCGCTGACGGTGCCTTCGAGTTCGATCGCTTCTTCTTTCGCCATGGATACCGGGTTGCTGGGTGGTCGGTGGGTGGCCAAATCCGCGCGGTGCGTGGACTATGCTGTTAATTGTAGTGTCTCCGGGGGCCCCGAACCAGCACCAGCCCCGGGCGCTGTGCCTGTCCTCACCCATTGATCACCCCGCGAGGGACCCGTGTCGCCACTCACGCCAGCCTCCAGACTGCTGATCAGCCTCGCCGTTCTGGCCGCCTCCTTCGCCACGCCGTTCCCCGCGCAGCCCCAGGCCACGGCCCGGCTTGGTGTCCCGGAATCGGATCTGACCGCGGTGATGGCAAAGGTCATTGCCTGGCGCCGCGACATTCACGAGCACCCGGAACTCGGCAATCACGAGATTCGCACCTCGAAACTCGTCGCCGACCACTTGCGCTCGCTCGGGATGGAAGTGCGCACCGAGGTCGGGAAGACGGGCGTCGTCGGCGTCCTCAGGGGAGGCAAGCCGGGCCCGGTGGTTGGACTCCGCGCCGACATGGACGGGCTGCCCGTCACCGAGGAGTCGACCCTGCCGTTCAAGTCGACGGTCAAGACGACCTTCGCGGGCCAGACAGTTGGAGTGATGCACGCGTGCGGACACGACGCGCACACGGCGATGCTGCTCGGCGCGGCCGACGTCCTCGCGAAGAACAAGGCGAACCTGCCCGGCACCGTGGTTTTCATTTTCCAGCCGGCCGAAGAAGGCCCGCCGCCAGGCGAAAAGGGCGGCGCGGCACTCATGATGGAAGAACGGGCACTCGACAACCCGAAGGTCGAAGCGATCTTCGGCATGCACGTCTGGCCCGATGAAGCGGGCAAGATCACCTACCGGCCGCGTGGCGCCATGTCGGCGGCCGACGGCCTCAACGTCGTGGTGCACGGTCGCCAGACGCACGGCGCGCAGGCATGGCGCGGCGTCGATCCCATCGTCGTGTCGAGCCAGATCGTGACGGCACTGCAGACCATCACCGCCCGCCAGACCGACATCACGCTGGCGCCGGCCGTCGTGACAATCGGCACGATTCACGGCGGCATCCGGTTCAACATCATTCCGGACAGCGTGGTGATGACGGGAACGATCCGCACCTTCGACGAGGAAATGCGCAAGGATGTGCACATGCGGATCAGGCGCACGGCCGAACGCATCGCCGAGGCAAGCGGCGCAACGGCGACTGTGACGATCACAAAGGCGGCCGACCTCGTCTACAACGACCCGGCGCTGACGGAGATGATGGCGCCAAGTCTCAGGCGCGCGGCAAACGACAAGGTCAATCCGAGCGGACTCTGGATGCCGTCTGAAGACTTCTCCGAGTTCACCCGCAACATCCCGGGGCTTTACGTCTTTCTCGGAGTGAACGCGCCCGGCGTGACGGCCGACGATGCCGCGCCAAATCACTCACCGAAGTTCTTCGTTAACGAGGACGCGCTGCCCGTCGGCGTGAAGGCATACGTCGCGCTCGCAACCGACTATCTGGCGCAACGGGCGGAGGCCGGCCGCACGCCGTGAACCTGTCGTGAACCCGTTGGAGATCGTCGCGGTTGTCTTTGGGCTGACCAGTGTCTGGCTGGCCGCGCGCGAGCATATCGTGAGCTGGCCGACGGCGATCGTGAACGTGGGCATCTTCTTTTTCCTGTTCTGGGAAGCGCGACTCTACGCCGACTCGGTGCTGCAACTCTTTTATCTCGCGCTCTCGGCGTACGGCTGGTGGGCATGGCTCCATGGTGGACCGCACAAGGCGCGATTGCGCGTCTCAAGGGCGAGTCGACGCGTCTGGCTCTTTGGCGCGCCGCTGGCGCTCCTCGGCGGGCTCGGCCTTGGAACCGTGCTCGCGCGCTACACGGATTCGCCAGTTCCGTATCTCGACGCGATGCTCACGTCCACAAGCCTGTTCGCCCAGTGGATGATGACGCGCAAGATGCTCGAGAACTGGATCGTCTGGATCATCGCCGACATCGTGTACGTGCCGATGTTCATTTCGCGCGGACTGCCATTCACGTCGGTGCAGTACGCGGTGTTCCTCGTGCTGGCATGGCTCGGCTACGCCGGTTGGCGAAAGTCGTGGAACGCAGACCGCGCGGCCGCGCAATCGGACACCGCATCGGGCGCCATGGCGCCGATTGGTGCCCGATGATCGATGGACAGTGCGTGACGGCAATGCGAGTGGTGATCACAGGCCCGGAGTGCACGGGCAAGACCACGCTGGCCGGGCTGCTCGCCGGGCGATTCGGCGCACGATGGGTCCCTGAGGCGGCGCGTGCCTACGCCGCCGCACGACCGGGTCGAGACCTCAGCGTTGGCGACGTCGAACCGATCGCGAGACTGCACATCGCCAACGACGATGCGCTGCGCGCGGGCGGAGCACCCGCCGACCCTGGCCCGGCAAGCGTGAGCGCAGCGCCGGCTGCGGATGCCACCCCGAGGCTGGTTTTTCTGGATACGGATCTCCTGAGTACCGTCGCGTATTCCCGCCATTACTACGGCGCGGCAAGCCAATGGCTCGAACGCGAAGCTCGCGCCCGGCTTGGCGCGCTCTACCTGCTTTGCGAACCCGACCTGCCCTGGACGGCGGACGGGATTCGCGACAGGCCGTCGAATCGCGCCAAGATGTTCGCGCATTTCGAACAGGTGCTCGGTGAATTCGGTGCCGACGTTCGAATCATCTGCGGCGAGGGCGATGCACGCACCGCAGCGGCCGAGCGGGCGGTTGCCGGCATGCTCGCCGCGGTCGCGCGATGACGACGCAGATCGCGCTCCCCGATCAGGCCTCGACGCTCGAACTTGCCGCGGCCGGGCTGCAGGCGCTCATCACGTTGTTCCTCGCCGCGCTCTGCCTTGGCGTCTGGCGCCGCGGACGGGAACCGCACTTTGGATGGTGGGCGGTCGCATTCGGCATCTACGCGGTGCGCATCGGCGCGATCATGGCGTTCCTGCAGACACTCAACCTCAATTGGCTCTTCTGGCACCAGGTGATCACGGGCTGGACGGCACTTACCCTGCTCTGGGCCGCGATTGTCTTTGCGCACCGTGCGAAGTGGCAGGCGTGGTACTGGGTGCTGCTGGCTTTTCCACCGCTCTGGGGCTACATCGCGGTCAACAAGCTCGACAACTTTGCGCTCGCCGCGACGCCCGCCGTGCTCTTCATCTCCGGTGCGACAATCTGGACGGGCGTCGTGCTGCTCAGGTATCGCAAGCCCGCCACGCGCGCCGCGAGCACGCTGCTCGGATGGTCGTTCGTGGTCTGGGGGCTGCATCACCTCGACTATCCGATCCTGCGCGCCCAGGGGGCGTGGCTGCCGTGGGGCTACTACCTCGACATCCTGTTCGTGCTGGCCGTGGGATCGGGAATCCTGCTGTTGGTGAACGCAGAACTCGCGAGCCGGCTGCAGGCGCGCTCGCTCGAACTCGAGCGACTCTCCCGGCGCATGGTTGGGCAGCACGAGGAGGAACGGCGGCGATTGTCGATGGCACTGCACGATGAGACCGCGCAGCTCTTTGCCGCGGTCAAGCTGCAACTCGGCGTGGTGCGCGAGCAGGTGGCCGCGCCGCAGGCCGAGCGTCTTGACCGCGCGATCGAGCTGTTCGACGACGGTATTCGCGTGGTCCGCCACGTTACGCACGACCTCCGCCCCGCTCTCCTCGACGACCTCGGCCTGCTGCCGGCGCTGCGGTCGCTCGTGGGCGAGTTCGCGGAGCAGCACGGCATGCCCGTGACGTTCACGGCTCCGGACGCGTTGCCGGTGATCGCCGGAGAGGCGGAACTCGCGGTGTATCGGGTGGTGCAGGAGGCGCTCGCGAATGTCAGTCGGCACGCATCGGGCGCGCCGGCCAGGGTCCGCATCTCGGCGACAGCCAGCGAGCTGCGGCTGGAGGTGGAAGACGACGGACCGGGACTCGCGGACGCCGACACGATTGCCCGCGCCGAAGCCGCGGGCCACCTTGGAATCGCCGGCATGAGGGAACGCATCGGCGCGCTGGGCGGCAGCGTATCGATAGAATCCCCAAAGGGCGGCGGCGTCGTCATCACCGCGAACGTGCCCATCACTGAGGAGAACCCGCGGTGACACCGATCCGCGTGATGGTGGTGGACGACCACAGCGTTGTGCGCGAAGGAATCCGCCACGTCCTGAACGACGCCACCGAGTACACGGTGGTGGGCGAAGCGCCGAGCGCAGCGGAAGCGATCGCGGTGGTAGCCACGCTCGCGCCCGACGTGATCATTCTCGACATTTCGATGCCCGGCGGTTCCGGACTGCCCGCAGTCGCCGAACTGCTCGAACGGGCGCCGAAGGCCCGCGTGTTGATGCTATCCGTGCACGACGATGCGGAGTACGTCATCGAAAGTGTTCGCGCCGGCGCGCATGGCTACCTGCGCAAGGACTCGGCGCCCGGCGAAATGCGCGCCGCGATCACAGCCGTTCACGCCGGCCACGGCTACTACTCGCCCAAGCTGGCCGGTGTGCTCGCCGATGCGCTACGCGGTCGCGCTGCGCAGCCGGAGCCCGCAGCGCCGCCCAGGGCGGCCGAGTTGCTCACGCCGCGCGAGCGCGAGATCCTGGCGCACATCGCCGACGGGGCGACGAACCGCGAGATCGGCACGCGGCTCGGCATCAGCACGAGAACGGTCGAAGCGCATCGGGACTCCCTGATGCGAAAGCTCGGAATCCGTACTGTGGCGGGGCTGACACGGCTCGCGATTGAACAGGGACTGACGCTGCCCGTGCGCTAGGGCTGCGACCGCGTAAAGACCATCGTACCGCGCCCCGGTCCGTGTTCACTGCCCACGTGGGCGGCGAAACTCGGGGACCCGAAACCGGGGGCCCGAAACCAGTCGGGAGCGAATCCCGCTACCCGCCATTCCAGGGTCTCGGTGCTATCGCGAGTCACGGATCACGCGGACGAATCCGGAAGGCGCCGGATACGGCAACGGCACTACCTGGTGAACTGCGCTCGGCATGCCGCCCGCGTTCGGCGCTGTCGCTGGAGGAGACAAGGACCCGGGATGACGCCCGCGCAACGCTGGCGCAAGGCGCTTCCATGTCAGCGTGACTTCACGCGGTCAAAGCCCTGGTCAGGCATTTCTCACGGGTATTCCCCTCGCGGCCCTGCTAGCAGGGAGCGCTCTCGGCTCTACCGGTGAGTCACGGATGACTACGGATAATACCGATCAGGCTGGTACCGCAATGCTGGAAGAACTGCCAGCGCAGTCGGTCGTCGCATAGTGCCCAACCAGCTGGCGCGGTCATTTGTGCGGATTTGCCCGTTTCACCACCACCCGATCCACGCTGTCGTACCAGTCTGAACCGGATCACCCGCCTGATCCGTGACCAGACATGGAGCCGAGTGGCCGGTCGCGGCAACACCAGGCTGGGCTGGCGGGCGCGGGCTCGATCTTGGCAACAGCTCAGGCTGTCAGCGAAATGAAGCAGCGCGCCGACCACCTTATCACACAGGCCACGTCCTCGACTCGTACATCCGCGCCGTATCCTCAAGCCCGTGCCTGCGGAGGAACGCGTGCCAGCGCGGGCTCGCCACCATTCGTCCGAGGCCGGGGGTCAGGGCCAGCATGAAGAGCGCCGGCGCGTGAGCCTGCGCGCTCTGCTCGAGCAGATCAAGTGCGCGATCAAGATCGCCCAGCAACCACCAGACGAGCCCGCGGGATCCGGTGGCCGCCGCGGACGCTTCGAGCTTGGCGTCCGTCGCACGCGCATCTGCGTCGCGGCCGGCCAGCGCGTACGTAACCGCGAGGAGCCCGAGACAGAAGGCGCTCCCAGGGAGCAACTCGGCGGCCCGTTCCATCTCCCGCACCGCGTCGTCGAACCGGCCGGCCAGCGTGTGCGCCCAGCCGGCTGCCCAGTGCGACGCACCGAAATTCGGATCGAGCTCGAGGGCGCGTTCGGCGATGCGCATGGCGCCAAGGGGCTCGCCGGTGAAGGAATAACTGATCGATGCGACAGCATGGATGAGCGGGGTGACCGGTTCAACTTCGCAGGCGCGCATGGCCATCGCGCGCGCCTCGTCGTCACGCCCCATGCCGGCGAGCGCTTGCGCGTAGTACGCGTGTGGAGTGCCCCACGACGGCTTGATCTCGATGGCCCGCTTGAAGGCTCGCTCCGACGCCGGAAGGTCCCAGGCAAACCAGAGTTCGAAGAGCGCTGCGGCCGCGTGTGAGTCGGCGATCGTGTCGTCGAGCTCGAGCGCACGGTAGGCGTTGGCCCTGATGCGCGGGAAGGCATCGGCGGGCGAGATGTATCCGTAGAGGGCGAGCGCCGACTCGCCATCGGCGAGCCCCGCGTACGGCAGGGCAAACGTCGGGTCGGCGGCGGCGGCGCGGGTGAAATACTCCATGGCGGTGCGCAGGTGCGTGCCGCGTTTTTCCCAGAAGTAACGCCCCTTGAGGTAGAGGTCGTACGCCTCGATGTTCTCGGTGGCCGGGCGGACGAGCGATTCGTGCGCGGCGGCGCCAACAAGGCGGATCTTCAGCTGCTCGGCGATGGCGCGCGAGATCTCGTCCTGCACCGCGAAAATGTCTTCCATCTCGCGGTCGTAGCGCTCGGACCAGATGTGGAATCCGTCGCTCACGTTGATCAGCTGCGCCGTGATGCGAAGCTTCTTTCCCGCCCGCCGCACACTGCCCTCGAGAATGGTGCTCACCTTGAGCGCCTTGCCGATCTCGCCGATGTCGATGTTCTTGCCCTTGAAGGCAAAGGCCGAGGTGCGGGCGGCGACGCGGAGGCCCGGGAGCTGGACGAGGGCGTTGATGATCTCCTCGGTGATCCCGTCGCTGAAGTACTCGCTGTCGGCGTCAGCGCTCATGTTTGCGAAGGGAAGGACGGCGATAGACTTCTCGGTCGGGGCCGTGGCCCTGGCCCCCGACGACGGCGTCAGGCGCACCTCGTCGCGCTCGGAGTCGCGGAGCGCCGCGAGGAAATCGCCGGCGGTGCGGAAACGATCGCCGGGTGAAGTCATCATCGCGCGCTCGACGGCCTTCTCGACACCTGATGGAATGGCACCGTCGATGGTGCGGAGCGCAGTCGGCGTGTCGCGAAAACGCGCGATGAGGATCGCAGCTGCCGTGGCGCCGGTGAAGGGTTGCTTGCCCGAGAGCATTTCGTACAGCACCGCGCCGAGCGAATAGATGTCGCTGCGCTCGTCGATCTGCGACTCGCCCGCGGCCTGTTCGGGACTCATGTACACAGGCGTGCCGATCGACACGCCGGTGCCCGTGATCGCATCGCCGGCGTGAGTCTTCGACGCGTCGATGGCCTTGGCGATGCCGAAGTCAAGAACCATGGCGTGGTTGCCCGAGAGCAGGATGTTCTCCGGCTTGATGTCGCGGTGGACGACTCCCTGCGAATGCGCGTAGCCGAGCGCGTCGGCGACCTCGAGGGCCACTCGGACCGCCTCCATTGGAGTGAGGTGCGCGTCGCGCGCGAGTCGCGCGCGGAGCGACTCGCCCTGGATGAGCGGCATGGTATAGTACGGGACCCCACCTGCCTCACCCGCGGAGAGCAGGGGCACAATGTGAGGATGCTGAAGGCGCGCGGCCACCTGGATTTCGCGGGTGAAGCGCTCGACGCTGATGGTGCCGGCGATGTCGGGCGGGAGGACCTTCACCACCACCTTTCGCTTGAGCTTGGTCTCCTCGGCGACGAACACACGCGACATCCCACCGCCGCCCAGCTCCCGTTCCATGGAGTAGGCGTCGCCGAGCGCGGACTGCAGCTGGGCAAGGAGATTGTCGGCCATCGGGTCGGGTTAACCTACCGACGGCGGGCTTCCCTTGCACTGGCAGGGCCGTGGTTGGCCGGCGTGGCGACCAGCTGAGGTTCGGCCCATACGACAGGCAACCTTTACCATGCGGGCAGGGAGCACGGCTCATAATGGGGCCGCGTAACCGGATTAGGTATTACTACGGAGGCGAAGTGTGAGGTTATGGCCCCCGCTCCGTCGTAGAGTTCCCAATAGTCACCGTTTTCCCTGCACGGTATCCTGAGCCCGTCCTCCAAACAGGATCACCAAACCGTGCCTTCCCTCTCGTTCCTTCTGCGTGGCCTCGCTGCCACGCTGCTCGTTCCGGCCACGATGTACGCCCAGCAGGGCGCACGAACAACGGCCAACGACACAACAGCAAACGCCAATCGCTCGACAACGCTCAAGGCCGTCACGGTCACGGCCACCCGCACGACCACCGACGTTCGCGACGTCGCGGCACCGGTGCTCGTGCTCGACTCGACGGCCATCCGATCACGGATGGCGACCGGCACCGCCGATCTTCTTCGTGAACAACCCGGCGTCGACGTCGTCGGCACCGGCGTCAACCAGGCGCGGCCGATGATCCGCGGCCAGCGCGGCCAGCGGATCCTCCTGCTCGAAGACGGACTGCGGCTGAACAACTCGCGCCGGCAGCAGGACTTCGGTGAAATCCCGTCGCTCGTGGACGCCGACCAGGTGGCCCGCATCGAAGTGGTGCGCGGTCCGGCATCGGTGCTCTATGGAACGGACGCGATTGGCGGCGTGATCAACCTCATCACGCGCTCGCCGAACATTGGCGGACCGGAGCGAATCACGGGCCGCGTCGGCTATCAGTACGGCGGCGCCGGCGGGCTGAGCAAGACGACGGCCGCGGTGGGAGGCCGTTCGGGCAGCTGGGCGTTCGACCTCAACGGCTCGGCGCGCGTGGCCGGCGACTACGACGCGCCCTCGGGCTCGTACGGAAACGTCACGCTCGCGGGAAAGACACCACTGCAGCACAGCGGCGTGCGCGACCAGAACCTGTCGGGCACGCTGGCGTGGAGCCCGCGCAGCACACTCGACGTCTTTGCGCGGTACCAGCGCTATGCGGCCGACGACGCGGGATTCGGCTACGTGACGCCCGCCGCGATCGGCGCCGACCCGACAGAGGTCGAGATCACGTACCCGATGCAGGAGTTCGGCAAGTTCACCACCGGGCTGCACGCGAGTGCGCTCGCCATGCCAATCGCGGACCGGTTTGACTTCTCAGTGTACCGGCAGCGAAACCAGCGCGACCTGGCGCAGCGGATCTTCGCTTTCTTCGGCCCTGGCACGCCGCCGGGGGCGGGCATCGATATCCGTACGGCGAACTTCACGGACATCACGTCGTTCGGGTTCCGAGCCGAAGCGTCGAAGGTGCTGAGCCGCATGATCGTGACGTATGGTGTCGACTTGTTCAACGACAACTCGGTGAACACCGATTCGAGCAAGACGACCGTGGTTGGGTTCGGTCCACCGACGCCGAAATACAGCACTGCGACGAACGTGCCAAACGCGACGCTCACGAGTTACGGCGCATTCGCGCAGACCGACATGCGCCTGCACGACCGCTTCTCGCTGATCGTTGGCGGGCGCGGCCAGTTCGTGAACAGTTCGCCGAAGGCGACGGCCGGCCGCACCGACGTGATCGAGAGTCATTCCAATGGCACGGGCGTGTATGCCGTGAACGCGGTGTGGCGTCTCGATGACCAGCTGTCACTCGTGGCGACCGCGGGCCGCGGCTTCCGTTCGCCGAACCTCGTCGAGCGCTATTTCGACGGACCAACACCCGAGGGGTCGGCGTTCCAGAAGTCGGCACCCGACCTGCTCGCCGAGACGAGCTTCAACGTGGATGGCGGCGTGAAGTACCGGAACGGCCGGTTCACGGCCGAAGCCTCGCTCTTCCAGAACGACATCCGCGACGCGATCATCGCCGCGCCGACTGGCGAAAAGCAAGGCACCCTGCCGATCTACCAGAACGTGAATGTCGGCAAGCTGCGCGCGAAGGGCGCCGAAATCTCGGCCACGGCGCTGCTGTGGCATGGCTTCACCGCCGGAGCGAACTATTCGACCGTCAAGTCGTCGAATCTGGCGCAGGCCAACGTGCCGGTCGGTGACACGTACGCGAGCAAACTCAACGTCTCGCTCGGCTGGGCGGACAATTCGGGGCGGTTCTGGTCGGAGTACTCGGTGCGCCGCAATG
>Ga0326597_10013669_pt1 | contig 10661 bp, 6 predicted proteins | sample RVTome_12_FD_203789 | JGI IMG/M metagenome (GOLD analysis project Ga0326597, IMG submission 203789) | Soil microbial communities from uranium-contaminated site in the Upper Colorado River Basin, Wyoming, United States - RVT100D185 | ecosystem: Environmental > Terrestrial > Soil > Contaminated >... | reverse complement strand
AGCCTAGAAAGTGCGGGCACAATGAATCGCCCTATAGTTGGAACAAAGGTTCTTCTGGGTATCGCGCTGGTTGGGTATCTCTCTGCGCTCCAGCGTGAGGGTGTGGCGCAGTCGTCTACCGTCACCATCCGCGCTGACAGGCTCCTCGATGGCCGGGGCGGGATTGCCAGGAATGTGGTAATTCGAATTGACGACGGTCACGTCAGTTCAGTGGGGCCCTCCAGCGAGCGAGCAACTTACACGTTATCGAACGTCACCTTAATGCCGGGCTGGATCGACACGCATGTTCACATCTATATGTACTTCGACAACGACGGTCGATTGGCAGACTGGACAATCGAGCCGCCCGCACAAGTGGCACTTCGCAGCGCTGAGAATGTGTGGGTCACACTCCAGGCTGGCTTTACCACAGTGCAGAGTGTTGGCAGCACTTCCGACGTCGATCTCAGATCGATTATCGGTCGCGGGTTTCTTCCTGGGCCGCGCGTGCTCACATCCGTCAGACGGCTGGGCGGCCAAATTGGCGGCGGCGACCCGGAATACCTTCGGGCGTGGGTGCCACGGGCGAAGGGCGAGGGCGCGGACCTGATCAAGCTGTTTGCCTCTGCAGGTCCTCAGGAAGGCGGCAAACAGACGATGTCTGCGGAGCAGCTTCAGGCGGCGTGTGGCGAGGCAAATGCCCAGGGACTTCGGACCCTGGTGCACGCCCTCGGCGCCGAGGCGATCGAGGCGGCCACGCTCGCAGGCTGCACGCAGATCGAGCATGGCAATTTCGCCACGGATGAAGTCCTGCGTCTTATGGCCGACCGTGGCACGTACTTCGACCCAGGACCCATTCAGACACCCGCGCAGCTTGAAACCTTCCAGCGAGCTCTGAAGATTGCCGGCTTGAAGATTGTGTTCGGCTCCGATGCGGTGGCGGGTACCCATGGTCGAAATGTAGAGGAGGCAATTGTCCGCGTCCGTGACGGTGGGCAAAACGCAATGGCAGCGATTGTGGCCATGACGTCGCTCTCGGCTGAGTCGCTGCGCATGGGGGAGCGAATTGGCACCATCGCGCCCGGAATGGAGGCAGATATTGTCGGCGTGTCAGGCGATCCGTTGACGGATATCACTGCCCTGAGGCGCGTTGTCTTCGTCATGCGAGGCGGCAGGGTCTACAAAAACGAACATTGACCTGGCCACAGTCAAAACTGAGCAACCGGGAAGATCCTTAACACAGTAAACCGGGGACATCGTTTACACCTCGGGGAGCCGCCGGTCAGCTCCGAATGACATACTTGCGCTCATCGAACCGTGCGATCAAGACGTTGCAGAAGTAGATCGACCAGATGCCATCGTCGACCTCATCCAGCCCCACGTCGTAGCCTTCGAGGGGTGTGGCCAGGAACAGCAGGCGTCGACCAAAGCGGAAGGTGCCGCCGCTGGTGATCCGCTTCACGAGGTAGTGTCCGGGGTAGTCGATCGGCGGTAGGCGCCGGGGATACTCGCGCGGTGATGGCCGAGAGACCGAGGCCGGGGTGGCGCCGTGGAGCGTGTCGTGCGGCCGCACCTCATTGTACTCCCGCCGAAAGCGATCGAAGGCGCGTTGCTGTGCCGGCAGGGTGGCGCGTGGCGGTCGGATGGCCCCGGCCTTGAGCGTCTTGTGCATGCGTTCGTGCGCGCCATTCTGCTGCGGGTGGGCGGGCAGGATGCGTTGATGCTGAATGCCGAGCCGGATCCACCAGACGTTGAGCTGGGAGAGCCCGTGGATCGCCTGCGTGGCGAAGGGCACGCCGTTGTCAGTGCGGATGGCGCGCGGTAGCCCATGCTCCCGGAAGGCGCGCTCGAACGCCGGCTTGGCGCCCACGGTCTGGACATCGCGCAGGCTGTGGCCGGTCAGCAGGAAACGCGAATGCTGGTCGGTGATCGTGAGCGGAGAGCAGTAAACCCCGTCCCCGGTCCGGAACTGGCCCTTGAAGTCGGCGGCCCAGAGATCGTTGGGCTCCGAAGTGATTGGTGGGACGGTGCCGGGGTGGTCGGGGCGGCGGCGCCGCCGGCGCTTCGTCACCAGGCCTTCGCGGACGAGGAGATCCCCGACGGTACTGATGGCCGGCCACTCGGTGATGCGGCGATGACGCGGCCCCACGTACTGGAGCAGCTTTTTCGGTCCCCACTGCGGATGCTTGCGCCGGGCCGTGCAGAGGATCTCTGCGATCAGCCCCGGGATGCGATGTGGGCAGTGGTGCGGGGCCCGACTCCGGTCCGCGAGGGCAGCCCGGCCACCCTCGTCGGCGCGCGCAACCCACTTGTAGCCGGTCGGGCGGCTGATGCCATACCGTTCACAGAGCTCGGTCATCGAGTAGAGCCCGGCGCGGACATCGGCAATGAAGCGTTCCCGTTGTTCCATCGGGCACGTCGCGGTCCAGGGCATGGCCAACCTCCGGGGGGTCGGCCAGGATAGCAGTGTAAACCAGGTTGCCGGTATACTCTGTTACCTATGTACCCGGTTTGTACCGCCGCGCCTTCGCGGCTGAAACGCATAGCGTTCAGTGGTACGCGGCGCGATTCGGCCAGGGCAGTAGCCGGGTACGGCGCATCGGGATCGTAGCGCTCGCGCGGCGGCTGTTGGTCGAGCTGTGGCGGTACCTCGAGACCGGCGCGGTGCCGGCGGGGGCGGTGGTGAAGGCGTAGCCGCTGGCTGAGCACGCCGAGCTGGTGCTGGATGGAGTGACCGGTGGCTGCCACCGGGTTCGCCGAGCGAACCGATCGTTAGATGGGGTCACTCACCCGTGCTTCGCAGGCGCCGAGGGCGCATACGGGATGAGGTGCGTGGGGGCGGAGACGCCCAGCCACCACGGATAGAAGGTCGTTCGCGGACCTGAGTGTCCGCACGTTGATCGAAGCGACCAGCGCGCCGGCGTGGGCCAGGAGTGTTTGGCGGGAGACCGAGCCATCCGGATACCGCTCGGCAGGGCGACGTGTCCGCAAGGACGAAGGCGCTTGACAGCAGCGCCCACATAGAAGACAGCAACGAAAGAAGCGCCTATCGTTTACTACGGTTTTGCGGATACCTCGGGCTCCATGGAGGGCTCTGCGGACAGCAGCATCGCGCGGGCGGTGATCGCTGCGGCAAGCCGGCGCTTGGGACGACCTCCCGCCGTGTCCGGGGCGGCCTATTGGATGAACGCGGCACTGATCGCGGAGGCGGGGATTGAAACGGTGGTCATCGGGGCAGCGGGAGCCGGCGCCCATGCGGCCGTGGAATGGGTGGAGCTCGAGTCGGTGGAGACGCTCGCGGCGATTTTCACAGACGCGGCGATCAGCTACTGCGGAACCGCGTAGGAACCGCTACCGGCTCCGGGCCGACTTGCTAAATTCGAATCCGGGGGCGATCGTTGGGATGGGCAATTGTCCCCGTCGAGAGAGTCTTGCAGCCTCGGCGACGATCCCCTCCACCACAATACATTCGTGGTGCCCGGCACCGCCGCCGCACTCTCCGCCAGGACCCTGCCGCTCACCATCAGAATCAGGGTCGACCTTGCGGGTTATCAGACGACCAACGAATCCGTTCATCGTAAAACGTTGCAGCGAGACGAAACATTGAGGAGCCGTTGAGGCTGAGCCCTGGTCTATTGGTCTTCGTGGGGACGCTGGCTGGGAGTGCTCTAGCCCCCTCGCGGTTCCTCTGGGCCCAGGGGGTTACCTCTGGAGTGATTCAGGGTCGGGTGACCACGTCGGATGGCACGCCGGTAGCAGGAGCGGTGGTCCGAGTCGTGGGGACCGCGAACGGCGAACGCTGGGAGACTGCGACCCACGGAAGCGGGCGGTTCTACTTCGATCAGGTCGCTGTTGGCGGACCCTACCGGGTAGAGGTCCGGGCCATCGGGTTCGCGCGTTCGACTAAGGACAGTCTCTTTCTTTCCCTCGGCGAGCGGCGCAGCCTCGATGTCGTCATGTCCCCGGTGGCGGTGAGCCTGCCGGAGTTGAGCGTGACGGCCGTGGCCGACCCGCGAATTGGCCCCGCCCGCACCGGGCCCGCCCAGACGATAGCCGAGACAACGCTGGTCCGGCTGCCGGTGCTCGGCCGAGATGTCACCCTGGCGGCTCTTCTTTCGCCGCAGGTCGCGCGCAGTCCCACCGGAGGGTTGACGTTCGCGGGACAGTCCAGCCTGCTCAACAGCCTGCAGATCGATGGCAGCAGCAACAACGACTTGTTAGCAGTCATACTCAACGGCAGCACCGGGATCCCCACAATCGGAAACGGCAGCGATGCGCGGCTGCCGATCGAGTCGGTGAAGGAGCTCCAAGTGGTGTCCGCGCCTTTCGACGTGCGCTTCGGCACTTTCGCCGGCGGTCTCATCAACGCAGTCACCCGCTCGGGGACGGACCGGCTGCAGGGCTCGGTGTTCGGGTACTTCGAGAATCAGGACCTGGCCGGTGCTACCAGCGCGAATGAGTTGCAAGCGAGTTTCTCGATCGGAGAGGCCGGCTTCACGCTAGGTGGGCCTCTGATCCGGGGCCGCGCCTATTTCTTCCTCGCCGGCGACATCCGGAGGACGATCGCGCCGCGGGAGGCCGTACTGATCGGGAGTGATACGACCGGCGGCGCCGACTCGGCCGGGGTTGGTATTCGCTACCCGAGTGTGGTCCGGTTCCAGCAGATCCTGAAAGATGTGTACGGGCTCGACGCGGGCGAAAACATCCGCCGGTCGAACAACTCGGCCGGCGGCCACTTGTTTGCCAAGCTGACGGTTCCGCTCGGCGTGAATCAACGCCTCGAGATCTCCCATGACTTCATGCCGACCTCTTTCAGAAGCACCTCGGGTTTTCACGAACCGTACGGTCGCTATGGCCTCTCGTCGGGCGCCTGGGAGACGCCTGAAACTGCGAACGTGACCCGGTTGACATACGCTGCCGCACTCGGACCGCACATAACAAACGAAGTGAAGCTGACCAGGATGTCCGACAACTCTACTTGCTCCAACTACGCCACCTATCCCCTCATAGAGGCGAACGCCGACCAGGGGAGGCTGTTGGCTGGCAATGAGTCCGGGACGATGTTCGGCTGTTACACAAATCAGTCCCTCTGGGAGCTCGGCGACAACCTAGGGATTGATCTCGGGGCGCACCACCTTACCGTGGGAACCCACAACGAGCTGAGTCGCCTGCGCACCCTCGAAGGCTACCAGTACGGTTTCGGGGCGCGTTGGACTTTCAGCAGCCTCGACTCCCTCGAGCAAGGCCGACCGAGCCAGTACAACGCAGTCCTCCGCAACCCGGCCCGGCCGAGCGGCCCCCTTGGGGATTTCAAGGTCAACCAGTTGGGCTTCTACATCCAGGACCAGTGGTCCGCCACGGCCCGGCTGCTATTGACCGCCGGGGTACGGGTGGAGGTTCCGTTGCTTCCCGCCACTCCTCCCACCAATCCGGCACTATTGCTGCAGCTTGGCATCAACACGGCTGTCTCGCCCAGCGGGAATCCTTCCTGGTCGCCTCGGGTCGGATGGAGCTACGATGTCCGCGGAGACGGGCGCACCTATGTGCGCGGTGGATTCGGCTTGTTCGCCGGGCGGCCTCCCTACAGTTGGTTCAACGAACCCTTCGTCCATACCGGGATGGAGCAGGTCAGCGTCTCGTGCGAGGGCGCTGGCCAGGTGCCCACGTTCACCACTGACCATGCGAATCAACTGTATGCCTGCGCCGACGGAAGCCAGGGTAGCAATGCAGGGCCGCTGGTAAGCGTCTTCAGTCCCGGATTCAAGTTGCCGCGCTATCTGAAACTGGCGTTTGGAATGGACCACCGTCTCGGCAGGGGATGGATCGGGTCGGCCGACCTTCTCCTCACACGGGGTGTCGACACGTACTACCTCACCGACGCAAACCTGCTCGGTCCATCCCATGTAGCCGCGGGTGAAGGCGGCAGAGTGCTTTACGGCTCCATCGACCCAACGAGCGGTGAAGGGCTTCCCAACCGCCGAAGCCAGGACTTCGGTCAGGTGGCGCTCGCGTCGAACTCCTCCGGGGACCGGACCTTGTCCGCCAGCTTCGAGTTGCAGAAGCGCTTCGCCAGGGGCGCGGAGGTCCGAGCCTCCTACGGATTCACCCGTTCCCGAGACCGGATATCGGCGCCGGACGGCTTCCTCTTCTACAACCTCAACTACGCGGCCCTCGACGGATCGCTGGAGCGCCGCAACTTCACCACCTCGGAGTACGAGGTGCCGCACAAGCTCACCGCCTTGGCCAGCGCCAACCTCCCCTTCGGTTTCCGGGGGACCCTGATCTATCAGGGGTACTCGGGGAACCCGTATTCGTTCACCGTGAACGGAGACGCCAATGCGGATGGGATCGGGATCCCCGGTTTCAATTACAGCCACAACGACCTGGTCTACGTCCCGATCTCCGAGACGGACATCACGCTCACGGATCCCGCCGATTGGACCAAGCTCGAGAGCCTCATTCAGTCCGAGTCCTGTCTCAACCGCCAGCAGGGCAGCATCCTGCGCCGGAACAGTTGCCGCAACCCCTGGGTCAATGTCACGAGTCTGCGACTCTCGAAGGTTGTGGGCCTAGGCAGAGCGCACCGCGTGGAGCTCACCACGGACCTCTTCAATGTGCTACGCCTGCTGAACAACCAATGGGGGGTCGTGCGAACCCGCGCGTCCTATTTTGGCGGCAGTGCGGATCTGCTCGGGCTGGTGGGGTACGATACCGCGCGGGATCGGGGGATCTATCAGGTGTTGGACGCTCCCACGATCCAGATCGATCCGGTGGCGTCGCGGTGGCGGCTCCAGCTGAGCGCGCACTACAGTTTCTGAGGGTCCAGCTCGGTCAGGCGGGCCTCTCACTATCGGGCGGCATAGATCAGCGCGCGGATCGGCGGGTAGTCGCGGAGCGGCTCGAGAAGCGGGTCGGCGTGCGCCTCCTCGAAGCCGGGCTGTCCCAACTCCCAGGCAAACTGGAAGAAGACGAGGGCGCGCGTCAGATCTCCTCGCGAGGCAGCGAGCACCGCCCGGCCAAACGAGGCGCGCGGTAGGCTGTCGCGGGCCGCGAGCCACAGGTCGAGGCGAGCCACCTCGGCGGAGTCGCCCCGCCGCGCGGCGAGCCCGCCGAGCCGAATCCGAGACATGATCCCACTGTGCCAGCCGATCCCGGTCGCGCTCGAGTCTTCGGCGGCAAGCCGCTCGTACGCGACGCGCGCCTGGTCCCACCGCTCGGCGCAGTACAAGAGCGTTGCCACATACGTTCGGGCGTCGAGGGTAGTCTGCTGAGAAGATGGCCGGGTTCCGTACCACGCCACCCCGCGCTCGCAGAGGGCCCGCCCCGCGGCGCGCTGGCCGTGGCCCCGAAGCTCCTCTCCGATCCACAGCATGTCCTCGCCTGCATGTACCTGTTGACTGCTCTTGGCAACCCGCTGGTCGATCAGCGCGTTGACCCGCGCGACGTCCCCCAGTGCGGCCAACTGACGCATATCGTACCGTTCCAGAAATGGATCTTCCGGGAACTCCGCCCGCATTCGGTCGTTGAACTGGAGTGCTTCCTGGTATTGGCCGAGTTGATGGTGGGCGTGCATCATGAGATTCCAGCAAAACGAGCGAGCCCATGCGGGCTTTCGGGTTCGCTCGAGACGCTCCAGACAAGCAAGAACCTCGCGCGGCTTGTTGTGCGACCAAGCCGCATAGGCAAGAGCAGTGACGTTCTCGGCCAGTTCCGGAGCATCCCGAAAAAGCTGCTGTGCGGCCGCGTACTTGGCGCGAGGGTCCCCATGGCAACCCGCCACATCGAAATCGATGCTGGCCTGGTCACTCGAGAGAAGGTGCGCCCCCGCCGCCCGAAGCGCCGCCGCGACCGAGTCCGTCCCGCGACATTTCCCGAACATTGAGTGGATGAAGGACACCCAGGTGTGCGGCGCCATGAACGCCGAGTCGAGCACAATGGCCAGGCGAAAGTGATCCAGCGCGGCCACGAACCGGACACTGTCACTCAAACTCGTCTCGCCCGTCTCTTCCCAGCCGACTCTGACCCCGGCGCGGAACTCGCGGTAGGCGTCGTAGCTGGCGGGCTGGCTGATGGTGGCGTAGTTGTGGAATCGGGGATCAAAGTGGGCGGCGTAGCCCGCCATCACCCGCTGCGCCACCTGCGCCGCTGCCGCGGTCGGGTCCGCTGCGAGCCATACCACCGGCCGTACCGGTCGCAGTACGTCCCCGGTCGCCGCGTCGGTGAGGTGGATCTGAAACTCGACGCTATTGCCACGCCGCTCGATGGTGCCCGAGACCACGCTCCTGGCTCCGGCTCGGCGCGCCAGCCGCCGAAGGCTCGGGAGATCACCCACGGTGCTCCCCTCCGGAGCTACGCTTCGCGCGTCCACCGGTTGCACGATTCCGGTCAAGGCGAGCCCGCTAACGATTGCGGAGGACGCCTGCCCGACCAGCCCGCCGAGTGCGGGATCTCCGGTCCGATCCTCGAACAAGCCGACCAGCACCCGTTTGTCCTCGACCGCTGGGGGGCGGAGGACAAGGTAGGCTGCGGACACCGTGAGGACGATCGCGCCAAGGCCCACCGCCAGAAGAACCCGTCGCCGCCGCTGCGCACGCGGGTCCACCGCCACCGGGTACGGCTGCGAGGGCGAGGGCCGCTTCCCCTCCAGCGCCTCGATGAATTCCTTCACGTTGGCGAATCGGTCGGCCTTCGACTTTGCCAGCGCCGACAGAATCGCGGCCTCCACCTGCACGGGCACCGTCGACCGCACGGTTCGAATCGGCGGCACCGGATCCACCAGGTGGCGCGCCAGCACTCCCTGCGCGGTCGAGGCCGGAAACGGCGGTCCACCCGCCAGCATTTCGTACAGCACGCAGGCCAGGCTGTACAAGTCGCTCCGCGCATCGACCTGCGCGCTCCCGGTCGCCTGCTCGGGACTCATGTAATCCACCGTGCCGATCGCCATCCCCGTCCTGGTGAGCTTGTTCGCCCCGCCGGCGGCCGTTACCGCCCGCGCGATGCCGAAATCCGCCACCAAGGCGTGCCCGCTCGAGAGCAGGATGTTCTCGGGCTTGATGTCGCGGTGGATGATGCCCTGCGCGTGCGCATAGGAGAGCGCGTCCGCTACGTCGCGGGTGATCTGCAGCGCGTCCGCTACGGGGAGTTGCCCCTCGCGGCTCAGCCGATCGCGCAGGGATTCGCCCTCGACAAAGGGCATGACGAAATAGGGCACGCCATCGGCGTCCCCGGCGTCGAAGAGCGGCAGGATGTGCGGATGGTTCAGCTTGCCGGAGATCTCGATCTCGCGCAGAAAGCGCTCCGGCCCGATCAGCGAGGCCAGCTCCGGGCGCAGGATCTTGAGTGCGACGGTTCGGTTCTGCCGGAGATCAGTGGCGAGGTAGACCACCGCCATGCCACCGGCGCCGAGCTCTCGCTCGATCAGGTAACGCTCGCGGAGAGCGCCACGCAGGCGCTCGGAAGGACTGGTCAGCAGCGGCTCGGGGGGGAGACTCCGTTAAACCTAGCGGAAAGCGCGAGGTCCTGCCAAAACACGGTGGGCGCGACTAGGTCTTTGACCGTTTAGAGAGATTCGTTTGATAGCCGAACTTTCGTCGAGCATCCTTGCGGGTGAACCGCCAGCGGATCCGCGTACCGGCCCGGTTGGCTTGGGTGTTCCAGGCGCAGGTCTCGCGGCGGAGTTGCGTCAGCGTCTCGATCCGGCGGCTCCCGAGGCAGCCGCGGCTCACCAAACTGAACTCGATTTCGGCTTGATTGAGCCAGCTGCCGTGCTTCGGAGTAAAATGCACCCGGAGGCGTCGCCAGAGGCGTCGACCGAGACGGTGCCCCAGATGATCGGTCAGCGACTTCTCGCAGTGGATATTCAGATTATCCATCACCAGATGAAGGGTGCGGGCGCGGGGATACGCGGCCACCACGCGCCGCACGACGCGCGCGAATTGCCGGGCGGAGCGGTCCGGCGTGGCACAGGTGAAATGCCGGCCGCCCTTCGGTTCCACCACCGCGAAGAGATTGGCCGTGCCGCAGCGCCGATACTCGCTATCGCGCTTGGCCAGGTGGCCGGGGCGCGCCGGGCGCGCGGGTCGAACCTCGGCATGGAGCGAGACCGGCTTTTCGTCCAGACACAGCACGGGCTCCTTGGCGTGGTAGGGACGCTCGTAGAGTGCCAAGACGTCCTCCGTCTTCGCGATGCAGTCGGCGTCCAACTCAGCCACGCACCACATTTTTTTCCCGCCACGGTTTCAGGTCGTGGGACGCGGATCGTCTCGCGTCCCACCCGGGGCACCAAGCGTCGCTTCACCGCCTCCTGCGCAATCAAGCGCACGGTCCAGCGGGCCGCGCCCGGCGGCGGGGCGCTGCAGGCCATCGCGACAATGCGCTGTTTCTCGGCCGGGGCCAGCACCTCGGTCGCTCCTGGCCGGGGGCGCTCGTACAAGGCCCGAGTCAGGCCGCCGGTCCGGTAGCGCTGGGCAATCCTCCGGATGGCCTGGGGGGTCAACGGCACGAGCCCCGCAACCTCGGGGGCGCTGGCGCCCCGGCCCAACTGGGTCAAGGCCATCCGCGGAGCACCACCCGGACCTGCTGCACGCCGCCGTGCAACAGCGCTTCCACCGCCTTCGCGTCCTGCGCCTTCAACCGGAACGGCAAGGGGGGTCGTGGCATGCCCAAGTATAGGGCCGACCCGG
>Ga0326597_10013668_pt1 | contig 10662 bp, 14 predicted proteins | sample RVTome_12_FD_203789 | JGI IMG/M metagenome (GOLD analysis project Ga0326597, IMG submission 203789) | Soil microbial communities from uranium-contaminated site in the Upper Colorado River Basin, Wyoming, United States - RVT100D185 | ecosystem: Environmental > Terrestrial > Soil > Contaminated >... | reverse complement strand
CTCTGCGCCGTTCACAGAGACTCTCGACATGTCAGGTCCTCCTCGACAAACCGCCGAAAATCGAAACTATCAACGTCATCCCGCGCCGTTGACAACGGGGTTCGCCAGAGTCCCGATTCCGTCGATCGAGATCGAAACTTCGTCCCCGGCTTTGAGGTACTCAGGTGGTTGGCGCGAGATTCCCACACCAGCTGGCGTGCCGGTAGAGATCACCGCGCCGGGGAGAAGTGTGGTCGCTCGACTCAGATGGCTCACGAGGTACGGCACGTCGAAAATCAGCTCGCGAGTGTTGGAGGCCTGCTTGATCACGCCGTTGACGGTCAAGGAAATGTCGAGGTCCGCGGCTGCACCGATTTCATCAGTCGTGACTATCCACGGCCCCATCGGTTTGAACCCGTTGAAAGACTTGGCCCTGGTCCACTGACCTTCTGACGCCTGCAGATCGCGAGCTGAGACATCGTTGACGATTGTGTAGCCAGCGACGTGCGATAGGGCTTCGGCCGCAGGGATGTCCTTCCCGCCTCGACCGATCACGATGGCCATCTCGGCTTCCCAATCAACTCTCGATGTGAACGGCGGAAGGCAGATCGCATCTCCGGGCCCGACGATCGCATTCCTCAGAAAGCCGAAGGTGACTGGCTGCGCCGGGACCTCAAAGCCACTCTCTGAAGCGTGGTCCCGATAGTTCAAACCGACTCCGATGAACTGCGGCGGGGCTTCCAATGGCGCCAGGAGGCGCACTTCGGACAGGTCGTAGATACTGTCGGACGACCGGTTCACCGACGTCATCAGATCGTCGTCTCCCAAGATATCGACAAGCTCTGGGCCGATCGTGACTGCTCGGATCATGTCACCATCCACGAAACCCCAATGCCTTCCGGTCGGGCCCTCGAACCGAGCGATCCGCATGCCTCTCCCTTTCCTCGACACCTCGAACGATCATTTTATATTATCAGCAGATGACCGGGCCCGGCCTAGTCGAGCGACGAATCCGCGACCGGACATCAAGAACGACCACTGTGTCCGTGCGATCGGATGGCAAGGGAAGCACCGAGCCCGAGGAGAGGAGAGCACGTGAGTTTCATCGCGATCGAGGAAGCTGCTGGGGTCTGTCCACCACCGGAGCCGTATTCACATGCCATCCGCACCGACAACACCATTTATCTCGCCGGCCAGGTCTCGCTGGATGAATCCGGCTCAGTCGTTGGGCGAACAACCACCGAACAGGCCCGACAGGTCTGGCGCAACATCTCCCTCGTTCTCCAGGCTGCTGGCGCCTCGATCTCCGACATCGTCAAGGTCACGTACTACATGCAGGACATCCGGGAGATCGCCGAAGAGATCGAGATCCGCAAGGAGATCTTCATCGGCCGACCATTTCCGGCGGTGACGGCCATCCAGGCGGCCGCGCTGGGCCTGCCTGGGCTCAGGATGGAGGTCGACGTGATCGCGGTGGTCTCCGAGTGACTGCGCTGGATCCAACCATCGTTGCCGCGCTTCTCCGGGCCGCCGGCCTCGATCAGCCGATCTTCGATCCGGTCGAAGTCGCCGCAGACCTCGCCCAGCGGACTGCAGACATCGAAGGACTCGAAGCGCTCTTGACCGGGCGCACGGCCCGCGACAGCACCGCCCGCAGCCCGGGATGGGTCCAGTGACCAGCAGCATTCTGCATTCGGCACACGCATTGCGAGCCGGTTCGACGACGAGCGCAGCACTGACCGAAGCCTCGCTCTCGGCCATCAAGCGCCTCGACGGGGACCTTCATTCGTTCGTGCTCGTCGACGCCGAGGCGGCGCTTGATGCAGGACATCAGGCCGACCGACACCTCAGCGCAGGCAGAGACCTCGGCCCGTTGATGGGTATGGGCATCGGCATCAAGGACATCGTTGACATGGCGGGGCTACCCACCCGATGCGGGTCACCTGCGTACCCACCAGACCCTGTTGCGAGAGATGCGACGGTGGTATCACGGCTGCGTGCTGGCGGAGCCGTGATCATCGGAAAGACAACGGCTCACGAACTTGCCTGTGGCGTCTACAGCGCCCCAGCCCGGAACCCGTGGGCGACGGACCGTATCCCGGGAGGATCGAGCGGCGGATCTGGGGCTGCAGTGGCGGCGGGCCTGGTCCCTGTCGCCATCGGCAGTGACACCGGCGGCTCGATCCGAATTCCTGCCTCGCTGTGCGGCGTCGTTGGGCTCAAACCCACCTACGGGCGTGTGTCTCGGGCGGGTGTCGAACCTCTGTCGTGGTCTCTTGACCACATCGGGCCGATCGCCAGCGATGTCTACAGCGCCGCTGTCGCCCTTGGCGTGATCGCCGGAGGCGACGACGCTGACCCGACCGCTACCACCACCTTCGTCGACTTCACCGACACCCTGGATCGGGGTGTTGAAGGCGCACGTCTCGGGGTGATCGAGGGGGAACCCTTCGAGCCCATGCAGCCAGATGTCGCGAAAGCTGTCAACCAGGCAATTGAAGTCTTAGCAAGCCTTGGAGCAGTCCTGGTGAGAGTCACGATCCCCGCGTTGCGGCACACTCTTGCTGCAGAGTTCGGAATCGTGGGACCCGAGGCCGCCCACTACCACCGTGAGCGCCTACGCCAGCGGCCCGAAGACATCGATCCGGGTATCCGGGCTCTGCTGGTTGCCGGTTCGATCTCACCGGTCGGCCATTACCTGAAAGCCTTGGAGGCGCGCAGGGTTCTCGCCGAGGCGATCCGAGAGACCTTCCGCGCAGGTGAGTTCGACGCGTTGGTGTCGCCGACTTTGCCTGCCACTGCGGCAGGGCTCGACCAGGAGAACTTCGAGTACGACGGCTTCACCGAAGCAGTCACCCTCTCTTACGTGCGAACAACGGCACCGTTCAACCTGTCGGGCCTGCCAGCGATCTCGGTGCCATGCGGATTCGACTCGTCTGGTCTTCCCGTCGGCCTACAGATCGCCGGCCGCCCTTTCGACGAGGCAACGGTGCTGCGGATCGCAGCGGCTTACGAACGAACAGAAGGATGGACCTCCGTCGTCCCTCCTCGCCATTCAACGAGGGTTCGGTCTTGAGGGATCGCTTGCAAGCCATCGTCCACGGCGGACCCCTGCCTGGATCGAGTCGCTTGAAGAAGTGCCCGAACCGGACCTGGGAGCCCGGCGCTCCGCTTGGTGCGCCAGCGAGTCGCTGGAAGACCTCGGCTCGGTGTCGAAAGTCTCGCGAGCGCACCGAAGCGGCGGCGTCAAGGTCACGCTGCGAACCGACACCAACCCACAGGAGGCAGAAACATGAACGACGACGACATCCGGCGACGACTCGCCCGGCTCCACACCGCGCTGCTCGCAGACGTATTGGACTCGGTGGGATTCAGAGATTCGGCATTCGGCCCTGACATTCGTCCGATGAGCCCCGACCAGAAGGTGGTGGGCCGGGCGCTCACGATGCGCTGTGAATCGATGGAACGCCCTGCAGACAAGCCCTACACGGCTCTCATCGCCGCATTCGAAGAGATGAGGGACGGCGATGTGGTCGTGATGGCCTGCGCGGACAGGGTATCGGCGATGTGGGGCGAATTGCTGAGTACGGCAGCCAAGGTCAAAGGTGCCGTAGGTGCGGTGATGGATGGGCTCGCTCGGGACCCCGAGCAGACCCTCGAAGTCGGCTTTCCCGTGTTCTCGATCGGATATTCGCCTCTGGACTCGAGTGGGCGCCAAGAAGTCGTGATCCACGGGACGACCATTGAGTGCGGGATGGCCACAATTCACCAACAAGACTGGATCGTCGGTGACGTGATGGGCGTGATCGTGATACCACAGGATCTCGTCGAGCGCGTTGTCGGACTTGCCGAGGCCAAGAACGCAGGCGAATCAAAGGTCCGCGACGAAATTCTGGCCGGTGACGATCTCGGAGAAGTGTTCGCCCGCCATGGCATCCTCTGACGTCCTGATTGTCACCTTCGTCGACCACGGGGTCACTGCCGTCGCAGAACTCTATACAGGGGCGGCTCCCCACACGATCGAGCGCGTCGCGCAGGCACTACCGATCGAGGGTACAGCCTTCCACGCCATCTACTCCGGAAGCGAAGTCGCATGTCTCATCCCGGCTGACATACAGGTCCCTTCCGAGAACGCCACCAATCGCGTCCTCCCCGGGGAATTGGCCTACTACGCCTTCGACGGCGGCGTGGTCCACGGCTTCCCGTCTGACGTCGCCGAGTTGTGCTGGTTCTACGACCGCGACGCGACACCTTCGATGCCCAATGGTCCGATCGCGGTGAACCTCATCGGCAGATTCGTTGAAGGCTGGGAGCCATTCGCGGATGTTTGCCGAGCGATGCGCACTGAAGGGAACAAGCGAGTGCGGTTCGATCGCCCGTGATCGGCCGAAGGAGAGGAAGCGGACCATGCCAACTGTCACATTGAAGACCGGGATCGACATCTACTACCAGGTGGAGGGCGACGGAGACCCGCTGCTCCTCATCATGGGAACCGCTGCGGACCACACAACCTGGTCCGCCCAGGTAGAGGCCTATCGAGACCATTACACGGTCATCACATACGACGCACGGGGAACGGGCATGTCAACGCATCCGACCGACCGTTCGGACTACTCCATGCGGATCCTTGCGGACGACGCTTCCGCGCTCCTCGACCATCTCGGTCATGACCGGGCGCACGTGTCCGGACTCTCACTGGGCAGCGCGACCGCTCAGGAACTCGCACTGAACCATCCGGAGAGGGTGGCGACGCTACAACTGCACTGCACATGGGGCCGCTCCGATGAGTGGTTTGTCCGGATGATCGACTCGATGGAGTTCGCCATCGTGCATGACGATCCGGACATGTACATCAGGACGGCCTTGTTGTGGGTTGCGAGCCCGACCTTCATCAACGACCAGCCAGAAGACGTCGCCGCCTTCGAACGCGGTTTTATCCTCGAGAACCCGAACCCCCCATCGAGAGAGGGGATGCTCGGCCACTTTCACGCCGACAAGAACCATGATGCGCTCGATCGCCTGTCGTCGATCGCAGTCCCCACCCTCATCACCTCGGGGGAAGTCGACTGGCAGGTCCCAACTCGCTACGGGTTGGAAGTCCAGGAGCGCATCCCGGGCTCGACGTTGCACGTGTTCCGGGGTCCACACTCGAGCCACATCGCTTTTCACGAGATGGCCGATGAGTGGAACCGATTCACCCTCGGTTGGTTGAATCGGCAGGCAACAATCACATGAGGCTCGACACCAAGCTCAGTGTGCCGTCCACCCACCATCAACGGTCAGCACCGAACCCGTGACATAACTCGACGCATCCGAGCCGAGGAAGAGCACGGCTCCCTGGATCTCGCTCAGCTCGGCCCACCGTTTGAGGACAACCTCGTGCTCGATCACTCGGCGCGAATGTTCAGAATGCTCGAATGGCAGGTTCATCTCGGTGAGGAAAGGCCCCGGGGCAATGGCGTTGACCGTGATGCCAGCTGGCGCCCACTCGACCGCAAGCGCCCGCGTCAGCTGCACAATCGCTCCTTTCGACGTCGTATACGGACTCCGGTCTGCGGCAGCGACGAGTCCGAACGTCGACGCCATGTTGATCACCCGGCCGCGACCGTTGCGGCCGAGATGCGGACGGGCGTACTTGCACAGCAACCACGGTCCAGTGATATTGACTGCCAGAGAGTATTCGAAGTCCTCGCGTTCCAACTCTTCGATCGGCCCGCGGATGTTCACCCCGGCGTTGTTGACGAGCACATCGAGCCGACCGAACTCCCGAATGGTCTGATCGATGACTTCGGCAACCGCAAACTCGTCTGTCACGTCGGCCGAGCGACCGACAACAGCCGAGCCCGTTTCATCGGCGATCGCCGCTGCAGTCGTGGCCAGCGCGGCACTCTCACGTGCGACGATCACGACGCTGGCGCCCGCCCAAGCCAGCGCGGCCGCGGCTGCCGCGCCTAGCCCCCTGGAGCCTCCAGTGACGAGAGCCACCCGGCCGTCGATCCGGAAAAGGTCGAGCGGATTAGGCGCCGTGAGCCTCCTCATAGGACGGGCCATCCGCAGCGTCGACCCAGTATTTGCGGGCCCAACCCACGCCTTTCCAGGTCTTGATCCGATCCGGCGTCATCTTGATGAGCCAGCGCGGTTGCTGAATCGTTGAGGTCAAGTAAGTCGGTCCGTTCGGGCCAAGGTACCGATAGGACATCTCCTCGGCCACCTGTACCCACTTTCCTCCGACATTGGGGGTCTCGACGACTTCAGCCAGACCTTCCATCATCACCTTGGGAATCTCCACGCTGTTGCCCGACTCGTCAGGATCGCTGTGTTCCGAGTCGATGACAACAGCCACGCGCGGGTCATTCGCTATGTGGCGACACCAGGCCGAGCGCTCCCGACCCACGAACCAGAGAGCATCACCGTCCCACTGGTACCAGACGGGAACCACGTACGGTGCTCCGTCCGGCTTCAACGTCGAAAGGCGCGCCAGGGCGTTGCCGCCGAGGAATTGGTCCATCTGCTCTCGTCTCAGGCCGCCAAGCTCCCCGCGGAAGTTTCTTTCGGCCATTGCTATCTCCTCTCGTAATCGAACCTCAGTTTCCGTGCACTTCTTCGTACGACGGGCCCTTCTCGCCCTCGACCCAATATCCCTTGGCCCAGCCGACGCCTTCCCAAGTCTTCACGTGGTCCGGAGCGACCCGGAAGAGCCAGCGAGGCTGCTCGAGTGTCGGAACGATGTAGTCAGGCCCGTTGGGGCCGAGATAGCGCGTGGCCATCTTGGTTGCATACTCCACCCAGCGACCGCCAACGTTCGGTTCCTCGATGACCTCGGCATTGCCTTGCGCGAACACCTTGGGCATCTCGAACATTCGTCCGTTCTCCGGATCGGACACCGTAGTGTCGTCGATGACCAGGCCGACATCGGGACGGGCCTTCATGTGTCGGGCGATCGCCGAGCGCTGCCGAATCACGAACCAGAAGGCATCTCCGTCCCAGTGGTACCACAACGGAAGCACATACGGACGGCCATCGTCGTCCAGCACGGCCACTCGAGCATTTGTGCTTCCTGCGAGATAGAGGTTCATCCGCTCTTCGCTCATCCCACCGATCTTGCCGCGCCAGTCTTCGGCCACCAGACTTCTCCCTCTTTCCACCTACACGCACCGGTTTCGGCCCGCTACGGAGAATATAATATCCTGACCGACCGACACGCCCCGGTTCGCGTGGTCATGATCGAGGCCCCGATGCCAACCGAGCGAGGAGTGAAAGTGGAGGCAATGTCCGAGCGGATCGACGACACCACCGGCGCAGACCAGTTTGCGGTCTCCGTACGGAACCTCGTCAAGACGTTCGAAGTCGGGGGCGGCATTTTCGGCGCCGAACGAGGCGAGGTATCTGCCGTTGCTGGCGTCTCCTTCGATATCCGCTTCGGCACGACGCTCGGACTCGTCGGTGAATCGGGCTGTGGCAAATCGACAACGGCTCGCTGCACCCTCCGGTTGATCGATCCCACATCGGGTGAGATCGTCATGCGGCGTCCTACCGATGACGGCAGAGTCGAGACCATCGACGTCATGGCAGCCGACCGGCGCAGCCTCCGCCGACTGCGCCGCCAGATGCAGATCGTCTTCCAAGATCCGTTTGCATCGCTCAATCCCCGGATGACTGTCGGACAAGCATTGCGCGAGCCGCTCGGAGTCCATACAGACTTGCCCAGAACCGAGCAGAACTCCACGGTCAAGGACCTCCTCCAACTCGTCGGTCTCGATCCCCGCATCGTGGACCGCTACCCGCACGAGTTCTCAGGCGGGCAGCGCCAGCGAATCGGAGTCGCCCGGGCGCTCGCTTTCAATCCCCAGTTCCTGGTTCTCGACGAACCAGTGTCTGCACTCGACGTTTCGATACAGGCACAGGTCCTCAACCTTCTCGAAGAACTGCAGCACGATCTGGGTCTTACCTATCTCTTCATTGCCCACGACCTTGCAGTGGTTCGACACATCTGCGACGACGTTGCGGTCATGTACCTCGGCAAGATCGTCGAATCCACCTCGACGGCTCGGTTGTTCTCCGAGCCCATGCATCCCTATACCCACGCATTGCTCTCCGCCGTCCCTGTCCCCGATCCGAAGACCGAGCGGGGCCGTACCCGCATCCTCCTCGACGGCGATGTACCGAGCCCTCTGAATCCTCCGTCAGGCTGTCGGTTCAACACGCGGTGCCCGGTCGGGAAAGACGAGGAGATCTGCCGAACGAAGGAACCACCCCTCGAGGAACTCCTACCGGGCCATCGAGTCGCGTGTCATTTCCCAGCTGTCAAGGAAGTCGTCTGAACATGGAGTGGCACGACGTACGCTCAGGCAATGAGATAAAGCGGAGGCTGCAATCGGGAGGTCACGTCGCCGGTGCGTTCGTCAGGATCCCAGCTGTCGAGATCGTCGAAATGCTTGCCCATGGCGGGAGCGACTTCGTGATTCTCGATACCGAGCACACACCGGTGGGATGGGAGACGCTGGCGGCCATGGTGCTGGCCGCGGACGCATCTGGAACAGTCCCGATCGTGCGCGTGCCATCCGGGCCGCGGGACCTCATCAGCCGAGCGCTGGACACGGGCGCCCATGGAATCATGGTTCCCCAGGTCGAGGACGCTGAGACCACGGCGGTGGCGGTGGCCGCAACCCGCTACGGACCCGGGGGCTCACGCGGGACTGCGGGGACGCGGCGGATGGGCTACGGGATGAAAATGGGATATCCCGAGTATGTGGCAGCGGCGAACGACTCGGTGCTGACGCTCCTCCAGGTCGAAACGCAAGCGGGAGTGGACTCTCTCGAGTCCATCGTCGCGGTCGGGGGCATGGACTGTATCTTCATCGGCCTGACCGATCTCTCAGTCAGTCTCGGTCATCCTGGCGAATACCACCATCCCGACGTCGAGATCGCGGTCGAACGAGTCATATCGGTATGTGATGGGGCTGGGATACCAGTCGGTGTTCCCGCATCGAGCGCAGCTATGGCAGCCGAGTACGTGGCACGCGGCGCCAGGCTGGTTGCGGGTAGCGACATGGGAATGTTCGGACCGGCCGCCCGAAGCTTCCTCGAAGGAGTCCACGCATCCTTCGAGTAGCCCGATCCCAGACGACGTTCGTCTTCGATGCTGACGCCGCGCCAGTGGCCGTCGCCGATCAGGCTGAGAACATCGTGGTCGAGACCGAAGACGCCCACAGCGGCACCATCACCGGACCCGACGTGATCTACGCCGACCTGGCCGAAGTCATGGACCGTATCGGTGGAGCCAATCCCGTCACTGGCCCCATCGCAGTGCGCGGTGTCCACGCCGGAGACGTGATCGAAATCGCGGTGCACCACGTCGAGGGCGCCCCGGTCACGGGTTACGGGTACATGTGCACTACCTCGACTCTCCACCCATCCCTCGTCGCCGAAACAACGATCTGTCATCGCCGTGGCGAAGATGTCGTGATCCCCATGTCCTCACGTGACGACGTCATCGTGCCCTATCGTCCATTCGTAGGGACACTTGGCATCGCTCCTTCCGCAGGCAAGGTCGCATCCTTCTCCCAGCGCATCGACATCCTCGGCAACGTCGACATGCCGGATCTCACGACGGGGTGCCGGGTAGTCCTCCGCAGCAATGTTGATGGGGCGCTGATCTCTCTCGGAGATGCACACCTCGCCCAGGGCGACGCCGAGATCCACCGATCCGCCGTTGAGACCCAAGCGGATGTGACCATCGCGGTGAGGCGAGTCGATGCCAGCGAATACGGCAACCTCCCGCAGATCAACTCGTCCGCGGAACTTGGCTCGGTCGCTCCTGGACCCGGGCATCTCGAGGACCTCGTGAGAGCCGCCTATGACGATCTCGCTCTCCGCTTGCACACGAACCATGGATTCACCCTGGCCGAGGCATACCGACTTTTGGGAGCGGTGGGCACGGTGCGGATTGGTCAGGTAGTACCACCCGTCTACTCGGCCATGGCAAAGATTGGACGCGCCTTCGTAGAGGAGATCACAACAGTATGAGAACTTCAATCGCCGTCGCCTCGCTCCCGCGATCCGGGATTCGGGCGATCTACGAACTGGCCTCGGGGGTACCCGACTCCATCCACTTGGAGGTGGGCGAACCCAACTTCCCAACACCGGCTCACATCGTAGAGGCTGCGGCCCGAGCGGCCGCGAACGGCTTTACCAAGTACACGCCGAACGCTGGCATCGCCCCGTTGCGAGACGCTCTCGCTGACAAGGTGGCGACCCGCAACGGCATCCAAGCCACTCCCGATCAGGTCGTTGTCACGCCCGGAGCCGTGACAGGGATCTACTCCACCCTGGCCGCACTGGTCGATCCCGGGGACGAAGTCCTGCTGGCCGATCCCAGCTGGCCCAACTACGCGCTCATGATGCAACTGCTGGGAATCCGGGCCGTCCACTTCGGCGTCCGGAGTGACACCGGCTTGGTTCCCACCGCGGCCGACATCGAGCCACACATCTCAGACCGCACGCGGGCGATCATCCTTAACTCGCCGGGGAACCCGACCGGCTCGCTGATCCCCGAGCCGACATTGCGCGAGATCGTCGAACTCGCCCGCCGGCACGACCTGTGGATCCTTTCGGACGAGGTGTACGACGAGATGTGGTTCGACAAGCCCCCAGTCGCAACGGCGCCTCTCGACGAGGAGGGCC
>Ga0326597_10013667_pt1 | contig 10662 bp, 9 predicted proteins | sample RVTome_12_FD_203789 | JGI IMG/M metagenome (GOLD analysis project Ga0326597, IMG submission 203789) | Soil microbial communities from uranium-contaminated site in the Upper Colorado River Basin, Wyoming, United States - RVT100D185 | ecosystem: Environmental > Terrestrial > Soil > Contaminated >... | reverse complement strand
GACTGCGGAAGAACGCTTTCGCCGCGCATCGCTTCTCCATTGTTCGGATGGCTGCATTCCTCGCGGGCACATGGCTCACGGCGCTTCTTCCGCTGGGAGCTTTGGCATACTCCACGTTCCTGCTGCTCGCGGCCGGGGGAGCGCCGGGCGTTGGGCTGAACGTCTGGCTGATTTTTGCGATGAGCCTGGCGCAGTGCGGGCTTTCCGTGTGGCTGCACTTCCTTCTGATCACGTATTGGGGAATTCCCCGGGGCTACGCGCTGCTGGCACCGTTCGGGTCGGTCGTCTATACTGCCATCGCCCTCGATTCCATGATCCGAACTCTGTTCGGGACGGGTGTATCCTGGAAGCTGCGGCGGTACAAGAGGCCGTTTCCGGAAACGTAGACACCGTTGCTCTAACCGTGGGATCGGTGTCGTCGAGACCATTGCGAGGAACAAAAATCCGGCCTGCTCCATAACAAATCGCGTTACAATCGCAAATCCGCCAGGGGTTGTTCGGTGGACGAAGGCGTTGATGCCTGCCAGGGCAAATGCTTAGGATGAGCAAAAGGGAGGCTAAGAATGGGACGATATGTGCTGATTGAGTCGCGGGACCCATTTGAATCGGGCGACGTTTCGTATTTCTACAACCTGGCGGCCGATCTCGCTGCGGCGGGCGAACAAGTGACGCTATTCCTTGTCCAGAACGGGGCACTCGCCGCTCGCAAGGATGCAAAGGGAGACCCGTTGGGTGGTGTGCTGAAAGGCCAAGTCGAAGTTCTGGTAGATTCCTTCGCACTGCGCGAGCGAGGCATCCAAGACTCAGAAAGGCATCCGTCGGTGAAGCTCGCCGAGATCGGCAACCTCGTAGACCACATCATGGCAGAGGACGGCAGCAAGGTTCTTTGGCACTGATTGTTTGCGGAGGATTGGTTCGAGGAAAGGATGAATTGTGATGAAAACGCTTACAGTTTGCATTATGGAGCCGCCCTATGAGTCGGCGAATTCAACGACGTCCATGCGGATCATCGATGCCGCCTTGCAGAAGGGGATCAACGTCAACGTGTTTGCGTACGAGGGCGCGGTCAGCTTGACGGTGCGAGACCAGAAACCCCATCCGAATCCGGTCCATGGAACTTCCGTGGAGGAAGAAAAGCACCCGACGACGAAACAGCTTGTTGCGGGTTTATTCGAGCTGGCGAAAGAAAAAGGGGTGAAGCTGGACTGGATCAATTGCGGCCTCTGCGTGGATGAGCGCGGAGCCGGGAATTGGATCGAGGGCCCACGCCGCGGCGGTCCCGGCGACTTCCATAAGTGGGTGCAGGAGTCCGATGCGACGCTTGTGATTCCAACAAAGTAACAGGAGTTCGCGCCATGAAGAGAATCTTGTGTGTTGTGGAAACCGCCTACCGGGGAACCCAGGAGGAGCAGGACGACGCCGTTCTCTGGTTCAGCCATGCCCTCAAGAATGGAGGCGGAGACGTGGGAATCCTGCTGCGCGGCAACGCGGTGAACTATGCGGTCGCTACTCAGGACCCGGCCGGACTGGTCATTGGAAAGTTTTCCATTGAGCACCCTGCCAATCCAAACAAGGACTTGATGAAAATGAAGCAGGCTGGGATGCCGGTCCGCGTTGTCCGGGAAGATACGGACGAACGTGGCATCGCTCCTGGCAGTTTGACCAAAGACTTTGAACTGATTAGCCGTCGCGAGCTGCCGGGTCTGTTTGCCCAATACGACCAGGTGTGGCACTGGTAATCCCTTCCGGACGCTGCACTGCGGCGGGCCGTGCCAATTCCGACGGCCGCGCGCGAGGGGAAGCCGATGGCCGATGGAGGAAGGGAGAGAGACTTGGTCGAGATTAACCAATTCATCGAAGGGCTGAAAGTCCTGCCGCGATTCACGCCGGACGAGGTGTATGAATACCTGAAGTCGCATCCGGTCGAGCCGGGCTCGCTCAAGCCGTTCCTGTTCTTCAGCGAAGCCACCTACACGCGGAACCTGATCTTCAAGAATGAGCTGTTCGAGCTGCTGACGCTGTGCTGGGAGCGGGGGCAGGTCAGCCGCATCCACAATCACCGCGACCAGCAGTGCTGGATGGCGGTCCCGATCGGGACGCTGCAGGTGCAGGACTTCCGCGTGATGGACCGGGACCCGGAAAGGAAGACGTGCCGCCTGGAGGCGAGCCGGAACTATCCGATCACGCCGGCCTGCCCCGCGGAGGTGGACGTAAACGAACCGGTGCACCAGGTGCTGAATCTCGCCGAGTTCGGCGGGCGCGCCGTGAGCCTGCACGTGTATTCGAAGCCCTTCGACAGTTGTGAAGTGTATTACCCGGAAAAGGGAAACTATTCGGACGTGCCGCTCTATTACACGAGCGAATATGGCAGGCTATGCTCCGGAGAGGCAGCGCGACGGGCTCCATAGGAATCCCATCCCGCCGGTTTGCTTTTGGAGAAGATACCGTATAATGGACGGGACCAGTTCCCCTGAGGGAGAGGATGCATGTCGAACGGCGCAACAACTTCACCGGCTGCGGAGATCGGCCGGGTGGTGGAAGAATCCACGAAGAAGTCGCGGCCCCTGACGGACGAGGAGTACTCGAAGATCGCGCAGGAGTTCGCGAAGATGTTCTCGGTCAAGTCGGACGAGGTCGCGATCCTGTATCTAACCGACAACGGTTCGCTGCTGAGCTTCCTGTTTCCCGTCAAGCTGCGGAAAATCGGGAGCATCCCGATGTCGACGACCAACTCGCTGGCCGTCCGCACGGTGCGGGACAAGCGGCCGGAAATGATCAACAACTTCCCGATTCAGAAGCATCCGACGGTGTTCGAGTCCGTGACGCTCGATTCCAAGGCCCAGGAGAAGCACCCGATTCAGAAGATCATGAGCGCGCCGCTGATCCTCGACGGCAAGCCGATCGGCGTGGTCCAGATCTCCCGTAAAGGCAAATCGCCGATGTCGGCCGGCGCCGACTTTACGATCCGAGACCTTACGTCGCTGGTGACTACGGCCGGCGTGCTGGCGAAGGCTCTTCGAAACGCCAAGTAGCTTTCCCGGGCAATCCCCTTTTCTAATTCGCAGAGACGTGCGCCGAATTGCTTATTGCGGCAGCGCGAAGACGTAGACGGCATTCGCACCGCTCGCGGTGTCCGCATCGCGGGTGAGACTGACCGGGTAGCTGGCAATCGCTCCGCCACCCGAGGTAACGGCGATGTACTGGCGGCCGTTGACCGAAAACGTGATGGTGCCGCCGACGACCTGCGACGGAAGCCGCGTCTCCCACAGGACCTCGCCGCGGTCAATGTCGAGCGCCCGCAGGTAGCGGTCCATGGAGCCGTTGAACAAGAGGCCGCCACCGGTGGCGAGCAGCGGTGAGTAGTTCGAAACGAGCGTTTCCCAGCTCCAGACAGTCCGGCCGGTCTCGACCGAAATCGCGTCGATGCGGCCGACTTTGCTCTTGTCGCGCGGGAAGCGGGCAACGTTTCGCACGTTGTAGACGTACTGCGGCGCGGGCTCGCGGTCAGCGACCTGGGTATCCTGGCAGACGTTCGAGAGCGCCATGAACATGAGGTTGGTCTCCGGATTGTAAGCGCCGCTCGGCCAGTCACGGCCCCCATTGAAGGTGGGGCAGATCTGGTAGACCTTGTTGACGTCTTTGAGCACGACGTCCTCGTTCACAGTGACCAGCCCCTGGGGGCCTATCTGGGCGACGAGGTTCTGCTCGACGGTGGGTTTGGCCCAGAGGAATTCGCCGGTGGCGGCGTCGAAGCTCCAGGCGATGCCGGTCTTGCAGGGGATGCCGGTGAGCGTCTTACGCGGGCCGCGACGGGCGTTGGGATTGGAAGACAGCAGTCCGGCGGAGGGATCGGGATTGACGGGCGTGTTGATGACCATCATCTCGAAGGTGCATTCCTGGTCCCAGTTGTCGCGCGGCAGGACCTGGTGCTTCCATACGATTTCGCCGGTCCGGGGGCGCACGGCGAAGCGGGTGTTGGTGCCGGCCATGGTGGCGCCAGGCATATTGCGCTGGGTTTCGGAAGCCGGGCCGACGCCGCTCGATCCGTAGTAGACAAGATCGAGCTCGGGATCATAAACAATCTGTCCCCAGACGCCGGTCATCCAGCGGGCCTCGTACGGCGAACCGGCCCACGTCTCATCGCCGGGCTCACCCGGACGGGGGACCATCTGGTTGCGCCACAGTTCCCGGCCGGTGATGGCGTCATGGCCGGTGACGTAGCAGGGGAAACCGGCCCGCTGACAGGTGCTGCCTGCCACGACCACGCCGTTGGCAACGATGGGGCCGGTGGAGTTGCTGACGTAAAGGTCGCCGCCGCGGTCGGTTTGCCAGACCCGCTCCCCAGTGCGCGCGTCAAGCGCCAGGACGATATTGTCCCAGGTGACGGTGTAGACGTTGTCGCCGTAGAGCGCGATGCTGCGCTTGCGCTGCCCATGGACGGCGGGAATCTCGGAGGCGGGCGGCAAGGGATGCCGGTACTCCCACAGCAGATCGCCGGTGGCGGCGTCAATCGCCTGAATCACGTCGCCGGGATTCCCGAGAAACATCACGCCGTTGTAGACCAGCGGGGTAGCCTGATTGATGCCGGGCTCCATGGCGCGCGACCAGACGAGCTGCAGATTCTTGACGTTCGCCTTGTTGATGCGGTCGAGCCGGCTGTAGCCCCAGGCTTCGTAGTTGCCGCGATAGATCATCCAATCCTCGGGCTTCGGCGACCGGATGATCTGGTCGGTCACAGTGACGAAGTTCGACACGGGGCGAAGCGTTCGGGCAGGCGAGGGCGGCTGCGCGGGCGCCTGGGGGTACGCCGTCGTGCCGAGAGCGCAAGACAGAGCAGCAATTAGAAGTGATTCCTTTACCGGGTATCTCATCGCACCCTCCTTGGTTTCACTCGAAAGCGGTTTGAATTACCCTTGTCTACTTCGCGGCAACCTGGAGCTCTTGCTCCGCGGCTGCGACGCCGGCGCCCTTGGGACATGAGAAACCATTCTCCGTTAGCGCTGTCTCCAAGGCATTGAGCAGCAGCAGCACGAGGTCCGGCTTGGCCGTCTGGCCCATCAGGCCGACGCGCCAGATTTTGGCGCGCAGATCGCCGATGCCGGGCCCGATCTCGATGCCGAAGCGCGCCGTGAGCGTGGCGCGGACTTTGGCGTCCTCGACGCCGTCGGGGATGCGAATCACGTTGACCGTCGCGGCGCGGTCGGCCGGGTTCGCGACGAACATTGTGAGGCCGAGCGCCTCGATGCCGTGCACGAACGCACGGTGGCATTGGAGGTGACGGGCATAGACCGCATCCACACCCTCTTCGATGATGATCCGCAAGGCCTCGTGGAAGGCGTAAAGCATGCTCACCGGCGGCGTATGATGGTAGCGGCGCTCTTCGGCCCAATACTTCTCGATCATGCTCAGGTCCAGATACCAGCTCTGGACTGGCTGCTTGCGCCCGCGCACGACGTCCGCCGCCCGCTCGTTGAAGGTGAACGGAGAAAGTCCCGGAGGGCAGGCGAGACATTTTTGCGTGCCGCTGTAGCAGACATCCACGCCGCAGGCATCTACATCGACAGGGAGCCCGCCGAGCGAAGAAACGGTGTCCACCACCAGAAGCGCCCCGGCCTCGTGGGCGATTTCAGCCAGGGGCTGCAGGGGCTGCAGAGTGCCCGTCGAGGTTTCGCTGTGGACCACCGCCAGAACTTTCAGCTTCTTTCCGCGCACGGCGCGGCGTATGTCGTCGGGATTCGCCACCGTTCCGGGGGCATGATCCAGCCGGAGGAGGTTTCCTCCTGCGCGCACGATCATTTCGCACATGCGCGAGGCGAAGGCTCCGCCCACGGACACGGCTACTTCGTCGCCGGGCTCGATGAAATTGATGAGCGAGGCCTCCATGCCCGCGCTGCCCGTTCCGGCGATGGGGAATGTGCCTCTGTTCCGGGTGCCAAAGACGGTTTGCAGCATGGCGTTGATTTCGTCCATGGCCCGGAGCAGGTTCTGGTCAAGATATCCGACGACGGGTTGCAACATGGCGTGATACACGCGCGGATCGACCTCGCTCGGGCCGGGGCCCATCAGCAGGCGTTTCGGAATAGAAAGCGAAGGATAGGGTGCAGGCATGGCAGACTCCTTATGACAAAACGGTTGGATACTCTACTTTCGGTCTCCCTGTCATCCGACCCAACAACCGTCCGGACAATTCGACGGCTTTGCGGGGGTCAGGACCCAGGGGTACAGCAAAGACAACTTGCTCGAAGCCGAGCCGGTCGGCGCAATCCACATACTCCGCGAAGCGATCCGAAACCTCGCTCAGTGTTCCCGCCAATACCACCCAATCGAGGAGCTCATTCCCCACCGAGGAGGCAGCCTCGGCGATCTCGGCCCCTTGCTGGTATCGGTCCTGCAGGGCACGGAGCTGGTCGGCAGGAAGCCCAAGACCCCTGTAACGGTCCGCATCGTCCGCCGCGTTGAAGGAAACGAAGTTTCGCGCAAAATTCCGCGCGGCATCGCCATCCTCACCGAGCGAAACATCTATCTTGAAGATACGGCGCAGCGGCGTCAAGTTCCCGGATGCGATTCGCATTCGTTCCATTTCGCGAATGGTCCGTTCCAGGGTCCCATCGCGGACGAACGGCAATGCTGCGTATTGGGTGTAGCTGTTGAAAATCACTCCATCGCACTGCTCCGCAGCCAGTTGAAGCATGCGGGGACCTTTCGGCGGAATCCAGAACGAAACCCGCTGCCCGGTCCGGAATCGAAGGCGGAATCTGGCGGTCGGGCGGATATGGAAATAGGAAGCCAGCAGAGGATAGCGGTCAAAGCCGACTTCCTCCCCAGCGAGCAGCTGGCGGGAGATTTCCATTGCCTCCTGTACGGATTGAGTTGGGGACGGCTGGTCGACGAGCCTGCCCTGGATAGCCCAAGCGCCCGTCGAGATTCCTACAGCCAGTTCCCTAGGTTCCACACCGTTGCCGGCCAGGAGCTCCGCGATGGTGCCGAAGGCGGTTGCCATGTCCATGGGGTTGCGGGCATACGGATACGTGACCAGAGTTCCCAGCGCGCACGGAACCCTGGCTGCCATCGCGGATAGCAGGCAATAGGTGTGGCGCGCCTTGAAATTATCATTGACCCAAATCCGTTCCGCACCCGCCGAGGCGGCTTGCTCGGCCAGCGAAAGCAACTCCGATGCGGTCAGGCTTACCCAGCCCGGTTGATGAATCGCAAAGTGAATGCCGAACGATCCCTGGTATGCCATACTTCGTTGTTGGCTCGGCCCGAATCAACGGGCAGGATTCCCGCCTGCAATCGCAGCAATCGAGTGGCCCAGCTTACCATTCCCGGAGCAAGGAATGCACGGAAATTTGCCGACCAAAGGGCATGGGATCAGGCGCTGAAAGCGGCCTGTGTTGGCTGGAATTTCCTCCGCTCACGGTACGCGTTGCTTGACAAATGGAATATGACTCTTTAGATTCGCAACACTCGATGCCAGGAGGTCGATGCAGGAAGCGCCCAATCCGTCCGTCAGCCAGAACAGTGAGGAAGAACTTCACTGGCTTGCGCTGCGGCTGCTGCCGGGGCTGGGCAACCGGCTGGCGGCGCGGCTGCTGAACGCCATCGGCTCCCCCACCGGAATTTTCCGCGCCTCGGTCACGGAACTCGAATCCCTGGGGGTGCCGTCTCACGTCGTCCGGGCTCTCTCGACCGGAACCGTATTCGAAGAAGCAGCCCGGGAGGCCGAACAGGCCCGCCAGTTGGGTGCTGCGTTCCTCACGATTCATGACGCGGCTTATCCGAAGATCTTGAAAGAGATATTTGATCCTCCGCTGCTGCTCTACGCGCGCGGCGATCTCGGGCTGCTCGGAGAGCTTGCGGTCGGAATCGTGGGGACGCGCCGGCCTACGGCGTACGGGAAAGCGATGGCGGAGCGGCTCGCCACGGACCTTGCGGCCCGGGGTCTCGTAATCGTCAGCGGCATGGCACGGGGAGTCGATTCCGCGGCACATCAAGGAGCGCTGAAGACGGGCGGAAAGACGATTGCCGTGCTCGGAACGGGGATGGATGTGCCGTATCCGGCTGAAAACAAAAAACTTCATGCAGAAATTGCCGAAAAGGGGCTGCTGCTCTCGGAGTTTCCGCTCGGCTCATTCCCCGCGCCGCAAAACTTCCCGATCCGAAACCGGATCATCTCGGGCCTTTCGCTCGGAGTCATCGTGGTCGAGGCGGCCCAATACAGCGGGTCGCTGATCACGGCGCGCCTTGCGATGGAGCAGAACCGCGAGGTGTACGGCGTCCCCGGCTCGGTGACAAACAAGAACAGCTGGGGGCCGCATATCCTGATTAAACAAGGGGCAAAGCTCGTGGAGGATTGGAAGGACGTCGTCGAGGAACTGCCCGCAGAGGTCCGTAACAAATTGATTTTATTATCTGATACAACCAAACAGTCCGAAAAGCCGTCTCTCTTTGCTGAATCACTTACGGAACGGGAGCAGGCAATTTATAGCTTGCTCAAAGTGGAAGAGCCGGTGCATATTGATGAAATCCTGGATGCGTTACCTCAGTTTTCGTCCTCTGAGGTGCTGGCAAATCTGCTTGAACTGGAGTTCAAGAGTCTGGTCCGGCAATTGCCAGGGAAGAGCTTTGTTAAAACTTTTTGAGACCATGCCCGATCTAATCTAAAGGATACGGGGGTCTGGAACCGAAATGGCAAAGGCGAAAGCGACAACCGCAAGGAAGAAGGAAGCGCCCAAAGCGCCGAAATCCTCCAAGCCGGCCAAGCCGGCCAAGACGCAGGCGGCGGGTGGGACTCTGGTGATCGTTGAATCGCCGGCCAAGGCGAAGACGATCAACCGGTATCTCGGCTCGGGCTTCCTGGTCAAGGCTTCGCTGGGACATATCAAGGACCTGCCGAAGAGCGATTTGGGTGTCGATGTCGAAAATGACTTCCGCCCCACGTATCAGGCGATCCCGTCCAAGTCGAAGGTCATCCAGGAGCTCAAGGCGGAGGCGAAGAAAGCGAAAGCGATCTATCTCGCCGCCGACCCGGACCGCGAAGGCGAGGCCATCTGCCAGCATCTTGCCGAGGAGCTGTCGAACGGCAAGCCGGTCCATCGCGTCCTGTTCAACGAGATCACGAAGGAGTCGATTCGCAAGGCGTTTGAGAATCCCGGCGAGATCAACGGAAAGCTCGTCGAGGCGCAGCAGGCGCGGCGGATCCTCGACCGGCTGGTGGGATACAAGATCAGCCCGCTGCTGTGGGATAAGGTGCGGCGCGGATTGTCGGCCGGACGCGTGCAGACCGTGGCGCTTCGCCTGATCGTGGAGCGGGAGCGCGAAATCAATGCGTTCGAGAAGGAAGAGTACTGGACCATCGCTGCGCAATTGAACGCCCAGCAGCCGCCATCTTTCGCCGCCCGCCTGATGCGGGTCAAAGGCCAGGAGGTGATCCTCCGGGGTGAAGGCGGATTCAAGTCCATTGAGGCGCAGGCCGCACGCGGCAAGCACCGCATTGCCACGGAGGCGGACGCCAAGGCGCTCCAGGGGCGTCTCGAAGCGCAGTCGTTCGTGGTTGCTTCCACGTCCACGCGCGAGGAACAGCGCAACCCGGCCCCGCCGTTCATCACCAGCACGCTGCAGCAGGAAGCGTCGCGGAAACTCTACCTGAGCGTCAAGCGCTCCATGGGGCTTGCGCAGCGCCTCTACGAAGGCGTCGAGTGCGGTGACGAAGGGCTGGTCGGCCTGATCACGTATATGCGTACCGACTCGACCCGCGTGGCCGATGTTGCCCTCACCGAGGTCCGCGAGCTGATTGCCGGAAACTACGGCGACCGATACCTGCCGGACTCGGCCAACATCTATCGCAGCAAGAAGGGGGCGCAGGACGCACACGAGGCCATCCGCCCCACGTCTGCTATGCGCACCCCGGACCGGATGGCGAAATACCTCAATGAGGATGAGCTGAAGCTCTACCGGCTGATCTGGCAGCGGTTTGTGGCTTCGCAAATGGCCCGGGCGCGGTTCGACCGAAGCACGATTGAGATCAAGGCGGGCGAGTTCGATCTCCGGGCCACCGGCATGGTGCAGAAATTCGACGGCTTTCTGAAGGTGTACCAGGAGGGAAGGGATCAGGCCGAGGACGATGACGAGCAGGAAGGCCGTCTGCCGGAGGTGCAGGCCGGGGAGACGCTCCGTCTTGTGGAGGTGAAGCCCGCCCAGCACGTGACGGAGCCGCCGCCGCGCTTCAATGAAGCCAGTTTGGTGAAGGAACTCGAGAAGCGGGGAATCGGCCGGCCGTCGACCTACGCCTCCATTCTAAGCGTCATCCAGCAGCGGGAATACGTGGAGAAGCTGAAAGGACGTTTCTTTCCGAGCGAGCTTGGGACGATCGTGACAGAACTGCTGGTCAAGAATTTCGAGGATATTTTCGATATTGCGTACACGGCGCGGATGGAAGACGCCCTCGACGAAATCGAGGACGGCAACCGCGAGTGGGTGGAAACGCTCGGCGATTTCTACGTGAAGTTCGATAAAGACCTGAAGCTCGCCGCCAAGAACATGGCCGACATCAAGCGGATGGAAGAGCCGACGGATATCGTCTGCGAGAAGTGCGGCAAGCCGATGGTGATCAAATGGGGCAAGCACGGGAAGTTCCTGGCCTGCACCGGCTATCCGGATTGC
>Ga0326597_10013666_pt1 | contig 10662 bp, 7 predicted proteins | sample RVTome_12_FD_203789 | JGI IMG/M metagenome (GOLD analysis project Ga0326597, IMG submission 203789) | Soil microbial communities from uranium-contaminated site in the Upper Colorado River Basin, Wyoming, United States - RVT100D185 | ecosystem: Environmental > Terrestrial > Soil > Contaminated >... | reverse complement strand
GCCCCGCGGCCCTTTTCCGCACCCGCCCGTGCCTCACGCGCCGGCGATGGCCGCGCTCGTCGAGCGCCTGCACGGGCTCGGCCTGCACCCCTCTCCTCTCCCGCTCGGCCTGATGCGGCCCGGTGAGCACGGCGGCTGCGTGCTCTGCGACACGTGCAACTCGTTCCCCTGCCGGATCGATGCGAAGAGCGACGCGGACGTGTGCGGCATCCGGCCCGCCGTCACCCACGCCAACGTCGAACTGTGGACGAACGCCCGGGCGCGCCGGCTGCTGACGAACCCGTCCGGCACCATCGTCGAGGCCGTCGAGGTGGAACGCGCGGGGGAAACGGTCCGCGTCGGCGCGGATCTCGTCGTCGTCTCGTGCGGCGCGGTGAACTCGCCGGCGCTGCTCCTTGCATCCGCGACGGACCGGCACCCGAACGGCCTGGCGAACTCGTCGGGGCTCGTGGGCCGGCGCTACATGGCGCATCTTGCGACGATGATGCAAGGCTTTCACCCATTCCGGCCGAACGACACCGTGTTCCAGAAGACGGTGGCGATCAACGACTTCTACTTTCGAGGCCCGGACGCGGACTATCCCCTCGGCCACGTCCAGTCGCAGGGCCGGACGCACGGGATCATGGCGAAGGTGGTCGGCGACACGATCGTCCCGGGCATTCCGCTGTGGGCGTACGACGCCTGGGTCTCGCGGGGCGTGGACTGGCTGGCTATGTCGGAGGACCTGCCGCGCGAGGAGAACCGCGTGACGGTCGATGCGGACGGCCACATCCGCCTGCACTACACGCCGAACAACCTCGAGGCCCACGGCCGGCTGGTCCGCGAGATGACGCGCATCCTGCATCGCCTCGGGTTCTGGAAGGTCATGGCACACTCGCACAAGAGCCGGAACACGACGCATCAGTGCGGGACGCTCTGCTTCGGGACCGACCCGCGGACCTCGGTCCTCGACCCGTTCTGCCGGACGCACGACGTCGGGAACCTGTTTGTCGTGGACGCATCGTTCTTTCCCTCGTCAGCGGCCGTCAACCCCGGGCTGACGATCATCGCCCAGGCCCTCAGGGTCGCGGACCACATCAGGGACACGCACCTCAAGTGGGGCGGGTAGGCTGGGTAGGGCGGGTGCGTCGGGGGGGCAGGTGGGTCGGGTGGGACGAGGTCGGGGAGCGCCGGGGGTGGGGCCCGGCGCCAGTGAGGAAACGAGAGAGCGGGTAGACGCCATGCGGGTTCGAAGCTTCAGCCACGTCGGCATCACCGTGTCGGACTTCGACAAGGCCGTCCGGTTCTACTGGGAGGTCTTCGGCTGCCCGCTCGTCGGCGTCGCCGACACCCCGGCCGAGCGCATCCGCGCCTTCTTCGGGGTTGATGCGCCGCAGCCGACCTGCAGGATCGGCTGGATTCGCGTGCCGGGCGGAGGCGTGCTCGAGATCTTCGAATTCCAGCCGCAGCAGCCGCCCGACGCCATCCCCTGGAACCGGGTGGGGCTCACGCATTTCTCGCTGAACGTCAGGAACCTCGACCGCTGGTATGAGTACCTGAAGGGCAAGGGCGTCGAATGCGTCAGCCGGCCCGAGCGGTCGCCGCGGGGCCACTCCTTCTTCTTCGTCAGGGACTTCGACGACAACCTGATCGAGCTGATGGACCTCGGCTACATGTACTACGTGCTCGGCTGGCTCGGTCCGCTCGGCGGCTGGCTGTTCAGGCGGGGGATGTACAAGAAGTACTACGACGACGGGGCACCGCGGACCTGAAAGGCCCGCGGCTACAGTCGCTCATTTACGACGCCACGCCGTTGCCGCGGCTCCGCGACATCTCGATGGCGTACTTGACGAGGGCTGCCGTCCGGTAGAACCCGTGCACGAACTTGCCGTAGGGCAGCGTCACGAACAGCGCGAGGACGGCGCCCAAGTGCAGGACGAGGAGCGGCGGCATGAGGGGGCCGTCGCGCAGGACGAGCAGGACGAGCCCGGTCAGGCTCGTGAGGAACAGCAACGCAATGAACGACTCGTCGAGGCCCTGTTGCGCGGGGTCGCCGAGGTTCCGATCGCGGCGCCGGCGCTGGAGCAGGAGTCCCGCCGGGCCGACGAGCAGGCCGATCCCGCCGAGGGTGCCCAGCAGGACCGGGGCGCTTGCGTACCCGTACGGCGCATGCCATTCGAACACGACGTGGTAGATTGCCGCGACGGTCGTCGACGCAAAGCACAGGAGGAAGCCATAGAACGTGCAGTGATGGAACACGCGCCGCCACGGCGTGCGCGCCTCTTCGGCTGACGTGCAGTCGGCGCCTGACGAGTGCAGGTGCCGGAGCGTCGCCGCGTCCCAGATCCCGCGGCCAATGGCCGATAGCGTCACGGCCCCGGCCGCTGCCGCCTCCACGTCCCGCCAGAACCGCACGATCGAGACAATGAGCGCGAGAAGGACGAACAGCCCGACCGCGCCGAACAGGCTCACCATGGCGCCGTGCGAGACAACCGAATAGAAGTCGCCGCCGAGACGCGCCTGCTGCAGTCCGCCCGGATTCGCGGCCCACGTCGCGCCGAACAGGACGAGCGAGAATACCGCGGCCAGCGCGAGGGTTGTCACGACGCTGTGATGCCGGAACGCCGACCCGAGCGGGCGCGGCCAGGAGTACTGCTCGTAGGACCGCACGCGGACTTCCGCGAGCGTCCGCGGGACGTTGATGCCGTACTCGTGCGGCGGCGCGTACTGGCATGCGTAGAGGCACTCGCCGCAGTTGTGGCACAGGTTCGCGAGGTACGTGAGGTCTCCGGCCGCGAAGATCCGCCGCTCCTCCATGGCCGGGAATACGGGACAGTACTGCTCGCAGTACCGGCACGCGTTACACACGGTCATCACGTGCGCGCCCTGGCGGAGGAGGTCAGCGGGCAGCATGCGTGGCAGCCTCCGCGCCGGCAATGCGCCCGAACACCGTGCCGATCGTCATGCCGACGCCGGCGATGTAGCCCTTCCGCAGGATATTGCCCGCCATGATCTCGCCGGCCGCGTAGATGCCGGCGGCGGGCGATCCCGATCGCATCAGGACGCGCGCGCGCTCGTCCACTTTCAGGCCGAGATAGGTAAACGTGATGCCCGGGCGCAGCGGGTAGCCCCAGAAGGGCGGCGTGTCGATGCGCTGCGCCCAGTGGGTCTTCTCAGGCGTGAGCCCCTCGGTCCGGCAGTCGTCGAGCATGGCGTGATCGAAGGTGCCGGGACGCACTGCGGCGTTGAACCCCGCAACGGTGGCCTCGAGCGTGACGGCCGGCAGACCCAGACCCGCGGCGAGCTCGCGGATTGACCCGGCGACGATGGGCGGATACACCGACGGCATGAAGCGATCGGTCACCTTGGCATCGATGATCGAGTACGCGATCTGATCGGGCTGCCTGGCGACGAGCGTGCCCCAGATCGCGTAGCGCTTGGGCCAGACATCCTCGCCTTCGTCGTAGAACCTTAGGCCGTCCCGGTTGACCGCGATGCCAAGCGACACGCAGTCGAGCCGTGAGACGATCCCGCCGTCGAACTTCGGCGCGCGGGCGTCAACCGCCACGGCGTGGCACTGGCGGGGATCGCCGACCGGCTGCGCGCCGGCGTCGAGCATCAGCTTCAGGACCCGTCCGCGGTTGTACGGCGTGCCCCGGACGATGAAGTTCTCCGCCGCGGCGCCCCACGCCTCGCGGAGCCACTCGATGTTCGACTCGAACCCGCCGGCGGCCAGCACCAGGGCGCGCGCGCGGATGTCGATCGTCCGGTCGCCACTCCGGACCAACACCGTGCGCGCGCGATCGCCGTCGAAGTCGAGGCCGGTGACTTCGGCGTCGTACAGGACCTCGATGCCGGCTCGAGCCGCAGCGGCGTAGTACGTGTTCATGAGGGCCTTGCCGCCCCCGAGGAAAAAGGCGTTCGTGCGTGAGAGGTGGAGCGTGCCTCTGAGCGACGACTGGAACCGGACCCCGCGGCCGGTCATCCATGCCGGGCATTCCGCCGACTGCCGGACCACGAGGCGGGCCAGCGGCTCGTCCATATCGCCGCCGTTCACGCGCGAGAGGTCCGCGAGGAACTCCTCCTCCGAGTACGATTCGACGAGGTGCCCGGTCGGCCCGCCGTGCGCCGCCCGCAGGTTGCGGGTGTGGCGGCTGTTGCCGCCGCGGAAGTGCCGCGGCGCGCATTCGATCACGACGACGCTCGCGCCCCGCTCGCGCGCCGTGAGCGCCGCACAGAGCGCGGCGTTCCCGCCGCCGAGGATGGCCACGTCACAGGCTGCGTTCATCGCACCATCGTCCACCGCCGCAGCAGCCACGGCCCGGCGAGCACGAACGCCGCCACGGCCAGGAGCGTGACCGTGATCGGCCGGGTCACGAAGACCGTGAGGTCGCCCCCGGCGATCGCGACGGCCCGGCGGAATTGCTGCTCCGACAGCGGCCCGAGGATCAGGCCGAGCACCGCCGGCACGAGCGGGACGTCCCACACGCGCATCGCGCACCCGACCGCGCCCACCGAGTACAAGAGGACGAGATCGAGCATCGACCGGTTCAGGCTGTACGCGCCGACCGAGGCGAGGACGAGAATGCCGCCGAAGAGCAGCGGCCGCGGGACGAGCATCACGCGCGCCCACACGCCGGCGAGCGGCAGGTTCAGGACGAGCAGCATCACGTTGCCGATGTAGAGGCTGGCGATGAGCGTCCAGACAAGATCGGGCCGGGCCTCGAAAAGGAGCGGCCCCGGCTGCAGCCCGTACTGCTGAAACGCGGTCAGGAGGACCGCCGCGGTGGCCGACGAAGGCACGCCGAGCGTGAGCAGCGGCACCAGCACGCCGGCCGCGGCTGCGTTGTTGGCGGCCTCCGGCCCGGCGACACCTTCAATCGCACCGTGCCCGAATTGCTCGGGATGATCGCTCAGCCGCCGTTCCGTCATATAGGACACGAACGTCGGAATCACCGATCCGCCGCACGGCAGGACACCGAGCGGGAAGCCGATGGCCGCGCCCCGCAGCCATGGCTTCCACGACCGCCGCCATTCCTCCCGGCTCATGCCGGTGAAGTCGTGCAGCGTGATCGCGTGCAGCTCGTCCCGCCCGTGCCGCCACGCCTGGTACAGAGTCTCGCCGACTGCGAACAGCCCGATCACGAGCACCATCACGTCGATGCCGTCGAGCAGCTGCGGAATGCCGAACGAGAATCGCGCGTCGCCCGTCAGCTGGTCGATACCGATGAGGCCGAGCGCCAGACCCATGAACAGGCTCAAGAGTCCCCGCATCACGGAACTCCCGAGCAGGACGGCGACGGCCGTGAAGGCGAGGATCGTGAGCGCGAAGTACTCGGCCGGCCCGAAATGCAGGGCGAACGAGGCGAGAGCCGGTGCCGTGAACGTCAGGGCGAGCGTGGCGAGCGTCCCGGCGACGAACGACCCGATGGCGGCCGTCGTGAGCGCCGCGGCGCCGCGCCCCTGGCGCGCCATCATGTGGCCGTCGATGGCCGTGATGATGGACGCCGTCTCGCCGGGCGCGTTGATGAGGATGCTCGTCGTGGATCCGCCGTACATCGCGCCGTAGTAGATCCCCCCGAACATGATGAACGCGCTCGTCGGGTCGAGGGTGAAGGTCACGGGCAGGAGCAGAGCGACCGTGAGGGCCGGCCCGATCCCCGGCAGGACGCCGACGGCCGTCCCGAGCGTCACGCCGACAAACGCCCATCCGAGGTTGGGCAGCGTGAGCGCGAGCGCAAAGCCCTGCCGGAGCGCCTCGAGCGTTTCGCTCATCGACCGACGCGCTCTCGCGTCACAGCCATCCCGCCAGCACGCCCTGCGGCAGTGGCAACTCGAGAAGACGTGCGAACAGCCCGTACGCGCCGAACGACACGCCGACAGCGAAGAACGCGTCGCGAAGAGGATGGCCGGCGTCGAAGGCACGGGCCGTCAGCCAGAAGAGAACGGAAGAGGCGATGACGAACCCCGCGCGCTCGACGAGCAGGACGTCGATCGCGATGCCGGCCGCGATGAGCCCTACGGCTCGCCAGCCAGGTCCTCCGGCCGTCGCCACCGCGCGCCGGGATCTGCGCCAGGCGGAGAGCGCGGCGGCGGCGGCCGTCAGGGCCAGGCCGGCGAGCACGAACAGCGGATACGGACCCGCGTTCGTCAGCGTCACCGCTTCGCCCCGGGTGGTGCCGAGCTGATGCAAAATCGCCTGCACGCGTGCCTCCTCATCGTCCACGAAGCGCACGAAGGCCGGTCCGGCCAGGTACCGATCGTTCCAGCGGTATCGCGCGAGCACCTCCTTCCACTCGGGGGACCGGACCATCGCCCCGACGAGCGCCTCGAGCCGGGCCCGGTCGGCCGCACGGACGCCCGGCGGTGCAACGAGCGATCGCCAGTTCTCGAGCTCGACGTCCACGCCCTGCTCGCGGAGCGTCGGGGCCTCGAGCCCGGGCAGGCGCTCGCCGCTCGAAATCGCCAGCACCCGGACGATGCCCGACTCGATCTGCGGGGCGAACTCGGCAAGCCCGTTGATGCCCACCGACACCTGACCGCCGAGAATCGCCGACATCGACTCGCCGCCGCCCGAAAACGCGATGTAGTTCACACGGCCCGGATCGATGCCGACCGCATCGGCGACGAGACCCGCCAGAATCTGGTCCGTACCGCCGGCCGATCCGCCGCCCCAGGAGATCGACTCCGGATCGGCCTTGAACGCCACGAGGAAGTCGTCCAGGGTCTGGAACGGCGAGGCAGTGGGGACGACGAGGATCTCGTATTCGCCGGTAATGCGCGCGATGGGCGTAACATCACCAAGCGTCAGCGCCGACCGGTAGGTGGCAATCGCGCCGAGCATGATGAGCCCCGACGCCATCAGCGTGTCGCCGTTGCCCTGCTCGGCGCTCACGAAGCGTGCCAAGCCGATCGTCCCGGCGGCGCCCGGGATGTTCTCGACCGATACCGTGCGAGCGAGTTTGCTCGAGAGCAGCACTTGCTGAATCACGCGGGCCGTCTGGTCCCAGCCGCCGCCCGGCGCCGCCGGTGCGATGAGACGCAGGTGCGGGAAAACGGGCTGCGCGGCCGCGGGTGCGGGTGCGGCCCACCCGGCTACGAGGACGCCGAGCAGCAGGCTCACGGCGGCACGGCGCATGAGCCGCATTGTAGCGCGCGGTCTCACCCGCCGCCGGCCGGCGCGGGCTCCACCGCCTGGCGGCGGTTCATCTCCTCGCGTTCGGAGGCCACATCATCGATCTTCGCGCGCAGCTCGGCGTGTCTGCTCACGAAGCCACGGAAGTCGGCGGCATCGAGCGTCAGGAACTGGCAGTAGTCGAGCGCGGTGACATCGGCCGATCGCGGCGCCCCGCTGAGGAGTCCCATCTCGCCAAAGAAGTCGCCGCGGCCGAGCCGGATCTTCCGCCCGCGGACCGAGACCTCGACTTCGCCGGCCGAGATGAAGAACATCTCGTGTGCCTCGTCGCCGGCGCGGATCAGGCGCTCGCCAGGCACCGCCGACCGCGGCTTGAACAGCGTCAGCAGTTCGGCCCGCATCGCCAGATCGAGATCGGCGAACACCTTCCAGCGGCTGATGAGCTGATCCGGCTGCAGGACGGCCTTCGTCGCCGCCCTCTTGTTCGCGTCGAGCACGGCCTGGAGCCGCGCCAGGTTGAGGTCCTGCGCCGGCTCAAGCCGCGCCATCAGCCCCCGATGGCCGCGGATCCACGCGACCGCGGGTGCCACGACGGCAAACGCGAGCGGATTGAGGGTGACCGACAGGAGCGCGCCGGCGAGGATCAGGTCGCGTCCCTCGGCCGGCATCAGCCCGAGCGCGATGCCGAGCCCGGCGAGGATGAACGAAAACTCCCCGATCTGCGCCAGGCACGCCGACACGGTCAGCGCCGTCGACACCGGATAGCCGAGCACCTGGACGATCGCGAATGCGGCAAGCGACTTGCCGACGAGGATGACGAACAGGACCGACGCGACCGCAGCGGGCTCGCGCACGAGGATCGACGGATCGAACAGCATGCCGACCGACACGAAGAAGATGACGGCGAAGGCATGCTGCAGTGGCAGCGACTCCTCGGCCGCGCGGTGGCTGAGTTCCGAGTTGCTCAGCACCACGCCGGCGCAGAAGGCACCGAGCGCGAACGAGACGCCGAAGAGCGTGGCGGCGCCGTACGCGATGCCGAGCGAGACGGCGAGCACAGCCAGCGTGAACAGCTCGTGGGATCCGGAGCGCGCGGCCTGCTGAAGGACCCAGGGCACGACCCGCGGACCGGTGAACACGACCAGGGCGAGGAACACCGCAATCTTGGCCAGCGTGAGGCCGACGGCGACGAGGAGACTGCCTTCGCCGGCCGGGCCATGCGCGCCGGGCGCGGCGTCAGCGCCGCCGCCGAGCATGCCCGCGAGGGCCGGCAGCAGGACCAGCGCGAGTACCATCGCGAGGTCCTCCACCACGAGCCACGCCACCGCAATGCGCCCGTTCGCGCTGTCCACCGCCCGCCGTTCCTCGAGCGCGCGGAGGACGACGACCGTGCTCGCCACCGACAGCGCCAGCCCCAGCACGAGCCCGCCGCCGAAACTCCAGCCCCAGGCCATCGCCATCGCGGCGCCAATCGCCGTGGCGACGGCGATCTGCCCCACCGCGCCGGGAATGGCCACCCACCGTACGGCCAGGAGATCCGCGGTCGAGAAGTGAAGGCCGACGCCGAACATGAGAAGGATGACGCCGATCTCGGCGAGCTCCGCCGCGACTGCCGAGTCGGCCGCGAATCCCGGCGTGTAAGGACCAATCGCAATACCCGCCAGGAGGTAGCCGACAAGCGGGGGCAGGCGAAGCCGGCTGGCGAGGAATCCGAGCGCGAACGCCATCACGAAGCCGAGCGCCATCGTGATGAGCAACGGGGTCTGGTGTTCCATGGGGGATGTCGGTCTCAGCGGACGATGTGCAAGGGGGGCACGGGGGGCACGACCCGGTCCGCTCCGTCCGCCGAGAAGAACTCGGCGAGACGGAACCCGAAGGCCCGGGCCACGAGCGCACCAGGTACCGTCTCGGCCCTGATGTTGTAGGCCTCGACGGCGCCGTTGTAGTAGTTGCGGGCGTACGCGATCGTGTTCTCCGTGTCGGCGAGGTCCTTCTGCAGCGCGGCGAAACGCTCGCTGGCCTTGAGATCGGGATACGCTTCGGCGAGCGCGAACACGGTGTGCAGGGCGCCCGTCAGATCCGCGTTGGCGTGTGCCGCCGCCGCCGGGCCTGCCGCATCGCCGAGTGCACGCCTCGCCTCGACGACCCGCGTCAGGGTTTCCCGCTCGAACGCCGCGTAGCCTTTCACCACCTCCACGAGATTCGGGATGAGCGACGACCGCCGCTGCAGCTGGACATCGATGGCGCTCCAGCCCTCTCTCACCCGCTGCCGGGCGGCCACGAGGCCGTTGTAGAGCCACGCGATGGCCACGGCCACGCCCGTCGCGGCGGCCAGGGCGACGAGGATCATGCAGGTCCGCCTTTCCGCGTCACCAGCTGCCCCCTCCGCCCCCTCCTCCACCGCCACCCGACGATCCGCCGCTGAAGCCGCTGCCGCCGGATCCGCCGGGTGTCGAGGCCAGCGACTGCGAGAGGGACGAGGAGAAGCTGCCGAGGCTCGACGAGAAATCGGCCGCGTCGAACGCCGAACCGCCGGTGTAGAACGCGGCGGTCGCCTGCTGCACATCGATGTCCTTGAAGGCGTTCGCCCACCGATCCACGCACTTGAAGGCCACCGCGTACGGCAGGTACGCAGTGAAGATCCCGGCGCGCTCGGCGAACGCCTGCTGCCGGACTTCGCCCGTCCGGATGTACTTGGCAAACCCGAGCACCCGGTGCAGCGCGTGCCGGCCGGCCGCCGTCCGCCTCGGCATCGCTCGAGCGAAGGCGGCGAGGCCCACGCCGACGACGATAACGGGCAGCCCGAGCAGACCTGCGCCGAACCGATATCCTAGGAGGACGGTGGCGCCCACGCCAAGGCCGGCGACGACCAGGCCCACCACGCGCGTCGCGAGGCGGACCTGTTCGGGGTTGCGCGGGAACCACCCTCGAGCCACGGCGTCGCGGTACAGCTCCTTCCTGGCGAGCGTCAGGTCGTCGTAGAACTTGTTCTTCAGCTCGGACACCTTCCGCGACGGCTTTCCCTCGAACAACCCGCGCAGGACGATGCGCTCGTACTCGAGCAGGTCGGCATCCATGGGCTTCTGCCGGTCGAGCTGCCAGTCCGTGCGGCTGAACCACCCGGTGTCCGGCAGCTCGGTAATCGTCAGGTACCCGCGCACCGCCAGGTCGACAATCGTCGCCGTGACGTCGAGCGTGTCCGCGCGCTCGTCAAACAGCAGTCCCATTTGCGCCGGGCGCAGCCCGTCGGGTGGTTCGAACTCGACCGCGATCGGATCCGATCGGAGCAGCGCCACGCGCTCCTCGCGGCCGCCGGGTGCCAGGCCCTGCGCAGACATGTACCGGCGGTCGCGGCCGACCCGCCACCACAGCCCGGCGACGGCGCCCAGCGCGGCCACGAGGCCCGCGACGGCGCCGGCGACGACGGCCGGGGTCCGGTCGAAGAACCTGGTGATGTCGCGCGGCCGCGCAACCAACCTTGGGCGGGGGTCGGCGATCGCGCCCTTGCGCAGGCCCGTGACGATGGTCATCTGCTCGCCTTCGGCGAG
>Ga0326597_10013665_pt1 | contig 10662 bp, 4 predicted proteins | sample RVTome_12_FD_203789 | JGI IMG/M metagenome (GOLD analysis project Ga0326597, IMG submission 203789) | Soil microbial communities from uranium-contaminated site in the Upper Colorado River Basin, Wyoming, United States - RVT100D185 | ecosystem: Environmental > Terrestrial > Soil > Contaminated >... | reverse complement strand
AGTTCGTTGTCGGTCTGTTGCGGTTCATCATTCGTGCAGGACGACGTTGAGCAGGGAGCTGTTGATCTTGAGCTCCCCGTCGTCTTCGATGAACCCCAATCGCTTGAACTTGTTCATGAAGAAATTGACTCGTGAGCGCGTCGTGCCGACCATTTCCGCGAGCGTCTTCTGCGACATCTTCGGAAGGACCCTCTGCGGCGCGTCAGGCTGTCCGTAACGCGCGAGCAGCAGGAGCGCCCGGGCCAGCCGCTTCTCGCTGGAGTTGAAGAGCTGATCGATTAAGTCCTCCTCGATGCGGATGTTCCGGGTCAGCACGTGGGAGATGAAACGATCGGACAGGTCATGCTGCTGGTGGAGCACGCGAACCATTGTGTCCTTTTCAACGACGAGGACCGCGCTCGGCGCGATCGCGGTCGCCGTGGCGATTCGGACCGGTTGACCGGCCATGCACCCCTCGCCGAAGAAGTCGCCGGACCCCAGCATCGCCACGACGGCCTCTTTGCCCGCCTTCGAAACCACCGAGAGCTTCACACGGCCGTTCTGGAGGTACATGACACTTCCACAGGCGTCACCTTGCGAGAAGATGACCTCCCCCCGTCGATACTCCACGATTTTTCTCGCGACTCCCGCCGAGTCGAGAAACGCCTGGACGTTGAAGGTGCCCATGGTCTTGCCCCCCACGCCCAGAGTGATAACACGCATCCCCGAACCCCGGGTGTTCACAAGTGAACAGACAGGCTTGGGGCCTGCCTCTACAACTGGTTCAGGAACACAGATCACGGCACGTGCTCCTCGTCATGAACAACCGCGGCGTGGATGCGCTCCTCAACAGCAAGGTCAAGCTCGGGGCAGACGCCTCGGCCGCGGCCGGGCCCAAGGGACGTCGCGTGTCCGCCTCGACCGACGCGTCGTTGCGAGCCGAGATCCTCAGCTACTCGCGTTCGCGCGGTCTCTTCGCCGGTGTGTCACTCGAGGGCACGTCGCTTCGTCCCGACGACGACGCCACAGAGCAGGTCTACGGACGCAGAATCGCAGCGCGAACCATCGTCACCGGGAAGAGCATCGCCGTTCCGGCGTCAGGCCGTCATCTCGTCGATGTGCTGGAGAAAAACGCTCCGCGCAACACATCGAGTAAAACGACGAGTCGATAGCGGATGCGGAGGTATACTGGGGCGTCCTGGCTTTCCTGAGCCCTGCGGCCTTCCCGACCTCAGCCCTCACCAAAGCATCTCCTGGAGGGCTGTATTTCAAGCACGGAGTCGGTGACGAAGCTCTTGCGTTGGATCTGGACCCGCCGGGCGCCGCCAGCGGACAAACCGCTGCGCGACGAGCTGCTCAGCATCGAGCGACTGGAAGAGCGGGCGAAGGCGCTGGCGGCCAGCTTCACCGTCGACCCGGATCCGCGGCGTCGCGCACGCAACATCTTTCCCCGGTTCGACGACAACGCCCGCCTCCTGCGCGAGGCGTATCGAACCCTGGCCGACGATGTGCGGCGCGGGGAGTTTCTCACCTCCGCGGCGGAATGGCTGCTCGACAACTTCCATCTGGTGACGTCCGAGATCAGAGGCATCCGTCAGAATCTCCCCCGAACCTACTACCGCGAGCTGCCGACGCTCGCGTTGCGCGCGCAGGCGGGACACGCCCGGATCTACGCGATCGCCATCGAGCTCATCCGCCACAGCGATAGCCAACTGAGTCGCCACCAGCTCACGCAGTTCCTCGACAGCTACCAGCGCGTCGCGCCGTTGACGATTGGCGAGCTCTGGGCCTGGCCCAGCATGCTGAAGCTGGCGCTCGTCGAAAACCTGAGACGCCTGGCTGACGAGACGCTGGAGGCCCGCGCCGCTCGCCGGGCCGCCGATGCTGATGTCTTGCGACTCGACGATGGCGCCACACATGCGGCGCCGACGTTGCCTCCTCGTCTCCATGCCGCCTACGTCGTCCAGCTTCTTCATCGCGTGCGTGAATACGGCCTTCGTCTGTCGCCGCTGCGCGCGGCGGTCGAGGAACATCTGGCGTCGCAGCGGACGACCATCGAAGAGGCCATTCGCGGGGAGCACCAGCGCCAGGCGACTGCCCAGGCGTCGGTGGCCAATGTGGTCGCGAGCCTTCGCCTGTGCTCGACGCTCGACTGGGGGAAGTACTTCGAGGCGGTGAGTCTCGTCGAGCAGGTGCTGCAGCGCGATCCCGCGGGCGCATACGGGCGCATGGACTTCTTGAGCCGGGACCGCCAGCGCCAGGCGGTCGAGGAAATGGCCGCGCCCGACGGCAACGCCCAGATACGCGTGGCGCTGAAGGCGGTCGAGAGCGCCCGCCAGGCGGCCGCTCTTCGACCCTTCGACGAGCTCAGGGTCGTCCCGAGCGAGGTCGAGGGACGACAGGCTGAGGGCGAGCCGAGTCCGTCGGCGCCCGCCGCTCGACAGGCTCACGGCGAGCCGAGTCCGTCGACGCGCGCGACCGGGCCGACGTCCGATCGGGCGGCCCACGTCGGCTACCACTTGATCGGTCGAGGGCGCCGCGACCTTGAAGCCGACGTGGCGTATCGTCCTCCCCTCCTCAAGCGCGTGCGACGTCTCGTGTTTGCCCATACGACCGCCGCCTACCTTGGATCGATCGGGCTCGTGACGGCGCTGCTGCTCGCCGCCGGCGTCGGGTACATTCGGCTCGAGGGCGGGTCCTTCTCAGCGGAGGTCGCTGCGGCGCTGCTCCTGCTGATACCGGCGAGCGAGGTCGCGAGCCTGCTCATGCAGCGCCTGGCCGCGCGTCTGGCGCCGCCGAGACGCCTGCCGCGTCTCGAGTTCGCCGAGCGAGTTCCCGAGACCGCGCGGACGATGGTGATCGTGCCGACGATGCTGACGAGCGTCACGGGCGTGACGACGCTCCTCGAGCATCTCGAGGTGCTCGCGCTCGGGAACCTCGATCCGCACATCCACTTCGCGATCCTCAGCGATTTCGCCGACGCCCCGGCGCGCGAGCTGCCCGGGGATGCCGCGGTTCTTGCTGCCGCCCGCGCAGGAGTCGAAGCCCTCAATCTGCGGTTCGGTCCCGGGCACGCCGATCGCTTCTATCTCTTCCATCGCGACCGGCAGTGGAACGCTCAGGAGCAGGCGTGGATCGGCTGGGAGCGCAAGCGCGGCAAGATCGAGGAATTCAATCGTCTGCTGCGAGGCGCGACGAACACGAGCTTCGCCGTGCAGGTCGGGAAGCTCGACATCCTGCCCGCCGTGCGGTACTGCATCACGCTCGACTCCGACACCCGCCTGCCGCGGGACACGGCGAAGAAGCTCATCGGCATCATCGAGCACCCGTTGAACCGTCCGCATGTCGACCGGCGGCTCGGCCGCGTGACGGAGGGCTACGGGATCCTGCAACCCCGCGTCAGCGTGACGATGGCGAGCGCGGCAGGTTCGCTCTTCGCCCGCACCTACGCCGGCCATACCGGCGTCGACCCTTACACCACCGCCGTGTCGGATGTGTACCAGGATCTCTTCAAGGAGGGCATTTTCACCGGCAAGGGGCTCTACGACGTGGACGCGTTCATGGCGGCCCTCGAGGGACGCGTACCCGAGAACGCGTTGTTGTCACACGACCTCTTCGAGGGTGTCTTCGCCCGTACCGCGCTCGTGACGGACGTCGAGGTGGTGGACGACTATCCGTCGAGCGTCCTCGCACACGCGCGGCGCCAGCACCGCTGGGTCCGCGGCGACTGGCAGATCCTGTGGTGGCTGCTGCCCTTCGTCCCGACCCGCTCGGGCGTCGAGCGCAACCGGCTGCCGCTCATCTCGCGCTGGAAGATCCTCGACAACCTGAGGCGCAGCCTGCTGGCGCCGGCGACCGTCGCGCTGTTCCTGCTCGGGTGGACCGTCCTCCCGGGGAGTGCGGCGGCCTGGACGGCGATTGCCCTCGTCGCGCTCGCCTTTCCCATTGGCTCGCGCGTGGTGGAAACGATCGCTGGTCCGGCCCGGGAACAGGCGTGGTCCGTGTTCCTGCGAGCCGTCTCCGAGGATCTGAAGACCGCCGGCGCCCGCGCGTCCCTGCAGCTCGCGTTCATGGCGAATCAGGCGTACGCGATGCTGCACGCGATCAGCATCACGCTCGTTCGCCTTGGCATCACGCACCGTCGGCTGCTGGAGTGGGAAACGGCGGCAGCGAGCGCCGATCGAGGCGGACTGCCGGACGTGCGCGTCTTCCTGAGGGGCATGATCGCGGGTCCGTCCGTCGCCCTTGCCAGCCTCGTCCTGGTGTCGCTGGCGCATCCGCGTGCGCTGCCCGTGGCGCTCCCCGTCCTGGTCTTGTGGGCGGCCGCGCCGCTCGTCGCGTTCGCGCTCAGCCGGCCGATGCCCCCACGCCGGATTGCACTCGGCGCCGAGGACCGTGAGTTCCTGCGTCAGGTGGCGCGCAAGACGTGGCGCTACTTCGACACGTTCGTGGGAGCCGAGGATCACGGCCTGCCGCCGGACAACGTCCAGATCGTGCCCGAACTCAGGGTCGCGCACCGCACGTCGCCCACCAACATCGGGATGGGACTCCTGGCGACGCTCGCGGCCCACGACTTCGGCTTCATCGGCACGGATGATCTCGTCGGCCGGATCGAAACGACGCTCGACACCGTCGAGGGACTGGAACGGTTCGAGGGCCATCTGCTGAACTGGTACGACACGCGCACGCTGGCGCCGCTTCCACCAGCCTATGTGTCCACGGTGGACAGCGGGAACCTCGCGGGCGCGCTTCTGACGCTCTCCGTCGGATTGCGGCGGCTCACGAAGGACGTCACCGGGAGCGCACCGACCCCGGATCGGACCCTGCGTCTTGAAGGCCTGGCGGCCCGCGCGGCGGCGTTGTTCGACGGCATGAACTTCAGATTCCTCTACGACCCTCGGCAACACCTGTTCGCGATCGGCTATCGCCTCGCCGACGCCGAGGGACCAGGCCGTTTCGATCCGTCCTACTACGATCTTCTGGCCTCCGAAGCGCGGCTGGCGAGCTTCATCGCCATCGCGAAAGGCGACGTGCCGGAGATGCACTGGTTCCACCTGGGACGATCCGTCACCAGCGTCCGTGGCCGACCGGTGCTGCTGTCGTGGAACGCCACGCTGTTCGAGTATCTGCTGCCGCTGCTCGTCATGCGCAGCTACCCGGAGACACTCCTCGACGAGTCGTGTCGGATGGTCGTCGGCCGCCAGATCGACTACGCCACCGCTCGCGGTGTGCCATGGGGCATCTCGGAGTCGGCCTACAACCTCGTCGATCGACACGACGCCTACCAGTACAAGGCCTTCGGCGTCCCCGGCCTCGGTCTGAAGCGCGGGCTGGGCGACGAGCTGGTGGTGGCGCCCTACGCGACGGCGCTCGCCGCGATGATCGATCCGGCCGAGAGCGCCGCGAACCTGCGGCGGCTGGCCGCCGCGGGCCTCGAAGGCGAGTACGGCTTCTTCGACGCCATCGACTACACGAATCGCGAGTCCGACCATCACGAGCGCGACCCGAGCGAGACGGCCCGCTCCGGAGGCACGGTCGTCCGCACGTATCTGGCGCACCACGAAGGCATGACCCTCGTCGCGCTGGCGAACGCCCTGCTCGGCGATTCGATGGTGGAGCGCTTTCACGCGGAACCGAGGGTGCAGGCGACCGAGCTGCTGCTGCAGGAGCGCGTGCCGCGCCGGGCACCGACGATCGAACCGCGGCCGCTCGATGAAACGCGGGCGGCGGCGCCCCAGCCCGCCGTGCCGGTTCGGCGCTATCGGACGCCGCACACGGTCTTTCCGCATGCCCAGTTCCTGTCGAACGGCACCTACGTCACGGTCGTGACCAACGCCGGCGGTGGCGCCAGCTTCTGGCGCGGCCTCGCCGTGACGAGGTCGCGCGACGACTCCAGGCGCGATCCGGGCAGCCAGTTCATCTACCTGCGCGACGTGCGGAGCGGAGCGGCGTGGTCCGCGACGTATTATCCAACGGACCAGGAGCCCGACGACTACGTCGTCACGTTCCTGGCGGAACGAGCGATTTTCCGGCGTCGCGATGACGAGGTGTCCACCGAGCTCAACGTGGCGGTCTCGACCGAAGACGATGTCGAAGTGCGGCGGGTGAGGGTGACCAACCACGGCATGCGCATTCGTGAGATCGATGTCACGAGTTATGCCGAGATTGTGCTGGCGCCGCCGGCCGCCGACTTCGCTCACCCGGCCTTCGGAAAACTCTTCATCGAGACGGAGTACCTGCCAGAAAGCGCCGCGCTCGTCGGCCATCGGCGGCCTCGGGATCCCCGCGAGCCCGGCGCGTGGGCGGTGCACGTGATCAGCCTGGAAGGCCGGACGCAGGGCCCCGTCGAGTGGGAGACCGATCGCGCGCGCTTCCTCGGTCGCGGGCGGACGACCGGCAACCCGGTGGCGCTCGACGGCCGCACCCTGTCCGGGACGACCGGCGTCGTGCTCGACCCCGTCCTCAGCCTGCGGCAACGCATCAGGCTGCTCCCGGGGGCGTCCGTGCGGCTCTCGTTCGCCACGGGTATGGCGTCGGACCGTGAGACGGCCGTCGCGCTCGCACAGAAGTACCACGACCCCGGCGCGGTGTCGCGAGCCTTTGCCCTCGCCTTTACGCACGCGCAGAGCCGCCTGCGTCATCTGGGTATCTCGAGTGAGGAGGCGCGGCTCTTCGAACGTCTGGCCTCGCGGGTGCTGTTCACCGACGGGTCGCTCCGGGCGAGTCCGGACCGACTCGCGTCGAACGAACTCGGCCAGGCCGGACTGTGGCCGCATGGCATCTCGGGCGACCTGCCCATTCTGCTCGTGCGTGTCGTCGAAGAGGACGACCTTCCGCTCGTCCGTCAGGTCCTGCAGGCGCAGGAGTACTGGCGCCTGAAGGGCCTCATCGCCGACGTCGTCATCCTCAACGAGCACCCGGTCAGCTACGTGGACGAGATGCAGGCCCAGCTCGCGGCGCTCCTCGACAACGGCCCGTGGAGCGCGTGGAAACACCGGCCGGGTGGCACGTACCTGCTGCGCGCCGATCGGATGGGCGCAGCCGAGCGCACGTTGCTCGAGGCGGTCGCGCGCGCGGTCCTCGGCGGCGACCGAGGCGAACTCCGCGCGCAGCTCGATCGCCCGCATCCCGTCCAGGCGAGCGCCGCCCCGGACGCGTTCGTCCGGGAGGCGGGTGACGCAGGGCGTGATGCCGACGGCGCAGGCCACGCGGTCGGCGGCGCCGGGCTTCAGGCCCCGGTGGCCGTGCCTCCGCTGGCGTTCGCCAATGGCGTCGGCGGTTTCGCGGACGAGGGCCGGGAGTACGTGATCGTCCTGGAAGGCGACCAGGAAACCCCGCTTCCATGGGCGAACGTGATCGCCAACCCGCGTTTTGGGACCATCGTCACGGCCTCGGGCTCCGCGCACACGTGGTGCGCGAACAGCCGGGAGAACCGCCTCACGCCGTTCGTCCACGACCCGGTCTCTGAGCCGACCGCCGAGGCCCTCTTCGTTCGCGACGACGAATCAGGAGAGGCATGGTCGCCAACCCCGGGACCGATGACCCGGAGCCCGGCGAGCGGACGATGCGTCGTGCGTCATGCCGCCGGCCTGACGCACTTCTCGCGGGCGACACGCGGAATCCGCCACGAACTCGACGTGTTCGTGGACGCCGACGATCCGGTGAAGTGTTCGCTGCTCACGCTGACGAATGACAGCGAGGCGCCGCGCACGCTGAGCGTCTTCGCCTACAACGACTGGGCGCTCGGACCGCCGCGGGATGGCGAGCATCTGCACGTCGTCACCGCGCGCGACGGGAAGACGGGAGCCGTTCTCGCGCGAAATGCGTACAACCAGGAGTTCGCCCATCGTGTGGCGTTCGCGTGCGCGAGCGAGACCCCCAGCTCCGCGACGGGAGATCGTCTGTCGTTCATCGGGCGCAACGGTTCGCTCGGGCGGCCGGCGGCGCTTCGCCACGTGGCGCTCTCAGGCCAGTTCGGCGCCGGTCTGGATCCGTGCGCGGCGCTTCACGTCCGATTCGTCTTGAATCCTGGAGAGAGTCGTCGCGTCGTGTTTCTGTTGGGCCAGGGCGACGATGCGGACCACGCCCGCGCGCTGATAGACCGCCACCGGCGGGTGGACGATGCCGTCGCGGCGCTGGAGAGGGTGCAGGCCTCCTGGAACCGCACGCTCGACACCATCCACATCCGTACGCCGGATGATTCGTTCGACGTCCTCATGAACCGGTGGCTCGTCTATCAAGACGTGAGCTGCCGCCTTTGGACCCGCGCGGGCTATTACCAGCCGGGCGGCGCCTTCGGCTTCCGCGATCAGCTGCAGGACGTGATGGCGCTGTCGTTCGCGCGGCCGGATCTGGCGCGAGCGCACCTCCTGCGAGCCGCGGGCCGACAGTTCGTCGAAGGTGACGTTCAACACTGGTGGCACGAGCCGTCGGGGCGTGGACTCCGCAGTCGTTGTTCCGACGACCTGCTCTGGCTTCCGTATGCGGTCGCCGATTACGTCCGCACGACGGGCGATGTGGACGTGCTGGACGCACGAGCGCCGTTCCTGGAGGCGCCGCTTCTGGCGCCCGATGCGCACGAGGCGTACGGGCAGCCCAGCATCTCGTCCGAGGACGGCACGCTCGTCGAGCACTGCGTCCGCGCGATCGACACGAGTCTCACCGCCGGCGCGCACGGCCTGCCGTTCTTCGGCAGCGGCGACTGGAACGACGGCATGAATCTCGTCGGCGCGGCCGGCCGCGGTGAAAGCACGTGGCTCGGTTTCTTCCTCCACCGCGTGCTCAGCGACTTCGCCCCGATCTGCGACGCGCGGCAGGACCGCGTCAGAGGCGACCGCTACCGCCAAAAGGCCCGTCGTCTGTCGACGGCGCTCGAGCGGTCCTGGGACGGGGAGTGGTACCGGCGCGGGTACTACGACGACGGCGCGCCGCTGGGATCGGCGCAGAACGACGAGTGCAAGATCGATTCGATCGCACAGTCCTGGGCCGTGCTCTCCGGAGCCGTCCCGCAGCGCTTTGCCGAACGCGCGATGGATGCGGTCCGCACGTCCCTGGTCGCCCGCGGGTCGAAGATCCTGTTGCTGCTCAATCCACCGTTCGATCGGTCGGCGCAGGAGCCCGGGTACATCAAGGGCTACCCGCCTGGCATCCGCGAGAACGGCGGCCAGTACACCCACGCGGCGCTGTGGATCGTGATGGCGATGGCTCGATTGGGCAGCGGCGACGAGGCGGTGGAGCTGTTCCACATGCTCAACCCCGTCAACCATGCGCGCACGGCCGAGGATGTCGCCCGTTACAAGACGGAGCCGTATGTCATCGCCGGCGACGTGTACGCGCGGCCGCCGCACGCCGGCCGCGGCGGGTGGAGCTGGTACACGGGCTCGGCCGGCTGGATGTATCGCGCGGGGCTCGAGAGCATCCTCGGGCTGCGACGGCGCGGCGCGACGTTCGCCGTCGATCCCTGCATCCCCTCGTCGTGGCCCGAGTACGAGATCGTCTGGCAGTTCGGCTCGACCCGGTACGAGATCACCGTGTCCAACCCGGACCGGCGGTGTCGAGGCGTGAGCAAGGCCGACCTGGACGGCGCGCCCGTAAATGCGGCCGCGATTCCTCTCGCGGATGACGGCCGCGTGCATCAGGTGCGGGTCGTGCTGGGAGACCGGGCGGATCGGTAGCCGCAGGAGGCGGCGGTCAGGCCGGTGCGACCGACGTGTGCCGGCAGTCATCGCACCGCAAGTAGAGCACCGGGAACGACTCCGATCGCCCAATGACTCGGGCGGTGGGACGGCCGCACCTCGGACACACCTCGCGGTCGGGAGACGGGGCGTTCGCCACGAGGCGACCCTGTTGCCGTTGCGGACTTCGCATTGACAGACGCGGCATACGCTACCGACCAGCCCACTCGACGAATGTCTGCGGGATTTCGTCCTGCACGATCATGACCCGCAGGACACGGTCCTCTCGCAGCAGCGCGGACGCGCCGGCACGGGCGGATTCGATGGTGCGATACCGGACCCATGCGAGCGCGAGATTGGATGCAGTACCCCTCCGCACTGTGGTGATCAGTCTGAACATGTTCTGAAACCGCACCCCCAGTATTCCGGACGTTGCGCGAATGGCGATGTACCAAATTGAACACCCTGGGCAGGGTGTGTGCACATGTGAACAGACACCCGTCCGCGCACTCCCTATGATGCGCGAGGCAGACATCCTGATAAGAGCTGCGGGTGAGACACCTGCGGTTCACGCGGTGCAGGTTTCCGAGGAGTACACTCATGTCTTGCAGATTTCGTCGTCTGTTCGCCGTTGGCACGGCCGCGGTCGCTCTCGGGCTGGCGCTGGCGTCGGTGGCCGCTGCGCAGGGCGGCGCGGATACCCTGCACAACGCCACTCGGCTCGGGGGCTTGACGTCCTTCTACATGCCGCCCATGCAGACTGTCGCCCATCTGAAGCGCATGATGGCCCAGCCCAGGATCGTGGCGGACATCCGCAACGTGCTCGATCAGGCCGGCCTGTCCAGCACCGCCGACGCCGTGATCGCCACGCTGACCAGTGCGACGGTGGTGAAGGGTGTGCGGTGCGCCGACGCCACGCCGGCTGACGGCACGCTCGTGGAGTGCGATTTCGAGCCTGGCGGGACGCTGCTCTGGATGGCCTACCGCCCGAAGCGCCAGGAACCCGGAC
>Ga0326597_10013664_pt1 | contig 10663 bp, 10 predicted proteins | sample RVTome_12_FD_203789 | JGI IMG/M metagenome (GOLD analysis project Ga0326597, IMG submission 203789) | Soil microbial communities from uranium-contaminated site in the Upper Colorado River Basin, Wyoming, United States - RVT100D185 | ecosystem: Environmental > Terrestrial > Soil > Contaminated >... | reverse complement strand
GGGGTGGACACGTCCGGCGACTACGACTCCGGAGTCGTGAATTTTGTGCTCGGCAACGGTGCCCGGTTGTATGTTGATCACGCTCATCCCGAGTACTCCGGCCCCGAATGCGCCGATCCACTGTCTGCCGCGCTGTACGACAAGGCAGGTGAGTATGTCATGGCCCAGGCTGCCGCCAACGCCGGTCTACTCGTTCGAACCGGCGAAATCGTCGGCATCTACAAGAATAACTCCGACAGCAAAGGCAACAGTTACGGAGCCCACGAGAACTATCTGATCAGTCGCCAGATACCGTTTGGCCAGATCGTTGACTACCTGACAGGTTTCCTGGTGTCGCGCCAACCCCTGACCGGAGGAGGCAAGCTGGGTTCGGAGAATTCCCGACCTGAAGTTGCCTATCAGATCACCCAGAGGGCTGACTTCTTCGAAGAGAGGATGGGTCTCGAAACGACGCTAAAGCGGCCCATCATCAACACAAGAGACGAACCGCATGGAGACGCAGAAAAGTATCGTCGTCTCCACGTCATCATCGGTGATGCGAACCTGTCAGAAGTCCAGACCTTCGTAAAGCTCGGCTCGACCGCATTGTTTCTGGCGGCCCTTGAGGATGGATACTTGCCCGAAGCCCTCGAGTTGGAAGACCCGGTTGGGGCTTGCTGGAACGTCAGCCATGACCTTGAAATGACGAGGACATATCCGCTCGTCGATGGATCATCCATGACCGCCCTTGGCATGCAGAACCGTTATTTCGACTGGTTGGCCAAATACGCCGAGCAGGCCACCGACAGTCCGGTCACGGCCCAGCTGCTGGTCGAATGGCGGTCCCTGCTCGATGACCTTGAGACCGAACCGGCCAAGACCGCGGATCGTCTCGACTGGGTTGCGAAAAAGGCTCTCATGGAGGGATACGTCGGTAGAGGAGCAGCCTGGGACGATCCTCGTTTGGCATTGATCAACCTCCAGTATCACGATGTTGACCCGGACAAGAGCCTGTTTCGGCGCCTACAGAACCGGGGCACGATCAGACGGCTCTTCACGGATAGTCAGGTCATGGAGGCTGCCTCCGAGCCGCCGTGTGAAACGCGGGCCTACTTTCGGGGCAGATGCGTTACCAAATACGGCGAGAAGGTTGTCGCAGCCAACTGGGACTCGCTGGTATTCGACTCGGCCGAAGCCCACCTTAAACGTGTGCCTATGATGGAACCGCTGCGAGGAACAAAGGCGCTGGTTGGTAGTCTCATTGACGAATCCGACAGCGTCCAAGAGCTCATTCAGGGTCTAGGAGGACATTGACATGTCAGAACAAGAAAAGCAAAGGCCCCGTCGCTCGTCTGATGAGACCATCGAGACCGACGTCGCTGAGATTGATTCGACGGCCAGAGAATCTGTCGAGATCACCGACGAGCTGCTCGACGAAATCGACTCCGTACTTGAAGAAAACGCCGAAGAAATGGTCAAGAACTATGTCCAGAAGGGCGGGGAATGACCGAACCCAGGGCACTGGCTGGAGGCATAACAGAGCCGCCCGCCGGGTTCGCTGAGGTGCTGCTGGCGGCTGGTCTCGCCCCGACCTGGGATGTCCTTCTCGGCGATGCCTCCAAGCTGTCGCTGGCCGATGCCACCACGGTTCTGGCCGTTCGCTATGCCGACGGTGTGTACATGGTCGGAGACCGTCAGGCGACCGAGGGCTACAGCGTTGCCCATCGTCGCATGAAGAAGGTTTTCCCGTCAGATGACTTTTCAGCGGTGGCGATCTCGGGCACCGCCGGTCTGGCCATCGAACTCGTGCGACTCTTCCAAACAGAGCTTGAGCACTACGAGAAGCTCGAAGGCACGAGACTCAGCCTGGAAGGCCGGGCCAACTTCCTCGCCCGTCTCGTGCGCCAGCAGCTACCGATGGCATTTCAGGGACTCGTGGTGGTGCCATTGTTCTGCGGATTTGACCACACCACCGGCTCGGGCCGGTTATTCACCTTTGATGTGGTCGGTGGTCGATATGAAGAGGACGACTTCGGAGGTACCGGATCAGGGGCCAAAGAGGCGCGCTCATACTTGCGTTCTCACTTCGACCCGTCGATGGGTGCTGAGGAAGGGTTGTCGGTGGCCATCAAATCTCTCGTCGCGGCTTCCGAGCAGGACGTGGCCACCAGCGGGCCGGACGTCCGGCGGGGTATCTACCCCAATGTCATTCGAATCGACGTTGATGGTCTCGTCGAACTTCCAGACGAACTCATCGCCCCGGTTGCCGAGGCTGCCCTGGAGACAGTCCGATGACGATGCCGTTCTACGTTCCGCCGGAACAACTGGTCAAGGATCGAGCCGACTTCGCTCGCAAGGGCATTGCGAGGGGGCGTTCGATCGCCGCCCTTGAATATGACACGGGCATACTGCTACTGGCTGAGAATCCTTCTGGTACGTTGCACAAGATCTCAGAGATCTACGACCGGATCGCTTTTGCGGGCGTTGGAAAATTCAATGAATTCGAGCTGTTGCGAGTGGCCGGGATTCGCCATGCCGACGTCAAGGGGTATATGTACTCGCGTGCTGACGTCTCCGCCAAGAGCCTGGTCAACGCCTTTGCCCAAACCCTTGGCAATATTTTCACACACGAAGTCAAACCATTTGAGGTCGAGTTGCTGGTAGCCGAACTCGGCGTTGCTGATGAACCCAACCGGATGTATCGAGTGTTGTACGACGGCACCCTTTACGACCAAACCGGATATGCGGCGATTGGCGGCAATTCCGAAGAGCTGTCCGAGCGCCTGTCGGCTGCCTATCGGCCTGGCTTGACCCTGGCAGACGCGGTCAAGGTGGCGGCGGGTGCCTTTGAAGGAGAAGTCGACGGCTGGGAAGGCGCAGTGCTTGATAGGAACGGGCACCGGCGGACATTTCGAAAACTCACCTCCGAAGAAATCGAAGCCTACATCGCCCAGAAGTAACTCAGCGAGGCGTGTCAATCTGCGGCGCCGACCGACGAGGTTCTGTGCATCAACAGGTACTCCGGGCACTAGGGTGACCGGGTGGAACGCCGCATATTTGGCATAGAAAACGAATACGGGGTCACCTGCGTCTTGCGCGGTCAACGGCGTCTGAGTCCTGACGAAGTTGCCCGTTACCTCTTCAGACGGGTGGTCAGCTGGGGACGCTCATCCAATGTGTTCCTGGAAAACGGCGCCCGACTGTATCTGGACGTCGGCAGCCATCCTGAATACGCCACCCCTGAATGCGACTCCCTCCTGTCGGTGGTCGCCCATGACAAGGCCGGCGAACGAATTCTCGAAGGTTTGGTCGAGTCGGCCGAGGATCGGTTGGCAGAGGAGGGTATCCGCGGCGAGATCTACCTCTTCAAGAACAATACCGATTCGGCCGGCAACTCCTACGGCTGCCACGAAAACTACCTGGTATCACGCCACGGAGAGTTTCAGAAGATGGTCGATACGCTCATTCCCTTTTTCGTGACGAGGCAGATCTTTTCCGGAGCCGGCAAGCTGCTTCAAACTGCCAAGGGTCCGGTGTATTCCATGGCCCAGCGAGCCGAACACATCTGGGAAGGCGTCTCGTCGGCAACCACGCGCAGCCGACCAATTATCAACACCCGCGACGAACCTCACGCTGATGCAGAAAAATATCGCCGCCTCCACGTAATCGCCGGCGACTCAAACATGTCCGAGTACGTGAATTACGTGAAGATTGGTACGACCGCGGCGCTGTTGCAGATGATCGAGGACAACGTTGTGTTTCGAGACGTCTCCCTTGAGAATCCCATCCGATCGATCCGAGAGATCAGCCATGACATCACATGCCGTCGTCGGGTACGGCTCCGGAATGGCCGCGAGTTGTCTGCCCTTGATATCCAATGGGAGTATCTCGATCGAACTCTGCGCTATGCGCGAACCACCGGTTTCCCTCCCGAGGTTCAAAAGGCCGTCGACATGTGGGAGTACCTGCTCACGAGCATCGAGAAGGATCCGTTGAGTTTGAGCCGGGAAGTCGACTGGGTGACCAAATATCACCTGATGGAGAAGTACCAGGCGAAGTGGGACCTCAATCGCTCGGATCCCAAGCTGGCGCTGCTCGACCTCAGTTATCACGACGTGAACCGGCAACGGGGGCTCTTTTACATCATGCAACGGCGGGGATACGTCGACCGCATCGTGACCGATGCGGCGGTTGCCACCGCCATGGTGAGTCCACCGCAAACCACGAGGGCCCGACTTCGTGGAGAGTTCATAAAGGCGGCGAAAGCCAAAAAGCGAGACTTCACCGTGGATTGGGTTCATCTGAAGCTCAATGATCAGGCACAACGGACCGTGTTGTGCAAAGACCCTTTCAAATCGCTGGACGAGCGGGTTGAGAAACTCATCGCCGGTCTTTAGGGCTACATTTGGGCCCCCATGAAGAACGTCATTGAACGACTCCTCAATCTGTTGGCCTTTCTTCTGACCGCCGGCCGGCCGGTTACAGCCGAAGACATCCGTGAGACGGTGGCCGGCTATGACCGCGACAACGATGTGGCCTTTCACCGTATGTTCGAGCGGGACAAAGATTTGCTTCGTTCGATGGGCATTCCCCTCACTTTGACATTCACCGACGTGTGGGAGGTCGAGCAAGGTTATGTCGTACCTCCCCGCGATTACGAGCTGCCAGACCCGGGATTGACCGACGAGGAACGGGCCGCGCTTTGGTTGGCTGCCCAGGTGGTTCGATTGGGCGGTCAATCGACCGGGGCCGATGCCATGTTCAAGCTGGGAGGGGCGCCTATGCCGGCTGCCGGTGAACCGCTCGCAGCCGATCTGGGTCTGTCCGCCGGCGATCTCGGCATCATTTTTACGGCGGTCGCCGAACATCGGGTGCTTCGATTTGGATACCGCGACAAACCTCGCGAGATCAAGCCGTTTGGGATGATCCATCGGCACGGCCACTGGTATGTGGTCGGAGAAGCCGGCGGCGAGTCGCGAGCTTTCCGCGTGGACCGCGGTGAGGGATTCGCCTCGGGTCCTGAGGCCGAGTCGTTCACGCGGCCGACCGACTTCGATATCAAGACCTCAATACCCACCGCCCCCTGGGAGGCAGGAGAGGAGAACGTTGTGGCAGAGGTGCGCTTCGATGCCAATGTGGCATGGTGGGCGGATCGACAACTGCCCGCAGGGGCCACCCGGGTCACTCAGGCCGACGGCGACCTGGTCGCCCATCTACCGGTTGCCAACACGGGCGCTTTCATCGGATGGATGATCGGGTTCGTGGACGAAGCAGAGATCGTCGGCCCTCCCGAGCTCCGGGCTGAGTTCCTTGAGCTGGTGCGGGGATGAGCGACAAGACGGTAAAACGATTGACGAGGATCCTCTCGATGCTGCCCTGGGTCATTGCCAATCCTGGCACCACGGTCACCGAAATGCAGACTCGATTCGGGTATAGCCGTCGCGAGCTGGTCGCGGATCTGGAGCTGGTGTTCGTGTGTGGTTTGCCAGGCTACGGGCCGGGCGACCTCATGGAGGCTTACATCGAAGATGACGAAGTGATCGTAGGTATGGCCGACTATTTCTCTCGACCTCTGCGACTCAGCGCTCCCGAGGCGTTGACTTTGCTCGCCTCGGGGATGGCACTGACGAGCACCGGCCAGGCCCCTCCGGCCCTCGAGCGAGCCGTGGACAAGCTGGCGGCCGTGGTCGCCCCGGATGTCGATGACGCCCTATTCGTCGACCTGGCCGGTGCTGAGCCTGCGTTGCTTGACCTGTTCCGGAGCACCGCCCGTCACCATGTCGTTGTTGACCTCACCTATACCGCCCTGGGCTCGGGAGCTACGACCAAACGCCTCGTTGAGCCCTGGTCCGTGTTCTCGGCACTCGGAAACTGGTACATATCCGGGTTCTGTCGGAGCGCAAACGCAGAGCGGGTTTTTCGTATCGACCGGGTCAGGGAAGCTCAGGCTACCGATGAAACGTTCGACCCTCCGGCCGATATCCCACCACCGGAGGTCAGGTACACACCTTCTGAGGATGATGTTCGGGCGGTTATCCGGCTGGGCCCGACCGCCAGGTGGGTTGCCGAGTACTACCCGGTCGAAGAAGTGTCACCTGACGTCGTTGTGTTCTCAGCTTCAGATCCGGCGGTCGCCGCACGCCTGCTCCTGCGCCTGGGAAACAGTGCGGAGCTTCTGGAGGGGGACGAAGTGCGACAGCGACTCGATGAGCATCGGTCCCGCATTCTTCTTAGATACGGCGTAGGCCGTACCCTTTAGAGCACGATTTCCACGGATTTTTTCTTCAGTCCGGAGGCGCTCCCGCCGATAACAGATACAACTGAAACGGTCTGCGGAGAAGAAGCCATGACGACGATCAAATCAACATGTAGCCGATGCGGCGACGTAAAACTTCAGCCATCAGACCTGGCTCTTGAGCTAGATCCGGCGGAAGACAGCGGCACTTATCGTTTCGCATGCCCGACCTGTCAGCAAGTCCAGCGCCGCCCAGCCAATGCCAGGGTGGTCAGTGTGTTGCTTGCCACCGGTGTTCCGTACGAAGTTGTTCGGTCAGATCAGATCACCGAGTCCGAGATAGCCCGGTTCGCCGAAGCCCTCGGCAAAGACGTCGATTTCATCAGCTTGATAACGTCTACCACCTAGCCCACTCTTCTTTTCTCAGGCCCGTCATGGACGCCCCGCTTTGCGGGGCGTCCATGTTTTTGGCGAGGTGCATTCATCTACGTCAGACCATCTACCATGATGTCCGATGCCTGATATCAACTTTGGTGAGTGGATAATTATTGGCGTGATAGCGCTGGTGGTGGTCGGCCCACGTAACCTGCCCGACCTGGCCCACAAGATCGGTGGGTGGATGCGCGAAGCCAGGGCCGTGGCTACCGACTTTCGAGTCGGGTTGGAACGCGAAATCTCGGAGCTGGATGAGGTTCGGTCCGATCTCAAGGGGCTTGGCTCGGAACTCTCCAAGCCGCTCAAGGAAGTCAGAGACGAACTCGGGTCGGTGCCAGGCGAGTTGAAACCGCTTGATTGGACAGGCCCGGTGACCGAGAACGGGCCGACGGCGGCCGACGCTGCCGAAGATTTCAAGAAGATCCATGGCATCACCGATGATGCACCAGCTGATGTCGCGCCTGAGATTTCGCCTAAGCGTGCCGCGAAGAACGAAACGGACCTTCGTGACCAGAACGGATCGGGCGCGGCTGCCGCGACCGAACCTGATCGGACCGAATCTGATCGGACCGAACCGGATCCGGGCGACGAGTCATGACCGCAGAAGAGAAGCGTATGTCAATGCTCGGCCATCTCGACGAGTTGCGCTCGCGTCTCGTCAAGGGTTCGGTGGCCTTGCTGATCGGAGCGATTGTTGCATGGACGTGGCGGAACCAAATGCTTGATTTGCTGAGGGATCCGTTCCTCGAAGCCTTTCCCGGTGAGACGCTCCAGACAATCACTCCCACCGAGCAGTTCGGCTCGGCGATGCGGTTGGCGGGGTTCGGAGGCTTTCTCTTGGCGAGTCCGGTGGTCATGTGGCAGGTGTGGGGCTTTGTGTCTCCAGGCCTTAGTGCCAAAGAGCGCCGCTGGGCGATCCCGATCGTCTCGGCGCTCGTCGCCCTATTCCTGGCTGGAGTTGGTTTCGCCTATCTCATTCTTCCGAGGAGCCTGTTGTTTCTGAACGGTGTACTCGACGCCGACTTGTCGCTGACAGTCAGTGAATATCTGTCTTTCGTTGTCCGGTTCCTGCTCGTCTTTGGTTTGGCCTTTGAATACCCGGTATTCCTGTTCGCGGCGGGCGCGGTCGGCCTCGTGACATCCGCGCAGCTCAGCAACGTTCGTCGATGGGCGGTGTTGGCCATCAGCATCGTCGCGGCGGCCGCCACACCGACCGGCGATCCGTTCACGATGCTTCTGCTCGCCGTGCCGTTGTATCTCATGTATGAGATCACATTGCTGCTCATCAAACATATCCTCAGAAAGTGACCTGGGGAGACGAGTTCTTTCAGCAGTTGGGCTTCATCGCCGACCCATTCCAGCACGAGGCGATCGGGGCGGTTGAGAGTGGAGAGTCGGTCGTCGTTACCGCCCCAACCGGTGCCGGAAAGACCCTGGTCGCCGAAGGTGCGATCTTTCTGGCACTAAAGCGTGGCCAGCGGTCGTTCTACACCACTCCGATCAAGGCTCTGTCCAACCAGAAGTTCGCCGACTTGTCGAAGGAGCACGGGGAGCACCGGGTCGGCCTGCTGACCGGTGACAACTCAATCAACGGTGATGCCGATATCGTCGTCATGACCACTGAGGTCTTTCGAAACATGATTTACGGGGGCGACGCTCGACTTTCGGAGGTAGGCGTCGTCATCCTCGATGAGGTTCACTATCTCGCAGATATATCGAGGGGTTCGGTCTGGGAAGAGGTGATTATTCACGGTCCAGACCACATTCAGTTTGTGTGCCTGTCAGCAACCGTGGCCAATCCTGAGGAGTTCACAGACTGGGTCAGGGCCCGACGGGGACCCACCCGATTGGTGGTGGAAACCAACCGACCGGTCCCCCTGGAGCCGATGTACATGATCACCGATCTCTGGTCGAAGCCCCCGGTGCAGATGTTCGATCTCTTCGTGAAGGACCGACCAAATCCACGGATCCAACGTTTGCTGGCAGCCAAAACCGGAAGGAGGCGCCGCTTTGCGACTCCCCGTCGGGTCGAGGTGGTTGAAGAACTTGCTCGCCGCTCGATGCTCCCGACGATCATGTTTATCTTCTCGCGGGCCGGGTGCGAGGCAGGAGCTCACATGATTGCCGGTTCGGCATTGAAGCTGACGACGTCCGATGAACGGTTGAGAATTCGCCAGATCGCCCTTGAAGCAACCGATCATCTCGAACCCGAGGATTTGGGCACGCTCGGATTCGATCGGTGGTTGGCCGACCTCGAGCGGGGGGTGGGTGCTCACCATGCCGGCCTGGTCCCTGCCTTCAAGGAGACCGTTGAACGGCTTTTCGAGGCGGGCCACCTCAAGGTGGTTTGTGCCACAGAAACGCTGGCGCTTGGTATCAACATGCCGGCGCGAAGTGTCGTGATCGAATCCATCACCAAGTACAACGGAGAGTCCCACGAAATGCTTACCGCGTCTGACTACACCCAGCTCACCGGGCGAGCGGGCCGCAGGGGCATAGACGAGGTTGGCTACGGCATCTCGCTCTACTCGCGGTTCGTGCGCTTCGAACGAATGGCCGAGATGGTCGGACGTGGCGCCACCCGGCTCGTTTCGAGCTTTCGACCGACCTACAACATGGCGGTCAATCTTGTTGCTAATTACGACCAATCCAATGCCGAACTCCTGCTGGAGGCCTCCTTCGCCCAGTTCCAGCTCCACGGTCAGGTGGCAGAAAACGAAGAACGACTCATTGACTTGCGACGTGATGTGGAACAGGCCCGGTTTCTGGCTGCTTGTGACAAAGGCGACGTGTGGAGCTACCTCGAAGCGCTGGATTCCCATGTTCCGACCATGACCGAGGCCATGCGAGCCGGCGATGTGTTCGAGGTGCGCCGGGGTGGTCGCCAGGGACGCTACCTCTTATTGTCCGCGGGTACGGAAAAGGGGGAATCGGTCGTGGCGCTGTCTTCTGGTGGCAAGGTCCGAAACATGACAGGATCGGAATTGGCAGGGGCGGTCTTGCTTGGCCAACTGGATTTCACCGGACCATTCCGGCCGTCGGATCGGAAATTCCAACAACAGGCCACCCAGCGGCTCCGATCGTTCCACTCCTCGGCTCAGCGAACCGTTGCTGCTGACATCGACCACCCGGTGTCGGCTTGTGACGACTCCGATGATCACGTCCGCGAGGCCCGTAGAGCCCTCAAGTTGCAGCGCAAGATCGATAAGGCGGGCGGCGCCGATGGCGGTTCGTTGGTCCACGAGTTCCGGTCCATTCTCTCCGTGCTTGCCGAGCGGGGATATGTCACGGATTGGCACCTGACCGCCGACGGTGAGCGTCTGCGAACTATCTACGGGTTACGGGACCTGCTTGTCGCAGAGTCGATCCGAACCGGACTTCTTGATGGCTTGAGTTCCGCAGATCTGGCCGCGGCCGCCTCGGCCTTCATGTACGAACCGCGTGCCACGGACGAGGCCGTGCCGGTTCCCCGGGCACTCGACGAGTTCGCAGCCAACCTCTCCCGACTGGCCGAACACTTGACGTTTATCGAGGGGACATTCGGGGTCAGGCCGAGTCCGCCGCCGGAATTCGGGTTTATGGAAGCCGCCTACCACTGGGCACAGGGGTTGGAACTCGACGAGATCCTCGACGGACTGGCGATGGCACCAGGAGACTTCGTCCGGCAGATTCGCCAACTCATCGATCAGCTGCGCCAGATTCGAGATGGCGCCCCGCACCTGGCCGGAGTCGTGAACGAGGCGCTGTCCAAACTCGACCGGGGGGTCGTGGCTGCCCAAGGAGTGTCGTGACAGAGCAGTGGACCGTTCTGGTAAACCCCCGGTCGGGTCGCAAAGGCGTCCTCATCGACCGGGTTCATCTCGCGCTCACCGATCTCGGTCTCGACGCGAACGTCGAAGCACCGATCGGCGAGGCCGAAATGCGGACGTCGGTGAGGACGTCCATTGCGGCCGGTCGTCGACACATTGCGATTGTCGGCGGTGACGGGACGATCAGCCTTGTGGTCGACGAGTT
>Ga0326597_10013663_pt1 | contig 10663 bp, 10 predicted proteins | sample RVTome_12_FD_203789 | JGI IMG/M metagenome (GOLD analysis project Ga0326597, IMG submission 203789) | Soil microbial communities from uranium-contaminated site in the Upper Colorado River Basin, Wyoming, United States - RVT100D185 | ecosystem: Environmental > Terrestrial > Soil > Contaminated >... | reverse complement strand
AGGACGCCGCTGTCGGATAGACTGCCTGGCAAATCGAAGAAAATGCCTGCTCCCACTCCCTCGCGGGCCAGGCCAGGGTGACTGCTCCAACCGATGAGTAAGGCAAGACCTAGTAAAAAGGCGAGGCTCTTGGCTCGTTGCATAATCCCATGCTCCTTCACGGTGTTGCCTGTACTTTACCCACCGACTTGCCGCTGGACAGGGACGATCGTCTCATGCCCAAGGCGCATTAGTCTGAAAAAGCGAAGCAGGCCGATCACTTGAAGGGAACAAGGGTGCGCATTAAGCTGCACCTATGATCACGGTCAAGGTGTTTGCGACGTTTCGCCGGCTGGTTGAGGATCGCAAGGAAGTGGTGCTGGACGTGCCGCTGCCTTGCAGCGCGCGCCGGGCGCTCGAAACGTTGTTTGCTTCCCATCCTCGCTTGCAGCCCGAGATCCTGGATGAATCGAGAGCCATTCGCCCGCACGTGAGCATCTTTGCCAACGGGCGCGACGTGCGCCACCAGCAAGGGCTGGACACCCTGCTTCACGCCGGTGACACGCTGGCCTTGTTCCCGCCGGTGGCCGGGGGCTGACAACGGCCGTCCGCCGGTTTGCCTTCGTGCAGGCGCCGGGAACTTCCTGCCCCTTCACGGGGATCGCAAGAACGTCGGAATGTCCAGATCCTGCTTCTTGTCCTGTTTTTCCTTCAGGATCTTCAGTGAGGACGTTTGTGATGTTTGGGGTTCGCTGGGTTGAGGTTTCTGCCCTTTGAACCCGGTGGCGATGACGGTGACGCGCACGCTGTCAAGCGCATCGTCCAACACGGTGCCAAACAGCAGGTCCGCCTGGTCCAGCACGACTTCGCGAATTTGGGTGGCGGCCTCGGCCACTTCCTCCAGGGTGAGGGTATTGCCGCCGGTGATGTTGAGGATGACGTGTTGCGCGCCCTGGATCGAGTAATCGAGCAGCGGGCTGGTGACCGCTTTGCGCACGGCTTCCTTGATGCGGTTTGGCCCCCGGCCTTCGCCGATGCCCATGATGGCCGTGCCCGCGCCACGTATCACCGAGTCGATATCGGCGAAATCCAGGTTGATCAGGCCCGTCATCGTGATCAGGTCGGTGATCCCTTGGACGCCTTGCTGCAGCACCATGTCGGTCAGCGCGAAGGCCTCATTGAGCTTGATGCCGGGGGACGCGATCTTGAGCAGCCGGTCGTTGGGGATGTCCAGCAGCGCGTCCACGTGCTTTCTCAGCTTGTCGGTGGCCGCTTGCGCACGCTGGGCGCGCACCGTGCCCTCGAAGCTGAAGGGATAGGTGACGATGCCCACCGTCAGGATGTTTGCGGCGCGCGCCAGCTCGGCGATGACGGGGGCCGCGCCCGAGCCCGTGCCGCCGCCCATGCCCGCGGTGATGAACAGCATGTCCACGTTCTTCAACAGATCCGCCAGCTGGTCCCGGCTTTCCTCCGCGGCGGTGCGGCCGACCTCGGGCTGGCCTCCGGCGCTCAGGCCCTTGGTGGTCTGAGGCCCGATGTGCACCGTCTGGTGCGCGTCGATCGTGCCCAGCGCCTGGACGTCCGTGTTGACGGCGACCAGCTCGACGTCCTTGATCCGGGAGCGCATCATGTGGCTAACGGCGTTGCAGCCCCCTCCTCCGACGCCGATGACTTTGATGTTGACGTTCCCCATGCTCCCCCTCGCTTTGACGTGCAACCCCTTTGCAGCAAGTGCCCCTCTTAAGCACCGGGCGATATAGCATAGCTCAAACCAGGGGTGCATTCTATGATGGGCATCATGAAAGCGCTGGATCCCCGACGCAGGAGCTAGGGGCAGATGCAAGAGTTTTTCCATGAAGACGCCCCTTCGGGAGTGGAAGCCGGTGCTCAACCGTTTTGCCATTGACTATGCGGACCGATTGCCCTTACACTGAAAGGAACGGACATCGAGCGTTTACACAAAGCCGTTTACAGACCCGGAAGTGAATCTATGGTGAGCGCTCTGCCACGTATTCGGATAGCCTGCGCACGGCTGCAATCGCTGGAGGGATTTTCTCCACCAAACCTTGGTCCATCGTTATCAAGGGGCAGCCCAGCTCTTGTGCCAGCACAACGTAGCACGCATCGTAAGCCGTCACGCCCTGCTTTTGAGCCAGTGCATACGCTTTCAAACAAAGCCCACGGGTGGGCACACTCTCGATCTGGAGTTTTGCCAGTTCCTCCAGGTTCTTTTGTGCTTGCCGAGGGCCGTACCCAAAGCGTTGGTTGTATTTCCACAAGATGTTCGCGCACTCAACGTACATCAAGTCCGGGGCAAAAAAGAGGAGAGGGTCGGGCTCCGCTAAACGCCAAAAGAGCTTCCACGCGTTGGGAGATTGGGGCTCATCCACGAACAGGAGAATCGTCACGCTGGCATCAACGACAACAACCTGACGGCCTCTCATCGCGCGCGATCTTCTCGCAGCAACTGCAAGCTCGAAGGAGCACCAGCTTTGGAGGGGCTGAAACGCCGGCGCCGTTTCAGAGATTGCAAGAGGGCTTTCTGGCCCGAGGGATGTTGTGCCAGCGCTCGCTCCAGAATCATGAGCACTTCCGCGCTCAAGGATCGTTCTTCCGTCGCAGCTTGGGCTTTCAACCGCTCGTAGAGCTCAGCGGGAACACCGCGCACATGAAGCGTTGCCATTCAGATCACCCCGTTGGCCATCTTAGCTGACTTGGTTGCACAATGCAACACAATAGATGGGCATTTTACGCTGCCATACGAACAAAACACGCAGCAGTCCCCTTTCAAGGGAGTTAATTTCTGTCCGCAGTTGGTACACACGTAGAACCACTGGCAAGCGTCAGTGGGCATGTTTTCTCTTTTTCTAAAACCACAGTGCGGGCACGTGATGGTGGATTGCGAAGAGCGTAGAGAATTGGCTATCTGGCTACCCCTTGACCGAGCCGCGGGTCAGCCCGGAGATGATCCAGCGCTGGGCGATGAGGAACACGATCACGATCGGCACCGAGCCCAGCACGGTGGCGGCGGCGAACGGACCCCAGCGCACCGTGCCGTACTGGTTGGCGATGAAGCGCTGCAGGCCCACCGAGAGGGTGAACATCTCCCGGTCGCGCAGCAGCACGCTGGCCAGCAGGAAATCGGCGTAGGTGAGGATGAACACCAGGATGAAGATCACGGCGAGCACCGGGCGCGTGAGCGGCAGCACGATGCGCCAGAACACCTGGAAGCGCGTGGCCCCGTCGATCAGGGCCGCCTCCTCAAGCGCGCGCGGCAACGTGTCGAAAAAGCCCTTCATTAACCAGGTGTTAAAGCCGATGGCCCCGCCCAGGTACACCATGATCAAGCCCGTGTGGGTGTTGAAGCCGATCAACGAGCCCAAATAGGGGATGCTGCTGATGTTCTGCATCAGCAGGTAAATGGCCACCACCGCCAGCAACTGCGGGAACATCTGGATGATCAGCAGAGCCAGCAACCCTGTCCTCCGGCCGCGGAAGCGGTAGCGCGAAAAGGCGTACGCCGCAAGCGCGCACAACAGCGTGGCCAGGCCCGCCGTGGTCATCGAGACGAACACGCTGTTCCACAGCCACAATCCAAACGGGTGCGTGGCGTTGCTGAACAGCTCGATGTAATGGACCAGGCTGGCCTGCGGCGGGATCAACGATGAGCCGATCAGAATGCCCCTGGGGTCAAAGGAAGCGGCGATGATCCAGATGACGGGGAACAGCACCCAGCCCACCACCAACCATACCAGCGCGTGCTTCCAGAGGTAGCTCCACCAGGGCGCTTTCAATCCTGGCTCACCTCCTCCAGCGCGCCCGTGAACTTAAAGTTCACGGCGCTGATGACGCCCACCAGCAGGAAGATGCCGATGGTGATCGCTGCGGCAAAGCCGTACTGCTGGCCCCAGCCGCCGTTAAAGGCCACTTGATACGTGTAACTGATCAGGATGTCGCTTGAGCCCGCCGGCGTCTGGGCGCCGGGGATGGGCGGTCCGCCCCCGGTGAACAGGAAGATCACGTTGAAGTTGTTGAAGTTGTAGGCAAACGACCCCACCAGCAGCGGCCCCACCGCCACCAGCAGCAGGGGAAAGGTGATGGTGCGAAACTGCTTCCAGCGGGAAGCGCCGTCCACGTAGGCCGCTTCGTACAGCTCACCGGAAATGCCCTGCAGCGCGCCCAGCGTGATCGTCATCATGTAGGGAAAGCCGAGCCACAGGTTGAGCAGGATGATGCCCGCCTTGGCCCAGAAGGGGTCGTTGAACCAGGGGATGGAAATGCCGAAGAGGCTATCCAGCAGCGAGCTTGCCGGCCCCAAGGGGTTGAGCAGCCCGCGCCAGACCATGATCGAGATGAAGGAGGGGATGGCCCAGGGCAGGATGAGCAATGCCCGATAATAGCGGCGAAACCGCATGCCCTCGTCGTTGAGCAGCATGGCAAGCAACAGCCCCAGGCCAAACGTCAACAGCACCGACAGCAGGGCGAAAGCAACAGTCCAGCTGAACACCCCCAGGAACGGAGCCACGATGCGCGGGTTGCGGAACGTGTCGAGGTAATTGCTCCAGCCCACCCACACCTGCCAGCCCGGCGTTAAAACCACCCCATCTTCCGCGACGAAGAAGCCCTGCCCCTCATCGGCGCGCAGCACCTTGGCCGGCTCCACCGCCATCCAGCGTTGGGTGGGCTCGTCGAAGCGGTAGTGCTGCGTCACCTGGTCGCTCTGCGGATCGTAGTGGAATTGTCGCTTGTACGTGCGAAATTCCCGCAGAGAAGACACCCGGATGACGTCTTCGCCGTACGGGAAGATCGTGTTTTCAAACGTGCCCATTTGCTGGGCCAGCGCCCCGCCCTGCAACCGGCCAAGCCCATCCACTTGATCGAAGACGCCGTCCCCGTCCGCGTCGCTCAAGCGCGCATCGGCGGGGTCAATGGCTTGCAGGGAACGGTCCGCCAAGGTGGCAAGCCACCAGCCCTCGTCACTACCCTTCAACAGAAGCAGGATGGCCTCTCCCTGCGCGTCGCCATAAGCCCAGTAGGTCAGCGTTTGGGAATCCTCCCAGCGCAGCAACTGACCCTGGAGCTGGTCGATCACCTGGGCTTTGGACAACAGATGCCCCGTGCTCAGGTTCGTCAAGGACAGGTAGACCGAATACAGCATGGGGTAGACCACGAAGGCGGCGAAGAAGATCAGGCCCGGCAGGATGTAACGCAACGGATAGGCGTGCGGGAGGACGAGCACGACGTTGGTCAGGATCAGGCCGAAGCCCAGGATGCCGAGCAACGTCCATTGGGAGTCAAACCCCAGCGTGACCAAGGCCAGGATGCCCAGAGCATCCAGTAAGCCCAGCAGCAACCACTTGACCAGCGTCCAGACCCACATGAAAAAGAAAAAAGGGGCCGGCTCAAAGGCGAGCCGGCCCCGTCAAGCTCACGGGCAGTTGTTGGCTGCTTTGATGGTGGCTACGGCGTTGTGCAACGCGCTGTCAGCGCTTTCCTGACCGCTTGCGATCAAGTTAAAGGCGTTGTCCATGGCGCCCCACACGTTGCCCATCTCAGGGATGTTGGGCATCGGGGTGCCGGGCGCGCTGCCCACCACGGCCACGACCTCATCGGCCTTGACATCCGGGTCATCCAGCAAGGGGAGGAACACCGGGATGCGCGGGTTCTTCAAGAAGAAGGTCTTCTGCACGTCCAGCGTGGCGAAGTAGTCGGTCAGAATCGCCTTGGCCGTGGTCTTGTCGTCGGAGAAGGCACTGACGCTGAAGCCCTGCACGCCCAGGAACGGCAGCGGCTGGGCGCCGTTAATGCTTGGGATGTGGAAGGCGCCGAAGTTCATGCCCGCGTCGCGCAGGCCGGCCGCTTCCCAGGGGCCGTTGATGTGGAACGGCACCTTGCCCTCTTTGAACAGGCTGAGCGCCTCGCCGTAGCCGATGCCCTCCGCCGGCATCAGGCCCTGCTCGACCAGACTGCGCAGGAACTGGCCGCCCTGGATCGCGCCTTCGCTGTCCAGACCCATGCTGCAGCCGTTCAGGCCTTCGGGGGTGTTTTCAAACACGAAGCCGCCGTTGGTGGACAGGGTCCAGAAACTGAAGAAGAATTGGTTGACGCTCCAGCTGATGGCGTACTGGGCCTTGCCCTCGTCCATCAGGGCTTTGCCGGCGGCCAGCAGTTCCTCGAAGGTCGCAGGCGGGGTGGGGACCAGGTCCTTGTTGTAGTAGACCACGATGGCCTCTTGGGCGTAGGGGATGGCGTACAGCTTGCCCGCCGAGCTGAAGGCGGCCAGCGCGCCGGGGTTGAACTGGGCGCGCAGCTCGTCGCTGATCTCCAGAGGCTCAAGCAGGCCGCTTGCCAGCAGCGTGCCGATGCGGTCGTGGATGGTGACCAGGATGTCCGGACCTTCGCCCGAGGGCGCGGCGGACTTGAAGTTTTCATCCAAGGGTTCCGGCTTGCCCCAGTCGGTGACCTTGACCGCTACCAAGAACTGTGCCTCCACTTCCTGGCGCAACTCCTCCCAAATGGGGCTGCGGGTGTCGTCCGCCCAAATGTCGATTACGCCTTGAACCGCAGAGCCTGCGATGCCTCCCAGCAACAACAGCGCTCCTACGACCACGATCAACTTTCTCATCGAAAACCTCCTTCAGGTTTTATGGGTTGGGACCATTTTACTTGGAATTTGGAACAAGAAGATATGATTCGGATCAGGCACCTCCCTTCCCCGATCAATACTATGCCATCATACCGGTTTTTCTGATCTGTAACCATCTTGTTCAACGCAGTTGAATCACCCACACCCCGGCGGGGGCCAGGCTTTCCAAGGGGTGATAGCGCGCAAATCCGCCCTGGTCGTCCAGCGCCGGCGGGGGCACGTCCAGCTCGTGCAGCAACTCAACGGCACTTGTAATGTCTCCCAAGCTTCCGCCGTAGTCGAGCCCGTACTCGCCGATCTCCTGACCGCTGAGGTTGATCACCACCAGCACCTGCTCCTGCCGGCTTTGGCGCAGGAAGGCGTAGACCTTGGGGTTTGAGCTTTCCACCTTGGCGTAGACCCCCATGCGCAGTGCGGGGTGGCCCTGGCGCAGGTGAATGAGCCGGCGGTAGTGGTTCAGCAGGCTGTCCGGGTCCAGATCCTGGTCAGCCACGTTCAGCGGGCCGATCGGTTCGTTGGGCGCGCGCCAGGGATTTTTCGCGCTGAAGCCGGCATACGCGGCGTTTTCCCACTGCATGGGCACGCGCAGGTCGGGGTCGGGCTTGAGCCCCGTCATGCCCACCTCCTCGCCGTAGTAGACGAAGGGCACGCCGGGCCCGGTGAGCAGCAGGCCGGCGGCGACCCTGGCCTTGAGCAGATCGCCGTCCAATTGGCTCATGACGCGGTTTTGGTCGTGGTTGCTCAAAAAGGTGGCGTACTGGTTGGCCGGATAAAGGCGGCTGGCCACTGCGTGGGCGATGCGGATGCGGTTGGCGTTTGCGCCCTGCGCGGCGGCGATCATGGCCTGGGCGGTGTCGAACTCAAAGGCCAGGTCCAGTTCTCCCTCGGTGATGTAAGGGGCCACCTCGCGCGACGGGCTCCAGACCTCGCCTACGGTAAGAGAGCGCGGCGCGATGGCCTTGTACATCCGATGATACTCCTTCATCCAGCGGTGCGTGCCGGGGGTGTTCTCCTGCTTGGCCCCCTCCTCCACGAAGTGCTTGACCGCGTCCAGGCGAAAGCCGTCCACCCCCACCTCCCGGAGCCAGAAGCGCGTGATATCCTCGATGTGGCGCACCACGTCCGGATTCTGCAGGTTCAGGTCGGGCACCTCTCGCCAGAACGCGGCGTAGTAGTAGCCGGATGCGGCTGGGTTCCAGGCGGTTGCGCCCTGCGGGTTGGCGTAGCCGGGGTCGTCGTCTCGCCACAGGAAATAATTGCGGTACGGGCTGTCCGGACCCTGCGCCGCGGAAACGAACCAGGGATGCTCAATGCCGGTGTGGTTGAGCACCAAGTCCACGATCACGCGGATGCCGCGCCGGTGCGCCTCGGTCAGCAATCGCTTGAAGTCCTCCATCGAGCCGTAGTCGGGATGGATGCCGTAGTAGTCGGTCACGTCGTAGCCGTGGTAGGAGGAGGAAGGGGAAATCGGCATGAGCCAAAGGCCGGTGACGCCCAGGTCGGTCTGGGTGGTCGGGTCGCCGTCGTTCAGGTAGTCCAGCTTCTCGATCAGTCCGTTCAAGTCCCCATTGCCGTCGTTGTCGCTGTCGTAGAAGCTGCGCACGAAGACTTCGTAGAACACCGTGTCGTTCCACCAGGGATATCCTTCGGTCCCTGCGTACAGCCGACTGTCGCCAAAGGGGGCAGGTTTGGTGACCATCAAGAGCAACAAGGAGAGCGCCGCTGCCACCAGCAGAACCCAGCGCCACATGAAAGCCTCCCTTCCCGGCCAGCATCTTAAGACAAACCTATCTGCTCCGCGATTGTAAAGTTACTACACCAGGGGGTTAGCAGGCAAGTGAGCCCAGAGGAATTTCAGAGGCGAGCCAGAGGTTGCCCATTAGTATAACTTGTGATACAGTGGTTTCGGGAGGTATCATGCCGAAGCTAACGCCAGAAGAAATATCACAGGGATTTGCAAAACTACCATTGAGATATGTATTCCCAGAGGATAGCAAGGTACTTTTTTCGCACGTGGCGACAATTCATTCTCAACCCGACAGTGATGTTGTTATTCTGAGTTTTTTCCATGTTGAAGAACCAGTCTTGACGGGCTCAGAGGAACAGGAACGGATAGAGGAACTAGAAAAGGTTGAGTATGTTACAGCCAAATGCACCTGTAGAATTGCGCTAACAACTGAACAGTCGGTTAAGGTAGCACAGCTCATTATCAACCATCTAAAAACGCGCGAAAAACGCAAGGAAGAAGGGAAGGACAATGAGGGGACAAGAAGCAACGCTTAAGTCCGCATATACTTCAGTTTTCCTAGAGCGCTCTGATGTGCCAAGTGACGCTGCGATAGGTAAATCCAGCGGCACCAAAGAACTTGCACAACCGAGTATTGAAGATGTGGAAGGGGCGCTACGAACGATTTTTCAAGAGAGTATCAGAGTAACGGAAGAAAGGAGATCCGCTTTGAAGCAGGCTACAGTTCAGTTTTTCAGCCCGGTGGGGTTTCTCGGTGTTGTCGTGGCCTTTTTTCTGATAGGAATTGGTATTGTGAGGCTAAGTGAGCCGTTATACCTTGCAGGAGGCTTGGGTTACTTGGCTTGTGGTGTCGCGGCAGAATGGGCCAAGAGAAAGTCGCTGAATGACAAAACCCACCAAGAAAGATAGTGAGGCTGCGGGGATTTTCCTCGGCGGAAAGTGGTTTAGCGGTAAGGCATGGGTCAGGGGGTCGAATACCGTTTTTCTCGGCGTCTGTTTTGCGGTTATCATTGGACTGACATTGATGTTCGCAGTATCTGGCGGACCTCTTTGGCTCTATTCTGTTCTGGTTATTGGTATTCTGGTCTTGTGTATAGCACAACTCAACAGATGGTTCGAGAAGAAGCAAAAAGCTATCACACGCAGTAAGAATATCAAGAGCCTGCTGGTCTTTAGCTAATCAACTCCGCGTACTTGAGGTGCTTCTGTTCGCAGTTCGACAACACCAGCCACAGGATGCTTTCGGCTTCCCGTTCGTTGAAGCGAAAGACGAACTCATTCAGATAGCGCGACAGATGCTTGACGCTGATCTTGTGAAACGCGCCGATGAGCCCGCGCTTGAGCAAGCTCCAGAAATTCTCGACCCCATTGACGTGAATATCACCATCGCTATACATGAGCGAGTGATTGACAGCCCTGCGATTGTAGTAGGGCTCAATGGCTCGATAAGCCCTGTATTCGTCCGTGTTCAGGATCTCAACGTTGAGCGCATACTGCTTGAGGAACTCCAGGATGGTCTTGCCGGTCGTGTTCTGAACGTGCTTGGCGATCATCTTGCCCTCACGCTGGATCATGCCAAGGATCGCGGCTTTAGGCCCACCGGGCGCGGGTCTGCCGGGCTTGTTCGATTTCGGGCCAACGTAAGTCTCGTCTATCTCGATGATCCCCACCAGCTTCTCGCCCTTGTCGCTAGGCTGGTACATCGTGTTCCTGACACGATGGCACATATACCAGGCGGTCGGGTAGCTGACTCCCACCTGGCGCTGTATCTGGCAGGCGGACACGCCTTTCTTACTTTCAGTCATCATGTGGATCACCAGCAGCCACTTGCGCAGACCAATGTGGCTTTTGTGGAAGATCGTCCCCACAGTCAGGCTGAAATCGTAGCGGCAGGACCGGCAGCGTACTTGATTCCTACGCTTGAACCTGTGGATGTCCTTGGACTGGCAGCGCGGGCAGGTGATGCCTTCAGGCCAGCGTGCTTTCTCGATGAACTTTCGGGCGTCTTCTTCCGTGCGGGTGGCGTCTATGAGTTGCAGCAGGTCCATTGAATGTCCTCCTTGGCGCTTGATTTGCCAAGGAAGACTCGCTATCGTGAGATAGCGTGGTCAAGGAACCTACATTTCCTTGGCTGCGTTGGGTGGGGAAGTTGACGCTTCCTCACCCGTTTTTATTCTAGCAGAGTTCGAGCTAAAAGTCAATAGAGTTCATTAAGTCAATAGAGTTCATTAGCAGAGTCATTGTGGCATGTTAGTCTCGATTTAGTAGCTGGTCGCTTGGCTTACAGCTTC
>Ga0326597_10013662_pt1 | contig 10663 bp, 8 predicted proteins | sample RVTome_12_FD_203789 | JGI IMG/M metagenome (GOLD analysis project Ga0326597, IMG submission 203789) | Soil microbial communities from uranium-contaminated site in the Upper Colorado River Basin, Wyoming, United States - RVT100D185 | ecosystem: Environmental > Terrestrial > Soil > Contaminated >... | reverse complement strand
ATGGTCCTGGCGGCGTCCTTCCTCGGCGGGGCATGCGCCGGGCTCGCGGGGACCATGGAGGTGATTGCCGTGCACGGGTTCGCGAGCGACTCCCTCGCCGTCGGTTTCGGCTACGCTGGGATCCTGATCGCCTTTCTCGCCCGGCAGAACCCGGTCGCCGTCATCGGGGTGGCCGTCTTGATGGGAGGGGTCTCGGCGAGCGGTGGCCTGCTCCAGCGGCGTTTCGACCTGCCCGACGCCACGACAGCGGTCCTGCGGGGGCTCCTGTTCGTGGCAGTGCTGGCGAGCAGCACGCTATACGGGCGCTTCAAGGTGTTTCGGGTGAAGGACGCGTAGGGGCATGGACGGGAATTTCGATCTCGGGTGGTGGGGCGTGTGGATCGCCATAGCCGGCGGGGCGCTGCGCGTCTCGACCCCCTACCTCTTCGTGAGCCTCGGCGAGACCCTCACTGAGAAGAGCGGGCGGGTGAACCTCGGCCTGGAGGGGATTCTGGTCATGGGGGCCATGAGCGGCTATGGGGTCGCCGTGCTGACGGGCGAGCCATGGCTGGGTGTGCTGGCCGCGGGCTTGGCGGGGGCGGCGCTGGGCCTCCTCCACGGCCTGATCTGCAATCTGCCCCGGGTCAACGACGTCGCGGTCGGCATCTCCCTTTTCATCTTCGGCACAGGGCTTGCCTTCTTTCTCGGAAAGCCCTTCATCCAGCCGACAGCGCCTCGCCTCCCGCACCTGGAGCTCGGCGCCTGGAGCAGCCTCCCTCAGCTGCGGGCGGCACTCGAGGTCAATGCCCTCTTCTTGGTCGGGCTCGCCCTCGTGCCCCTCCTGAACTGGGGTCTCCGGAACACGAAGTGGGGTATGATCCTGAGGACCGTGGGCGACAGCAGCGACGCGGCCCGAGCCCTCGGCTACAACGTCCACCGGGTGCGCACCCTGGCCACGATGGCGGGCGGTTTCCTCTCCGGGGTCGGGGGCTCCTTCCTCTCTCTCTACTACCCCGGAACCTGGAACGAAGGGCTTTCGAGCGGCCAGGGGCTGATGGCGGTGACGCTCGTGATCTTCGCCCGGTGGAACCCCGTGCATTGCCTCTATGTGGCGCTCCTGTTCGGGGGGGCCACGGCGCTGGGCCCGGCGCTGCAGACAGTCGGGATCACCTCCAACTATTACCTCTACGGCGCTGCCCCGTATGCCCTGACCCTTGCCCTTCTCGTCTATAGCTCCTCGACGAGGCACGCGCTTGCGGGTGCGCCGAGCGAGCTCTCGATCAACCGATGAGCCTGAACCCGCCCGCCGCGGTCGAGGCCGCCGGGATCACCAAGCGTTTCGGCGCGCTCGCCGCGCTGGACGGGGTGTCAGTCCGGTTCGCCCCGGGAAGCTTCCATGCCCTGCTCGGGGAGAACGGGGCGGGGAAGAGCACGCTCGCCAAGTGCATCATGGGCTATTACCGCGCGGACGCGGGCGAGCTTTTTATCGGCGGACGGAAGCGCACGGTGACGAATCCCCGGCAGGCCCACCGCCTGGGCCTCGGCATGGTCTACCAGCACTTCACCCTCGTCCCGAACATGACAGTGATGGAGAACCTTGTCCTCGGCGGGGAGCGTCTGCCCGCCGTCATCGATTGGCGGGCCGAGCGGACGCGCCTGGAGGAGTTCCTGGCGGCGATGCCGTTCCGGCTCGGGCTGGACCGCAGGGTGGCGGGGCTGGCGGCCGGGGAAAAGCAGAAGCTCGAGATCCTGAAGCAGCTTCTCCTCGGGCACCGTTTCCTCATCCTGGACGAGCCCACAAGCGTTCTCACGCCCTCGGAGGCCACCGAGATCCTGGGGCTCATGCGCCGGATGACGGACGAGGGGAAACTCACGGTCGTCCTGATCACCCACAAGCTCCGCGAGGTCGAGGAATTCGCCCGGGAAGTCACGGTTCTGCGGGGCGGCCGGGTCGCCGGTCACGGCCCGGCGGGCGACCTCTCGCACGGGGAGCTGGTGCGGATGATGATCGGTCGGGAGGAGGTCTCCCCGCCCGCGGCTCGGGCGGGCGGGGTGCGCACTGGCGCGGTCCTCGAGCTCCGGGGCTTGACCGCCTCGAGCGATAGGGGGGTGACGGCGGTCCGGGGCGTGAGCCTGGCGGTGGGCGCAGGCGAGATCGTCGGCGTCGCCGGGGTGTCCGGGAACGGCCAGACCGAGCTCGTCGAGGTGCTGGCGGGCCAGCGGCAGGAGGAGTCCGGAAGCATCCATGTGGCGGGCGGGCCCTACCTGCGGACACGGGAAGAAACTCGCAAAAAGCGCGTCTTCCTGCTGCCCGAGGAGCCCCTCCGCAACGGGTGCGTCCGTTCGATGACAGTCGCGGAGAACCTCGCCATCCGGAACTTCGACGCGCCGGAAAACACCCGGTGGCGGTGGTTCCTCCGGCGGCGGGCCATCCTGAGGCAGGCCCAGGATCTGATCGGGCGCTACGGCATCAAGACACAGGGTCCGAACGCCCGCATCGAGATACTCTCAGGCGGCAACGTGCAGCGCACGGTCCTCGCGCGCGAGCTCTCGGCGGAAGTCTCCGTCCTCATCGCCCAGAACCCCTGCACTGGCCTCGACCTCCAAGCGGTGGCCGAGATCCGTAACCAGATCATCATGGTGCGCAACGCAGGCGCCGCGGTGCTCCTTCTCAGCGAGGACCTCGATGAGATCCTGGAGCTCTCGGACCGCATCGTGGTCATGTTCGAAGGCCGCTTGGTTTATGAGACGCTCCGCGGTGAGGCCGACGTCCAAGTAATCGGCCGGCACATGGCGGGCCGGGGGTAGGGACAGGCATTCGCTGGATTGCGGGGCGAGCCCGGAGGAAAGGAACGACAAATGACGTCATCGGCGCATACGGTCATCCGGGGCGGCCGGGTGCTCGACCCGGTGGCCCGCGAGGCGGGCGAGGCAGACGTGCTCGTCCGGGGCGACACCGTCATGGCGGTCGGCCGGCCCGGCTTGATGGCTCCCGCTGACGCGGCCGTAGTGGATGCGAAGGATCGTCTCCTCATCCCGGGCCTCGTGAACGCTCACACCCACGGCCACGGGAGCCTCGGTAAAGGGATGGGGGACAAGTGGTCGCTCGAGCTGCTCCTGAACGCGAACCCCTGGGTGAGCGGGGGCTTCACGCTCGAGGACAAGTACACCTCCGCGCTCCTCAACGCCGCGGAGATGGTCCTCAAGGGCTGCACCGCGGCCTACGACGTGTACTTCGAGTTCCCCCGCCCGACCTTGGAGGGTCTTTCCGCCGTCGGCCGGGCCTATTCGGAGGTCGGAGTGCGGGTGGTCCTCGCGCCCATGATGGCGGATACGACGCTCTACGACGCGATCCCGGGTCTCCTCGCCGCCCTGCCGGAGCCGTACCGGGGTCACGCGGAAGGGCTCCGCACCGCGACCGCGGACGAGCACATCCGCGCCTGCAGGTCCCTCCTCAGCGATTGGCCGTTCGAGCGTAGCCGGGTCCGTCCCGCCCTGGGGCCCACCATCCCCCTCCATTGCAGCGACGAGTTCATCACCGGCTGCCGGGACTTGGCCCGCGACTTCGGCGTCGGGATCCACATGCACCTCGCCGAGTCGAAGGTGCAGGCCGTTTCGGGGCTAAGGCGTTACGGGAAGACCCTTGCGCATCATCTCGACGACTGCGGGCTCCTCGGCCCCGGGTTCACGGGCGCCCACGGCGTCTGGCTCGACGAAGACGACCTGAAGCTGATGCGGGACAGGGGGGTCTCGATCGCGCACAACCCCGGCAGCAACCTCCGCTTGGGTTCCGGCGTCGCGCCCGCCCGCCGGATGCTCGATCACGGCCTCGCCGTGGGAATCGGGACGGACGGATCGGCCTCGTCGGACAACCAGAACATGTTCGAGGCCATGCGCATGGCCGCCTTCGTCTCCCGCATCGTCACGCCCGAGCCGGGGGAGTGGCTGGGCGCCTGGGAAGTGCTGGCCCTGGCCACGGGTGGGAGCGCGCGGGTGCTGGGGATGGAGAACGATATCGGCCGGATCGCGCCCGGCTACAAGGCGGACATCGCGTTCCTGGACCTGCGGAACGTGAACTTCATCCCATTGAACGACGTGGCCAACCAGATCGTCAACTGCGAGGACGGCAGCGCCGTCGACAGCGTCATGATCGGCGGGCGGATGGTGCTGGAAAACCGCCGCTTCCTCACCTTGGACTACGAGAAACTCTGCCGGGACGCTCAGGCGGCCGCGGAACGGCTGAGCCGGGGGAACCGGGAGACGCGGCAGCGGCTGGACGCTGCCGCGGCTTTTGTCTCCCGCCACTGCGTCGGGCTGGCGTGCGAGCCGTACCATGTGCACCGGCGCTTGGACCCGGCCGGGGGATCGGCCGCCCCCTGATTCCCAGGAAGGTTTTATACCGCACCGGCGGTTATCTCGTTCCGTCCGAAAATATGAACGAACCGAGATCCCTGATCCGAGTTTGAAATTCCCTGATACGCTGATGAAATTCCCTGTTTATTTGGGAGATGTTTCCCGTGGATTCCCCTTGAAAGCAGGGCCTTTTCCGGCATTTTGACCTCGAAAAGGGGCCCGAAATCGCGCAAATTCCCTGTATTTTCCCTGTTTAACAGGGAATTCGGTGGAGAAGGGTTCGCTCTGGACTGCGCCCACCGCCAAGTTTCTCCTCATTTCCTCCATCTCAACATCTCCCGCCAGGAACCTCCCGATTCTTCCCGTTTTTCGCGGACATCCGCCCTACACCTTGAATTCGGCAAGAGTGCTTGGCGCGAAGAGCTCCTCGGCCGTGTAGCGCCGGGCGGCCAGCCCCTGCTCGTGGGCGTAGCGGACGAAGGTCTCGATGGCGGCGCGGTTCTCCCGCACGCCGTAAGGCCAAGGGTCCGGACCCATGATTCGCCGCGTCTCGGCCATCGCATGATGGAGCCAGGGCACCATGACGCGGAGGGCCCCCGTGTCGCGGAGCGCCGCGTCGGCCTGGGCCTTGGCGCGGCAGAAGGCCTTGTAGAGTTCCTGGGCCGCCCAGGGATGCTCCCGGTGGATGTCCCGCCGCAGGACGACAAGGTGCATGATCGGAAAAATTCCCGTCTTGCGGAAGTAGTCGGTTTCGGCCGCCTGGGGATCGGCGAACAGGCGCCGGACTCGGGAGGAACCGCGCTGATAGCAGAGCGGATCGCGGGAGCTGAAAAGGGCGTCGATGTCCCCCTCCTCCAGCATCTGGCTGAGCGTCTTGTCGGGCGGGATGGCGTCGACGAGGGTATCCGAGGGGATCCGCACTTCGATTCTTTCCGCCCTTCCCGTCTGCTCCAGGCCGCCCACGAGCCAGCGGATCTCCCGGTGGTGGACGCCGTAGTGCTCGTTCCATATCCCCTTGAGCAGGACGATCGCGGTCACCGCCCACTCGGGGATTCCCACGCGCTTCCCGCTCAGGTCCTCCGGCCGCTCGATGCCCGCGTCGGCGTTCACATACACCATGGAATGCCGGAAGAAGCGCGAGAGAAAGACCGGCAGGGCGATGAAGGGAGGGTCCGCCCAGGAAAGGGTGATGAGGTACGCCGCGAAAGACATCTCCGAGGCGTCGAACTCCTGGCCCCGGCACATCCGCCAGAACATCTCCTCGACGGGCAGGTTCAAGTAGTTCAGCTCGATTCCCTCGGGGCGGACGGTGCCGTCCCGCAGGGCCCGGATGCGGTCGTAGTCGTGGGTGGCGAGCGTGAGGGATAGCCGGCCCATCCTCGGTTCCCTTTCCCTTAGGCCCGGGAGCCCGGGCTGCCCGCGGGCGTGACCTCCGGAGAGGAGGCCGGCGCCCAGGCCGGGCGCCGCCGGTAATTCCCGGCCGCGAGAGCGATAATGACGGCGGAAGCGACCGCATCCGTGATGAGGCCGGGATAAATCAGGCCCAGGGACGCCAGCCACATCGCCGCTCTCGCGGCCATCCCCAGCGGCGCGAAGAGATATCCCTCCGTCGCCGCCGCCAGGAACACGACTCCCGCCGCGGCGGTCATCAGGCTCCAGAGAATGGCTCCCCACCCCCCCAGGGCGAGGAGCGAGGGCTCGTACACGAACATGTAGGGGATGATGAGGGCGGCGATCGCCAGGCGGATGGCCCAGAGCGAGGTCCTCGTGAAATTCCCGCCGGCAATGGCCGCCCCCGCGTAGGAGGCGATGGCCACGGGCGGGGTGATGTTCGCGAAGACAGCGAAGTAAAAGACGAACATGTGGGCCACGAGGGGCTGGAGCCCGTATTTGGTCAACGCGGGAACGGCCAGAGCCACCGCCATGAGGTAAGCCACGGTAGTCGGCATCCCCATCCCGAGGATGATGACGCTGATCATGCAGAACACGAGGGAGCCGATGAGGGTCCCCCCGGTGAACGCGAGCATGATCTCGACGAAAGCGAACCCGAGCCCGGTCTGGGAGATTGTGCCGATGATGATTCCCGCCGCGGCGCAGGCCATGCCCATGCTCACCGCCCACTGCCCGCCGTCCTTGAGGGCCTGGAGGAACGCGCGGGGGCGGAGCGGCTCTTCCTGTCCCGCCGAAGGGCGGAGCATCTCCCACAGGGCGACCGGGATGCAGATGAGCACTCCCCCCAGGGCGGCCCGCATCGTCGAGTAACCGCCCACCAGGAAGTAGAGGAGCCCTGCGATGGGGAGCAGAAGGTGTACCCTGCGGGCCAAGAATGCCAGCGGAGCTTCGCTGGTCCCGGCCGGGATTCCCCGGATGCCGCGCTGGAGCGCGTGGAAATGGACCATCGCGCCGATCGAGAAGAAGTAAAGGAACGCGGGGATGAGGGCGTGCCCCATCAGCCGGTTGTAGCTGATGCCCAGGAACTCCGCCATGATGAAGGCGGCGGCGCCCATCACGGGGGGCATGATCTGGCCGCCGCACGATGCGGTCGCCTCAACCCCTCCCGCCACCTCCGGCTCGTACCCCACCTTCTTCATCATGGGGATGGTGATGGTGCCCGTCCCGTACACGTTGGCGACCGAGCTCCCCGAGATGGTCCCGAAGAAGGCGCTGAAGAGGACCGCCATCTTGGCCGGCCCTCCCACTTGGCGGCTCGTCAGGGCGAGGGATAAGTCCCGGAAGAGGTTCCCGGTCCCGATGTGCTGGAAGAAAGCGCCCAGAATCACGAAGAGCACCACGTAAGTGGCCGATACCCCGAGCGCGGTGCCGAATATCCCCGCGTCCCCGAAAGCCATCTGATCCACCATCTCCTCGAAGGAGATCCCCCTGTGGTTCAGCACCCCCGGAAGGTTCGCGCCCCAATACCCGTAGGCCAGGAAGACGGCCGCCGTGATGGTCACGGGGAGGCCCACCGACCGGCGGGTCCCCTCCAGCACCACGGCGATGAGGAGAACCCCCATCGTCAGCTCGAAGGGCGAGAGAGCGTCCACGAAGGGCGTCCGGGCCATGATGGCTTGGCCGTTCCAGGCAAAGTAGACGCAGACGGCGAATCCTCCGGCCGCCCAAAAGGCGTCCCAGAGGAAGGCGAGTTTCTTGTCCCGGAAAGGGGAGGAGGTGGCGGAGAGAAACACGATGAAGGCGGCGAACGCGAGGTGCACGGGCCGCTGCACCATGGGGATATAGGTGCCGAACGCGCCGGTGTAGAGGTGGAACAGGGAGAGAGCCACCGCGAAAACCAGAACGGCCCCGGAACGCGCTCTTTCCAACCCTCCCTCCTCTCTGGCTGGCCCAGCTTCCCCGTGTAGGCGCCGGCCGGGGGATAGCCCCTACATCCCCCCCTTCTCCTTAAAGAACCGCGCCGCGCCCGGGTGGAGGCTGGGGAGCCCCTTGCCGGCCTCCTTCAGGTCGAGCCCCTTCGTGTACGGGTGGAGGGAGCGGTACTCCTGGGCGTGCTTGTCCAGGGCCTTGAGCATCCCGTAGACGAGGTCGGGCGAGAGGTTCTGCCGGGCCACCCAGATGTCCACAGTGGCGAGGGTGGAGTAGGCGGCATCCTGTCCCTTGTAGCCTCCCGCCGGGATGGCTCGGGTCACGTAGCCGAATTCGCTTGAGAGGGCGGACCGGACGTCCTCCGGAAGGGGGATGAACGTGAGGGGATGCGTGACGGCGAGCTGGGTCAGGGGCCCGAAGGGGTTGCCGCCGATGGCGAACCACACGTCCGCCAAGCCGTCCCGGAGCTGGTTCACCGCCTCGGGATTGGAGGTATGGACCACCTTCCCCCCCGCGCCCCGTACGGCGGCATAGCCCGTGCCGCCCTTGGCGAGCACCCGCTGGGCCCACAGCTCGCCCGAGGTTCCCGGCTGGCGCGTGAGGATGCGCAGGGAACCCTGCCGCTCCTTGATTTGGCCTAGGGAGGTGACTCCTTTGTCCTTGAGGGCCACCAGGTAGAAGTAGGAGAGCCCCCCAGTGAGGGCCACGGAGGAGACCCCAGTCACTTTCTTGTCGTAAGGGACGGTGCCTCCCAAGGCTGCCTTGAAGAGGTCGAGCGTCGTGGCCGCCAGATCGCCCTTGCCCTGAGCGATACGGGTGATATTACCCTTGGAGCCTCCGTTGCTGGTGCGGACATTCCGGACGCCGGCCACCTCCTTGCCCACGAACTCGCCGAGCTTGGCCGTCGCAATCGTGCCGGGCGAGGCGGTGTCATAGGCGAGGAAGGAGAGCGACACCGCTTGCGATGCCGCCAGGGCCGCGGGAGCAAGGAACGCCCCCCCGGCCAGAAGCAATGCCGTTCCGATTGCCACCAGCAAGGGTTTCCGGTCGCTGCCCATCGTCGTCCTCCCATTCATCGGACAGGAGCATCAAAGGGCCGCCGCCTCGTATCCCGATGACTCGGGCACCGGCCGCTCACCGAAGATCAAGCCTCCCGAACCCGCGCGGACGGTGAGGATCCGCCGCCAATCCCCCCGCTTTTCGGGAAAATCCTCGCGGAAGTGCTGCCCGCGGGATTCCTCCCGGCGCAAGGCCGCCCGCGCCGCGATCTCGCCCACGCGGGCGATGTGCCTCGCCTCGAGCGCAACGAGAAGCTCCGCCGTCCCGCGTACCAGGAGAGGGGTCCGCTGCGCCTCTTGAAAGGCGGATACCCCCTCGCGCAGATCCTTTCCGTTCCGGACCACCCCAATTGTACGCCAGGCAATGTTTCGGATGTGTTTCTCGATTTGCCGGGGGTCCTCCCCGGCGTCCGAGAATTGACCGCGCAGCCGCTCGCGCTCGGCCCCCAATTCGGAAGGAGGAATCTCGGGCGCTTCCCTTCCCTTGGCGTGCTTGGCGGCGAAGCGGCCGGAGCGCTTCCCGAAAACCAGGCATTCCGAGATGGCGTTGTCCGAGAGCCGGTTCGCGCCGTGGAAGCCGTTGGTCGTCTCGCCGGAGGCGAACAAGCCCGGCACGCCCGTTCCTGCCCTCCCGTCGATGACGATCCCCCCAAGGAAAGTATGGGCGGCGGGTACCCACTCGAAACGCTCCCGGCGGGGCTCGATGCCGGCCGCGCGCAGCTTGTGGAGCGCCTGGCCCTGGCTCATCTCGAACTCGTCCCAGATTTCAGGCGTGAAGCGGGAGGTATCGTTATAGACGGGGCCTCGGCCTTCCAGCCATTCCTTGTAGATCGCCCGGGCCAGGACCGCCCGCGTCGTGCGCTCGAGCTGCTCCGGGTCCCACCGCGTCAGGAAGCGCTCGCCGCGCGCGTTGAAGAGCATGCTCCCCCGGCCCATGAAGGGGGTGATCCCGCTGGATGAGATGATCCGGAGCCCCACCTTCGGGATGACGGTGAATTCCACGAACTCCATGTTGGCGAGCTCGGCCCCCGCCTCGAGCCCCAGGAGGAAGCCATCCCCGGTCGTATGGAAACTCGCACTGGTATAGGGGTAGAGGCGGGTGGCTCCCCCCGTCGCGATGACGGCCGCCTTGCAGGTAAAAATCCGCTCCCCGCCGGATTCGATGTCGAGGCCGTAGGCGCCGCACACCTCGCCGCCACGCAGCAGGATGCGGGTGATGAAGATGTTTTCGCGCACCTCGACCCGCCGGTGGAGAACCTCCTTCCGCATCATTTCGAGGGTCTTGTGGCCCCCTCCTATGGGGCTGCAGCAGCGGGCGTAGGTGTGGCCGAGGGTGCGGTACTGGAAGAGGAGGCCCTCGGCCGTCCGGCTGAAACGGACCCCGAAAGTCTCAAGCTCCTCCAACAGCGGGAGGGCCTCGCGGACCATGATGGCCACCAGGGCGGGATCGTTGAGCCACTCGCCCCGGCGCATGGTGTCCTCGTAATGCTGCTCAATGCTGTCTTTTCCGAGGTCCCCTTCAAGGCTGGTGTGGCCGAAGGCGGCGGACATCGCCATGTCGGCCGTGGGAGAGGAGCCGCTCCGGCCCATGAGGCCTTTATCCACCAGGGTGACATGGACCCCGAATTTGGCCGCCTCGGCGGCGGCCATGCAGGCGGCGGTCCCTCCTCCAATGATGAGAACGTCAGTACTGACGGGCGAACGCTTTTCCACCCACGCCTCCCAAATCCTTCCCCACCATGATTTGAATCGCCTCGGTGGGGCATGCCAGCTCGCAGAGGAAGCAGTCCACGCAGCCCTTTCCGATGAGGCGGGCCTGGTCGGTCTCGGGCGAGAGCTCCAGGACATACGCGCCGCAATCGAAAATGCAGCGGCCGCATCCGTTGCATTTCTCCGGATCAATCTTCGGTGGCATGACGCCCCCGCGCCAAGAAGAGCTTGTCGAACCGGCA
>Ga0326597_10013661_pt1 | contig 10663 bp, 12 predicted proteins | sample RVTome_12_FD_203789 | JGI IMG/M metagenome (GOLD analysis project Ga0326597, IMG submission 203789) | Soil microbial communities from uranium-contaminated site in the Upper Colorado River Basin, Wyoming, United States - RVT100D185 | ecosystem: Environmental > Terrestrial > Soil > Contaminated >... | reverse complement strand
CGCACGGCGTTCGCCTTCACACCATGGACACCGGTCTTCAACGTGACAGGTCAACCTGCGATGTCGGTGCCCCTTGAATGGAACGCGGCTGAGTTGCCGATTGGTGTGCACTTCGTGGGGCGTTACGGCGATGAAGCGACACTGTTCCGTCTCGCGGGGCAGCTGGAACGCGCGAAGCCGTGGTTCGACCGCCGCCCACGGCTTCAACTGACAGAACGAGGATGAGCGAAGTGAGCGATACCTGGCAAAAGGCTCTCGACCTCGACGAACTCCCGGAAGGTCGCGTCAAGACGGTCACGGTTGGACTGACGACGCTGTGCATGACCCATTGGAAGGGCCAGTACGGTGCCCTCGATAACCGGTGCCCCCATCAAGGGGGCCCACTGGGTGAGGGGTCGATCGAGAACGGGAATCTTCGTTGTCCGTGGCATGGATGGGACTACTGCCCGCTCACCGGAAAGCCGCCCGAAGGTGGCTACGACGATGGGGTCGAGACCTTCCCGGTCGAAGTCCGCGACAACGGTGTCTATGTCCAGGTTCCCTCAGAGATTGCGCCGACTCGGCGGGTCGCGACCGTGATGCTCGAGACGCTCGCCAACTGGGAGGTGCGCTGGGTGTTTGGGATGGTCGGTCACTCCAACCTCCACGTCGCCGACGCGGTGCGGTTGCTCCAAGAGGAGGGCCGCATGCGCTATGTGGGGATACGTCATGAGGGCGCAGCGTCCTTCGCCTGCTCAGCCTACGGCAAACTCACAGGACGTCCAGCGGCTTGTCTCTCGATCGCCGGTCCAGGGGCCACAAATCTCCTCACGGGTTTGTGGGACGCTCACGTCGACCGATCTCCCCTACTGGCCCTCACCGGACAAGTGGCGACCCAGGTCCTCGGTACCGGCAATTTTCAGGAGGTCGACCTCCAGGCGGCATTCGGACAGGTGGGACAATGGTCTCAGACTGTCTTGCCCAATTCCCGGCACGCGGAACTCGCGACGCTCGCGTGCAAGCACGCCATCCTCAACCGTGGAGTGTCCCACCTCATTTTCCCTGATGAAGTTGCCGGGCAGCCAAGTGAAGCCGAGGCTGGGTCGCCGGGTGGGCGAGTTGCCAACCTGGCGGTTGCCCCTCCCGCCGAGGTCGTAGCCCAGGCGGAGAAGATGCTGTCGACGGCAAAGCGACCCGTGATCATCGTCGGTCACGGGGCTCGGTTCGATATGCCGGCAATCATCGCTCTCGCAGAGGGTCTCAATGCGCCGGTGTTGACCACCTTCAAGGGGAAGGGTCTCATTCCGGATGACCATCCCCTGGGTTGTGGCGTGCTTGGTCGAAGCGGAACACCAATCGCGAGTTGGTTCATGAACGAGAGCGATCTCCTCCTCGTCCTCGGCGCGAGTTTCTCGAACCACACGGGGATTACACCGAAGAAACCGACCATCCAGGTCGACCGAGATGCCTTGGCCCTTGCGAAGTTCCACCCGGTAGATGTGCTGGTGCTCGGCGATCTCACTGTCACCGTACCGCTGCTCATGGATCAGATCATGGGCGGACATGCGGCCACCGATCAGCGGCCGGAAGTCGCCGCCCGGTGGGCGATCTGGCGCACCGAGAAAGCCCGCCGGCGGGAGGACGATCGTGGACGCGGTCTCAATTCGGCGGTGATCTTCGAGGAGTTGACATCTCTGGTTGCCGAGGATGCCATCCTCGCTGTGGACGTGGGGAACAACACGTACTCATTTGGTCGCTACTTCGAGTGCCGACGGCAAGCCGTCTTGATGTCGGGCTATCTGGGCTCGATCGGGTTTGCCCTCCCTGCGGCGCTTGGCGCGTGGTGCGCGACGCAGGAGGAGGATCCCCGTTTTCGGGGTAGGCAGGTGGTGTCGGTTTCGGGGGACGGTGGGTTCGGGCAATACGGATTTGAACTCGCGACTGCCGTGAAGTATGGGATGAACATCACGCATCTTCTGGTTCACAACGGTGAACTGGGGAAGATCAGCAAGGAGCAACGGGCGGGGCAGTGGCCGGTTTGGGAGACGAGTCTCCACAACCCCAACTTCGCCCAGTATGCCGAGCTGTGTGGAGCCAAGGGGATTCGCGTCGAGAAGAAGGAGGAATTGGCTCCGGCCCTCGAAGAGGCACTTGCCCATCCAGGGCCAGCCCTCGTTGAGGTAATGGCGGATCCCGATTTGGTCTAGGGTCTCACACTGCTGTGGTACGCCGGATACTCAGAACCGATAGAGGAGAGCCAACCCACCCAGGAGGATGGCACCCTTGCCGACCGGTTCCCCGGTTGTCGAGGCGTTGATCTCCACACCCAGGGCTCCACCCACTTCGAATCGGAAACGTCCGGCACCAAGATTCCAGCCGTGCCCGCCGCGGAGGGTGGGTTGAAGCACCGTGACTTCGGTTTCGCCGGTGCGCGCGGGATCGTCTCGCCAATCGATCGTCAGCCTCCACACCTCGACCCTGGCACCCAGAAACCACCCCGAGGCTTCCTCCTCGGACCAGCGGATGCCGATTCCCGCCCCGGGACCCTCTCCCTCCTCGTTGTCGTGTTCTCCAAAGTCACGACGGTCGGTGAGATTCAGTCCGACGGTTCCTTCGAAGCTCCACGACCGCCCCGTGGGAATCGTGAACCGAGCCGAGGCGATGATCCCGGCGGGATACGCCGACAACTCTACTCCCACCGCAGGTGCGTCCGGTCGGCCTTGACCTACGAGCACCGTGGGAACAACCAAGAGGAGAACGAGGAGAAATCGCGGCATGGGCCTCATGCATCCTGTTCGATGCCTATTGAATGAACGCGACATCCGCCGGAAGGCCGGGGCCTCTCGCCGAGCGACCAGCCCGGCGCAAGTAGTCATGCCAAAGGATTCTTGCGGCAATCGAACGGAACGGTTTCCAGCGAATGGCCATGCGCTCGAGCCGATCTTGATTCAAAATACGCCGCGGACGCAGCACCTGTTGGGCGGAGTTCAGCAGAGCGAGATCGCCCGTCGGCCAGACGTCGGGTCGGCGCAATGCCATGAGAAGGTAGACCCCCGCTGTCCACGGCCCGATGCCCCGCACTCCGGTCAGAGAACTCCACACCGTATCATCGTCCAACGACCTGAGCTCCGACAGGCTGAGCCTCCGATCCCGGATCAGCTTGGCGAGTCCCACACAGTATGAGGCTTTCTGCCGGGTGACCCCTCGCTCTCTGAGACCTCGCTCTCCGGCTCGCGCTATGGTCACAGGCGTGATGGCGCCGAGACCCTCCTTGAGCCGGTCGAAGAGCGTCTGAGCCGCTGAGAGAGATACCTGTTGTTCGAGAATGATCCGGAACAGCGTCTCGAACCCCTGTGGGCGACCCCAAAGTGGTGGGACACCGTTGCGAGCCAGGGCAGACCCCAGGCACCGATCACGAACGGCCAACGTCGCAGCGCCAGTCGCGAGACTGGCGGTCGTCAGGGGTGGTCCGGCCATCTAATCGCGGCCGAAGGGGACTTCGAGTGAGGGGCTCTGCGGGGTGAAGAGTTCCGCACCACCGTCGGTGATGACCATGTCGTCCTCGAGCCGCACCCCGAACTCACCGGGGATGTAGATCCCCGGTTCGTCGCTGAAGGTCATTCCGGGTGCCAGGGGGAGCGTGTTCCCCCGGACGAGGTAGGGCCACTCGTGACCATCCATACCCATCCCATGGCCAACCCGGTGCGTGAAGTACGTGTACCCCGGGCCGAAACCCGCTTCCTCGATCACCTTCCTGGCCGCCGCGTCCACGGCCTGGCATTCCACTCCAGGCCGAGCCGCCCGGAGCGCGGCCGTCTGGGCGCGATGTTCAATCTCGAAGACATGTTTCATCTTCTCCGTAGGCTTGCCCAGCACGAAGGTGCGGCTGAGATCGGAGGAGTAGCCGTCGACCGAACATCCCCCGTCGATCAAGAGGATGGTGCCTTCTCGAATGACCTGTGGCGTCCGTGACCCGTGGGGGAGCGCGGAGTATTCCCCGACCTGGACGCTGGCCCCTCCGGAGAACCCCAGCCGGGAGTGGGCTTGGGACACCAGCCTCCCAAAATCGCTCTGTGTCATCCCCTCCTTGAGGGACTTCCAGGCCGCTTCGTAGGCTGCTAGGGTGACCTCCGAAGCCAGCCGCATCAGTTCGAGTTCATGCGCATCCTTGATCGTGCGGCAGCCCGCCGTAACGGGCGTCCCACTCGTCAGGGTCAGCGCAGGCGCTGCGGCGGCCACCCCGTCACTGAACACCCAGCGCACGGTCTCCTCGATACCCAGGCGCCCGGTGGCGACGCCCCGCTCTCGGAGCCCGTCGGCGATGAGCCGGTAAGGGCTCTCGTCCTCCTGCCAGGTCATGATCGTCGTGTCGCCCTTGAGCGGGCCGGCGGCGACCTGCTCCATCGCCCGATCGCGTTCGAAGGCCGGGCACACCAGAAACGGTGTCCCCTCCCGCGGAATCAGGACGGCAAAAGTACGCTCGCCTCCACCCCAGGAAATGTCCGTGTAATACCTGAGACTGGTGCCGCCCATCAACATGAGGGCGTCCATTCCGAGTTGGCCCATCAACTCTCGTGCGCGTCCGAGGCGACCGAGGCGCTCCTCGGTCGTGATCGGCCGCATGCGACTCTCCTGCGACGTGAGGGCCACGATCGCAGGGGGTAGGCCGCCAGGCGCTTGTTCGTCCCGACCTCTACCTTGGGCGACGAGGGGAGTCGTGGCAGCGCCGGCAATGGCGAGAGAGGAGGCTCCGAGAAATTGGCGGCGGGTCGGCATTATGGGCTCCGTACGGGAATGACCTGGGTTAGGAAATCATCACTTGGGTGGCTGCGACGCGGCGAAATCCGCTGCAAGATTGACCCACCGCCGGAGGTCCTCAGTTGACTGGTGCCCTGCAGGGTTTTCCTGGGCCGCCAGGGCCCGCGCCCGGATGGGTTAGTCGAAGACGTTCTCTTCCAACCATACCGTGAGGAGTTTGTCCAGTTCTTCCGCGTCCTGACCTGGTTGGTGCGGGATGGCAGGCCATCGCTTGCCGGACCCCATCATGAACCAGGATGGGTCGGAGCCGGGGAGATCCTTGGCGGGGTTCGCGGGCTCGCCATCGTAGGAAACGAAATGGAACTGCCGGCCCTTATGCTGGAGACGGCGCTGTTCGACCTTATAACTACCCATGGAACATCCCTTCTGTGGAGCCGACTAGAACTCGCGTCGTTTCATTTCTTTGAAGAGCCGATTTGTCTCGGCGTCGTGTTCGGGCGGACGCTGGCGCAGGGTGTCATCATATTGGGCTGCTCGGTCGCCCTTGTTCTTCGGGGTCTTGGCGGCAGTCTTCTTGATCAGTGCGGCCAACCGCTGGGCATCACGCTTCGACAATGGTCCCTCCTCACGAGTACGGGCACCCCAAATGTAACACCCCATCAACCCTCTTCGGTCGGGGAGGAACTTCGGGGACGGGGCGTGGAGGGGCCACTCATCTCCCGACCCCATCGTCATCAGAGCGGGGTTTGGCGGTATTCTTCTTGGGGCGTTGCCACGAGACCACAGGAGTAACGGGTGACTGAAAGACGGTATGACGAGGAAGAAGTCGCGCTGATTCTACGCAACGCGATCGACCCGGCCTACCGGGGACCCTCGGATTCCTCCCACGGGCTGACGCTCGCGGAGGTGAAGGAGATAGCTGCCGAAGTGGGCATTGACGCGAAGGTTGTTGAGGCGGCGGCAGATGCCCTGGAGATCCGGTCGAGTCGTATGGCTCATCCACTCCTTGGCGCCCCGATGACCTACCAATACGAGCAGTGGGTCGAGGGGCGGATCTCCGCCGCAGACTATGCCGATCTCATGCTGGCGATCAGGCGGGTCATGCAGCGTCACGGCATCGTCAACACCGACCGTGGTGAACTCGACTGGCGAGCTCGGGGTGGATTAGGGGGTCGTTACGTAACCGTCCGGCCGAGTGGCAACCGCACTTTAGTCCGTGTCATGGGGAATTTTCGGGATGGGGCCCTGGGTCTGTTCATGGGCGCCGGCACTATGTCGGGCGTCGTTGCGTTGGCGCTCCTCAAGTCTGCCGGGTTGCTTGCCGCACTGGGTCTGGCGGCAGCCCCGGTCGTCGCGCTGGCCGGTTATCTCCCTGCGCGTCTCCTCTGGGGGTGGCTATCGCGCGCTGAAGACAGGGTCCTGGCGGAGACACTGCGTGAAGTGACCCGTGCGATTGTGGCGAAACGGGACGAGGGAGGACCCTAAGGCTACTGCTTTTCGGCGGCCGCCCTCCTCGCCTCGGAGAGGAATGCGGGTTGGAGATCGAGGAGATGGGCCAGCTTGCGAACCAAGTACGACTCGTGATCGGCGATCTGGCCGTCCGCGAGGATCACCCCCCACATCACTTCCGCCAGAACCATCCGTTGACCGAGATCGTATCCTTCAGTGATCAATCGGGTGAACTGGAAGTGATCAATGGACTTCTGGCGCTCGACCTCTGCGAGTTCGATGAGCTCCGTCGTGGTGTCCTCGTCAAGGCCGAAATGTCGGGCCAGCGCCCCCTCGATGTGCTCGCGTTCTCCTGAACTGAACTCCCCATCTGCGTGTGCCAACTCCAGGAGGAGCGCGCAGGCGGCGATGCGGATTCGCTCGTCCGACTGCTCCGGACCATCCTCAGGTGGCACATCGCCGACTCCCGCTGGCCGCGCGTTTGGGGAAATGCGTTGAGTGACGAAGCGTCGGATCGCGTCAAGCACGGCGGTGTGGTCGGGGTGGAAACGACGGTGACCATCCCCAAGGAGCGATGGTCACCCTCATCCGATCTGTGTGAAACGAATGCGTTGGTTACGGCGCTCGGGTGCCGTGCGTGGTTCCGCGAAGAACGGAGTCAGCCTCGGTCGTTTGGTAGTGGGCGGTGAACATGCCCATCAACATGTCGCCGCTGAGGCGGGACACTCCTTCGGCGTTCACCATGACCCCGGCACGGAGACGGCTCTCGAAAGGACCAAACGAGATCATGACACTGTCCCCATCGAAGGTCACGTGCGCGGGCATTGGGTCGAGGCCCTCGAACTGCACCGTCCACGTCGAGGGGTCCTCGGTTGCCATCATCGTGTAGGTGACGGCGGAGTCGGAGCCTTCGGGTGTTGAGGTGATCGTCCAGGTCCCCACCAGGTCCGCCGCGCTGAGCCCGGCGGGTACCATCGCAGCCTCCTCTGCGGGGGCGGCTTCCTCAGCGGGTGCACAACCAACGAGCAGAACGGCCACAAGGCCGAATGCCAAACGACGCATGAATTCCTCCTGAGTATGTGGTCAGAGCGGCTGACAGAGTCTACCGCCATTCCGGCCGACTCGCAAATCTGCCTCCCGCAAGGGCTTGGGGTCGCGCCTCTGCGGCACCATGACGCGAATCACGTGGTGAATGTGACCGTCACTTGCCGCGCGGTTGATGTGATCGCGATCGCGTTCAGATCCCTTACGAACGCGTCGGCTCCCTTCAGGTGCGTCCTCTCGTGGGTCGTCAGGACGGCCACAACGGTCATACCTGCTGCTTTGGCGGCAGCTACGCCAGGCGGTGCGTCCTCCAGGACCAGGCACTCCTGCGGCTTGGCGCCCAATGCCGCCGCCGCCGCGAGAAAGCCCTCTGGGTCGGGTTTCCCGTTCGTGACCTCCTCGCCTGTGACGAAGACCCGCGGCCGAGGCAGCCCCGCGACGTCTAGTCGGAGCGTCGCGACCTTCAGACTGCCCGACGTTACGATGCCCCAGCGGTTGGCGGGCAGACTCGTCAAGAGTTCAAGCGCACCTGCCAAGGGGCGGAGGCCCCTGATCTCCGTCTCTTCCATGCGGTCGAGGACGGCTACTTCGCGCGCGATATCGAGTGTTGGGCTCACCAGACGGAGGGTCTCCCTGGTCCGACGGCCATGAGCCACCTTGAGGAAGTCACAGGCATCAAAGCCATGCTTCGCCGCCCATGCCTCCCAAACATGTCGGACACACTCTCGTGAATCCACGAGGACCCCATCGAGGTCAAAGAGGATCGCTTGGGCCGCCCATGCCAGACGGCCTTTTGCGAAGAGAGTCACGGATCCGCAGCCCCTGCCTTCAAGGCCCGCTCGCAGAGCTGCTCCAGCCGTCGATGTGCTTGCAGGTCGGCCGGTCGTCTGAAACGCTCGGCGGCTCACGCTGCTCGGCCCGACGCGAAGCAGCAACCGGGGAGCTCACTGAGGAACAGCCCTGCATGAGAATGCGAGTTCCAGGCTTTCCCCGGGTGGAACCTCGATCCAGGCGTCGAAGAGTTCTCGTGCGCGATCCCGAATCCGATTGAGTTGATCATCGGTGACGGTGCATGCGTTCGAGAGACCGCGTTCGGTGTAGTAGTTGGCCAGACGGTCGTTGAAGTCGGCTGCCGACCACCGCTCGCCGCAGGCCCGTTCGGCATCCAGAAACCCCACAATCAACTCCGACGGGTCGGCGTCCTCGGGTATCGGTCCTCGAGGCCATGGCGCCCCGAAGTCCGTGAGGTCCCAGCCGTCGGCAACCAGGCCATAGAACCCCTTCCGATGTCCGAGCTCGGTTTCGACCACATAGTGGGTCATGTCATGCAAGGGGAAGAACCGACCTTGCCGTCCTTCCTGGCGCTGCCAAGTCACCGAGCCGTCCCCCCGTAGACAGCTGAGCGCTGCAGATCCGTCGGTCTTCTTCTTGATGCGAATCACGAGGTCGGGCAAGGTTCCATACTCCATCGGGGTCTCCGCCGGCAGTGCAGAATCTGGTTCCAAGATCGGCGATTGCAAGCAAACGTGGGGACTCCTACGCCAGGCGGCTCCAGGAGGAGGGAAGTTCGAGTCGTGTGGCTCCCACGAAGTGCGCCAGGTCGTGAAGGGCCTCCCGGAGGCCTCGGGTCAGTTTCCGATCGGGTGTGACACCATCCTCGAAGAAGAGCCCTTTGATCTGTAGCGTATCCGCCTCGCGGTGAACCTTGGGGTCGAGTCGGCCAACCAGACGGCCCTCGTGGAGAATCGGGAGCACGTAGTATCCGAACTGTCGCTTGGCTGCCGGTAGATAGATCTCGATCCGGTACCGGAAACCGAGGAGGTCCTCGGCGCGCTGTCGTTGCCACAGAAAGGAATCAAAAGGGCAGAGCAGTGTCGTTCCCTCCGGGTCCGGGATGGTATCGAGCACGTCCAATGACTCCGGCATGGTGAACCACCGGTCGCGATCTCCATCGACCCTCACTTCCACGATGCGCCCAGTGCGGAGATTCCGGTCGAGTATGCGTCGCCGCTCGGACGCCTTCAGTTCCGGCGTGGTGAAGTAGTTCACGAGATGCTTTTCGGTGGCGATACCATTCCCTGAGAGTCCGATGAGCAGCCAGCTGTCCTCGAAGGCCTCCTTGCTGGCGGTTGCTCCAGGGGGGTGCACTCGGGAGGCGAGATCGTACTGACACCGGAAGTGGCGGCGCGACCTGATGGCGACTCGTCCGGCGTGCCAGAGCAGTTTGAGGGATCGGCTGTCTTCTTTTCGTAGGGGCAGTGAACCACCTGGCGTACCGTCCGGACCAAACTCCTCTGGGTGAGCCTCGAAATCCGCGCTTTCCAATGGTCCCTCGTCGCGCAGCCTCCGCAGCACCCGACGTTTGGATGCCGGTGAGGTTTGAAATCGACTCCACCACGACTTGTTCCTCCAACTCGTGGGAGGGAAGCCCTTCATCCGCCGTCGGCCGATGGGAAGGTGCGAGACCGGTAGGATGGATGCCTCATGTCCCCAGTACTCGTACCCGGCCAGGTCGTCGTAGATCCACTTGTCGATCTTGTCTCGTTCATAGGAGCCGAAGCGACTCCAGAGTGTCAGGTAGTGAGCCCGTTCCACGACGTTGATAGTATCGACCTGGAGCGCCCCAGTGAGTTCGAGATGGGTGGTGAGGCCTTTCCTGGTCAGAGGGACGGCACGCGGAGAGAGGAGGCCTTGGCGCTGAAACCAGAGGCGCACCACCTGCTCGCGAGTCACCTTCGGGGGAGAAGACCGTGCGATCACGGGAGGCATCTCGGGTGGCTTCAGGCTTTCCAGCGCCGCTGGAATCGCGCCGATGCCCCCCGACGGATCGCGGTCCCGTGGCCAAAGCAGGCCACATCGAACTCGCGCCGTGCCAGGCGCCGAATGCTCTGGTCTGCCTGCCAGTGCTCGCCGTGGGATGACATGGGCCGGAGGCCGAACACGTTGGCGGCGGCATCTCCCAAGAAGATCGCGCCTGATTTCCTCGCGAGGAACACCAGGTGCCCCGGTGTGTGGCCGGGCGTGTGGATCACCTCTATTCCGCCTGCGATCGGCAAGATCTCCCCGTCGTTGATCAGAACGTCCGTCTCCACCGCGGTCACCACAGGAGGGACGATGTTCATCAGTCGACGGTGCATTCGGCGGCTGATGATCCCTGGACCCGCGGTCAGGTGCGTAGCCGCTCGACCCTTGGCCACCAGATTCGCCTCCATCCGGTGCATGTAGATCATGGCACCGGTGCGTGCCTTGAGACTCGCCAGCGCCCCCGTGTGATCGCCATGGGAGTGGGAGACGAGGATGTGCCGAATGTGGGTGAGCTTATGGCCGAGCCCTTCGACCGCCCTCTGGATGGCCACTTCGCTCGAGGGGAAGCCTGCGTCGAACAGGACCAGTCCGCCGGATCCGTCGACCAGGAGAAAGGCATTGACGCCTT
>Ga0326597_10013660_pt1 | contig 10664 bp, 9 predicted proteins | sample RVTome_12_FD_203789 | JGI IMG/M metagenome (GOLD analysis project Ga0326597, IMG submission 203789) | Soil microbial communities from uranium-contaminated site in the Upper Colorado River Basin, Wyoming, United States - RVT100D185 | ecosystem: Environmental > Terrestrial > Soil > Contaminated >... | reverse complement strand
CTCTCTTTTCGAGAGTTTGCTGAAGAGCAGTCCGGATCTCGCGGCAAGCGTCTCTCACGCCCTCGCACTCGATGCTGACGATCGGCTTGTCGGGAATCGGCTCCTCGGCCACCGGCGGCGGTTGCGTCGGAACCGGGGACGTGGGGCGCGGCGGTGGCGGTTGCGTCTGTGCTCGAGGCTCTTCCTTGACAGGCGTGACCGGCACCGATGGGAGCTCCCGCTGCTGCGGAGTGGGTGCGCTCTGCTTCTCCGGAGCGGGTTGCGTTACCGCCGGTGTGGGCGCAGGCGGTTCGGTCGCAACCGGCGGGGTCGACTCGGTCTCAACCGGCGGCGTCGGCGGGATGTCCACAGAACCGGCCGAAGCAGTCGCGACGGGCGTGGAAGTCTCAGACGAGCCTCCTCGCAGAAGCCGAACGAGCAGAAAAGCTCCCACGGCCATACCCACCAGTAGAACGCCGATGACGGCGCCCCCCAGGAACAAGCCGGAGCGCGAGCCGCCCTGGGGTTTGACCGGCTGCGGCGGGGTCCTGGCCTGAACCTCGCGGGCGCGAACGGTTCCGCTGTCCATCTTTCGAGTGGCCTCGCTCGCGGGAAGGGGCGGTGGGAAAGGAACCGGCGCCGGCGCCCTGGCCGCCGAGGCTCCCCCGGCCCCGGTCAAGCCGGGACTGCTTTCCACCGTGAGCTGCTCGGTCGGGGGAACGGTCGCGACCGTGGGATCCAGGATGCGATGGGACTCCGTATCCAGCCTGGCCGCGAGGGCCTTTCCCAGATCGTCGGCGGTCTGGAATCGCTTCTCGGGGTCTTTCTCCAGGCAGCGCAGGACGAGAGTCTCGACCTCGCGCGGAATGTCACCTCTCAGCGTGGAGGGGGGCCGCGGAAGCTCGGTCAAATGCTTCACCAGGATCGAGGGGATGGACTTGTCGTCGAACGGCACCTTCCCCACGAGCATCTCGTAGAGGATGACTCCGAGGGCGTAGATGTCGCTTCTTTGATCCGCGGGCATGCCTTTCGCCTGCTCCGACGACCGTTGGCATCAGTTCTCTTGACAACCGGCTCCGCAGGAGAGTAGCTTGCCTTTAGCCAACCCCTCATAGGGTGCTGAATTGCGTAGGCTCAGACTCCTGGGGCTGTCAAGAAGCGGACAGGTTGCCGGGGACATGTTCACACAGCGCGGAGCTGCGCGACGCGAGCGACCGTTGTGGACAGCGGGTCCGGCCCTCGCGCTTGCCTTTGGCATTCTGGTGGCTCACGGCGCGGAGGGTGCGAGCGGCGGCGGCAAGAAACAATTCCAACAAAGCGCGCACTTGGAAGGAGCGATCTCGATCCTTTACGAAGCGCTCGAAGATGCTCGCAAGGCCAAGGACCCCTGGTATCAAGCCATCAGCTTCATCGAGATCAGCGCTGCGTCCCAAGATCTCGATGTCGCCACGAGCACCCAGTCTCTCGAAGAAGCGATCGAAGTCGTGCCGCGCCTTCCTGAAGGGCCCGGTTTTGTTTCGAGGCTGTTGGAGGTAGCGTCTTTAGCGGGGGAAATTTGGGGGGGTTTCTCTCTGCTCTCTCCGTCCTTGGGTGCCCTGAGGAGCGTGTCCAGCTACGGGGTGTTTCTCGCCACACGACATGCTCTTGTGTTCTCCAGTAGTGTTGTCCAGAGCGAGCTTGCCGGCTACTACACGACCGCCATACGGCGGATCGCACTCAAGGAGCAACTCAGCATCCAGCTCGTCAGGCTCCTCGCCTCTAAGGATCCGCGCCGTGCGCTCGAGCTGGCGCTGCTAGTGAAGGATGAAAGCACCCGCGCGCTCGGCGTCTCGGTCGCCCTGGCCGCGTGGCCCTCCGGCACGAGCTCTGAGATCACGACCACCGTACAAAAGCTGGCTGCGGACAATACCGGCAGTGATCCGTCGCCCGAGTTCCTCGCGGCTCTGGCGGATGGTCTCGCCGCGCACGACGCTTCGATCGCACGCGATCTTGCACGACGCGCCGCCGCGGGGCAGGCGCAACGGAAGGTCGCGAACGAAGCAGTCTACGCGATCGTCGCGGCACTCGATCGCCGGGCCGCGGAGTCCTTACTTTCGTCCCTCGCCGACTCTCGTGATGGGGACGCACCCTTTCGTCTCGGCGCTTTTGCCCGCTCTGTCGCCTCCTCGCAACCCGATCTGGCCTGGCGCGCACTGTCCTCGATCGATTCTCGGAGCGAGAAGCTATGGCCGTTGCGCGCCGCGGTGCTGCGTCAGATAGCGCGCCAACTTCCGTCGGACCTTCGTCCTTCAGCGCTGGAGGCCGCCCGGACGCTGTTGTCGTCTGCGGCCGCCAAGGGCGACTGGGAAGAGGGACCGCTCTACCCCGTGTGGGACGCCCTGATGGCTCTCGACTACCTCGAGGCTGGGTCGGGCCTTGTAGAGCTGGGGCGCGTCACGTCCGGGAGGTTCGAAGGCTTCATTCTGGGAAACGCGGGCTCGGGCTTCATGTACTACGGGGATGAGTACCGAATGCCCAAGGTCGGGTTCCTCAACAAGACGGAGCGCCAGGAACTCAGGGAGTTCAAGGAGCGACACGACACGGTAAAGAAAACGTTCCTCCCTAACCTCATCCGGCTCGATCTCGCTATCTCGTGGATTCAAAGCGACCCGGCACGCTCTCTCTCGGTGCTCGAGACCTTTGATGATCTGTTCTGGAGGGCGCTCGCTGCCGCGGCACTTCAGAGAGCCGCTTTCGAGGGCCCCGAGGTACACGGGTTACCTGGCTTCGACGATCCGCCCGGGACCGAGACCATTGAAGCGAGGTTGACGCGCCTCGTGGCGGAGGTGAGGCTCAAATGGGTCGCTGCGGCGAGGCTGATGCAGGATTCGAATCCCAGCGCGGCGAAATCTACGCTTCTCAAGTTTGCCAAGGCCGCAGAGTCCATGGACCGCGCTGCGAGCCGCGTCATCATGGACAAGAGGGGCAAAACGGCAGGGCTGTGGCTCGATTACCTTCCGTTCTCCCAAACAGTCGCGGGAAGCGCGCTCGTGGAGCTGGCTCCCGAGGCTGCTTCTGAGGTGTTCCGGAGCAGCGTGCAGCTAGCGAAAGAGCTCACTTCGCCCGCTCGAGAGTGGGCGCTGTGCTGGAACGCAGAAGCCTGGGTGGAAAACACCCACTCCGAGGAAGCGCACGCGGCCATGGCCGAAGCGGCGCGAGACGCGGCCGACCTCAACGATCATAAGCCCTGGGAGGGTTTGCTGCCCAACCTCGTTTACCGAGTCGCCCGCATGGACCCCGGGACTGCTCTCAGGATTGCCCGAAGCGAGGAAGCCCGCGATGTCAGGGCGCTAGCGTTGACCGCAGTTGTCGTCGGCATTACCGAGGAGCGGCGCTGAATCTAGACCGTAATCGCGGCAAAAACGCGAATCTTGTTCTCGTTTTCTTGTCGTGGCCAGTCGTCTACTGAATGCCTACATTAAGGTTATTCCCGGGTCTCACTGTGACAGGGGGGTTGCAGGGAGCGTTCCATTACTGTACGGTTGGCTCGAAACCGCCTACCGTGGGACTTCGATCAATGGGCGTCGTCCGGTACGCTTGGCCCGCCGCTGTCTCGCTCTCCCTCGGAGCCTGTACACCCACGGGTCCCCGCCTCGGTAAACCGCAAGCCGGCGTCAGCGTCCATCAGTTCACTGCCGGTCCAAACGACCTGTGGACCTATGCCCTCAGTCAGGGTGGCGAATTCGACCGCGCCACGGTCGAAACCATCGTCGACTGGACTTCGCCGTCTAACGACATCGACGTAGCTTTCCTTCGGGGACAATTTTCCAAAGAACAGCTAGTGGGTATGTCAACGTTGCCGAGCGTGTTGGGACAGTCTGCTACCAAGGCCAAACCCGAGCGGCTGGTTGTATCCATAGAACGTGGGGACTACACGGTCGTCGTCATCAACAGAGGTCCGAGTGCCGATTCAGGCACTCTGCAAATGAGCTTCAGATTCGATTAGAGCACTCTACGCAAGAAGAGGCTTCCTTCATTGCGGCCGTGCCGAGTTGGGCGAACCCGGTCCTCTAGTCCGCCGACCCCCATTCGTTCGCCCGCGCGACTGCAAAATACTCATGTCATTTCATTCCCTCGGCGTGGAGGTAGTAGCACCACTTTCAATTTCGCGGAGTTTTTTGCGCTCGTTCGTCTCTTCCTCGATGAGCCCAGTAAGCAAACGCGGTCGCGCTCTTCTCCGGACACAAGAGCCTCGCCAAGCTCGGCGCGGGCGGAGTGATGGCCGGGGCCGAAGGGAAGATCATCAAGGTCGAGGCCGGCAAGGCCTGGATCAACATGGGCGAGATGTCCGGGCTGAAGGCCGGGGACAAGTTCACGGTCCTTTCGGTTGGAGAGGAGCTTCGCGATCCCGATACCGGCCAGGTGCTAGGAGTCGAGGAGTCCGAGCTTGGCGAAGGTGTGGTGGTGGACGTTCAGGAACGCTTCTCCATCATGACCGTCACCGGCAAAGCGGCCGCGGGCAACAAAGTCCGGAAGAAATAAGCGTCAGCGCGCCTAACGCTTCGTCTCCCAGTACTTCTCGATTCGCTCCGCGGCGGAGGCGGCAATCACATGCGCCTCTCCGCGGAGCTTCTCACGCCCGAGCCGCGCGTCGAAGCTGAAGGTCCGGGGCGGAAGCGTCACCGAGTCTCCGAAGCGGGGAACCTCCGCATCGAGCGTCACCGAGTACGTTCGGATCACGAAAGTGTTGCCGAACTGCTCCTCGGTGCGAGCCTCGATCTCCTCGGCCTCGACGCGTACCAGGACATCGGCAACCGCGGCGCGGCCGGAGCGCATGCCTCTTCGTTCGAGAGCCTCCGGGAGCATGGCCCGAATCAAGCCGCAGGCGTCTCTCACTCCCTCGCACTCTACGCTTACCGTGGGCTTCTCGGGAATCGCCTCCTCGGCGGGCGGCGCCGGCCGCGCGGGAATCGAGGAGGTGGGTTGCGGGGGCGGCGGGGGTGGCGTCTGCACCCGAGGCTCTTCTCTCACGGGCGCTGCCGGGACGTCACGCCGCTCCCGAGGCGGCTCGTTCTCCTTCTCCGGCTCGGAGGCGGGGAGCGTTATCGCCGGTGTGGACGCGGGCGGTTCGGTCTCCTCCGGCGGGGTCGACTCGGTCTCGACCGGCGGCGACGGCGGGATGTCCACGGCGCCGGTCGACGCGGTCGCGACGGGAGTGGGAGTCTCGGACGAGCCTCCTCTTAGAAGCCGAAGGAGGAGAAAACCTCCCACGGCCATGGCCACCAGTAGAATGCCGATGACGGCGATCCCCACGAACAAACCGGAGCGCGAACCACCCTGGGGTTTGACCGGTTGGGGCGGCGGGGTCCTGGCCTGGACTTCGCGGGCGCGGACGGTTCCGCTTTCCATCTTTCGGGTGGCTTCGCTCGCGGGAAGGGGCGGAGGGAAAGGAACCGGCGCCGCCTTGGCCGCCGACGCCCCTCCGGCCCCCGTCAACCCGGGACTGCTTTCCACCGTGAGCTGTTCCGTCAAGGGAATGGTCGCGACTGTGGGATCGAGGACGCGGTGGCTCTCGGTCTCCACCCGGGCCGCGAGGGCTTTCCCCAAATCGTCGGCGCTCTGGAATCGCTTGTCGGGGTCTTTCTCCAGGCAGCGGAGCACGAGAGTCTCGACCTCGCGCGGAATGTCGGCTCTCAACGTGGAGGGCGGGCGCGGAGGCTCGGTCAAATGCTTTACCAGAATCGACGGGATGGACTTGTCGTCGAAGGGCACCTTCCCCACGAGCATCTCGTAAAGGATGACCCCGAGCGCATAGATGTCGCTTCTCTGGTCCGCGGGCATACCCTTCGCCTGCTCCGACGACATGTAGTGCGGGGTGCCCAGCACCATTCCGGTCGAAGTGAGAGCGGGGCTATCGGGCTCGAGGGTCTTCGCGATCCCGAAATCCAGGAGCTTGGGACTCTCGTTTCCCTCGCTGTCGCGGAACACCATGATGTTCTGAGGCTTCAGATCGCGGTGGACGATTCCGTTCCGATGCGCGAGCGAAAGGGCACTGGCGACCCCGCGGGCGAAACGGAGAGCGCGGGCGGGCACCCACGGCCCCTCGGCCACGATCAGGTCCTTCAGGCTCTGCCCGTCGACGATCTCCATAATAATGTAGAGCGTGCCGTCCTCGGTCTGGCCAAGGTCGTGAACAGTGACGATATTGGGATGGGAGAGCTTCGCCGCCGCCCGGGCCTCACGGAAGAAACGCTCGACGATATCGTGCGAGGTGACGAGCTCGGGCCGTATGAGCTTGATGGCGACGGGCTTGTTCAGAAGGACATGGGTCCCCCGGTACACCGAGCCCATTCCGCCGCGCTTCAGGAATCCATCGATCCGATACTTCCCGTCGAGGGTACGGCCGATCGCCTGTTCCTCTGAGGGGACGTTCTCCTTCAGGAGATTCCCGTCATCGGGACAGATTCTCTCGTTGGAGGCAAACTCTCGTCGACATTTTGGGCAGGTCCGCATGCAACCATGCTACGTGCCGGAGGCGGCGGGATCAAACGGGAGGCACTTTCACTCGTCAAGCTCTTCGAGCGAACCGCCCGCGAAGAAGCTCTGTCGGCCCTGGCCGTCTCCGCCATCGTGGGTGACGAATGTAGTGTGCTACCTCGAGATGGTCATCGTGCCTTCCGCCAGGAGCACGGCTGAGCCGCCGATGCGAACGCGTGTGATGTTCGCTCGAGAGGTCTCTACGGCGATGTGGATGTCGCTCGGTCGGCCCATCTTGACACCCTGGCGGCTGACCATATGACTCGCGCGCTCGGGGGGCACGACTTCGTGATGCACCAGGTACGACCCCAAGGGGCCGCTGGCGTTCCCCGTCGCGGGGTCTTCCACGACGCCGAACCCGAACATGCGGCTGTATGCGGTGGCGCCGTCAGCCGCGAGCTCGAGGAGCGCCCAGGTGAAATCGTTTCCGGGGTGCGATGTCTGGACGACCTCGAAACCGAGGCTATCGCGGTAGAACGCGATCGACGCGGGCATGTCGAAGATTTCGAGCAGCGCTACTTTCTCCGACCCTGTCCGCGCCCAGAGCGCCATCGACCGTTTCACCTTCAACCGCTATGACCTCGTCATCGAGGGCGACTCCTACCGCTCTCGGCTCAAACCCACCGTTCTAGCCCAATCGGAGTTGCATCCTTCATGAACCACCCTCTGGCTTGCCCAGGACGCGTTCTCTCGAGGGGGGTGGCTATCTAACCCTTCCCTCAAAATCATCACTTGCGACCGGCTCGCAAAAAGATGGGCTGTGGAAGCTGACGGACCTGACGGGGCTGTGGACTCACTTCGAAGGCGCTCTCATGCGACATCGCGTCGCAACTAACACCGCGGTTGAGTGGCGTGGCCAGTCCTGTGGCAAGAGCACGGAATCGAAGGAAGGCTGCACCGCATCGTGTCTGCGTCTATGCTATCCGAAAACGAAGGTCACGTCCGCTCGAATCGCGAGTTGCCCGGCATCTCCATTCAGAGATCTTCAGGCGTGAGTCCTGTGCGCTTTCCGATCCGCGCCAGCATGCGAGGCCGATCTCCTCGTCCTCGTGAAAAGCGAATACGTAGTCCGAAAACTCTTCCCTGGACAAGACACGATGAGAACCCGACTGCCGCTTCAGTTGCCAGCCCTTCTTCAAGAGGGCCTTCAGGACCTGACGCGCCGGAGCACTGCCCCAGCGGCTCATGCCGCACGGAAGGATATTTTCATAAACTCGGAACCAGCCTCGCCGTGCTCCAGTCGGTCGGCTACCACACGGAGTGCCAAAGCTTGGACCTTGGCCTTCGCCTCATCCCGTGTCGCGCCGTACGTCATGGTGCCTGGCAGTTCAAGAACTTCGGCAATCCAGCGTCCGTCGTCCTCCCGCTCCAAGTCGATCTTGAACTCCATCAATTCCTCCGGTGGGCTCAAGCCTATTGTAGACGCTGAGCGCGGCGCCCGGTATCAGCACCCTGTCCGGCTACACCGCGGATGAGCGGCGTGGCCAGCCCTTTGGTGCCGCACTGCATCAACCGAAGGCGACGACGCTTCATCCTGCTACTATGCTAGCCGAAAGGAGGGCCACGTCCGCTCCATCTTGATAGCGTGGTAATGAGAGCATTGTCCCTCCCTGGCGGGTTTCCCCGTTGGGCTATTAACTCTGAGTCATGATAGGGGACTTGGAGGGGGGCTTTCAAACAGCCTCATCCCGTGGACTTCGCAATCGGAAGGTTCCGATGCGTGCGAGGTTCGAACTCCTGCCATCCTTAGACGACGAATCAGCCCCGAATCCTCCCCGACGTCTCGTCGCCGCGGTCGCGGACGAAGACCAGGCTCCTTCCATCGGGAGACCAGCGCGGGCGGAAATCGAGGTCGCGGCCCCTCGTCAGCCGGCGAGCCCGCCCGGAGCTCTCGTCGTAGATCCAGAGGTAGCCTCGCGCGGAAAGCGCGATCGAGCTGCCGTCGGGCGAGGGAGCGGGGTCGGACGGTCCCGGGTTGAGGACGGGAAGCTCGAAGCCTTCGAGGTAGACGTGGTGGTTGAGTCCGGCGACCTTCGGATACCGATGGGTCCACTGGGCCCAGTGAGCGAAGAGCGCCGCGTGAAGTGCGAGCCCCAGGAGCGGAAGCACCTCAGAACTCCCGAAGCGAGGCGACGTCCGCGGCGGCGAGCCGCTCGATCATCTTCACCACTAGATCCACGGTGCGATCGTAGTCGGCGCGGTCGATGACACCGGACTGGCTGTGGCCGTACCGCGTCGGGATGCCGATGTTGACCGCGGGAACGCCGCGGGCGGATTTCTGGATCATTGCCGCGTCCTCGCCGTAGCCCGTGACCGACTCGAGCTGAACCGGGATGGTGTTCTCGTCGGCGAGTTTCAAGATCCACTCGATGTACTGGTGGTTCGGGATCATGCTCCCGTCGAACACGAAGATTCCCGCGCCCTTTCCCAGCTCCTCCTGGGAGAGCGCCTTCGAGGTGAGGAGCGGGAAGTCGCTCGCGATCCCGATCTCGAGGTTGATGACGATGTCGGGGCTCGTCGAGGCCGTCACCACGGAAGCGCCCCGGAGGCCGATCTCCTCCTGGACCGTTGCCGCCACCAGCACGTTGTTCGGGTGAGCGCGGCCCTGAAGCCGCCGAAGGGCCTCGGTGATGACCGCGAGGCCGACGCGGTCGTCGAATGCTTTCGCCAGGTAGCGCCGCGTGCCGTTCAGAATCTCGAACTTCGTCGCATAGGCGACGGGAAGCCCCGCGCGGAGGCCCATCCCCTCGGCCTCGGCGCGGCTCGAGGCGCCGACGTCGATGAACATGTCGGAGAGCGGAATCATCCGGTCGCGCTCATCGGGCCTCAGAATATGCCCCGATTTCATCCCTGTGTAGCCGAGGACCTCGCCTCTCGCCGTCAGGATCGAAAGCCGCTGCGTGAGGACGCTCTGATCGAAGTAACCTCCGACGTTGTGAATGTAGAGATAGCCGTTCTCGTCGATGTGGCGCACGAGGAATCCCACCTCGTCCATGTGCGCCATCAGTAGCACCCGCGGCGAGTCCGAGCTTCCTCGAAGCGAGCCGATCAGGTTTCCGAGGCCGTCGGTATGGAGGTCGGTCAGGAGGTCCTTCCACTCGCGCCTCAAGATGTCGCGGACCGGGTCCTCGAATCCCGAAACTCCGTGCGCGTTGGTGAGCTCCTCGAGGAGCCGCTCGGTCTCGTCGGCTCCGGAGAGAGACGCGGCGAGAACGCCGCACAACAGAACGACCGTTTTCATGCGTTTCCTTCCTCTCCCCTCTCGATCGGGCGTCTTTCGTCGGCCGACCACTCGGACCATGAGCCGGGATAGAGCCTGGCGCCGCGGAGCCCCGCGATGTCCATGGCGAGCAGATCGTGGCAGGCGGTGACGCCCGATCCGCAGTAGCACACGACCGAGCCGGCGGGCCGGCTTCCCAGAATCGATTGGAAGCGCGCCCGCAGCTCGGAGGGCGCGAGGAACCGGCCGTCGGCCGCGAGGCTCGCCGCCGTCGGATGGTTGCGGGCTCCGGCGATGCGGCCTTTCACCGGATCGAAGGGCTCGACCTCGCCCCGGAAGCGTTCCGGCGCCCGGGCGTCGACGAGGAGATGCTCGGTGCGCTCGCGCTCGAGGGTGTCGACGTCGACGCGCATCGACTCCCGCGGACGGGCAATGAAGCTGCGTGGCGCACGGCTCTCGCGACCGCTCGCGAGAGGGAGTCCTTCGGCCTTCCAGCTCTCTAGACCGCCATCGAGGACGGCGGCAGCGTCGTGGCCGAGATATCGCAGCATCCACCAGAGTCGCGCCGCCATCTGTCCCTGCGACGTGTCGTACGCGATCACCTGGACTTCGTCGTCGAGGCCGAAGGAAGAGAAGCGCTCGGTCATGGTCTCGACGCTCGGCATCGGGTGCCGGCCGTTCCTTCCGCTTTTGGGTCCCGCGAGGTCCCGGTCGAGGTGGGCGTAGATCGCCCCCGGCAGGTGCTCCTTCTCGTACTCGGCCTCTCCCTTCCCGGGCTCGACCAGGTAGAAGCGGCAGTCGACGATCGCCCAGAGAGGATCGCCGAGGTGCGGTGCGAGCTCGGAAGACTGGATCAGATTCGAGAACACGGGCGGGAGAGGATGGTCCAGGTTCGCTCGAAAACGCAACCCCGAGGCCAGGCTTGACTTCGGGGTCGGATACAATATAG
>Ga0326597_10013659_pt1 | contig 10664 bp, 10 predicted proteins | sample RVTome_12_FD_203789 | JGI IMG/M metagenome (GOLD analysis project Ga0326597, IMG submission 203789) | Soil microbial communities from uranium-contaminated site in the Upper Colorado River Basin, Wyoming, United States - RVT100D185 | ecosystem: Environmental > Terrestrial > Soil > Contaminated >... | reverse complement strand
CTCCTTCTGGTTCCGAGGAATCCGAAACCTGCGTTTCTCTGGGAGAACGGTTCATGGGACATCACTCCTCCGCCCTCTACATTAAACTCAAAGGGTCTCCCTGTCTCACGTACGTTGGCACAAAGGGCGCCCGCGATAGGCCGTAAGGTTGTCATCGGCAAGAAAGACAGACCGATAGCCGAGTTGGTAGAGCAAATCCAGCTCGCGGAGGACATTCTCCACTGGTTTGTGACGTTGAGAGCGTCCCAGGTATGCAATCACGTCGCAAAACTCGCACTCGAACGGGCAGCCCCTCGAGGTTTGAACAGTGCCGGAGAAAGCGGCACGATTCGGATACAGATCCCAGCGGGGAATGGGCGACAGCGAAAGGTCTGGTCGAGTCCCGGTGTAGCGTTCCTTCGCGTGACCGCTTCGCAAGTCGGAGAATATCTCCTCGGCGATCTCTTCGATCTCGCCACAGACGAGAACGTCGGCATAGGGAGCGACGGCCTCCGGGCATAACGAGGCAAACGGTCCGCCGATCACGACCGTCTTGCCCCGCCGGCGGAACTCCTGAGCAATGGCCCGCGCGCGTTCCCACTGGGAAGACTTTCCGGTAATCGCCACCACGTCGGGGTCGCAGTCGAAGTCGACCGCCTCCACGCTTTCATCGCAGAGTTGCAGTTCGAAGTCTTCAGGGAGCATGGCCGCAACCATTGTGATGGCTAGGTCTCCCATGGTGGCCGCCGGGGGCAGACCCAAGGCCGTATGGACCTCATTGGTGAAGTAATTTGGGAAATCACTAGCTGGGTTGATGATGTAAATGGAGTTGGCCATCTTGCTCTATCCCATGGGATCCTTACCGAGGGACGTTTCCGCTCGTCGGCATGAAAAGAGGAAGGAGGTTCTTCCGGACGCGGTGACGCACCAACGGAGTGCTAAACCCATGGCGACAGGGCCGATTCACGCTCTCCCACACACACACACAAGACTTAGTCTATGCTGGTAGATTGTATACAATATAGGGGGGGGTAAATCTAGAGAAAAGCGACGGGGGGAGAGAATCGTGCGTCGCGCTTGAGGAGGCCCGTCACCTGGGATCGTCCCGACGTGGGTGATTGGTTTTGCCAGGCGTCGTGGCTTCTGGTTAGTCGCGCCACTTCGTTTGATGATAAAAACATCGGGGACACCGGCTGCCAGGAAACCGAGCGAACGCTTGGATAGGCCAACGAAAAGTCACATGACTTTAGACTCTGCCAGCATCGAGCGTTTGGTTCCGGACGACCTCGCATCGGGCGACGCCACTGGCGCCGAGACCCTCGCTCTTCACATCGAGCGTTACGAGTTAGCGGGCCGCCGACTGCCTCCAGGACGCCTGCTCGATGTAGGCTGCGGCGTGGGTTACGGCACCCGACTTCTGGTCGAGCGCAGCGGTTTTATGGCAAGAGCCATTGGCGTTGACATCTCACCAGAGGCGATTGCCTATGCACAGACGCGCTACGGTGGACCACAGATCGACTTCCGGGTGGACAGTGTGTTGTCTTTCGAAGATCGGTCGGGATTCGACGGTATCGTGGCACTGGAAATCGTGGAGCATGTGGAAGACCCCGAGGCCCTCATCGAGCACCTTCTCACAATCTTGCGTCCGAGCGGCGTCCTTGTAGCGTCCGTACCTACCACACCCTCGACGGACATTAATCCGCACCACCAGCACGACTTCACGGAGCGCTCGTTTCGTAGCCTCTTCAACCAACATAGGCTCGTAGAGATTGATTGCTTGCGCCAGAGACAACGCGTCCCCATCGGCGCCGTGCTGCGTCGGCGGGAGCCGCGTATGCAGGACCTACGCCGGGGGCTGGGGCTCTTCTACCTTCAACATCCGATGACGTTACTGCGCCGGCTGCGAGCGACCGCTGGCCATGGTTTCGTCAATTGCTACACAACGATCGCCTGGCGGAAAATACGTTGAGCCCAGTGACCCAAGACCCGTCTCAGACTCAGCAGGCTCGCGAAGCTGGGGCCCGCGCGGAACGCGTCCTCCTCATCCCGGCGTTCAATGAAGAAACTCACCTTTCGGAGGTGTTGTGCCAGGTGGCAGAGACCGGGCTCGGTTTGGGGGTCGTCGTGGTGGACGACGGCTCGCGCGATCGGACAGCCCTATTAGCGAGGCAGGGAGGCGCTCGTGTGATCCAGCATCCTTTTAACATGGGTTATGGAGCCGCTCTGCAAACGGGATACAAATACGCGCATCGCTCCGGCGCGACGCTAGTCGTTCAGATGGATGCGGATGGTCAGCACGATCCCCGGGAGATTCCGATGCTGACAAAGCCCATCGAGGAGGGGACCGCCGATCTCGTCGTAGGGTCACGCTTCCTAGGTGATGAGAGCTACCGAATGGGTTTCGCAAGGGGCCTCGGCCGCAAGCTATTGCAAGCCGTGGCTCGAAGCTTCGGTTTGAGCATCACCGACCCAACCTCTGGATTCCAGGCCATGAATCGCGCGGTTCTCACCCTCTTCGCGAGGGACTCGTTCCCTACGGACTATCCCGACCTGGACGTGCTTCTGGCGGCACGGCGCTGCGGGATTCGCATCGAGGAGCGGCAGGTATCGATGTCGCCTTCGCCGCGTCCGTCATCGATTCACCGTGGCCTCGGCCCGACGTACTACCTCTATAAGATGATTCTATCGATCTGGGCCGGAACGGTCGGATATTCCGACGATCCCGTCGGGCATCAGTCCGTGTATGGAAAGGAAGTTCACAGATGACATCAAGCGATCTGGCAGAGATGCGAGAGCTTTTTCTAAACACTCCGATCCCTTTGAGCACGCGGATCATGGCACTATGGGTTAGCCTTCTTCTTCTAGGCATGGTGCTATGGCTGGTCAAGCGACGTTTGCTAAGGGAACAGTACACCCCCATCTGGATCCTGGCGGCATCTGGACTTTTCCTGCTCAACGTTTGGCCACGGACGCTTTTCGCAATGACTCGGGCAATCGGCGCCTGGACCCACGGCTCCACCTTGTTCTATTTGGGCCTCCTCTTCCTGGTGGCGATCTGTCTGAGCTACGCCGTGCGGTTGTCCAGCCTAACCCTTCAGGTAAAGAACCTTGCGCAGGAAGTATCCCTGCTCAGAGAGCGGATCGAGAGCGGCGGCGCGGGACTGAACGAATCGACGATACAGAAGCCCGCAATGTAGAGTCGACCGGAATTCGAAGTGCCGAGAAGCAGCCCCGTCGGTGCGGCAGGCAACCCGGGCAAGCTTACGTGAATGTCACGGGTTGGCAGGTAGCCGGGGAAGAATGCGCTCGGCCAAGAATTCGGCGAGCACTTCGTTCCCCCGCCGGGTCAGGTGGCAGCAGTCGTCAGAGTAGACAGGGTCGGAAACTCCATTGAAGATTGCTGTGGCGTCCACGAAGTCAACCCCATCGGACGCGAGCTTCTCTCCCTGTTCGAGCAGCAGGGGATAGACGCGGATCACGCTGTGCCGGAACGGGCTCTTCGGACTCAATGCTCGGCGGCTCTCCGTCTCCGAAAAGACCCGCAGGCCGTAGTACTGGTTCGGCTGTAGGACGTGAATGTACTGGGCGCCTGCCTCGCGAGCGAGGACGTTCATGATGGCAGAGGAGCGTGCCCAATGGAGGGCGATGCTCTGCTCCACATCCTCGGACGTTTGACTCGGGACCACGCGGACTAGCTCTTGCCCTATGCTGGATCCGGGTTTTGAAGGAGTCGCAGCGAGCTCCCGATACGCGCTCTGCCGGGCCTTGAGCCGCAAGTCGGTGAGCAGAAACTGTGTGGCAAACATGGCTTGTCGACGCCTCTCCTCCAGGCGAGCGATGTCTGCCTCCAACAACGTCATCCGCGCGACATAGAATCTGCCCTCTTCTTCGGCAGTGCCGCTCCCAAACATGGCTAGGTTGTTCATGTGCGAGTGCCATGGTGCGAAAAAAGCCACATTGTTTTCCTCGTTTCCCAAACCCATACCTGCCTCGTTGACTCCATCGAGATTGACGATGAGATCGAACTGTTGGCCGAGACTGAGGAAGTATGAGAGAACGAGTAGCTGCTGCGGCTGCTTGAACGCACTGTGTGCGAAGCACAGGAGTCGAACCGAAGGATTCCCCTCGGAAAGCCGCGCGACCAGCCTCTCCTTTCCCTGTAAGAAGAACCGTTCGGCCACCGAGCCGCCAAACAGTGCGATTACGAAGTCGTCCGACGATTGGGTTGAGTAGTCCTCGTCCGAGAAGAAACCATAGTTGTTCGTTTCGGTGCCCAACCAGGCGGGAGGGGGTTCGTTTCCGTATTCCTCCCGTATGATGTCTTGTAGGCTGGTAGTGCCGTCTACGATCTGCTGAACGGAGATGCCCTCCACTCTGCTGAAACCGAAGTAGGGGTCTAGCTGAAGGCGAGGTCCGTCGGCGCTCGCCGGGCGGCCAGTCTCCGGCGACGAGCGAACATAGAACTGGCCACCCTGAATTGAGGAGTAATACAGATTCGAGACGAGCTCGAGCGTCACCAGGACTGAGACAACCAATAGGCAGGCGCGCTCGATAACCGCTCGGCGGTTGGTGCGTGGATGTCCCGTGGTCATCGGGCTTGCTGGCTCGCCGAGATCTCGAGGTCTCGACTCGTCTTGGCGCCCTCCCCCGAGTGAGAGTAATGCTGCGGCGCGCAGCAAAGCAAGCCGGAGCGCGCCGCCGGAGGGAGGTGCGTCGCAAGAGTTCGTTGAACAACCGAAAGGGCAACGCCATTTCTGCTATCCTCGCCAAGCCACAAAGTTTTCACCGCCTAGCGAGTGGGAGGGCTATACCCGAAGGCTTGCTGGAGCCAGCCGGACGTGCCACGAATACTGTTGGGAAGCGGGAGTGCCACTCGGCAGGCTCTTGAGGGGCGCCGGTCCGGTCCGGGTTCCGTTCTCGACCAAATCTCGAAACCAGGACTGAGATCGGTTCTCTGGAGGCCCGCGTCGCGTAGAGCCTCCCGAGTCTCGGGTGTACTGGCGCGCTGCGCCAAACATACTGCGGCGAGGGGGTAGCTCTCTACCGCCGCGCGGAGCAACCTACCGGCGTTCGGCGAAACCGGCACCGCGGACACGAGTTGGACAAGTTGCCTGCGTCTTTCGATCTCTTCGGTCCCCAAGTACGGGCCCATCTGGGCGAGGTAGTGATCGCGGACCACAAGCGGAAAGGGGTGGTCATGCAGGGCAGGAATCCAGGCCTCGACTTCGGGCGGAGCGAGGACATGGGCGCCAGGCGGTACACGCTCGGTCATGGCGCAGGCCGCGGAGAAGGCTTCTAGGGGAACCTTCCACGTCGGGGCGCCAAACCGGACGCCGTTTGCGGATGACAAAGTATGGACACTCGAGCCCCAGTAGAAAAGCGCCGTGGCGGCCGCAAGGCTCGACACGATTCGTAGCCATGCCGGCGCCCATCGTAGGGCTCGCGATTCGATGGGCGCGGTAAGCGCTACCGCGAGTAGGGCGGGCACGGGTAGCACCCAGAAGGCGCGCCAATAGAGCCAGGGATGGGTCAAATTCTCGGCCAACCAGTGTGCCCAGTATGGGCTCCACAGAACAAGGAAGCCGAGAGGAAAAACCGTCAAGAATCGCAGCTGAATCGGCGTTTGAGAAATAACCCACCCACTGATGACTACGAACAATACCACCAGGGCAAGCCGACCTTGCCCCAGTACCAGCTGCAGGGATTCGATCGTTAGGTCCGTGCTGGTCTGCAAAGTCGAGCTGTCCAGAGACCCGAAAACGTGCCGGCTCATCCACAACCCGAGCAAGAGAACGTAGCTTGACGTCGATGCACCGAGCAAGAGAGTCCGAAGTAGACGACTCCGGTCAGCGACACCACAGGCTACGGCGAGACCGGTGACTAGGGGAGCCATCCACAGCGCCGAGACGGTCATGCCCACCGAGGCGATTTGAGTAGCGGCGAGCTGAACCCAGTGCCTCGTGTTCGGCGCCCGCGCAAACTGCAGGCCATGGGCGATCAGAAGGGGAACGAAGACGCTTAGAAAGATCGCTTTCCCCTGGTGAAGCCGGACGAAGGCGAAGTTGCCATAGCTCCGATGGGCGTTCGCTACCAGCAGAAGGAAGAGGAGGACAACCACAACACCCCAGATCCAGCGGGCAGGAATGAGTAGACGAAAGAGTCGTGCGTAGGCCAATGGTGTAAGAAATGCGGCAATGGCCGGGACGACCCAGTGGGCGAAATCGAGTGCGTGAAGACCGGTTAGGTAGGCAAGAGTGCCTTCGAGAACCTCGAGGGTTTGTGCTTTGTAGACCCGAAGCAGCGGATGCACGTCTGGTAGGCCAAGAATCATGTCCCGATCCAGCAGAGGTCCGTCGGGATCGTCCGCGACGGACACCGCGATAGCCACGTAACCCGCGTCGTCGATGTCGGGTCGGTGAGACACGAGAGTGACTGCTACTGAGAGTGCGCAGAGCCCAAAGAGAGCAAGCTGCCAGCCAGACCGAGGAGCTGGCAAGGACCTCAAACGCATGGAGGAGACATTGAGCGTCGATGCGAGCAACAGAACCAAGAGGCCGATTAACCAGAAGGCCGCGGCGTTGCCGTTCACCGCGTAGAGCGCCGCGGCGATGAGGGCTGTGACGAAAAGGCCCCGTCTCAGACCTTTCCTTGATGTGTCCGGCGCCTCGCTGTTCCGGAGAGAGTCGGCCGGTTTGGATTCCTGGGCCGACGGCCAAGTCTTCCTCACGATCTGGCGGCTCCACCACCACCCAAAGAGCAGCCCGGCAAGACAAAGCGCGCTGATGCCGATGAGCAGACGCAGGCTTCCTCCCAACAGGACCGTCATCTGACACATCACGGTCCATCCGGCGAAGCCCAATGCAAACGCCTCGCAAAGCCGATCCGAAAAAGATGGGCGAACCCCGGCAGGTAGGAAGATCGGTGTGGCGGCGTCGGCAGTCGACGACGGTCCCCGCATCGATCCCATCTAGAAGGCGTCCAGGTCGATGGCCTCGACGTGCACCCGATCCACATCGAGTTTCCGTCCGCGACCAGAAAGATCCGAGAAAACCAGTGTGAGAGGCGAGGGTCGGAGCCTGCGCGGTAGATTCATGTAGGCGTAACGGGACCAGTCGCGTGTCGCGTCCAGGCCGATCCAAAGCCGCCCGGGACTCAGGCGGGATGGTTCAGGAAGCTCAAAGTCAGCGGCCTCAGAGCTGAAGCGACCCAGCTCGACAGCGATCCCAGGCAAATCTGTTACGGCGTAAAGAATGCACTGGCCGTTCTTCGACCTCATCCGATAACGCGCGCCGGGGCGAGCCAGCCGCCAGCCAAGAGTTTTCTTGTCCCACACGCGTGCGAACTGCGCCTCTGTCCGCGAGCCGCCCGTCGGGACCGACCCCATCCCGATCTTGGCGTCTAGAGAGGCCACAACGGTGAAGTCATTGAAAAAGTGCTTCTCAGGTCTCTTACGCGCGATGAATCGGGTGGAGGCGGCGTTTGTAAAACCAATCACGAACCTATACCCAGCCGCGACTGCCTTGGGGATGAAGTGGTCACCCAGCGTGGCGTAGACCTTGCCTCGAAGGTATCCGGCACGCACGGCGTTGTGGATCGCGAGTAGTCCCAACTCCTCCTCGTCCTCGACGCGAGCGCGGATTGGCTGTCCGGCGAGATGCCCCACCAAGCGATCTTCCATGTATGCGTTGACGACGACGGCCGGTCCGACCGGGTTCCGGTAATAGCACCAATCGAGATAGGAGTCGGTCAAGTAGTGAGCCTTGGGAAAGACGTCGTTCAGTAGCTCCTGGACCTCCTTGAGGCTTGCCGGCGATGGCTCGAGAGCTCGGACTTCGATCATGGACTTGAAGGAGGTACGGTTCCGCTGGGGTCCAGGTGGGTTTGGACGAACTCTGAGTAGGTCATGATCCTGGCTCCCGAAGAGATCAGCTTCTCCAATCTTCGAAAGACACCTTTGCGGTTGCGATACATGAGCCAGTTCAACAGATGGTTTCCGTTGAGGCGCGGGTGCATGAGCGGTTCCTGTTCGGTATCGATGTCGTAGGGATGAAGGTAACCGACCAGCGGTTTCCCGGTCTTGACCTGCTGGCGGAAGCGATGCCGAATCAGCCAGAAGGGGAGGACTCGGAAATAGACGCCTCCCGCCACCGGAACCTTTAGGCCCGGGAGACTCGCGAGCGTGGGCGGAATCTCCCAGATGCTGGAATCGACGCGTTGCGGCTCGGGCTGGAACCCAGGCCACCCGTAGAGGGGGCTCTTGGCTGGTAGAACCGAGCTCGAGTAGCTGAACCCGAGATCCGCGAGTTGGCGGTAGGCCCAAGCAGTTTGGACGTTCAGTGAAAAGACTGGAGCACGGAAGCCTTTGACATCCTGAGCACCCGCGTTCGAGAGATCGTCTAGGTTCCGCTCCAAGTCGTCTCGGAAGCTTGCTGGGTTGTGTCGGTCCAACGTCAGATGATCGCTGCCGTGGCAGGCAACCTCGTGCCCCATGTCGACCAGTTTCCGGATCAACGACGGGTAGCGGCGCGCGATGTCTCCTACGGTGAAGAACGTGGCTTGCATCCGATGACGTGCCAGAAACGCAACGAATCGCTCCACGTTCCCGGGGACTCGTTCCTTGAGGCGCTCCCCGCCAGCAATCATCGAACGGACGTCCTCGAGATCCACGCTGAAAAGGAAGATGGACTGAGGTGGCATGTCTAAGCTCTTCGGTGCCGCGAGACACGCGTCGGGGCGACGGATCATGCAGTGAATCCTATCATCCCGTCTGAGTTCCTTGACAAGTCTTCCGTTCCGGGCGCACTGGCCACGACCGCACAGAGCAAAAGCATCAGAAATCTATTTTTCTTTGACAGGGTCGCCGCGGTGCGGCGGAACGATTCAGGCAGGGCTCCAAAAGCAAGAGCCGCGGCCCGATAGGGCCGCGGCTCTTTTGAAAAGCGAGGGCGAAATTACTGTTTCTTGCGTTTCCTGATGACGCCCAGTCCGAGCAGGCCAAGCCCCAGAAGGAGAGGGGTGGTGGGTTCGGGGACTTTGCGAACCTGCCCAAACAAAGTGGCGTTATTGACCAAGCCTTCTTCGGTGACGAATTGCGTAGTGATGGCGCCACCGCCCGAAGGCTGGAAGCCCGCCAAGAAGAACTCAAAATTCATGCCCATGAAAGTAAAGGGAATTCCCTCGAGCGCGGTCGGAATGTCCACCACATCCGGACAGGCTGTCATCCCAAGCCCGACGGGGTCACAATTCAAGGGATCCCCGGAGTTCGGGGTCTCCTCGTGGTCGAACCCAAACGGGCCAAAATTGACGTCGATTTCGTTGATGGTATCCCCGTCGAGGTCAACTAGGATATTGAGCCTCAGATCAGCACCAAAAAAGCCGGCCGTTGCCGCAGTGATTACAAAATTGTTGTGTGTGAAGACGCCCAATGGCTGTGGCACGCCAGCGAGGACGTCGCTGAGGGAAGGAGATATACTGGCGCCCGTAAATACCCATGAACTCGGCGCGCCATCGGCGGGGGTTCCCCATGATATCTTGTTGTTCATCCCCGTGCCGTCGTTGCCTATGCTTACCGTCGGGGTTGTGGCAGCATTCGCGTCGGCGCTATCCCAAGCCCCAGACGTGGTGATTGGAATGGCTTGGGCAGAACTCGCAACGAGGCACCCCAGCGCCACCGCCCCACTAACGTTGAATAATCCTTTGCGCCAAGTCATCAATCACCTCTCGTTTTCTTTCGTTTTCTTGCCCAGCTCGGTCACCAGGGAGCCGAGTAGACTTTCCGACAACTAGCTCACCGTTCATGCAAGATAAACGCCAAAACAAGAGAACGCCTCGGATCCCGTCCCTCGCTTGTAAACCATTGGCGGTCACAAAGTTCCCAGGTAGTTCCGGCGAGTTCAACTCGCGGGACCTCAGGGCTCCTGGAGCTGAAATTGTAAGAAAAGCCGACACTGTTCCAGCGAGCTCGAACCCCCAAAAGCATATCCCCAATAAGCTCAAACTCTTGAAGAAAAACGCTCAAGTGTAAGATATAGGGACGTTTGGTTTTTCCATTGAACGTCGATCGGTCATGCCGCGTAGCCGTGCAGGACCCACCCGGCGCGTCGGATGTTGCACTCATAAGCCAGGGTTCGAGTTGCGGGTCACGAGTGGCTGAGAGTAAGTTTGGGAGGAAGGCCGCGCCTCGGACCCTCGACCTCGGCGGAATTTAATGGCTCGACGTTTGCTTCTGCAGTCAGGCTCATTTCGAAAAGCCTTGCATCGACTTCGGTTGGTCCGTGACGAGCTGCAGCTTCCGGCAGCCGCTAAGGAAGAGCGCGCCAGGGACCATCTTGGCCTGCCGTCCGCAGATCCTGGCATCGATCGGGTCATCGACGAGGGGATAGCTTGGTTGGGCCGCGCGCAAGATGGGTCCGCCTCAAGAGACGGGGGAGTCGCTCGCGATTACAGTCTCATCAAGGGCTGGGCAACGTCGTACCCCGAGACCACAGGCTACATCGTTCCAACGATGATCCAATACGCTATGCTTCGTGGCGACGACCGGACACGAGAGCGGGCTCGGCGCATGTTGGAATGGCTGGTTGGGATCCAGTTCCCTGAGGGTGGATTCCAGGGCGGTCGCATCGACTCCATTCCGGTTGTGCCAGTCACGTTTAATACGGGACAGATTGTGCTCGGTCTCGCCGCAG
>Ga0326597_10013657_pt1 | contig 10666 bp, 6 predicted proteins | sample RVTome_12_FD_203789 | JGI IMG/M metagenome (GOLD analysis project Ga0326597, IMG submission 203789) | Soil microbial communities from uranium-contaminated site in the Upper Colorado River Basin, Wyoming, United States - RVT100D185 | ecosystem: Environmental > Terrestrial > Soil > Contaminated >... | reverse complement strand
CGATTCGGTGGCCACAGCCGGACCGCAGTCGATCGCACATAGACAGCTCTCCTCGACACCCTCGCATACACCGTCACCGCAGCATGATGGAACGCCGGGCTCTTCGGTGCATACCTTGCCGCTGCCGGTGCAACGGACGTCGGCACAATTGATTGGGTTGAAGCCGGCGTTGCCACAGCAATAACGGCGATCCGGTTTACCCTCTTGTTTCCCGTTGCAATCCTGCGGACAGGTGACGCAACTTTCGCCGGCGCCCATTTCGCATACGCTGTTTCCGCAAATCGAACCGGACCCGGTCATACAATCACCGGCGCAGTTTTGGCAGTTTTCTTCCGCCTCACAGATACCGTTGTCGTTGCAGATGAGCGGAACGCATTGGGCGATGGATTCGTCGCAGTCTTCACCCGGGCAAGGATCACCGTCGGTGGTGCAGACTCCGGCGCTGCAGCGTTCGGCGCCCGTGCAGTACAGGCCGTCGTCGCAATCCGCATCGACCGTGCAGTTACTGCCGGCCGTCAGGCAACTGATTGCATCGCGGTAGGATTCAATGTCGGGAATGGTCAGCGAAGGATGGAACTGGTTGGCGCATGTAATGAAGGGATTCATGGTATACGAAGGGTCGCCCGCGCAGTCGCAGTGGTCGCCCGCCCAGTTATGACCCAGTTCGTGTGCGGTCAGATCGGTCGTACAGCTAAAGTTAGACGTGAAATCGGATTGCACGAGCGAGTATCCATAGCTGCTGCATACCGCGTTGAGCCACGCGATTCCGATCACGCTTCCGTCAATGGCCTTGCCGGTGAATAGTTCCGCCAGGTCGCGTTGCATGCCGGACTGGTTTGTCTGCCATTCGTTGCGAAATTCCGTGAGTAGTGCTTGGGGGTCCGTTGCGGTGTAGGGATCGGGCTCGGACGGTCGAATGATGATGCCGGTAATGACGTGTCGGACGCTCACATCGCGTTCGTAGTGTACATTCACGGAGTTGATAACTGCATTGATCCGATCTTCGACGGCGGTTGCGCTTCCCCAACGCTCGAAATATTCCGTATCCGTATCGATCGCGATTTCTGCGATGCACAGACCGGTGCCGCATGCGGGGCCGGTCGCCAGGGCGAGGTTCTCGCCCTGCACATTCAGTTTCATACCCGAATGGGCGTCGCACTTGGCTGTCGTGGGAATGACGTCCTCAGTTCGATAGATCGCGTGGTCATCGCGCTGAGCGCCGGGCACACGCGCCGCCACCGGCTCGATCCAAAATTCATCGCCTTCGGGCAAAACGACCCGGGCGTGCAGGCCGTCGGAGGTAACGGATGCCGCGACGTAACTGCCTTCGACCTCGACCAGTTGCCCTCGGTAGGTTCGAACCGCTCCGGGTGCTACGTTTTCGAGCGAGCCGTCGGCCTGTTGGACCATGACGCGGTAGTTTGCTGAGCGCACGGAGTGTGGCAGAAGTTCGAGCGTGTAGTCGTCGTCTTCCAGCGGCACGATCGTCGAGAGCGATTCTGCGTTTCCGGCGCGAATGTGCAAAGTGGCCATGCTGCTGGCGCGGAGGCCGAGCGCCTCGTTGAGTTGGGTCTCGGCGGCGCCGGGCACGATAGGCGTGCCGGCTTGACTCTGACTGATGAGCGATCGGGACACGGCCCAGATCGTCACCAAACTGACAGCAGTTAATACACACCTCGTGCGGAATCCTACAGTTCCCGGCGATGTTTGTGACATACTTCTGTTCCTTTGATTAGGGTGTTGGCACTATGACTCACTTGCATGAACGCACACATCTCCGGCACGGAGGGCGGAGCTGCTTGGTTTTTTCAGGACTAAACCTCGCCCTAATCGTACGATATGGTTCGCGTCGCACCGGGAAGCTGACCATCAGCCGTTTGGATGAAGTTCAGTCTATTCTCGGACAATGCGAGATCTTGACGCAGCAGAGATGACGCCGGGTTTTGTTGGAGGCCGTTGAATTGTGAGGTTACTGTGGTTGAGCACGCAGCGTTAACAGCCCGAAAAGTATCGCACACAAGCTTGTAGGGTGCATTAAAATGCACCCTACTCGAAGATGCACCCTACTCGGCTGACGCGATGGGGCACCCAATAGCCAGGGGAAATACCCCGGCGCCACATGATACAACCTGCGATCCTCGTATCAGGATGATATCGGCAGGTGGTCGGCGGTTTCTGCTGGATCGACGTGCGTTTGCCGTTACGAAGGCAATGCCCGGACAATCAACGAGTCGTTTTGACCGCCGAATCCGAAGCTATTGGAGAGCGCCGTTCGAACTTTCATCTTCCGAGCTTCGTTGGGCACGTAATCCAGTTCGCAGTTCGGATCGGATGTATGGTAGTTGATGGTGGGGGGGACGATGCCGTCTCGAATCGCCAGTACACAAGTGATCAATTCGACGGCACCGGCCGCGGCGATCAAGTGGCCGACCATGCTCTTGACGCTACTGATGGCTACTTTCCGGGCGTGGTCACCGAAGCAGCCGCGAATCGCTAATGTCTCGATTTTGTCGTTTTCTTCCGTGCTCGTTCCGTGGGCGGAAATATAGTCGATATCCGTGGGCTTGAGCCCTGCGGAGGTGAGCGCACTTTGCATGGCGGCGATGGCACCGCGCCCTTCATCGTGGATGTCGGTAATGCGGAAGGCGTCCGCGGTCGAGCCGAAACCGACGATCTCCGCGAGGATGTCGGCGTCGCGCCCCTGGGCGTGTTGCAATTCCTCGAGAATCAATACGCCCGCGCCCTCGCCGAGGACGAATCCGTCGCGCGTTCTGTCGAAGGGGCGGGAAGCTGTCATGAAACTGTCATTTCTGGTCGACAATGCCGTTAGACGATTAAACCCGGTGACCCCCAGCGGATGGATCATGCTGTGCGTGCCGCCGGAAATCATGACGTCCGCATCGCCGTAGCGAATCAGATTCGTGGCTTCGCCGATCGCTTGCGTGCTGGCGGCGCAGGCCGTGAGCGTGTTGAGATTGGGCCCCTGCGCGTTGAACTGCACCGCGATATGACCACCGGCCATGTTGGGATCCTGCTCCAGTTCGCAGGTGGCGTCGAGCACGGAAAGGGCCGTTTGTGACCACTTGGCCGTGTCCAGCGGTCCCACCGATCCGTCTTCTTGCAAGCGGGCCGCGATGGCGGCGGTTGTGCTGCCGAAAAAATCCACCGGTCCCTCGCCACCGCCGAGGTAGACACCAACCCGAGTTGGGGCGAGCCCTGAGAACCGATTGAGCCCGGCGGCGTCCCACGCCATCCCCGCCGCGCCCATGGCAAAAAGTGTATTCCTACTGGCACCCGAGTGACGCTCAGCATCAGCCCCGAGCACTCGCTCCAGCCGGAAATCCTTGACCTCCGCCGAGAAAGAGGTCGGAAAAGATCGCGCATCGAAGAGGGTCGTCGGCCCTGCACCGGATTTTCCAGCCAACAAGTTCTTCCATAGCGTCTCTACGTCTAAGCCCAGTGGTGTGACGCAGCCCATGCCGGTTATGACAACGCGTCTTTCCATCCTATGACTCCGTAAACCGCTGAATGACAAGTGCCGCGCACTGTCCACCCGCCATGGCGTAACCCGCGCTCACCGCGCAGTTGATTTTCGCATCGATCGGATCGTCCTGAACGAAGCGGAAATGACAATCAGCATCCAGAGTGTCGGTGTTGAGTGAGGGCGGAACCGTGTTGTGATGTATGGCCATGACGGACGCGGCAAGGTCGATTGCTCCGGAACCGGCCCCGTTGTTGCCGATCGCCCCGCGTGTCGAGACCGCATGGACATCCGCTAACCGATCCCCGAATACGTCGTTCCACGCCGCGATTTCACCGGCGTCATGCTCGATCGTTCCCGTGCCCATCGGCGTCACCAAGTCGATCGTGTCGGCGCTCAGTTGTGCGTCGCCAAGTGCGTTGCGCAAGGCCAGGGCGATACCACGTCCTTGCGGATCGGGCTTCGACCAGCTATAGGTGTTCGCGGCGGCGCCGAAACCGGAGATTTCTGCATAAATCCGCGCCCCGCGCCGCAGGGCGTGGTCGAGTGCTTCGAGAATGATCAAGCCACCGCCCTCCGCGACGACCATGCCTTTACGTTGGGCGCCAAAGGGGCGCGACGCGTTGTGCGGGTTGTCGTTGGAAGTTGTATTGAGCTGTCCCCAGAGGGCGGGTCTTGTAATCGCCAGCGGATGAATCTTGCTTTCCGCGCCGCCGCAAAAGCACACGTCGGCATGCCCACGAGAAATAGTCCGAAACGCCTCACCGATCGCCAGGTGGCTGGAGGCCTCCGTGCACGTGATGGTGTTGGACGGGGCCTGGGCGTCGTGCACGATGGTGACGTGGCACGCGAGCATGTTGGGCAAATACTTGAGCAACCAAAGCGGTGTCAGGTTGGCCATGCCCGCTTCGCCCCACTTGGAGAGGCTGAAGTTGCCTTTGTCGTCCGCTGCCGTGCTCAGCGCCCCCGTCAGTTCCTCCAGGTCGGCGCATATCAATCCGGCGCCGATATTGGCGCCCATGCGACGGCTGTCGATGTTGGAGGGTGCCTCAGCTTCGCCACGATCGATCAAGCACTTAGTAGCCAAGCCCGCATCTGTCGCCGCAAGGTACGCGTTGACGACGGCGATTCTGATGTCGCGCGAAAGAACCTTGGCGCTCTTTCGGTAACTCTTGGGGATGTAGTTGCCAAGCGTGAAATCCGGTAACTCGCCCCCAATTTGCGCGGGCAGGCCTGAGGGGTCGAACGTCTCGATTCGGCGAATGCCGAAACGCTTTTCGTTCAACGCTACCCAGAAGGGTTCAACGCCCAGACCGATGGGCGTAGCCACGCCAAGTCCGGTAATGACCACGCGGCGCTTTTCATCCTTCGTTCTATGCATCCGACTCACCCTCTGGACGCGACCGAAACGACGTGAGCAAGCTCATGAATTGGTCCGTGAAGACGAAATTGTGATCCGGAAGGTTCAATGTCTTGCTCGCTTGGTCCACGTGCGAAAAAATCAAATCCACTTGCCCGATCGGATTCCCGTTTTTGGAAACGGTGCCATGGGTTACCGCCGCCCGTTCGTCCAGCGAGTCGATCTCGGCGTCGTAACGCAGTTGATCGCCGGGAATCGCGTGATCGCTGAACTGCGCCTTGCGAATCTTAGCAAGGATCACGTTCTCCGCGAATCCCCTAGCTTCGCCCACCAAGATACCGGCGGTTTGCGCCATTCCCTCGATCATCAAGCTGCTGGGCATGACCGGGTAGCCGGGAAAGTGGTCGTGCAGGTGATCCTCGGCCAGCGTTACATTCTTGATAGCCGAAGCCCGTCGACCCGATTCGAAATCAACAAATGTGTCGATCCATATCCATCGCATGAGAAGGGTCTACCCGATTCCCCGGAGCGTTTTCGAAAGTTCAGTAGGGTCCGCCGTGCGGATCTTCTGGTGGGTCGATTGATTTCCACATTCTCGGTCCGCACGTCGGACCCTACCCACTCGAATAGCTCGTTGGAGGCAAGTTCGCGTTGTGCGCTCAGGCCGCGGCAACCTTGTTCTCGACATAATTGACGATCGTTTCGACGGTAAACAGATCCGGCATTTTGGAAAGGAGCGGGTTGGCCTCAAGCGGAGTTAAGTCTGCGTGCGGCACGGCCTCTTTCAGCTTGGCGAGTCCAGCCGGTGTAATCCGGCCGTTGTCCACGAAGTCCGGGTTGCTCAAGATGTCGTCGGGGAACAGCTCGCCCTTGGGAATCTTGATCGAGAATTCCTTCTCCAGTCGAAACACGATATCAAGAAAATCGATGCTTTCCGCGCCAAGATCGCCTTGCAGCGTGGCCTTTGGAGACACCTCGTCGTCATCGACGCCCAGGGCATCGGTGAGCACCTCTTGAATCTTACTGAAAATTTCGTCACGGCTTGAAGCCATTTCGATTGAACCTCCGATTTTCTTAGTGTCCGGCCGTCCGCGCCACGCGGCGCCGGTCTTATCCGGTCTTATTGTTTCGTTCACCCGCACCACGCAAAAGCGCGAACCGTGACCGCGCCTGGTCCGTCAGTCGCCGATCCACCTCGTCACCTGTGGCCATGCGGTCCTTGAGGCAGAAATGCTCCAGCCCAAATCGCGCTCGGACCATTTCGTCTTGTCGACAGTGCCCGATGCCCTCAAACTCGCTTTCGCCATTCCCCAGCCGCCTACACTTGACCGTGAGCGTCAGGGCGTCGCCGGGTCGGACGAAACTCTTATATGTAACGTTTCTTGCGCTCTTCAGCAAGATAACACTCGAAGAGAATTCCTCCGCATCCCGTACCAGCCAAGCCGCAGACTCCACCATGGCCTGCAGCATCAATACGCCCGGAAGGACGGGGAAAGTAGGGAAGTGATCCGCGAGATACTCCTCCGCGAGCGAAACCGCCTTGATCGTAACGATCCGCTCGCGCGGGGTCAGGTCAACGATGCGATCGATCAGCTCGAATTTCATTTGGGGTTTCCTCTTGAACCCGGCGCGGGGCCATTCGTTGACGATAACGGCATACGCCGGACCCGCCCGCAATCACGGATCTTGCACAGACAACTTACTTGATTGCGTCAGATAAACCAGCATGACGGCGGGCGAACGAGGGTGCGTGACACTTTCGGCGAGGTCTTCGGGAGGGCGAGCCTCCCGGCGAGCCGTACGGAGTGTCGATTAACAATCCCCACGTGCGGGCACTTCGCTCAGCCCGATGCGCTGCGTATTTTCTCTGCCCTGAAAGGGCACACTACAACAGCCCAGGGCGTTGGCCGGGGCTGGTCTATGACACCCCTTTGAGGTTGTTCGATGATGCTGCTGATCATACCTACCAGCGACCACGCCGGCCCGCCGATTCTGTCACTCACCCGGCGAACGATGCCCATTGAATGAGTTTACCACTCATAGTGGCTGGAAAGCCCACCACGGAGCGGTTTCTTTCGCTTCTTAGGCGGTGGCGGAGGTCCGGAACTAATCTCGCTGGTCTGTGCTTCCACCGCTTCTTTGACCTGTCTAATAGATAGTGAGATTCGGCGTTTTTCTATATCGACACCCAAGACGCGGGCCTCAACCTCCTGACCTTCTTGGAGGACATCTCCGCAGGTTTTGACTCGCTGATCGGAAAGCTCGGAAATGTGAACCAGACCCTCGACGCCGGGAGCGACCTCCACGAAGGCTCCGAAGTCCGTCAAGCGGGTCACTCGCCCTTTCGCCAATGATTGTACCGTGAAGCCCTCAACAACGCCCTCCCAAGGATCGGATTGCGCTTGTTTCATGCTGAGGGCCAGCCGGCGTTTCTTGGCCTCGACACGAATAACCACCGCGTCAACCATATCGCCCACCGACACCCGATCGGAGATTCTACCGACGCGGTCCCATCCCATTTCGCTGAGCGGGATCAATCCTTCGACCCCCGGTTCCAATTCGGCAAAGGCCCCGAAGTCTGCCACGCGCATGATGCGTACCTTCAGCGCCGTTCCCTCGGGGTATTGCTCCCCGACGGTCGACCAGGGGTCCGGTTGAGCCTGCTTATAGCCCAACGAAATGCGATTGCGCTCCTTGTCAATCTTGAGGACTAGGACATCAAGCTCCTGTCCCGTGGAAAGCACATCGGTGACTTTTTCGACCGTGCTCCAGCTCAGATCGCTGATGTGCAGCAGACCCTCGATCCCGCCGATGTCCACGAACGCACCGAAGTCGGTAATGTTCCTGACCACACCGTGGCGCGTTTGTCCCGGTGCGAGTTCCTTCAACAGCGTTTCACGCGCCTCGGCCTGCTGCTTCTCCTGTAGTTTTCTGCGGCTGACCAGCACGCTCTTACGGCGCCGATCGACTTCCATGACTTCGCATTGGATCGTCTCGTTCAACAAGACGGAGATGTCTTTGAGCGGCGCCAGGCTACACTGCGAAGCGGGCATGAACGCAGTGATGCCCTGGAGGTTGACTTCCAAACCAGCCCGAATCAGACCGGTAACCTGACCCTGAACGATCATACCCGCCGACATGTTCATCCAAGTGGCGCGCTGCACCGCGCCCTTGCGGTTGAGGATTAGGATGTCGTTTTCCGCGTCGTAACGCTCCACGACGATGTCCACTCGGCGTCCCGTTTCGAGTTGTTCTTTTTTTCCGAACTGACTGCGCAACAGCACGCCTTGTGCTTTGGCGTTGAACTCGATGAAGACTTCGTCGTCGGAAACCCCCACAATCATCCCCGTGAGCTCGGTACCCGGCTCGATGGATTCCGCCGGTGTGATGTCGACTTCGCTCGTGGGGTTCTGGGCGTGCGTGAGCGAAGCCATAGCCTGGGCCACTTCGCGATCCAGGTCGTCCGGAACTTCGGCCATCGCCTGCTCCAAGAGACTGGATGACTCGGGCGTCGGTGTGGCGCCGTCGATCGGTTCGTCTACTGGGCTGGGGGCTGGTGTTTCTGGTTTTTCCGACATGGGTCGATTCTTTAGGCCTTCGTGATAGACCGGGTTACGGAGCTACCGCTCCTCGGATGCGCGATCATTAGATGTGGCCAACATTCCAAAGTGCAACGCTACTCATCAAATACTAATCTGAAGCTTCGTCGGGTTCTATCGGCGTACCGTGCGATAGTCAAGGGATCGAGTCTCGAATGAAGTGTATATGACCCGACTATTCTGCTGAACAGGGCTTACCGGACGCGCGGGCGTTGCGTCGCGCGCGTGGAGTTCGAGTCCGCGCGTTTCCCAAGAAAGGGAAACGCATTAACGGTTTGTTTCCCGGCCAAGTTGGCTACGATCGACGCACATTCACGATGCGCGGTTGGTGCCAATCGATCGCCGTCACGTTCCGCGATGCGACCGCCGACCCTTGGGGTGTTTTTTCCCGGTTGTCCAACAGCACCTACAGATAAGTTCTGATTCTTTACTTGTTTACGGCACGGTGCTCCATGTACTTGGTAAAATGGAAAAACTTTGAGCTTTATGCTGGCAATCCTATGTTACCCAATATGACACCATTTGTAACATGTACTGTTTTTTATTTTTCATGCTTGACACGTGTTAGGCGGATGGGCTAAATTGGAGCCGTTATCGGGTTTGGACTTGGAGGAGTTGAAGGCGTGCAAGCTGTCGAAAACGGTAAGGCAAGAAGTTATTCGTTTGTTACCGTTCTGTGCGCAGTCCATCCCTCTCGGCGTCTTGTTTCCCTTTGTTATGGCTAGATGGTGCGCGTCGCTGCGTTATATGGGCTACCGGCGTAGTGCCAAGTAGGGGGCAACGGAGTTTGATATGGGACGGTTGGAAGCGGTAGGGAAAGTTGCTGATTAGATTGCCAGGCACTTCCCAGAAACGCTCACCGTACAAGCAAAGTAACTAAATCCCGGCGGACGTAGTGCTGCTATGGATCATTAGGTAAACAAACGAGGAAATTGATTGGGTGGGAATTAACTGATCGTCGAGCCGCTTAGTGGGAACGGGCGGAGATTCGGCGGTCGCGGCGCACAAATGATTTGTGAAAGCCGAAGGGAAAGGGAATAAGCTATGAATATCGCAAAGCCGGAGGGCAAAACGCGATCGTGTTGTGGACTTGCAATCCTAATAGTTGCTGCATCCACGACTCTGTACTCCACACCTAGCTTCGCCCAGTGCGATCCGCTTCCGACTGCTCCGGGCGCTAGTTGCATGGACGACGTCACAACTTGCAATCTCCAAAACGGTTGTACAGCTAACGACGTGCTGCTTGCGATCTATAACGTCTTCGGCACTTGCGTTGGCGGTTCTGAGGATGGATTGGATTGTTTTGTGAACAACTCGCCGGCCTGTGATGCTGGTGGTGGCGTTTGCACGTCCAATCTCATTTCCTGCACTGAGGGAGAAAAGGTTATTCTTAATCTCCAAGCCGAAATGATCGCAAATGCTGCCCAACGCTGGGATATTGGCATTTACATTGCCCTTGACGGCGGCAACGCTCTGAACGGCGATTGTCTGCGCCAATTCCTGGATGATATGCCGCTGGAGCCAGGTACAACAGGAAGCTGCACGCCCGTTTGCTCTACGAGTGGCGGCGCCTGTTTCAAGAACGACGATTGCCCGCTTGGTGAGACCTGCGATTTTGGCTACGAGCCGAATAATGGTGACGGCCCCTATTTTGACGGCGAGTGCAGCGAGGATCCTAACGATCTTTGCGGTGACCTGGAGCAGGGCGTTCCTACTTTCCTTAACCTCCCGCCCATTTCGATTATTTGCCAAGATGCGGACGGAAACGGTTTTCTTGATCTGGGAACTTGCACCAGTTGGGATAACGCCCGCTCGGCTGGTACGGTCCAAAAACCGAGCTGCATGAACCAGGATGATACCCTCCCCAATACGAGTTCTAAGTGCCGTTGTGAACCGGTCCCGGTTGGTACGATCGAGGTTTGCGTTCCCAACTGCGCCCCCGCCAACGCTTGTGGCGATAACGGCTGCGGAGGCTCTTGCGGAACCTGCGATAATAAGTGCGAAATCTGTGGGTCTGCTGGTGTTTGTGAGGCCATTCCGGGCTGCTGCGAAGAGGATCTGGATTGCGACGACGGTATTAAGTGTACGCAGGACATCTGCGATCTGGCCAGCAACACGTGCTCCAACCCCGGCATTCCGGGCTGCTGTGCGAGTGACGGCGATTGCGACGACGGGATCAAGTGTACGCAGGACATATGCGATCTGGCCAGCAACACGTGCTCCAAC
>Ga0326597_10013656_pt1 | contig 10667 bp, 2 predicted proteins | sample RVTome_12_FD_203789 | JGI IMG/M metagenome (GOLD analysis project Ga0326597, IMG submission 203789) | Soil microbial communities from uranium-contaminated site in the Upper Colorado River Basin, Wyoming, United States - RVT100D185 | ecosystem: Environmental > Terrestrial > Soil > Contaminated >... | reverse complement strand
AGAGGAGTGAACTTCTCCTCGAGGAGCCTCCAGACGCGCGCGTAGAACGCCTTGACGAAGTAGTCGTCCGGCGCACGCTGGAGGAGCGCGTTGATGATCCCGTGGTAGCCCTGGTCGTAGAACGGATAGCTCTGCGTCTGGAAGAGCGGGTGGATGTCGTAATTGCGCACGTCGGTCGTCAAGAGCATCTGCCCGAAGCTGAGATCGATGTCCCACGGAAACGCGGTCGCCAGGTCGCGCCCGTTCACCGAGTGCAGCGTCTCGCCGTAGTAGAGGAGCCAGTTCTTCACCACCGAATCGCCGTCGATGATGATCAGCTGCACTGCCTGGTAGTCGATGAAGGCCTCGACGTCGAGGTTCTCTTCGAGGAAACGCACCAGCGCAGCGCCGCTCGAAGCGTTGAGCAGGCGCGCGAACTCGCCGACCGCGGCGAGCTTCGCCTGCGCGCGCTCGCTGCGCGGCTCGTAGCCGCTCGTGCTCGAGTTGAGCATCGCGCTGCGCGACTTGTAGAGCCCGCCGTCCTCGCTCAGCCCGTTCTGCTCGAGGTAGCGATCGTCGGGGTCTTCGACGGTGAAGTACGCGCCGTGGAAACGGCCGCCATTCGTGTGGACGCGTGCGAAGTGGGTCTCGGAGTGTGCGACGCCGGCGTCGCGGAAGAAGTCGAAACCGATCTGCTCGCGCAGCATCGACTTGTCGTTCCAAGCGGCGTTGAAGTTGAGATGCGACTGCCCGTCGAACCGGTCGCCCTTCTCGAACTGCACGCGCATCGGCCGCTTCGGGTAGCCGCACGCGGTCTCGCCGCGGAACTTGACGCCAACGTCGCGGTAGGCGCGACCGCGGTGGTCGACGAACGACCCCGGCGTGTCGACGCCCTCGGTGCACGAGAGGTCACCGAGCGCTCCGGGCGTGAAGATGTAGAAGAGCCGCACGTCGTCGTTCGCTGCCGGCAGGTCATCGCCGACCCGGTAACCGGTCACCGGGGCCGGGTTCTGCGTCCGCGGCCAGAGCGTGACGAGGCCGTTCGCGCCGCGCGCGAGGAGCGAGAACCAGACGAGCGCGCCGTCGGCCGCGGGCGGAATCGTACCGCTCGCGCGCCCGTCGCCCGCGACGCGGTCGGGCACGAGCCCGTCGTCGTGGAGCGCGACTTCACGCACCGGCCCCGTGTCGACCTGGTAGCGTAGGACGACCGCGGCGACGTCGACGGCCGCGACGCGCGCGACGACGGTGACCGGGTCGACCGAGCGCGGCCACGATGGTGTCACCAGGTCGAGTCCGATCGTCGGCGGAGTGCCCGGGCCGCCGACCCCGTTCGGAGCGCCGGGAGTCGCCGCGGCGACGTCGCGCCCGGTGCGCGCGTCGCCTTCGATCCACAGCACATCGTCGTCGCCACGCGCGAGCGACGAACGCGCGACGAAGCGGCTCTCGCCCGAGATCGCCTTGACGCGGACGGTGAGCACGACCCGGTCCGTGACCGCGGGCCGAATCGAGAGCGTCTGGCGCACGCCGTGCTGGAAGCCGTTGCCGTCGCCGCTCGCGCGCACGAGGAGGCACGGGCCGTCGTCGGCGAAACCGCCGCTGGGACTGAGCGCCGTGGCGGCGTGATTGCCGGTGCCCTCCCACCCGACCATGCCGTCGTCGAAGTCGGCATTCGCGAACAGGTTGCTCCCGTTCCCTCCGGCGAGCTCGAGACGCAGCGCGTCGACGAGCATCTCGCCCGCACCGAGGATGTAGAAGTAGAAGCGCGGGCCGTCGTGGCGCCCCTCGAGGCGAAAGGTCGTCCATTCGACAGCCGATTGCGACTCCTCGAACGGCGCGGCCGTGCGCCAGTTCCCCGGCGCCTGCGACGGTCCGAACGCGTCGACACGCTGGAGCGTCCCACCGAGCCCGTCGGCGAAGGCCGGCCAGAGGCCGTCGTCCTTCCACGAGACCTCGTCGGCGATGCGACCGGCCGCGTCGATGAGTCGCAACGTCTCGCCGGAATTCGCCAGTCGCGACTCGTCGGCGAAGGGCCCGAAAACGCGCCCCGCCGCGACGCCGAAACGTGCCGCGAGCGCGGCCGGATTCTGCGCGACGACGAAGAACTCTCCGGACAGGAGGCGCGCGCCGGCCGGGAACACGAACGTGATGCCGCGATCGAACGACCACCCGGTGAGGTCGATCGCGACGTCGCCGCGACAGAAGAGCTCGACGTACTCGAGCTCCGGCTCGATCGTGCCCGGCGGGTGGTACGAGATCTCGTGGATCACGACCGGGAAGCGTGCTGCGTCCGCGGCGAGCGGACGTGGCGGACACGAGGGCCCGGCCGCGTGCACTCCGGGGGACGGATCCGCCGCGCGCCAGTTGAACGGCGCATCGGCCGGCGCATCCGGACAGACGCGCTCGAGCGACGCGCCGCGTCCGCTCGCGTCGAGCGGGAACGGATACGCATCGTCGAAAGCGACCTCCTCGACGACGTTCCCGCGCGCATCGACGAGCGCGATCCGCTCGCCCGAATTGTCGAGCAGGCCGCGGTACTCGCCACGGACGACGTCGGGACCGAGCGCGAACGCCGCCCGCAGCGCGTCCGACGCGAACGCGACGACGATCGACGCACGCGCGCGCAGCACCGTCGAGCGATCGAACGTGTAACGCACACCGTCGCCGAGCGACCAGCCGAGGAGCTCGACCGGCCGAGCACTGGAGTTCGTCAGTTCGACGAACTCGAGCGCCTCGCTGCCGGCGGGATCGTAGGAGACCTCGGAGAAGAACACGTCGGCGGCCTCCACGCCGAACGCGCCGAACGCGGCGAGCGCGAGCGTGACCACGATCACCGGAACCTGCATCCAGCGACCGGAGCGCGGTCGAAGCGTCATCGCAAGCAAACCCCGGCGCAACCCGCGACGCGACGGCAGACCGTACCGCGTGCCGGCGGCGGTCCGCCCTCGAAGAGGTACGCGAGCAGCGAGACCGCGTCGGACAGGTCGACCGACGCGTCGCTGTTCGTGTCGAGGACGATCGCGTTCCCCGCGGCGGCGTCCGGCCCGTCGTCGCACGGCATGCGCGCACCAGCGAAGAGGATGAACAGCAGCCGCACCGCGTCGGACACGTCGACGCGGCCGTCCTGCGACACGTCGCCCGGAAGCTGGAGCCCGCCCTGTGGCTCGTCGCCATCCGCGAAACCCGGTGAGCCGCCGGCGCTCGCGCTCTCACGCCAGCTCGACGCGAGCGACAGTTGCTCGACCGCGCCGAGCGGATCGACGAGGACGAGCGAATGGCCGCCGCCGTCGGTCGCCGGATACCAGGTGTCGACGTACGTGAGCTCGAGGATGGTGTCGCCGAGGTGCCCGGAGAGCACGATGTGCTCGCCGCCGTTCGAAAGGCGCCCGTCGTACTCGCCCGCGACCCGGATCTCGGCGACGTCGTACACGGTCGAGAACGCAGCGAGGTTGTTGACGAGGACGATGTGCTCGCCGGGCTCGAGCACGAACGCCTCGAGCGCGTCGAACTCGAAACTCACCGCGTCGCGCACGCGGACGCCGCGCAGATCGATGGCCGCGACGCCGACGTTGCGAAGTTCGAGGAACTCGTAGTCGTCGTCGCCGCGCCCGGTCTCCGGCGGTGGGTCGGTCGGGTGGTAGTGCACTTCCGTGACGCGCAGCGGGAAGCTCCCCGGCACCTCGAAGAGCGCCTCGGTAGACGCGCTCCACGCGCCATTGTCGTTGGCGCGCGCGATGATCCGGGTCGCTTCGCGGACGACGAACGCGTCCTGGTACTCGACTCCCGCGCCGTCGGCGGGCTCGCGCCCGTCGAGCGTGTAGAGCACGCTGCCCGGCGGCACGCCGGCCTCGATCGTCCGCCCGACGAGCGCGCTGCGCACGATCATGTCGCTGCTGCCCTGGCTGAAGTTGAGGCCGTGGATCGCGAGCAGGTTGTCGCCGACTCGCAGCGCGCCGCGGAACACGTCGACGTCGAACACTGCCGGCGCGCCGAGGTTCGCCTCGTTCGCGGCGGTCGCGCGCGAGCTCCAGGTGATCGCGGCGTCGTCCGGAGCGTTCGCAGCCGCGATGCGGACGCCGTTGAGATAGGCGACGAAACCGTCGTCGTAGAGCATCTCGAGCACGAGGTCGCCGAGCCGGGCGATCTCGGCGGCGCTGTCGATGCGGAACGGCACGCGCACGTAGACCGAAGTGTTGCCGGGAGCGGTCGTCATCTCGGCACCGACGTCGACACCGATCACCGGCTCGTAGCCGCTGCCGTTCTCGTAGCCGACGCCACCCGCTCCGGCGCTCCAGGTCTCGCCGCGACTCCCCTCGACGTAGCTCGCGAGACGCCAGTCGCCCGCGAGACTGCCGTCGCGCGGCACCCAGGCGCTGAGCGCGGAGTCCTCGGGCGCGAGCGGCGTGTCGACGAAGCTCTCGAAACCCGGCACGACGATCTCGACCCGCGCGCCGTCTGCGACGATCCCGCCGTGCTGGCGTGCGCCGTCGACGAGGAACTCGGGCGCCGGCAAGGTCGGGTACCAGCCGGCGCGCCGGATCTGCTCGAGCACGATGTCGGTGCGCTGCGGAAACCACTGCCCGCAGAGGCGCTCGAATTCGCGTTGCCACTGGTCGTCGCGCGTCCAGACGATCCCCGACCAGCGCCAGCGCGCGGTCTCCGCGACGATGGTCGGGAAGATCTCGACCGCTCGTCGCGTGAAGAGCGCATCGGCGCCCGACGGCGTCAACACGCCATCGTTGTAGAAGTGCCGGTGGATGCGATCGCCGAGCAAGCGGCGGAACGGCGCGTGCTGGAGGAGGTCGCGGAAGAGACTGCCGGGACCCGGTTGACCGAGGTTGTTATCGGTCAGGTTGCGCAGCGTGATATCGGCATCCCAGCTGAAGAAACGGTAGCCGCCGCGATCGGGGAATTTCGGCCCCGCCGCCATCCAGTTGTGCTCGGCGGTCCAATCCCACGCGTTCCCCGCGTAGAAATTGAGCAGCATGTAGTCGACCAGGCTTCCGGCATCGACCCAGCGCGAGATCTCGTTCCAGTTGCCGCGGATCGTCGCGATTTGCGCCCACGCGGGCGACTCCGGCCCGATCGTGCGGCCCGAGTTGATCGACTCGAAGTCCTCTTCGTTCCCGCCGAGGTACGACGCGACGTGCGATCGCGTCGGCCGTTCCTGGATCTGGTAGTGCCCCCAGTAGGTGCCGTTGATGTAGACGTGCACGAAACGGCCGTGGTTCGACACCTGCCCCATCTCGTGCAGCGTGTCGCTCATCCAGCGGTTGCGCACGTACTGCGCGTTCGACGGCAGCTGCTGGTTCGCGCCGAGGTAGAAGATCGAGTCGTGCGAGCCGCCGCGCAGGTCGAGCTGGTCGAACTCCTCGGCCGCTCCCTCGCCGTGGAGCCCGTCGTCGTAGAGCGCGTAGTGGAGCTTGCCCGGTCCGTACTGGCGGCGGAAGTAGAGCCGCATGTTGTTCTTCGGGAAGGTCAAACTGTGCCCGCCGACCTTCTTGACACCTGCCGCGACGCGGAATCCGTCGCCACCGCTCGGCAGCACGAGCTCGACCGACGCCGCGACTTCGCTCGACTGGTTGATCGCGCCAGTCGTGACGATCGAGATGCTCGGGATGCGCGCGAGCGCCGGCGCGATCAGCGGACCGTAGACGCGGTGCGTGACGATGTCCGGGAGCATCACCGGCTGCGCGAGGACGTCCGCGGGGAAGATGTAGGTCTGCGTGTCGACGTTCGTCGCGCCGAGCCCGTCGCGGAAGGCCGCGGCGCGCAGGATCGTCGTCTGATCGACCAGAATCGCACTTGCGTAGACACGACCGCTGGTCGCCGTCGGCGCGCTGCCGTCGATGGTGTAGCGGATCGTCGCGCCCTCGGTCGCGGTCGAGATCTCGACCTCGAACGGCGCGCTGAAGATACCGCGGTCGACCGAGAAGCGCGTGTCGGCGACGAAGCCCTCGAGCCCGGCCGAGTCGTTCGGAGCGCCAGCGGTCGGATTCTCGAAGTACCGGGTGCCGACGCCCTCGACCGCGATGAGCTCGGGAGCGAGCAGGAACTCCTCGCTCGTCGCCGACTCGTTGAGGCCCTGGATGGCGAGCACGTTCGCGCCGTTGCGCAGCACGCCGTCGAGACGGCCGAGATCGACGTCCTCGACGCGCAACGCGTCGGCGAGCGAGCGATCGACGGTCGACGTCGAATCGAAGCGCGCGAGCGCCGGCGCGTTGCGACGCGCGATCTCGACGCCGTTGAGCCACGCGACGTAGCCATCGTCGAAGCGCGTGCGCAGACGCAACGACTCGCTCGCGAGCGGGAGCGCGACCGCGAACGGGACGCGGACATAGATCGACGGATTGACGCCACGCATGCGGCTTGCGACGTCGGTCGAGACGAACCGCGAGAGGCCGGCGCCCGTGAGCGGCGACGCACCGGCAGCGAGCGCCGCGACCTGCGCGGCGTCGAGCGCGTCGCTCCAGATCGCGAGGTCATCGATCCGTCCCGCGAAGTAGGGCTGCGCCGCGTCGTTCGAGAACCCGATATTGACGCGCCGCTGCCAGTCGAAGTCCGAGCTGGCCTTGTTGCCCTGCACGACGACGACACCGTCGACGTAGATGCGTTGAGCACCGACGCCCCCACCGACGACGTGCGCGAGGTGATGCCAGCCGCCGTCCGCGAAGTTGCGGCCGCTGCTCGCGATCGTCTCGTCGTTCCAGACGCGGCTCGCGACGTTCGACCCGTTCAGGTAGACGTGGCGGTCGTGTCCACCGCCGCCCAGGTCGCTGTCGACGACGCAGAAGAGTCCGCGGCCTCCCGAATCGGCGCGGAACCAGAACGCGCAGGTGTAGGCGCTCTCGGAGACGTTGATCGGAACGCTGGCGTAGTCGCTGGCGCCACGGAAGCGCAGCGACATCCCCCCGGCGAGCGCCGGCGGCACCGCGGCGTCGAACGCCGCGCCGCGCAACTCGGCGCCGTGGCCGTTCCCCGACAGGTCCGCGGTCGTGCCGTCGAAACTCCAGTACGCGAGCGGCAGCGGCAAGTCGGGTCCACTGTCGAGCGGATAGCCGACGCCGAGCGAGGCCGCTGCCCACCCCGCCGCCGCCGAATCGTCGAACGGCTCGTTCGCCGCGGCGCCGGTCCAGCTCGAACCGAGCGCGCCGCTCGATGGCACGAAGATGCGCGCCGGATCGCCCCCACTGACGAGCGGATCGCCGACGACCAGCTCACCACGGCCGAACGATACATCACGGCGCTGCCCGGGAAACGCCGGCGCGAACTCGGTCGCGATGCTGCCGTCCGGCGCGAGGAGCGCGAGGTACTCCCCTCCCGCGTCGAGCTCGAAGTCGGCGTGGAGCTCGCGCAACGGATCGCGGCGATCCTTCCCCGACGCGAAAACGACCAGGTAGGCACCGGGCGCGAGCTCGAGCGGCGGAAAGCACCAGCGTGGGACGTCGGGCTGGTCGGTCAAGCACCAGCCGTCGAGGTCGACTGCGACCGAGTCCTCGTTGTGGAGCTCGATCCAGTCCGACGAGTCGCCGTCCTCATCGACGATGCCGTCCGCGTTGCTCGCGAGGAACTCCGAGATCACCACGCTCGCCGCGCACGGACGTGCGCCGAGGAGTCCATACGCGACAGTAGCTCCACAAAGGACGAGGAAGCCGGCACTGCGCCGGGCGAGCGAAAGCATGGACACCACGAGACCTCCTTCGCGTCGACGTGTCGGAACCCGCCGCCCATTGGAACCGATCGGTCGAAGTGCCGCCAGGTTGCATCGCCTCGAGGCGAGCACGGCTGCGTCGAGCGGAACGCGTAGGTCGAATCGACGACGCCGCACGTTGCCGGCCCCAGCGACCCGACGCGATTGGCGCGCGCCGAGGGAGTGGGGAAGACTGGAGCGTACGACGCTCGCTCCGGCGCCATGGTGCTGCCGTGCGGCGGCGTCCGATCCCAGGGTCGTGCGAGTGGATTCCGCGCCATGCCTCCCCGGTCGCGGGAGGCGAGCGCGCCCGTTCCATCGAGACCACGGCGGTCACGGATGAAGCAACGCGAACCCAGTTCCGCGACATCGCCGCGCCGGCAGCCCGCACGCTGGCGCAGCGTGGCGCTGGTCGTCGTCTGGCTCGCCGCGTCCGCCGGCGGTCTTCTCGCCCTCATCGACCACTCGACGGCCCCCGGCGAGCCGGCGGTGGCGTCCCCCAACTGGCCGCGCGACGCGTTCGAGCGCGCTCTGACGCGACCGACCCTCGTCGTCTTCGCACATCCGCTCTGTCCATGCACGCTGGCGACGATCGGCGAGGTCGAGCGGATCGCCACACGCTGCGGCGACGCTCTCCACATCGAGATCATCGGTCTCGAGACCCGCGAGGACGCGGCACCGCGAGCGCCCAGCGCCATCGAGCGCCGCGCCAGCGCGATTCCGGGAGGGCGCTGGCAGATCGACGCCGGCGGCCTGATCGCGCGCTCCTTCGGCGCTCGGACCTCCGGTCAGGCGTTCCTCTACGACGCGAACGGACGGCTGCTCTTCGAAGGCGGGCTGACGTCGTCACGCGGCCACGAGGGGGAGAACGTCGGCGCGTCGAGCGTCGTCGCGCTCGTCGGTCGAGGAGCGCCGAACACCGCACGGACGCCGGTGTTCGGCTGCTCGCTCGTCGACGGGCACCGAACGGAGCCAGCTCCCGGAGGTGCGCGTTGAGAGCGCCTTCGTCTACGCGTCGCGAGGCTGGCGAGTGCGCGGTCGCGGCTCGCACTGCGGTCCTCCTGCGGGAACACTGCGATCAGGTCTACCGGCGAACCGACCACATGTTCGCGGTCCTGCTCGTCCTCCAGTGGGTCGGCGGCATCGCGGCGGCGATCTGGATCTCGCCGCTCGCCTGGGAGGGCTCGGCGAGCAGCGTCCACTGGCATGTCCACGCAGCGGTCTTCCTCGGCGCAGCGATCGTCGCGCTGCCGCTGAGCCTCGCGCTCAGGCGTCCGGGCGCTCCATCGACGCGCTACGCGATCGCGATCGCGCAGTCGCTAACGTCGGCGCTCTTGATCCACCTCAGCGGCGGTCGCATCGAGACGCATTTCCACGTCTTCGGATCGCTCGCGTTCCTGTCCTTCTACCGCGATTGGCGAGTCCTCGCGATCGCGACGGCGGTCGTCGCGACCGACCACATCCTGCGCGGCTACCTGTGGCCGCAGTCCGTCTACGGCGTCTTCGTGACGAGCGAGTGGCGCTGGCTCGAACACGCCGGATGGGTCGTCTTCGAGGATATCTTCCTCGTCTACGCGGCGTGGCGCAGCCACGTCGAGATGGCGCAAATCGCCGCCGGGCGCGCGGAGCTCGAGGAATCCAAACGCTGCGTCGAAGCGCAAGTAATCGCGAGGACTCGCGAGCTCAGAGCGGCTCGCGACGACGCGGTCGCGAGTGCAGCCGCCAAGAGCGAGTTCCTCGCCAACATGAGCCACGAGATCCGCACCCCGATGAACGGCGTGATCGGGTTCGTCGATCTCTTGCTCGAGAGCGAGCTCGACGAGGAGCAGCGACGCCATCTCGAGACGGTGCGCGTGTCGGGAGACGCGCTGCTGACGATCATCAACGACATCCTCGATCTTTCGAAGATCGAGGCCGGCAAGCTCGAGCTCGAGCACATCGAATTCGATATCCGCGACACGATCGAGTTCATCGGCGACCTCTTCGCGTGCCAGGCCGACACGAAGGGAGTCGAGCTCGGATGCTGGATCGACGTCCGCCCGACCTCGCGCGTCGTCGGAGATCCGCATCGACTGCGCCAGGTGCTGATGAACCTGGTCGGCAACGCGATCAAGTTCACGTCGAGCGGCGAGGTGTGGATCCACGCGACGTCCGTGGGCGGTTCCGCCGGCAGTCGAACGATCACGGTGCAGTTCTCGGTACGAGACACCGGCATCGGAATCCCGAAAGACAAGCGCGCGAGCCTCTTCGAGGCGTTCACGCAGGTCGACGGATCGACGACCCGGCGCTACGGCGGCACAGGCCTCGGACTCGCGATCTCGCGCCGCCTGGTCGAGATGATGGGTGGCGAGCTGACCGTCGAGAGCGTCGAGGGGGAAGGCAGCACGTTCACGGCGACGATCGAGCTGCCGCTCACGCACGATCCGCCGGTGCTGTCGACGCCGCCGGCGACGGCGGTGCCGCCGGCGACGGCGTCCCTCGCGGGCCGACGCGTGCTCTGCGTCGACGACAACGCGACGACCCTCCGGCTGGTCGGCGCTGCGCTCGAACGCCTGGGATGCGAGGTGCGGCTCGCAGACCACGGCGCCCGCGCGCGCGAGGAGCTCGCTTCGGCGACCGCCGGACCACCGGACGTGATGCTCGTCGACTACCGGTTGCCGGACATCGACGGTCTCGAGCTCGCGCGGCGGACGCGCGCGCTCGCCGGCAACGACTCGACGCGGATCATCTTGCTCACGCCGCTGACCTTCGACGACTTCGAGAGAGCACGACGGAGCGGAGTCGATGGCTGGTTGACGAAGCCACTGAAGCAGAGCGAGCTGCTCCGAGCCATCGCCGGTCCGAGTGATGCGGAGAACGCACCGGGCACCGGCTCCCGCCGCGCCGCGGCCCCTCCACCGACAAGGAGCATCCGCGTCCTGGTGGCCGAGGACAACGCGGTCAACCAGAAGCTCGTCGTGACCATGCTCGAGCGCGACGGACACGCGGTCGACGTGGCGGA
>Ga0326597_10013655_pt1 | contig 10667 bp, 9 predicted proteins | sample RVTome_12_FD_203789 | JGI IMG/M metagenome (GOLD analysis project Ga0326597, IMG submission 203789) | Soil microbial communities from uranium-contaminated site in the Upper Colorado River Basin, Wyoming, United States - RVT100D185 | ecosystem: Environmental > Terrestrial > Soil > Contaminated >... | reverse complement strand
CCGCGGCGCCGTCACATCAGGGCGCGGTGTCGGTCGGTACCTGGTCGTGAGGGGACTCCAGGTGATCTCGGAGCACCACGGATTCGATCAGGCGATGCTCTACATGGACAGCGACAACACGCGGGCGGCGACCCTGTACGACTCGCTCGGTTTCCGTCTCCACCACATCGACCGGTCGATGACCCTCGACCTGAGTCGCTGAGGCGGATGTCAGCCGAAACGGCGTCCGCAACCCCGACAGGAGCTGTCCGACTCGTGGGTCGACTCGCCGCACCATGGGCACGGCAGGTCGTCCGCGACGAGTTCGATGACGGCTGTCGACTGTCCGAGCCGGGATCCGCCGAAACCACCGAGTTCGAGATGGTCTTGTCCGTCTGCTAGGTCGACGGCTGGGCGATCGTGTCGGTCCATCACGGCGTTGAGGCTAGATTTTCGCGCACTCGGACAGCGGTATTTCCCGACGGGAAGGTGATCGACTCCCCCTTCCGCACCTCCCCGCGAGGGAGGCGACTTCTCAGACGCGGACCGCGGCGGTGAAGTCGTTGACCAGGTAGTCGAGGTCGCCGAGTCGGCCGTCCCGCTGCTCGGCGGCTTCCAGCATCTGCATGGCGGCGTGGTACGCCACCCACGGCTCGAGGCGGTTCGCGATCGTGTTCTCGGCGCCATACCCCTCCCACAGGGCCGTGGCCGCCTCGTTGCCGAGGGTCCTGCTGAAGCGCCAGGTGGCCAGGGACAGGTCCCATTCCGGCGGGGCGAGCGTGGCCCACTCCCAGCCGATCAGCATCAATTCACCGGCATCGTTCACCAGGAAATTCTTCGGAAGCGTCCGGGTGTGTGCAGGCTTCGGTGCCGATGCGAGAGGGTGATTGTCGCTCAGCTTGGCGGCTGCGAGAGTCTCCGCGGGGAGACCCAGCCGACGGCGGTACCGCTCGAGGCGATCCAAGGTCGAGCGAAAGTGGGTCTGGACGTAGTCTCCGTCGATCCCGCTGTCGAGGTTGGTGATCGGAGCACCGGAGTCGTGGACCCCGCGCAACAGGGCGCCCGCCTTGCGGACGAGATCGAGGTTCAGCGGGAGGGTGGCCAGGGTCCAGCTGCCGCCGTCCGTGGTCCTGATCCACGCCATGCCGTCGGTGGCTCCCCGCTCGAGGATCTGAGGGACGCCCGGAACACCCAGGAGGGCCTCGAGCGCATGCCGCTCGCGACGCTCCCGAGCGGGTGTCACGTATACCTTGACGACTGTCGAATCCCCCGATTCCTCCAGCAGTCGGTACACCTTGTTGCTGGCGCTCGACAGTTCTTTGATCGTCGCGGTCGGCACCAGGCCCGCAACCATTTCCATTGCACCCATCGCTCGTACCAACTTCCCCGTCGTTCGATGCCTTAGTTCCCCGATGCCAACAAAAACCGCGGACGGCTCAGCGGATACCGGCAGTACCCTGCGCCGATCCCAGCAATCTAGCGAGTGAACGAAGTGCCCATAGAGATTCGACTTCCCGACGGGTCAGTGGTCGAACACCCCGATGGTGCCAGCGGACATGATGTCGCCCTGGCCATCGGAGATCGACTGGCCAAGGCAGCAGTCGCCGTCAAGCTCGACGGTGAGTTGATCGACCTGCTCCGACCCCTTCCACACGGTGGATCCATAGAGATCGTCACAGAGACCACCGACGAAGGACGGAGCATCCTCCGCCACTCGGCCGCCCATGTCCTCGCCCAAGCCGTGCTCACCCTCTACGACGGTGCCACGTTCGCCATCGGCCCTCCCATCACCGACGGCTTCTACTACGACTTCGACATCGGCAGGCCTTTCACGCCCGAAGACCTGGAGGCGATCGAAGCGAAGATGTGGGAATTGATCGAAGCCGACCAGCCCTTCATCCGCGAAGCCATGGACCAGTCGAAGGCGCTCGAGCTCTTCTCGGACCACCCGTTCAAGAAGGAGATCATCGAGACGGTGGAACCGTCCGAGGTACCGGACAGCGAACGAGTCACGGTCTACCGGAACAACGGCTTCGTCGATCTCTGTCGCGGACCGCATGTGCCGAGCACCGGACACCTCAAGGCCGTGAAGCTCCTCCGTTCCGCCGGGGCCTACTGGCGCGGCGACGAGAGCAACCCACAGCTGCAGAGGATCTACGGGACGGCGTGGGAGTCGAAGAAGGCTCTGGAAGAGCACCTCGAGCGGCTGGAGGAAGCCGAGAAGCGGGATCACCGCAAGCTCGGCCCCGAACTCGATCTCTTCTCGTTCCCGAAAGAGCTCGGGTCCGGCCTCAGCGTGTGGCACGCCAAAGGCGGCATGGTACGCAAGCTCATCGAGGATCACTCCCGGCGGCTGCACGAGAAGTACGGATTCGAATTCGTCTTCTCTCCCCACCTGGCCAAGGAAGCGCTGTGGGACACCTCGGGCCACACCGGGTTCTACGCCGACAGCATGTATCCGGCGATCGAGATCGACGGCGGTGACAGCTACCGGGTCAAGCCGATGAATTGCCCCTTCCACGTCCTCATATACAAGAGCCGTCCCCGTTCCTACCGTGAGCTCCCCCTGCGCCTCTCCGAACTGGGTGGGGTCTACCGGTACGAGCGGTCGGGCGTCGTCCACGGGATGTTGCGTGCGCGCGGCTTCACCCAGGACGACTCGCACACCTTCTGCACCAGGGACCAGGTGGCGGACGAGCTGGGGATGCATCTGGACTTCGTCCTCGAATGGCTCGGTGCCTTCGGGTTCACGGAGTTCGAAGCCGACCTGTCGACCAGGCCGGAGAAGTATGTCGGCGACCTGGATCTCTGGGCGCTGGCCGAAAAGCGACTCACCGAGACTCTCGACGCCAGCGGCCTCGACTACAGGGTCGCGGAAGGCGAGGGTGCGTTCTACGGTCCGAAGATCGACGTCCACGTCAAGGACGCCATCGGTCGTCGCTGGCAGATGTCCACGATCCAGGTGGACTTCTCGCTACCCGAACGCTTCGACATCACCTATGCCGGCTCCGAGAACGCGGCCGAGCGGCCGGTCATGATCCATTGCGCCAAGGCAGGGTCGATCGAACGCTTCTTCGGCGTTCTCACCGAGCACTATGCAGGTGCCTTCCCGACGTGGCTGGCGCCGGTCCAGGCACAGATCGTCCCGGTGGCTGACCGGCACGTCGACTACGCCTGGAAGGTGCGGGAACGACTCTCGGCCGCCGGGCTCCGGGTCCACGTGGACGAATCCGACGAGACGGTGGGGGAGAAGGTGCGGCGGGCGCTGACACAGAAGACCCCCGCAGTGCTCGTGGTCGGTGACCGCGACGTCGAGAACGGGACGGCCGGATTCCGCCGTTACGGCAGCGACGACGAACGGCGTGGCGCAGCACTCGACGACATCGTCAGCGAACTCGCCGCCGAGGCCACACCGCCCGGGTCGGCATGACCGACGGCATCCACATCCCTCGCGAGGTCGCCGAGGCCGAGGGTGTGCCGGAGGATCTCGATGCCGGCGTCGTCGGTCCCTACCGGTTTCCGGACCCGCGCCGCCGACGGATCGCCGGCTGGATCTACCTGGCGACCGCGGTGCTGTTGGCGCCGCTGGCGGCCGATCTGCCACTCGTGTGGGGTGGCGTCGCTCTGGCGATCGTGCTCGGCGTGTGGCACCTCACGGCTGCATGGCCACTGGCCATCGACCAGGAAGAGGCACTGTCCGGAGCGGCGGCTGCGGTCGACTTCACGGTGGGCCATGCCTCGGCTGCAGTCACGTTCGTCGGATGGCGTTCGCGCCCGCAGTGGCATGTCGTCTTGTACTCGGCGGACGAGCCCCCGTCTCGCCGCGCCCTCGTCCAACTCGATGGGGTGACCGCGAGACTGACGGGCGAGGTGTACACCGAGGACGTCCCACCGCTCGCAGCCGACCCTCGGCCAGGGAACTAGGTTTTTTCGTATGAAGATGCCCGAGGCACTCGCCGAGCAGTTCAATCGTCAGATAGACCTCGAACTGGCGTCGTCAATCGCCTACCTGCAGATGGCCGCCTATTTCGACGCCCGCAGCCTCCCCGGTATGGCCTCGTGGATGCGGATCCAGTCCGAGGAGGAGAGGGCTCACGCGTTGAGGTTCTTCGACCACGTGCTCGATCGGGGCAACTCGATCGCACTCGGCGCAGGTGAAGCGCCCAAGACCGATTTCTCATCAGTGGTGGACGCATTCGAGGCTGCGCTCGCCCAGGAGCAGCGGGTGTCGGAGTCGATCTCCGCCCTCTATGCGGCCGCGCTCTCCGCCGGCGACTCGGCGAGCCTGGCGTTGCTGCAGTGGTTCCTCGAAGAACAGATCGAGGAAGAGTCGACGGTGTCCGACATCGTCGAACAACTCAAGATGGTCGGCGAGGACGGCGGCGCACTCTTGCTGCTGGATCGGGAACTCGGTCAGAGGCGCCTTTCGCAACCGTGACGCGGCAGACGCACCGGGTTCAGCGGTCGGTGACGGGGACGTAGTCTCTGACCGCAGATCCGACGTAGACCTGGCGCGGCCGGAAGATGCGGCCTTTCGGATCCGAACTCATCTCACGCCACTGCGCGATCCAACCCGGGAGGCGTCCGAGCGCGAACAGCACCGTGAACATCTCGGTCGGAAAGCCCATCGCCCTGTAGATGATCCCGGAGTAGAAGTCCACGTTCGGATACAGCTTCCGCTCGATGAAGTACTCGTCCTCGAGCGCCACCTGTTCCAGGTGCATCGCCACCTCGAGCATCGGATCGCTGACATGCAGTTGGTCGAGGACGTCCGTAGCGGCCTTCTTGATGATCTGGGCCCTCGGATCGAAGTTCTTGTAGATGCGATGTCCGAATCCCATCAGCCGGAACGAATCGTCCTTGTCCTTGGCTCGCGCGACGAACGAATCGACGGTCTCGCCCGACTCGACGATTCTCTCCAGCATCTCGAGGACCGCCTGATTGGCGCCGCCGTGCAGCGGACCGCTGAGCGCGTGAATGCCCGCCGACACGGACGAGAAGATGTTGGCCTCGCCCGAGCCGACCAGGCGGACAGCCGACGACGAGCAGTTCTGACCATGGTCGGCGTGGAGGATCATCAGGACTTCGAGGGCCTTCACGACGACCGGATCGACCTCGTACTCCTCCGGCGGCACCGCGAACATCATCTGGAGGAAGTTGGCGGTGTAGTCGAGGTCGTTGTCGGGATACATGTATGGCTGGTGAACCCCGTACTTGTACGCCCAGGCGATCATCGTCGGCACCTTGGCGATGAGACGCCGGGCGGAGATGTCCACCGCTTCTTCGTCCTTCGGATCGAGGGCGTCCGGGTAGTACGTGGCCATCGCCGACACCCCGGACGCCAGGATCTGCATGGGGTGGGCTCTGTGCGGGAACGCCTCCAGGAGGTGCTTCATGTCCTCCCGCAGCAACGTGTGGCGACGTATCGAATCCTCGTAGGCGGTCAGTTCGTCCCGGGTGGGCAACTCTCCGTAGTTGAGGAGGTAGGCGACCTCGAGGAACGTCGACTGCTCGGCGAGCTGTTCGATGGGGTAGCCGCGGTAAATGAGGAGGCCCTCTTCACCGTTGATGAAGGTGACGGAACTCGGGCTCTCGGCGGTGTTGCCGAATCCGCGGTCGACGGTGACGAGACCCAACTCCGGCCGCAGTGACGCGATGTCGAACCCGCTGTTCCCCTCGGTCGCCTCGATGACCGCTGAGGTCATCTCCTTGTCGCCATGACGGATCGTGACCTCGGGCATGTCGTTCCCTTCGTTCAGCCGGCTACGTCCTGGGCGGCTGCGATGATCTTCTGTGCTTCCTGGTGCGGCACCTCTTCGTAGTGGTCGATTTCCACTTCGAAAGTGCCGCGCCCGCTCGTCATCGAACGGAGATCGATCGCATACCGCTGTACCTCGGCCAACGGGACTTCAGCTGTGATCACCCGGAGTGAACCGTCGGTGTCCATGCCCAGCACGCGGCCCCGCTTGGCGTTGATGTCACCCATGATATCCCCGGTGTGATCCTCCGGAACCCGCACCGTCAGGCGTGCCACCGGTTCGAGCAGGACGGCCTTCAGATCGGGCGTCGCCGCCCGTACCGCCTGGATGCCGGCCATCCGGAAGGACATCTCGTCCGAGTCGACCGCGTGGTATTTCCCGTCGTAGACCTCGGCACTGATGTCTACGACCGGATACCCCGCCAGGATGCCGCGCTCGAGCGCCTCCTGGATGCCCTTGTCCACGGCGGGGATGAACTGGCGGGGGATGGTCCCTCCCTTGATCGCATCCACGTACTCGTAGCCCGAACCGCGGGGTCTCGGCGAGAATCGCACGAAGGCCACGGCGAACTGGCCGCGCCCGCCGGACTGCTTCTTGTGTTTGCCTTCGGCGGAGCCGGAAGCGGTGATGGTCTCCCGGTAGGGAATGGTCGGAGCGTGGGTGTTCACCTCGACCCCGTACTTGCGGGTGATCCGCTGGAGGGTGACGTCGAGATGCATGTCTCCCAGCCCGGCGAGGATGGTTTCGTGGGTCTCCGCCCGCCTTTCCACGGCGATCGTCGGGTCCTCCTCCTGAGCCTTCGTCAGGGCCACCGAGAGCTTCTCGTCGTCCTGGTTCGATCTGGGCTCGATCGCCAACTCCATCACCGGTCGCGGATACGGCACCTTTCCGAGCCTCACGTCCGAGCCGGGCGTCCGCAACGTGTCCCCGGTGGTCACGGCGTCGATCTTGGCTACCGCACCGATCCCTCCCGTCAGAATCTCGTCGGCGTCCGTGTGATCCTTGCCCTGCATGCGGAAGAGGTTGTGCATCCGGACCGTCCCGCCTCCCGCCACCTCCAGGTGCTGGTCGTGCTTCACCGACCCCCGGAACACGCGGAACATCGAGATCTTTCCGAGGAAGGGGTCCGAGACCGTCTTGAAGACGAAGGCGACCGTGGGGCCGTCGACGGTTGGCGCGAGATCGCCCGACTCGAGCGGCGGCACGACCCGCTCCAGTGGATTGGGAGCGAAGTCGACGAGGAACTCACCGAAGAGGTCGATGCCGATGAGCTTGGTCGACGAGGCGACGAGCACCGGGAAGATCTCCGCCTCCAGCATCCCCTGGTGAACCGTCCGCACCACCACGTCGCGGTTCGGCTCCACCCCGTCGAAGTACGCCTCCATGAGCGCCTCGTCGGTTTCGACCACCGATTCGATCAGCGCGGTGTGGGCGGCCGAGATGACCTCTGCCACTTCGTCGGGAGTGTCGATCAGACTTCCTGACCCGGCCCCGTTCTCGTAGCCGTAACACCGCCCGGAGACCACGCGGGCGAGACCTCGCAGGTCACTCTCCGCCCCGATGGGGACCTGGATCGGAGCAACTCGCTTGCCGAAGGCCTCGCGCAGTTGGGAGAGCGTGCGGTCGAAGCTGGCGCGTTCGCGGTCCAGCTTGGTGACGATGATGGCCCGCGGAATGCCCTCCTCGGCCGCAGCCCGCCACATGAGTTCGGTGCCGACTTCGACTCCGTCCACCGCTGACACCACGAAGAGAGCGAGATCGGCTGCCCGGAGGGCGGCGCGGGCGTCGCCGGCGAAGTCGGCGTAGCCGGGGGTGTCGATCAGATTGATCCGATGGCCATGCCAGTCCACCACCGCGGTCGCCAACTCCAGCGAGATCTTGCGTTCCTGTTCCTCGGCGGTGTGATCGAGAATCGAGGTGCCCGTGTCGACCGAACCGAGCCGGGAAGTGGCACCCGACACGTAGAGCAGCGCCTCGGCCAGTGAAGTCTTGCCGCTTCCGCCGTGACCGACGAGAGCGACGTTGCGGATCTTCTCCGGGATCACTGGCTACCTCCTTCGTGTGGGGGACGATTGATCAGAACATCGACCCTAGACATCGCGTAGGCGCACCGGACGGGCGAATCGAGCACATCGGCCGGGGACGGTCCGCCGACTCGTGGTAGCTTCCACCGAATGATCGACATGCGGGTGCGGCCCCACGTCCAGGGAATACTCGAGCCGATCGGCCGGTCCCTCGCCCGCATCGGGGTCACACCCACATTCATGACTCTGTTCGGGCTGGCGGTCGCCGTTCTCGGTGCGGTGCTGATCGGGATCGGCGAGATCATCACCGGTGCCCTCGTGGCGCTGGCAGGGTCGGCCGTCGACGGTCTGGACGGATCGGTGGCGCGGGCCTCGGGGAAGGTGACGGCACGCGGCGGGTTCCTCGATGCCACCGTCGATCGCCTCGGTGAGATCGCGGTCCTCACCGGACTCGCCGTCAGCCAGCGGAGTGAGGTGCGGATCCTCCTCCTGTCGCTTCTGGCACTCGGGGGCTCCCTACTCGTCCCGTACATGCGGGCGAAGGCCGAGGCTGTCGGGATCGACGGCAGGGGAGGGCTGATGGGACGAGCCGAGAGGGTGATCCTCGTGACGCTCGGCATGCTCACCGGGTTCATCGAGCCGATGCTGTGGATCTTCGTGGCGGCGGCGTGGTTCACCGCCGGCCAGCGGTTCTGGACGACGTACTCCCAGATCGAGAACTGATTTCGTGCTGGCGTATATCGCCGTGCGTATCGGCATGGGCATCATCGGACTGCTGCCGTACGGGACGGCGATAGCGCTGGGGGCGGCGGCGGGCCGGGCGTTCGCCCGCTTCGACACAGGGCGGCGGGCGATGGTCGCACGCCACGCCCGGCGCCTCGGTATCGCCCCGGAAGACGTCTCCGACCACGTCGGTGACGTCTTCGCCCACTACGGCCGCTACTGGGCGGAGGCGCTCTGGATCAGGCCGCGCCGCAAGCCACTCATCGACGGCGGCACCACCGACGAGGGCCTCCACTTCATCGAAGAGGCTCGAGACGCCGGACGGGGGATCATCTTCGCACTGCCGCACATGGGCAATTGGGAGTACGCCGCCCCGATCGCCGCTCGACTCGGGATCGAGGTGGTGGCGGTGGCCGAAGATCTGCGCAACCGGCGGATCCGCGACTGGTTCCTCCGTCTGCGCAACTCGATGGGCATCGGAATCATCCTCGCCACGGGTTCGGCGCAGGTCATGCGGGAGCTGGAGGCGGTGATCGCACGCAACGGCACGGTGGCGCTGCTGTGCGATCGCGATCTCCGTCGCAAAGGAGTCGAAGTCGAGTTCTTCGGCGAGTCGACCACCATCCCGGCCGGACCGGCTTCGCTCGCCATCCGCACCGGCGCACCACTGCATCCCGTGGCGACGTACTTCGACGGGAAGGGCCACCACGTCGTGGTCCGCCCTGCAGTGGAGATTCCACCCGGCGAAGACCGCGGGACCCGGATGAAGGCCGCCACCCAGGCGCTGGCGAAGGAGCTCGAAGCCCTCATTCTCGAGGCACCGGCTCAGTGGCATCTCCTTCAGCCGAACTGGCCGAGCGACCTGGAGTCGCCGGCTTGAGAGTTGCGGTGGTCTGTCCCTACGACCTCGGTCTGCCGGGGGGAGTCCAGCAGCTGACCATCGAGCTGGTCCAGCGGCTCGAGGCGGCGGGACACGATGCCTGGCTCGTGGGTCCGGGGGAGCACCCGGGAGCACCGAGCGTCGGTCGGACGATCCGCATCCGCGCCAATGCGTCGGTTGCTCCGGTGGCTCTCGGACCGGGCGTCGTCGGTCGGGTGGCTCGGGCGATCGAGGGCGCCGATGTGGTCCACGTTCACGAGCCGTTGATGCCGCTGGTCTCGCTGACAGCCCTCCTTGGCTCGTCGCCGCTCGTCGCGACATTCCACGCCGACGCTCCCAGGTGGGCAGGCGCCGTCTACTCCGCGGCCGGCCGCTTGCTGCGGCGTCGCCTGAGGAACGCCGTCATCACCGCGGTGTCGCCCACGGCCGCCGCCCCGCTGCCGACCTCATGGGGACCTGTCGAGATCATCCCCAACGGCCTCGACGTGGCCGGTTATGCGACCGGCGACGCCCGCGTCCCCGGAAGAGTGACCTTCCTGGGCCGGGACGACCCGAGAAAAGGGCTCGATGTGGCGCTGGCGGCATGGCCGACGGTCCACGCCGCCTTTCCCGAGGCAGAACTGGTCGTGATGGGATCTTCCAGATCGCCCACTGCGGCAGGGGTCCGCTACGTCGGGCGCGTCTCGGAGTCCGAGAAACGCTCGTTGCTGTCGTCGGCGATGATCCATCTGGCGCCCAACACCGGTGGCGAGAGCTTCGGGATCGTGGTCGCCGAGGCGATGGCTGCAGGAGCCGCGGTGGTCGCCTCCGACCTGCCTGCGTTTCAACATGTGATCGGCAGCACCGGGCTGCAGGTACCGACCGGTGACCCCGACGCCTTCGCCCGGGCGCTGATCCGCCTCCTCGCGGATCCAGAGGAGGCCAAGCGTCTCGGCGCCGCCGGCACCGAGCGGGCGCACTCCTTCGACTGGTCCGTCGTCCTCGACCGCTACGTGGCGGCATATCGTCGGGCCGCCGGATGAAGGTCCCGCCATCGGCGGTAGCATTCAGGTCCACGCAAAGGAGCAGTTGTGGAACGAGGGACTGATCTGGTCAAGCGAGGGCTTGCCGACATGCTCAAGGGCGGCGTGATCATGGACGTCGTGACGCCCGAACACGCGCGCATCGCCGAGGAAGCGGGCGCCGTCGCGGTCATGGCGCTCGAGCGCGTCCCGGCCGACATCCGCCGCGATGGCGGGGTCGCCCGCATGTCCGACCCGGAGCTGATCCTGGGCATTCAGGCCGCCGTGTCGATCCCGGTCA
>Ga0326597_10013654_pt1 | contig 10668 bp, 12 predicted proteins | sample RVTome_12_FD_203789 | JGI IMG/M metagenome (GOLD analysis project Ga0326597, IMG submission 203789) | Soil microbial communities from uranium-contaminated site in the Upper Colorado River Basin, Wyoming, United States - RVT100D185 | ecosystem: Environmental > Terrestrial > Soil > Contaminated >... | reverse complement strand
ATGAGCGGCAAGATAATGAAGCAGACGCAGTTCCGTCGCCGTGAACTCCACGGGATTGCCGTCCACTTCCACCCGGTGACGGCTTATGTCGATGATCAGGCCGTCACGATGGATCCTATCGCCCTCCGCCGGCGCATCCTGCGGCCGGCCCCGGCGCAGCACCGCCCGCACGCGGGCCACCAGCTCCCTGGGGCTGAACGGCTTGGGGACATAATCATCGGCCCCGAGACCCAGGCCCAGAATCACGTCGCTTTCCGCATCCTTGGCCGAAACCATGATGATGGGTAGGGCGCGCGTTTCCCGCCCCTCTTTCAGAAGCCGGCAGATCTCCAGCCCATCCATGCCCGGCAGCATGAGATCCAGAATCAACAGGTCGGGGGATTGTTCCCGCGCCAGACGGAGGCCCTCGGCGCCATCCCGCGCCGTCAGCACCGCATACCCCTCCCGTTCAAGGCTGTGCTTCATCGCCTCCAGAATGTCCGGCTCATCTTCGACGATGAGGATTTTAGTTCCAGTCATGGCTCGGGCGAATCTCTCTCTAAGGGCTCATCAGGAGCCGATTCTAGCAATCTCTTGATGAATTCTTCACGGAGGCACCATACAAGGTTAACAGGATGGCTCTACCGTTCCGGAGATTCAACAGTCCAAATTGATAAAACAAGGAGATTGACATGAGAAGAGGACTTTTCACATGCCTCACCGGGGCCGTCCTGACCCTGATGAGCGCTGTTCCCGCCACTGCCGGCATCACCGTCTATGAAGAGGGTGACAAGAAGCTCGAGATCGGCGGCCGCGTGCAGATTCAGTACCTCAACTTCCAGACCGATGGCGCTTCTCCCACCGGGCCGCTGGGAGGCGATGAGGATTTCGACGAGCTCTTCTTCCGGCGCCTGCGGCTTTATCTGGCCGGCACGGTCACCAAGGACTGGTACGCCAAAATCCAGTTCGACTTCGGCAAGGCCGAGGGCGCCGACGAGGTGACCGTCAAGGATGCTTACATCCAGTACCTGGGTCTGGGCCGCCACAAGATCACCATCGGCAACGCCAAGACTCCCTTCTCCCGGGAATTCCTCACCTCCTCCGAGCGCCAGCAGCTCATCGAGCGCAGCTTCGGTGGTGATCACAACTTCGGTTCGCCGGATCGAAACCTTGGCGTCCGCCTGGAGGGGCGGCAGTTCGACAAGAAGCTGGGCTACGCGGTCTCGGTAGGTTCCCAGGACCACGATCCGGCCATCAATCGCATGGACTTCGACACGCCGGTGAACCGCGACACCGACTATAACGAGGGCTGGCTGGCCGCCGCGCGGATCGACTGGCATCCCCTGGGCTACGTTCCCTTCGACCAAGGCGACTTTCACTCCGATTCCTGGCGTTTCAACGTCAGCATGGCGGCCTACACCTGGACGAACGACGACGACAACAACACCTACACCGACCCCAACGGCGTGACCAACAGCAGCAGCAAGGTGGACCTTGACAGCGCCAAAGGCATCGAAGTCAGCACCGGAGTGCGCGGGCACGGCTTCTCCGGCGACGTGGAATACCAGATGATCAGCGCCGACACCGTGGATGGCACGTTCACCGGCGGCCTGTACCGGAACGGGACCACGGGTCTAGACCTGTTCGCCGTTGAAGGCGGCTACATGCTGCCGAACAATCATGTTGAATTCGTGGCCGGCTGGGATTCCGTGGATGCCGACAACTATGACGACGCCTGGACGCGCACCAAAGTCGGGGTCAACTGGTTCTGGAACGAGCACAAGGCCAAGATCCAGTTCTCCTATCGCAAATCGGACAACTATCTCGGCGAGGCAGGTGTGGACGCCGACGCCTATACGACCCAGATACAATTCGTGTTCTAGCAGTCGGCCCCGCCCGGGGGGATCGCCGCCACCCGCCAAGGCGTTGCTTCCCCGCCGGGCGGGGGCTACGATTCCGCCCATGTCCCCTCGCCTGCTGCCGCACTCCGCGCTGATTTCCAGCCTCTGCATCACGCTCTGCTTCAGCGCGTGCGGGGGCGTTTCTCGCCATTCTCCCCTTCCGGCCACGGCACCGGCAGCCTCTCTGGATTCCCTCACGGGGTTTGCCCGTGAGGACCGCCAGGCGGAACTGGATCGCGAAGATCGCTTCAAAGCAGCCATCTCGGCGGCCTCCGTCCGCGCCACCCTGGACGCCACACCGGACGCTCCCTGGCTGCTGGCGGTACTGGAGGAGGAGGCAGGTCTGGACGCGGGCCTCTGGACCACCCAGGGGACCCACGCCATGGCCCGCCTGGAAGGGAGCGATGCGCCGGACCAGGTCATCCTGCTGGCAGTGCCGGGCGCGGACCACGCCGGCGTGGCCGGCCTTGTGGAGGTCGCTCGCGGGCTGGGCGCCCTGGCGCGGACCGGCTGGCAACCGCGGCGTACCCTGGTGCTGGCCGTATGGGACGCCGACCTGCCCGCGCGGGAGAGCGCCCGCGCCTGGATGGAAAAAGGTCCCATGGAAGCGGCGCGCACGACCATGGCCATGCTGGCGGTGGATGGCGGCCTGGCCGGTGGCACCTTCAGGATCGCGGCCACCCCGGACCTGCGGGTCCTGGCGGCGCGCCTGCTGCCTGAGGACGCGACCATCGATCCTCCCGACGGACGGCAGGCCGCCGGTGTCTTTCTCGCCGCCGGGGTGTCCACTCTGGAGATTGCACGTGCATCCGGCACTGGGTCCAGACGGCGAAGAACCGGTGCCCATCCCGACGGCATCGTGGCCGGCGCCCACCTCTGGGGAACCCTGGCCCTGCGCCTGAGCGAGGCGGCCCTTCCCCCTCACAATCCGGCGGTCACGGCTCAGCGGGCCCTCACGGGGCTGCGCCAGGTGGAAGAAGCTGCTGGCGCAGCCTTCGCCGGCAACCCGCCACCCACCAAGGAGCTGAGGACAGCCGTTCTGGGCCTGCGCCAGGCCGGCGAAGCGTGGAACAACGCCGCCGGCGCTCTCCTGGCGTCGCGAGCCACCATTCCCCGCGGGCCCGCGGCGGATGGCGAGCACGCCGCCCTGGAGGATGCCGGGCGCCTGGCCCTGGCCGCCGGCCGGATACTGAACCCCGGCGGCCATGGCGGCGCCGTCTGCCGCAATTCTCTGTATTGCCCCGCCGCTGAAAATGACCGCCCGGCGGTCTTTCTTCCCGGGCTTGCGCGAGCCGTGGCACTTAAAGACCGGACCGGTTATGTCACCCAGACCCTGACCCTGGCCACGGCTGTGCGCAACGCGGGCCGGCGCCTGGTGGCGGCCACCGGCCTGCTGCCACAACCTGCCGAGGAGACACCATGAGCGATCACCCTCACGACAGCCTGGGAGAGTTCCGGCGTGAACGCGAGCGTCTGAACGAAAAGCTCCTGGACTCCGGCCACAAGGGAATCCAGCGCTTCTTCGCTCTGGACCATCAGGCCTATCAGGCCGGCGGCGCCCTGTCCCCCAGGATCAAGGAGATGCTGGGTCTCTCTTGCTCCCTGGTCCTGCGCTGTGACGACTGCATCACCTACCACGTGGTCCGTTGCGCTGAAGAGGGAGTGGAGCGGGAAGAGTTTCTGGAGATCTTCAATATCGCTCTGGTGGTCGGCGGCAGCATCGTCATCCCCCACCTGCGCCGGGCCAGCGAACGGATGGAAGAGGCCCTGGAAGCGCGTTCCCGGTGAAGACTCATTCGCCTGGTGGGCCGTCCCGGAGTGGGCAAGACGACCCTGGCCTACGCCGCCGCCACCGAACTGGGACGGCCTGTCTGGCTCTACCAGGCCACCATGGACACGCGCCCGGAGGATCTCCTGGTGACACACCGGTCCTGGGGCCGGAGGGAAGCATCCGCTACTCGGCTTCCCCGCTGGTGACAGCCATGATCCTCGGCGGTGTCTGCATCCTGGACGAAGGCAACCGCATGAGCGAGAAGTCGTGGGCTTCCCTGGCTCCTCTTCTGGATGGCCGGCGCTACGTGGAATCGGTGGTGGCCGGGGTCAAAGTGACGGCCCATCCCGCTTTTCGCTTTTGCGTCACCAGGAACGACGATGCGTCCACCTTCGACATCCCGGAATACATTCACTCCCGCCTGCAACCGCAGATTCTCATCGACTTTCCCGATGCCAGGGAGGAACGGCGCATCCTGGGTCCGGAAGCCCTGCGCTACCTCACCCTACCCGAGGCGTGAGCGCCGGCCGCCACTTCCCATCCTTTCTGGTCACCGCCGGCGGCCGTCTCCGCGCGGTGCCCATTCTCAGCGGCCGTTTCGAATTCGCCATGGAGATGCGCCGGGCCTTCGCCGAACATGAGCCCACGGACGTGGTGGTCGATCTGCCCGGAGCCATGGCCGGGGCCATGGGCCGGGCCGTGGAGCGGCTGCCCTGCCTCTCGGTGATCCGCCTCCAGGAGGAGAGTTCCGGCGAGCAATCTTTTTTTCTCGTGGAGCCTAGCGACGGCCTGACAGAGGCGGTCCGCCTGGCGCGTGAACATGCTCTCCCCCTCCACTGCGCCGACCGGGATGCCGCCCGCGTCCACATCGGCTCCGGCCCCTGCCCGACCCCCACGCCATGACCTGGCCGCCGGGACGGATGTTCGGGATCTGGGAAGACCCCGATTTCGCCGCCGGCCGCCAGCGCCAGGTCCTGTATGTCAGATGGGGCAGTTTTCGCCCGCAACCATGGCAAGCTTGCGCGTCTTCCACGTCCTGGATGGCCGGGAAGTGCGCGCCTACGCCCGTGACGACATCGGCTGAGCAGGCTCCCCGGGTCCCAGCTCAACCGCCAGGGCCGCCAGGTCCTTACAGTGGAAGGTGGGCCGCGTATCCCGCGGCAGCGGTTCGCCCAGGCGATTGATCCATGCCGTGTCCAGACCCATCGCCTCACCGGGCCGGATGTCGTGGAAGAGGGATTGGGCCACGTGTAGGTGATGCCCGCGAGGTGTGCCCAGACGCTTGCCCATCTCCTCCAGGTGGGCCGGTGCCGGCTTATAGGAGCGCACATCCTCCGCCGTGACCACCTCACGGAACGACACACCGAGGGCACTGACCGTCGCCTCGATGTCGATCCGGTCCACGTTGCTGACGATGGCCAGATGCCGCCCTGTGCCGAGCACCTTCAGGGCGGCGCGCACGTCGGCGAACGGCGGCCAGGTGCCGATACTTTCCGCCACCTGCGCGGCTTGGGAAGCGGGCAGATCCAGCCCCTGGCGGGCCAGGGCCGCAGCTACCGAGCGAGCCACGATCTCCCGGTAAGGCCGCCAGGGACCGGCTTCCAGGCGGGCCTCTTCCGCCAGGCGGTGGTTCAAAAACAGCTCTGCATCCCAGGTGATGCCGGCCAGCGCCTCACAGGCGCCCACCGCCGCCAGAAGGCCACCCCGCCAGTCCACCAGGGTGCCGTAACAATCAAAGCTCAGGGATTGGTAGATCCCGTTCATTTTCAACCGGCTCTCCGGGAACATATGATACCTGTATGAAGACTCTTGTCCTGACAGCGAGCCTGCTCCTTGCCTCGGTCCCCACTCCGGCCGGCGCCGACACGGGCCGCACTCCTGAAGCCGATGCCTTCCGCGGCCGTCCGGTGCATACTTACTCCATCGTCGCCCGCGATCCCAAGACCGGAGAACTGGGAGTGGCCGTTCAATCCCACTGGTTTTCCGTGGGCAGCATGGTGATCTGGGCCCAGGCGGGGGTCGGGGCCATCGCCACCCAGTCATTCGTAAACCCGGCCTACGGCCCGGACGGCCTGGCTCTCATGGCCGGCGACGTCTCCGCGCCGGAAGCCCTGCGCCGCCTGCTCAAGGCCGATCCCGGCGCCGCGGTCCGCCAGGTGGCCATGGTCGACGCCAAGGGCAATGCCGCGGTGCACACCGGGGAGCTCTGCATCCCCGCCGCCGGCCATCACCAGGGAGAGGGATACACGGTGCAGGCCAACCTCATGCTGGACGATGGCGTGTGGCCCGCCATGGCCCGCGCCTACGAAACCCACCCGGGAGATCTGGCTGACAGGCTGCTGGCGGCCCTTGAGGCGGCCCAGGAAGCGGGGGGCGATATCCGGGGCCGCCAGTCGGCGGCCATCCTGGTGGTTCGCGGCCAGCCCACCGGCCGCTCCTGGGCCGACAGAGTTTTTGACCTGCGGGTGGAGGACCATCTCCAGCCCGTGCGGGAGCTCAAGCGCCTGGTCCGCCTCTCCCGGGCCTACAACCTGATGAACAAGGGGGACGAACACGTCGCCGCCGCGCGGTATGACGAGGCGTTACAGGCCTATGCGGCCGCCGAGCGCCTGGTGCCCGATAACGACGAATTCATCTTCTGGCACGCGGTGGCGCTGGTCTCCATCGACCGCCTGCGTGACTCCTTACCGGTGTTTCGCCGCGCCTTCCTCATGCAACCGTCCTGGTTGCTGCTGGTGCCGCGCCTGGTGCAGGTCGGTCTGCTTCCCGACGACCCGGAGGTCAGCGAGCAGATTCAGTCCATGGGACCGGCGGCAACTCCTCCGCCGGCGCCGCCGGCTGCAGAGGCGAATACCCAGGATCCGGACCGTCGCTGATGGTCTTCATCATAGATTGGTGCAGCAGCGGGGGCGCCAGGCGGTTGCACCGCCGCACACAGAGAATCACGTCGGGGACCGAGGCAGCCCAGAGGAACAGGCCGGGGACCACGAACAGGAACAGCCCCGCCACCGTACCCATCAGGTAGGCGACACCCCGCAGCCGTTGCCCGCAATAGAAATGCCCGGCACCGGGGATGACAGCCAGCAGACCGGCCACCAGAGGATCCTTGTAGGGATTGCGCGCTTTGCCCATGGGCGTACCTGTTGACAATCTAGGTCCGGCGTCCGGGGCGCGCAAACCCGGCAAAGGGGGCAAATCCCCTTCATGTTAGAATGAACGCCAGGAACAACCCGTGAATCCGTCACCCCTGGTCACTCTTTCCGCCGTGAAGCGGGCCCGGGAACAGGTTGCTGGAAAGGTTCACCGCACGCCGGTGAAGTCCTCCACCAGCCTGGGCCGGATGTTCGGCTGCAACCTGTTTCTGAAAGAAGAACTGTTCCAGCGGACCGGTGCCTTCAAGCTGCGCGGCGCCCTGGTGCGCATCGAGGCTCTCTCCATCGCCGAGCGTCGCCAGGGTGTCTGCACGGTCTCCGCCGGTAACCATGCCCAGGGCACGGCCCTGGCGGCGAAACTGGCGGGGATTCCCTGCCTCGTGGTCATGCCGGTGAATGCCGTCCGCTCCAAGGTTGACGCGACGCGCGCTTACGGCGCGGAAGTGATCCTCCATGGCGACCTGACCACCATTTTCCAGCGGGTACGCCAGGAAGAGAAAGATCGAAACCTGACTTTCATTCATCCTTTCGACCACCCCGACATCATTGCCGGCCAGGGTACCGTCGGCCTGGAACTCATGGAGGACGTGCCGGATCTGGATCTGGTCATCGTGCCTATCGGCGGCGGCGGGCTGGCTTCGGGAGTCGCCGTGGCGGTGAAGGGACTCTCCCCGAGCACCCGGGTCATCGGCGTGGAACCATTCGGCGCCGACGCCATGTGGCAGTCGCTGCAATCCGGCCGCCCCGAAACTCTCACCCACTTGAACACCATCGCCGATGGCCTCTCTGCCCCATTTGCGGGCGAGCATACCCTGGCGCACATCAGCCGCCTGGTGGACGAGGTGGTCCGGGTCACGGATCGGGAGATTGTGGCGGCCATGCGCCTGCTGGCCACGCGTTGCAAGATCATGGCAGAACCGGCGGGCGCGGCGGCCACCGCGGCCCTGGCCGCCGGGAAGATCACCGGCCTCACGCCGCGCAGCCGCGTTGCTGTCATCGTGTCCGGCGGCAACATCGATCTGGGGCGGCTTGCCCAGTTGTTGGCTCCGGATGAGCCAACAGGGTCTGTGGTAAGCTAAGCATGAAGTTTGGCAAGACGATTCCCTCGGGCACATGGAAAGACTGAGTCTGTTCCGGTTCGGCACGGCGCTGGGGCTCGCCTTGGGGGGGTTTCTGTTGCTGATTGCCGTCCTGTCCTGGGTGACCGGGCTGGGGACTGAGTTCATCCACATGACGGAATCGATCTTCCAAGGATACGGGCCGGGACCGCTGGGAGGGGTCATCGGAGGGGTCTGGGGATGCTCCGCCGGCTTCGTCTCGGGGGTCTCCATCGCTTGGATTTACAACCGCCTGTCCCACCAGGAGCGCGGCGAGTGAGGGAACTTCTTGTTTCTTCCGAGGGGACGTGATGAGGCAGGACCATCTGATTCAGCACATCTGGGCCCGGCATAAATACGGCCTCGTGGCCCGCTCCCGCAGTACATACGAGCGTGTGGACGCCATGGTGTCGTCCGATCCGCCCCGGGTCACCGAGGCTCTTGACCTGATGTCCCAGACGCTGGCCTCACCGCCTTCCCGTTCGGGCTGGGGAGATGCCCTCGACCTGGCCTGGAAGGAGCTCGGGAAAAGCCGCAAGATGCACGACCTCTCCCAAGACAAGTTCAACCACGCCTGCAAGAAGGGCCGGGAAGAGGCCCGTCTCTTTCTCTTCACCATGGCAGTGGAGACCGGCGACGATGCCCTGGTGGGATCATCCTTTCTCGATGACAACCCCATGCCGGGCTTTGCGTTCTTCAAGAAGGGCTCCGACTGGTGGCAGGTCCGTGAAAAGAACGGCAGGCTCTCCTGCCTCCCCCTGACCGGACTCCTCAGCCGGGCTTCCTCCTCGGCGCGGCGCGACGCTGTACTGCACGGCGAAGGCATTCTCCGGCGCATTGCCGGGAACTATTACCCCGATCCGCGTTTCGCACCGGTCTTGCGCTCCAAGGGACTCTGGAGCGAAGCCTGGCTCAGTCCCAAGCCGGGCACCGCCTGATCCTGAAGAACCGCCGGGGATTCAGGTTGTTGACCATCGCGGGGATCCCCATCACCGTCGATCTCTCCTGGTTCGTCATCTTCTTCCTGGTGGCATGGAGCGCCGGCAACCTTTTCAGTGTCTGGTTGCCGCAAGTATCCATGCCATTGCTTATGGGCCTGGGCGGAACGGCGGCCCTCCTGCTCTTTGCCTCCGTCCTGCTGCATGAGCTTTCCCACTCGCTGGTTGCGCGGATGAAAGGCCTGGAGGTGGTGGGGATCACTCTCTTCATCTTCGGCGGTGTCTCCCAGATGGCACGGGAACCCGACACACCCACCGATGAAGCCCAGATCGCCATTGCCGGCCCGGTGCTGTCCTTCGCCCTGGCAGGCCTGTGTCTGGCAACTTATCTGGCGACTCTGCCCCTGGCTGTGGAAACGCTCTCATCCCTGCTCCTGTATCTTTGCCTGGTCAACCTGGCGCTGGGGACTTTTAATCTGGTGCCCGCCTTTCCCCTGGACGGCGGCCGTGTGCTCAGGGCCTGGTTCTGGAATGATTCACGGTCCTTCACGGGGGCAACCATGGCCGCGGCGCGGGTGGGGAGGATCCTGGCCATCACTCTCATGGTCCTGGGCCTCCTCCTGGCCATTTCCAGCGCTACCCTCAACGGACTCTGGTGGGTTGTGATCGGCATCTTTCTCCATCGGGCAGCCGCCAGCAGCGGCGAGCACGCTCGCTTCAAGGAATCCCTCAGCGGCATCCGGGTTATGGATGTCATGAGGCGGACGTCCGGGACGGCGACAGAGCTCCCCATCCACCCAGGCGACAACCAGGCCGCCCCCGGCGAGGACGCCATGAAAGTCCTGGAACGGATGCTGCGCCGCGGCCACACCCAACTGCCAGTCCTGGAGAACGGCGTTTTCGTGGGCATGGTCACGCAGCGGGATATCCTGATGGCGGCGTTGCACCCTGCCGCGCCGGCGGGATAATCTTTGCGGGAATGCTTTCGCAGGCGACGGTGTTTCCAGCATCTGACGCCAACGACCTCAAACCGCCTTGAAGGACGAGATTCATGTCAGATGTGGTGGTCTACAGCAAGGACTGGTGCCCCTATTGTGACCGGGCCAAAGAACTCCTCGAGCGCAAAGGCGTGGCCTACAATTTGGTCGACATCACCACTGACCGCGCCCACGAGGACGAGATGATCAAGCGGACCGGCCGCTACACGGTGCCCCAGATCTTCATCGGCGATACCCACGTGGGCGGCTCCGACGATCTCTACGCGCTCGACCGCAAGGGTGAACTGGACACCCTGCTGGCGGCGGCCGGAGCGACTCCAGGCAATGGCGGCGGCGAGACGGCGGCCGCCGCCGAGACCTCCGGCCTCCAGGCCGACCCCCTGGAGCGGTTGCATGATGTCATCATCATCGGGTCGGGACCGGCCGGCCTCACGGCCGCCATCTATGCCGCCCGGGCCGACCTGAAACCGCTCTGCATCGAGGGCGCCCAGGCCGGCGGCCAGCTCACCATCACCACCGATGTGGACAACTACCCGGGCTTTCCCGAAGGGATCATGGGGCCCGAGCTCATGGATCTATGGCGCAAGCAGGCTGCCCGCTTTGCGACCGCCTTCATCACCCAGGACGTCACCAAGGTGGACTTCTCGGGGCGTCCGTTCCGCGTGTGGGTCGGCGAAAACGAATACCGGAGCCGCAGCATCATCATCTCCACCGGCGCCACCGCCCGCAGCATGGGACTGGCGAGCGAAAAGAAACTGCTGGGCCATGGGGTCTCCATGTGCGCCACGTGCGATGGCTTTTTCTTCCGCGATCAGGTTATTTACGTAGTCGG
>Ga0326597_10013653_pt1 | contig 10668 bp, 8 predicted proteins | sample RVTome_12_FD_203789 | JGI IMG/M metagenome (GOLD analysis project Ga0326597, IMG submission 203789) | Soil microbial communities from uranium-contaminated site in the Upper Colorado River Basin, Wyoming, United States - RVT100D185 | ecosystem: Environmental > Terrestrial > Soil > Contaminated >... | reverse complement strand
CGTTCCGTCTTCGATGAGCGACTCCGTCCCGAACCGGTTCGCCAGGATATACGGTTCCGCCGGCGCCGGCACGGTGGCCGGCCGATCCAAGCCGGCCCACTGCGGTCGCACCAGCCGCGCCTCGAGCGTCTCGATCCGCCGGAAGCGGAAATCCAGAAAGAATTCCCGATCGGAGAATCGGCTGGCGGGATGGAAAACGACGCTGTCCGGAATCACCAAGACGCCGAGCCCGCCGCTGGCCACGGCGCGCCGCAGCGTGAGGCGCTCGGCTGCGGTGAGGGCGGCCAGGGTCCGTCCGTCGATGACGGTCACGTCGAACTGGGATACCAATCGGATGGTCAGCGCCGCGACGGATACGCTGTCCCGATTCACGAACTCCGTCCGGAAGCGATTGCGGCTCACGGCTGTCCGGATCGCCACGGCGCTGCCGCGCGCCACCAGCCAATCGCGCAGGGCGCTGGTTTCGAAACGGGGGCTGCCCTCGAGAACCAGAACTTGCCAGGCGGGTGGCGCGACGATGGTCACCCCAAGCGTCTCGGCCGCCACCGAACGGTTGGCGGTGGCGGTGCGCAACACGTACAGGGAGCGGCCGGTCGCGCGGGGCAGGGCCTCGAGGCGGAACGCGCTGGAGCTATCGAGTCGCGCCGAGTCGGTCACGCCAGAGGGATCCTCGAGATAGATCACTTGGCCGCCCTGCGCGGCGGTGACGTCGCCTTCCACGACGAGGCGATCGCCCAGGACGACTTCGGCCGGCCACGACGCGCGACTGATTCCCGGGGTGAGGGGAGTCGGGTGGAAGGTCACCGGGATCGAATCCAGGGTCTGCCACTCCGCCGCGTCGAGCCCCCAACCGGCCACGAAAAGCCGGCGCACCGATGCGCGCATCGGGCGCAGGTCAGCCGGATCCCCAACCAGCAAGGCCGTGCCGAGGGAGTCGGCTAGACGCCGTACGACAGCGGGGTCCGCGCCCATGGTGGAGAGGACGACGTCCCTCGCGCGGCCGGGCGTCCGCCATGTCGGTCGGAAGCCGATCGCGGCGAGCGCGAGGAGGGCCGTGACGAGGGCCAGCCACCGTAAGGGCTTCATCTCACGGCATGCCCCCGTCGCGCAGCAGCTCGAAGTACGTCCGCGCCAGCCCCGCATCGCTCCGGCGACCGGCCCGTGCCGGTTCGGGTGCGGGGAGGGCGCGCCAGATTCCCCGCTCGACGCGCAGCAGGCATACCGAGCAAACGGTGCCGCCCGTATCCACCGACGCGATCAGGGTTCGGAAATCGCGCAGTGTTTCCAGGTGTCGGCTCGGCTGGTCGATCGCCAACCGGCCGATTTCCCGGCCGGCCTGCTCCAGCGCCGCACCATCGCCCTCCCGGCGCGGCCCGCCGGAGCGCAAGCGCTGTACGATGTCGAGCCCGGCGCGGAGGGCGGGTAGCGTCGGCTGCACGGTCACCGCCCGCGTGCGCGACGGGTTGCCGATCGCCGAGAGAGTGCCGGTCAGACGCCTGCGATCCGGCTCGAGCGGCGGTGGCTCGAAGCCGATGCGCAACACGTACGCCCGTGCGGTCTCTTGCGCCTGCTTCAACAACTCGAGCGCTCGGTACTCGAACGGCAGCGCGTCCCGCGGGACGCCGGTGCGCAGCCGGAGCTCGGCATTCCACATCTGCGCCAGCGCGGCCTGCAGCTTGCTCTTCACCGATTGCGCCAGCAGCGTGGCGTTTTCCTCGATGTCATGCTCATGCTCGATCATCGGCTCGGGCCCCGCTTGCACCGTCTCCTCGCCGGCAAGTTCCCCGTAACGCTCCCGCAGCAGGTGCTGGTCGATGCCGATGTTGTTGGAGCGGTCCCGGAACTCGGTGGCGGCGAGCTCGGCCTCCTGAACGAGCAGCCGTTCGGTATCGATGATGATCTGGCGCTGGCTGCGGAGGTACTCAGGAACGCCGTGTACGCCCAGACCGCTCCAATCCGCGTCCAGGACGTGCGCGGTATCCGTGAGCGAGATGAAATAGGTCTCCGACCGGCTCTCATTGGCTTGCGGGGCGCGGGTGTCGCGCGCGGCGACGTGGAAGTACAAGTCATCGCCGGGCTGCAGTCCCAGCAGGCCAAGATCGAGGATCGTCCGGAGCAGCAGGCCGTGTTCCGGTCGCCGTGGCGTCCGCGTGTCGAACTCCAGGACGCGCTCGCGGAACTTCACGCCCTCGCCGGAGCCCGTCGTGACCGTCGCCACGATCCGCGCGTCGGCGAGACCGTAGTCGTCGGCCGCCAGCACTTCCAGCGGCACCGCCAACGGTGCCCCGTATGCGATCTCGGTCCGCGGCTCCGGGCACACGACGGTGAGCGTGGGCGGCGCGTCCGGTATGACGGCGAGTCGGTGAAAATCCGAGGCGACCACCGCGTCGCCATCGCGCAGCATCACCTGGTAGAACACGGTGTGCTCCGCCACGAGTGCCGCCTCGTACTCCCCCGGTCCGCGCACGGTGCCGCGGATGGTGTCACCCTGGACGGTCAGCAGAATGACATCCGAGACCGGCCGGTCGGCGCGCAGACGCCAGGTGACTCGCGCACCCTGTTCGGCTTCGAGATCCCAGGTGGTGAATCGCCGGGCCGGCTTCCGTGTGTACGCCGGCGGGCGGACCGAAACCAGCACATCGGCGACGCGAGGCGGACGACGGGCTTGAGGGGCTGAGGAGGTTCTCTCCGGCGTCCCGAACCGGAGGCCCGAGGGCCTTCCCTGGAGCAACCCCGCTGCGAGAAGGGACGCCGTGATCGCGTACGCGCCCGCCAAGCGGAGCGCACGCTTTGGCAACGACGGCAACTGCGCGAGCCCGCGCAGCGTCCGCTCGACCCGTGTTCGCTGCAGCCGCTCCAGCGGCGACAGCCCGGCCTCCGGGATGAGGAGGAGTTCGGCACTTTCTTCGAGCGCGGGGACCACCCGGTTCAAATGGCGGGCAATGGCCAGCGCGTCGACGCGGCGGCGCCGCACCACCAGGGCGACGCCGACGCTCAGGCCGGCGACGGCGCCCGGGATCGCCGGCCTGACGGTCAGGGTGCGGTGCGCGGCGGCTCCTACGAGCACTGCCGTCGCGGCGGCTGCGAGCGTGACCCCGGCCGTCCACCGGCGGCGCCAGTCGCGGGCGAGTCGCTCGAGGAGGCTCACGGGCTCCTGCTGGGCGGGCGCGCCGCGAGCCACCGCTCGAGCAGGAACAGCATCACTGCCAGCAGCCATGCGGGAAGAGACAAGGACCGCTGCGGGACGGTGGACGCGGAAGATCGCAGCGCGCGGTCATTGGCGGGGAGGAGTTGGCTGAGCGCGATGCGGCGATCATCCCCTCCGTCGCCGACGGTATCGGGTCCGATCCAGAGGCGGGCCATCGCCTGCGGGAACGCCGGGCGCAAGACGAAATCGCTCCACGCCGGTGCGAAGCGACTGTGGAAGCGGTAGTGCAACCCTCGCCCTTCGCGGGCGACCGTCAACAACGGGGCGCCGGCGCCGTCGCTCCAAACCGGCGCGCCGTCGTCGGCGGCGACGCTGCGGCGCTCCAGCCAGGCATCCGACGGCTGCTCCGCGAGAACGATCCGAGTGCGGCGCGCTATGGGATTGGTCCCGGCGTCGCTCACCAGAGTGATGCCCTCACGCACTCGCCGCCGGACCGCTTCGGGGACGGCACGGTCGGAGAGCCAAAAGGCCCAGTCGGCGTCCCCGGCGGCCACCCCGGCTCCGTCCGGCGGGCGCAACACCACGATCGCCCGGATCCCCGTCGCAAGGCCTGCCGCGCGGAGGGCGGCCGACAGGTAGCGCGCGTCCTCCCGGCGTCCTGGGTCGGCGTACAGCGCCACGACTCGCGCGCCTGTCCGCTGGACGGGGCCGCGCGCACCGGTGTCCACCGAGGAGCGGGAGTGCCATACGACGGCCGAGCCGATGATCGGTCGCGCGCCGCGAAAGTGGCGCAGCAAGTCCGGCGCGAACACGACGAACCGCGTCCCCGGTGGGGCGGAGCGGTCAGCTTCGCGCAGCGCCATCCAGGGATTCGCCGGATCCAGCGGTCGCACCGCCAGTCCCGCGCGCCGCAGGGAATCGGTGAGGGCGGCGCGGTCGGCCACGTCGTCAGCCACCAGGGCCCATGTGGGACCCGCGGCGTCACGAGGCGCCCAATACGGGCCGGCGAGGGCCAGGACGAGCGCCGTGAGCACGGCGCAGCGCAGCAGCAGCAGCCAGGGCTCCTGGATCCTCCAGCTGCGGGCGGTCGCGGGGGGTGCGCCCACCAGCAGGCGAATGCTCCCGACTCGAATCGGCCGCCCCACGCGCCGGCTCCAGAGGTGGAGCGCGAGCGGCACGGCGAGCGAGGCGAGACCGAAGAGCCAGGCCGGGGAAAGGAACCTCAGCACGGTGACCGGAGCCGCGCGCGACTGGAAAGGAACTGCCGCAAAGCGACGTCGAGCGGCTGATCGAGCGGGAAGCGTGCGTACCCGACCTGCAGGTCCTCGAGCGATCGGCGCAGGTCGTTGAGTTGTTCCTGCAGGGCGGCCAGGTATGCGGGCCGGACGGCGTCGGCATCCACCTCGATGCGCCGTCCCGTCTCGAGCTCCTCGAAGGTCACCTTGCCGCGGTAGGTGAACGCGAGCTCCGCGCGGCCGATGATGTGCAGCAGCAGCACCTCTTGACGCAAGGCCGTGAGCTTCGTGGCCACGGTCCGGATCTCATCGTGCCGCTCATGCAGATCGGTGATGATGGCGATGATGCCGCGCTGTCCCCCGGTTGTGAACAACCCTTCCATCCGCCCCCATTCGGGCCAGGCGCCGGACGGCGATAACTGCTCCAGGGCATGCAGCAGGCGATACAAATGCTGGTGCCCGCGCTGCGGGGGCACGACGCGAAGCTCGGCGTCGTTGAGGGCGTACAACCCGACGGCGTCTCCCTGACGGTGGGCCAGCACCGCGAGGACCGCCGCGATCATCCGTGCATATGCGAACTTCGTGAGGCCGTGCTCCGCGTGGGCCATCGACTCGCTCGTGTCGAGGACCACCCGCACCGTCACGCTCGTGTCGGTCTCGGCGTCGCGCAGGAAGTACCGGTCCGAGCGGGCGAACAATTTCCAGTCGACGCGCCGCACGTCGTCGCCCGGCTGATAGCTGCGGTACTGACTGAACTCGAGCCCGGCCCCGGGCATCCGGCTGTGATGTACGCCGTACATGAAGCCGTCCACCACGGTGCGCGCGGCGAGGGCGAGGTCACCGAGCGCGGCGAGCGTCTTGGGATCGATGTAGCGGTAGGAGGTGTACGGCATCGGCTCCTACCCGAGCGGACTCCGGGGTTCCGGAACGTCGGCCAGCAGCCTCCGCGTCACCTCATCCGCCCCGATCCCCTCCGCCTCGGCGCGGAAATTCACCAACACCCGGTGCCGCAACACCGGAGCGGCCACGGCGCGCAGATCTTCGAGGGTTACGGCGAGCCGGTTGCGCAGGAGCGCTCGCGCTTTGGCGGTGAGGATCAGGGCCTGGCCCGCGCGCGGGCCGGCCCCCCAGCGGGTCCACTCCTTCACGAACGGAATCGCCGTGTGCTCGGGGCGGCTCGCGCGGACCAATCGGGTGACGTACTGGAGGAGATCGTCGGAGATGCGCACGTCGCGGGTGACGGCCTGCGCCTGCAGCACCTCGGGGCCGGTGAGCACGGCGCGCGCCTCTGGCTGCGCGCGCCCCGTGGTGCGGCGCAGGATTTCCAGCTCCTCCGCGTCTCCCGGATACCCGATGCGGATGTACAACAGAAACCGGTCGAGCTGCGCTTCCGGGAGCGGATACGTGCCGGCCTGCTCGATCGGGTTCTGGGTGGCGAGCACGAAGAACGGCCGCTCCAACGGGTACGTGGTCCCCCCGTAGGTCACCGCGTACTCCTGCATCGCCTGGAGCAACGCCGCCTGGGTCTTCGGTGGCGTCCGGTTGATCTCGTCCGCCAACACGATGTTGGCGAACACCGGACCGTGGACGAATTTGAAGAAGCGTCGGCCGGTCGCGTGCTCCTCCTCGAGGATTTCGGTGCCGACGATGTCGGTCGGCATCAGGTCGGGGGTGAACTGGATCCGCCGGAACGTGAGGTCGACCGCGTCCGCGAGGGTGCGGATCATCAGCGTCTTGGCGAGACCGGGGACGCCTTCCAGCAGGCTGTGGCCGCCCGCCAGAAAGGTGAGCAGCAGCTCTTCGATCGCCTGCTCCTGGCCGACGATGACCCGGGCGACTTCGCGGCGCAGGGCGCCCATCCGGTCCAGCAAGGCGGTGACGTCGGTTTCGCTCAGGGTGCCGGCGGTCACGGGGGGCTCACGCGGTCATCGCGTACATCACGATGTTCACGCCGAACTTGGTGTTGTCTTCCGCGAGGAAACGTTTGTTGCGGAAGTCGTAGTCCCACTCGCATCCATAGTCCTTGTTGCTGTAGAGCACCGCCATCCGCCCGTCGAGCTCGATCGCCTTCAGGTAATCGTGTACCAGATCGTCGCCCCACCCGTTCAGCTCGAGTCCCGTGGTCGGCGGCCCCTTCGGGAACGTGAAGAACGCGCGGTACAGCGCGTGCTCCGGCGGGAGCTTCTGGAGCGCTGTGGGTCCGAACAGCGCCGCCATCTGCGACTCGAACGACTTGGCGAACAGACCGTCGATGTCGTGGTTGCAGTCGTCCACGAGTACGAATCCGCCCTGGCGCACGTACCGCTCGAACACGCCCCGCTCTTTCGGAGTGAACTGCACCAGCCGGTGCCCCGTCAGGTAGCAGAAGGGCGCGTCGAACACCGCGGGACTGGCGAGCGGGACGATGCGCTCGCGCGTTTCCACTTCGACGGTCGTGTACTCGATCAGCGAGTTGAGCAGATTCGCCGGCATGCGCTGGTCGACGTCCCAGTCCCCCGACCCGTACTGCAGGCGCGTGAATGCGAAATCGGCGCGGCGGCGTCCCAGGGCGAGCGCCCGCGCCTCCGCCCACGGCGCCAGCGCGACGGCGGAGAGGGTGCGGAGGAAGTCGGCTCGGTTCACACGGGCATCGGGTGTCCGGTGTCAGGAATCTACGCTCGTCGTCCCGGCACCTGGCACCCGCAACCTGGCACCGCGCCTCACACCGCGTCCGACAGGCTGGTAAACGTGAAATCCCGAATGCGCAGCACCGGCATCAGGCTGGTGATCCCCGCGTCCGATCCCGACACGCGCTGTTGCTTGCCGAGGGCGTCAAGATTGTTCAGCATGATCACCGGGCTCTCGTTGAACCGAAAGTTCTTGACCGCATGCTTGATCTGTCCGTTCTCGATGTAAAACGTGCCGTCACGGGTCAGCCCGGTGACGAGGACGGTCTGGGGATCCACCGTGCGGATGTACCACGTCCGGCTGATCAGGACTCCGCGGGCCGTGTCACGGATCAACTCCTCGGTGGTCGCCGTGCCGCCTTCCATAATGAGATTCGGGGGGAAGGGCACTGCCTTCACGCCCTGCTTTTGGGCCCAAAAGCGCGAATAGAACAGGTTCTTGACCACTCCGCCTTCGATCCAGGGCGTCCGTTCGTACGGCCGGCCGTCGCCTACCCATGGCGAGGTTGGGACGTCGGGGTGGGCGGGATCCGAATAGATCCGGATGCGCTCATCCACGATCTTCTCGCCGACCTTGGTGCCGCCTCCCGCTTTCGCCATGAAGCTGCGACCCTCGTCGGCGTTGCGGGCGTTGAGGTTGAAGACCAGGTTGCCGATCAGGTTGATCCCGGCTTCCGGCTCGAGGATGACGGTATACTTGCCCGGCTCGATGGCCCGGGCGTCCCGGCTGGCCGTCGCCTTCTCGATCGCGATCCGGGAGGCCGAGTCCACGTCGAACTTGGCCAGGTCGTTCGCTTCGCGCGATGCGTACCCCGAGCCGGTGCCATCCTTTGAGCGGACCGTGATCGAGAAGTTGACGCCGGTCTGCCGGTGATAGGCGAACAGCCCCGCGCTGTTGATCATCGCCTGCCACTGGGCGCCGTCTTGCAGGAACCCGGCGGCGGTGCAGTCCTTCGCCTTCGCCGGATTGATGCTGTTGGCTGCCACCTGGGTCCGGTACTCCGGCGTGATCCCGGCGACATTGTCGAAGTACGCCTGGGTCGTCACGTACGGCTGGGTACCCATCGGCGGCATGAACTCCTCGTCCTCGGGGGCGAGGTGGGCGAGCTCTTCCGAGCGCCGCATCGCCCGCTCGATCGTCGCATCGTCGAACTCGTTGATCGTCACGGTGCCGGATCGTTTACCGTAGTTCGACTGGATCACGAGCTGGGTGTCCTGCGTGGAGCCTGCCGTGCTGACCGTGTTGCGCGCGTACCGGATGTTGCCGCCGGTGTTGGCGTTGAGATTGACTTCGCAGGCGTCGGCCTTGGAGAGGTGCAGGGCCTTCTCCATCAGCGCGCGGGCTTGCCGGGGAGTGAGCGCAGCCATGTTAGAGCTTCCTCGCCGTGTTGATCACGTTCACGCCGTTGAACCGGGACGTCGCGGTACCGTGGGAGACCGCGCTGATCTGGCCGGGCTGACCCTTGCCGTCGAAAAACGATCCACCGAGCCGGTAGTCGCGCTGATCGCAGATCTGGGTGCAGGAATTCCAGAACTCCTGCGTGTTCGACTGATAGGCGACGTCGCGCAGCGGGCCGGTGATTTTTCCCCCCTGGATCTCGAAGAACAGCTGGCCCGAGAACTGGAAATTGTAGCGCTGCTGATCGATCGAGTACGAGCTGTCGCCCACGATGTAGATCCCCTTGTCCACGCCGGCGATCATCTGCTCCGGCGTGAGCGGCGGTGCCCCCGGCTCGAGCGACACGTTCGGCATCCGCTGGAACTGGATGTTGCTCCAGTTGTCCGAGTAGCAGCAGCCGTGGGATTCGTTCTGATCGATCACGTGCACCTGGTCGCGGATGGCCTGGTAGTTGACCAGGACGCCGTTCTTCACCAGGTCCCACCGCCTGGTCTTCACGCCCTCGTCGTCGTAGCCGACCTCACCGAGCGAGCCGGGCTGCGTCTTGTCGGCGAACAGGGTGACGATCGGGCTGCCGTAGTTGAAGCTCTTGCTGCGCCACTTGTCGAGCGTGGCGAAGCTCGTGCCGGCGTAGTTGGCTTCGTAGCCCAGCACCCGGTCAAGCTCCAGGGGATGGCCCACCGATTCGTGGATCGTCAGCCAGAGGTTCGTCGGGTCGAGTACGAGATCGTATTTCCCCGCCTCGACCGATTTCGCGGAGTGCTTCGCCTTCGCCTGTGTGGCGGCGAGCTTGGCGTCCTCGACCATGTCGTAGGAATCCCGATACGTGATCGTGGTCACGCCGCCTGGGCCGGCCACCTTCTCGTCCGCCGAGGCATCCAGGTATTCGTAGCCCATCCCCCGCGGCGCGCTGAGCGCGTTCCGCGTCTCGAACTTCCCCGTTTCCGTGTTCACCGACGTCACCACGAACACCGGCCAGATGCGGTGGATGTCCTGGTCGATGTAGCTGCCGTCGGTGGAAGCGAAGTACTTCTGCTCGTTGACGAGGAAGAGGAGGGAGTTGACGAAGTTGGCGCCGTTCTGCAGGGCGGCGTTGCTGGCCGCGAGCAGGAGGTCCGCCTTTTCGGAGATCGGGACCTCGAAGGCGTTCTTCTTGATCGGCGTGCGCCAGGTGACCTCCCCGTACCCCGGACACGGCGCGAGGCGGACCGGCTCGGTCTGGAGTCGGCTGTTGGCTCGGGCGATCGCGACCGCTTGCGCCGCGGCGCGGGCGATGCCGTCCGGCGTCACGTCGTTCGTCGCCGCGAAGCCCCAGGTGCCGCCGGCGATCACGCGAATTCCGCAGCCGTACGATTCGGTGTTGGTGATGTTCTGGACTTTGGTGTCGCGGGCGGTGATGAACTGGTTCAGGTAGCGGCCGATCCGGACGTCGGCGTAGCTCGCGCCGCGCCGGCGCGCGGTGTTGAGGGCGACGTCGGCAAGGGCCTTCTTGTCGCCGGCGGGAATCGGAGTCAGCGCCCCCGAGAAATCCCCGACCTGACGGCCCCAGACCGGAACCGACAGCGCGCCGAGGGCGGTGCCGGTCAGAGTGATGAAGTCACGACGTTCCACGCTTTACTCCCGTGCGAGTGGTGCAAGTGGGAATCGATCCACGGTGCCGCGCGCCCGGCAACAGCGAGCGTGCTGCTGATATGCTGCCTATTGAGCGGAGATGCAAGAACGATCGAAAAGGTTGCGGCCGGGTGACTCGCGCTGCCCCATCGTCTGCAAGGCCGTTGCCGCAAGGCACTTCCGCTGCTGACCGCGGAGCGGTCGCGCGCCAACGCTGGTCAGCCGCGGACATTTCGGCCCGATTCCTGACCGGATCCGCACGGGACCATCGAGCGGTGTGGAGTCGGACCCGTGGGCGGCGGTCTGCGCGGCCGTCGGCTTGCCGCCAACTCGCTGCGCCAGTTATATTTCCACACCTTGGGCTGGAACCAATCCGTTCAACGAGGACGAGGGCTGTGAAACCCGGAATTCACCCTCAGTACCGCCGGGCCACCGTGCAGTGCGCCTGCGGGAATACATTCGAGACCCGATCCACGACCCCGGCGATTCACGTGGAGATCTGCGCCCGCTGCCACCCGTATTACACCGGGAAGCAGAAGCTGCTGGATACCGCGGGCCGCGTGGAGCGCTTCCGCCAGAAATACCGTACGGAGAAGGCCGCGAGCTGAC
>Ga0326597_10013652_pt1 | contig 10668 bp, 16 predicted proteins | sample RVTome_12_FD_203789 | JGI IMG/M metagenome (GOLD analysis project Ga0326597, IMG submission 203789) | Soil microbial communities from uranium-contaminated site in the Upper Colorado River Basin, Wyoming, United States - RVT100D185 | ecosystem: Environmental > Terrestrial > Soil > Contaminated >... | reverse complement strand
TGTGCAAGGTAGCCTCCTTGGTTGGTAATCAAGAGAACCGCATCAACCCGCTGCTCACGCAAACGCCGCTTCGACTTCGCGCACTTCCATCTTGGCAACGTTGCCGCCGAGTTTGATGCCGGACTTCGCGACCTCGGCTTGGAACGCCTTGCCCTTGGCTTCGAGATCGACCTTATCTTTGTAGCTTCTCACCCAAATGAATTCGTTCTGCGGGCGATTCACCCAGGTGCCGACGATGGGCACACCGATGCGTTCGTGGATCGGGATGATTTCGCCCTGAAAGTGCTTGAGAAACGAATCCATCTCGCCTTTGTTGACCGTGTAAATCCGAATCTGCGATATCATTTTGCTCTCCTCCTATTTAATTGGCGCTTCCGGCGCCTTAGCCGGCGCACCCTGGACACTATCCAAGTGCGCCGCCGACAGTCAAACGACTGGCTCGGATTTTTATCCCGCAAAGGCGCAAAGACGCTAAGTGACGGGCAGGAGCCCGTCATCCCGGAGGGATTCTGGGAACGTAAGAACCACTTCTCCCGGACTTTATCCTGAGTTGATCGAAGACGTCGAACTGACAACATCATCTTCCCTTAGCGCCTTCGCGCCTTTGCGGGAAATATTTCGAGGTTCGATTACAGAGATGCCGCGCCGCGGTTGACGCCGTCCGCGGTATTGCCTAAATTGCGGTTGCAATGATGATCGGCTTGGATATCGACGGTGTGCTGGCGGATTTTGTCGCGCCATTTTTACGTCGCCTCGAACAGCGCGTTGGCGGCGCGCCAATCGATCCGGCCTCGATCACCGATCCAAATTTTCAACATCATCCTTATCTCACCCAAGAATTGATTTACGACTGTATGGTCGAAGCATCTTACGAGCCTGAATTTTGGCGCGAGTTAGCGCCGCTGCCCACGCCCGGTCAATGGCAAATGCTCAATCAGTTGGGCCGCGACAACGAAATGGTTTTCATCACCCATCGCTGGGTGCGCGATACCTACGACATCAATCAAGTCACCTGCGACTGGCTACGCCGGCAGGGCATCGAAACTCCGGTGGTGCACTTCACTCAAGAGAAAAAATCGGCGCTGGTAAACCAACTCAGCATCGAACTGTTCGTCGACGACCGTCATGAGAACTGCGAAGACGTGGCGAATCAAAGCGACGCCATGGTGATGATGCCGCACCGGCCCTACAACCGAGCATTCAATCATCCCAAGGTTCAAAGGATCGACGATCTCGATGAGCTGTTTGCTTATCTAGCCGGTAAGGAAGCGCGATAAGCGAGACGATCTCACATGGGAACGATTGACAACAAGGTCGCCATCGTCACTGGCGGCGCCGGCGGCATCGGCAGCGCCATCGTGCAGCGCTTCGCCCGCGAAGGCGCCAAGCTCGCCGTCGCCGACATTGACGCTGACGCGGCACAAGTCCAGGTCAAAGCAGTTTCCGCTCGAGGGAGCGACGCAATTCGGATTGTAGTTGACGTAACCGACAAGCAGTCGGTGGGCGATATGGTCAAGGCAACCCTTGAGCGCTGGGGCAAGATCGACATTCTGGTCAACGTCGCGGGCGGCGCGCAGCGACAAAATATCGTTGATATCAGCGCCGAGGATTGGGACCGGGTTGTTAATTTGAATTTGAAATCAGTCTTTCTTTGTTCCCAGGCCGTGCTGCCGGCCATGGTCAAAGCTAAATACGGCAAGATCGTCAGCATTTCCTCGATCTACGGTTTTACCGGCAACGGCCCCCGGGCAAGCTACGCGGCGGCCAAAGCGGGCGTCGCGGTATTCACCAAGTCGCTCGCCCTCGAGCATGTCAAAGACGGCATCAACATCAATGCCATCGCTCCCGGCCGTATCGAGACACCGAAGGTGCGCAGTCATTATAGCGCTGAAGCCTGGGCCGCCGCCGAAGCGCAAATCCCCATGGGCCGCACCGGCAAGCCGGAAGATGTCGCCAGCGCCGCAATCTTTTTAGCCCAAGATGAAAACAACTATATCACCGGCCAAACGATCCACGTCAACGGCGCGTGGTTGAATTGGTGACGCCGCGAACTCGTTCAAGCTGTTCAAGTCGTTTCGGAAAAACCTTGAACACCGAACTTTGAACGCCAGACGTTAGGAGGAGAAAATGTACGGATGGAGAGTTAGAATCGGTCATGTGGCTCCGTCGCGGGGCGACACATTAGTCTATGAGTTCTATCAAATGATGCCGCCGGGCTTCATGATACTGAACAGCACCGGAACGATTCGACAACTCATCGATGCCGATCTCGAACGGCAGCTGCAGCGTATAGAAGAGGCCGCGGCAGATCTGATCGATAACAAGTGTGACTCGGTTATCATCGGCGGCTCGCCGCTATTCACCAAGCTCGGTTACGGCAGTGACACGGAAATGGGCAAGCGCCTGAGCGACAAGTACGGCGTGCCGGTTTCCCCCGGCATCACCGGCGAGATCGAAGCACTCAGGTCCCTCGGCCTCAACAAACTCGTCGTCGCTACGCCGCATGAAGACACGCTCAACGAGCGCATGAAAGTTTTTCTTGAAGCTTCAGGATTCAAAGTATTAAAAATACAAGGCTATGGCGTGCGCAAAAACGCCGATCTCACCGACATGGACGAGCACGCCGCCTACAAAATCGCCAAGCGCCTCCACGAACAAGCCGCCGACGCCGACGGCATCTTCGTCCCGTGCCCGCGCTGGCCGACCATCACCGATGTCGATTTGCTGGAGCGGGAAATCGGCAAGCCGGTGGTCACCAGCTGCCAAGCCTACATCTGGCATGCCTTGAAAATGGCCAAGGTGAAGCAGCCGGTGGCCGGCTACGGAAGGCTGATGGCGTCGCTGGCAAATTGAATACCGATTCCGCAATGGACGCTGTGGCGCTCGCTGAGCGAGGTGCGATCCTGGAGTCGTCAAGACACCCAAGCGTAACGTTGCGAAGTCTCTTTCCCTTTGGCGCCCAAGCGGCTTTCAATCGCGGAAAGATCGTAAAGCACCACGGATCGTTGCCCGCTTAGGGGCAGAGACCCATTGTCTTGACGACGGAAGGATTGTCCTCGTTCAGCGACTCGAAATTCAACCGCGGAATACGGGTTGAATTTGCATTCCAAGGGCGAGCGGATTTCTCTGCTCGCCCTTTCTAGCTGGAATCGACTCCTGACCCGCTATTACTTCCGGCTACCGAATACTTCTTTCAAAAGATCCGTCACTCGCGCCGCCGGGTTGGTTCTGATCTTTTTCTCTTCCTGGCCAACCACGAAAAAAATTCCGTCAGTCGCCTTCTCGGTTACGTATTGGTTCACGTCGAACACAACATTCTTGGCAAACGGCACGTCTTTATACTTGCCAATCAGATCATTGTACTGCCGGTTTACACCGACTTGATTCATGACATCGGTCACCGACGGCAAAAACGCGGCCTGCAAGTCTTTGGTGGTCTTTGACTTAAAATAGTCCGTCGCCGCGGTGTCGCCGCCGTTCAAAATCTTTTTCACGTCTTCAAAGGACATCTGGCCGATGGCGCTCCAGAAAATCTCTTTGGCGAACGGTACGGATTTTTCCGCCGCGCGGTTCATGCCGACGACGAACTCGTCGATCTGCGGCCCATAACCGACCAGCCTGAGCGGCTTTTCAATATTCTGCAAGGTCTTCGGCATGAGGATCTTGATCGCCTTGTTCATCAAGAAGCCATCCAACGAGCTAGTCTGGGTCACCGCGTTTTCCGTGCCGATCTTGAGTGCTTCCTGCAGGCCCGAGCCGATCTTGGCGTCGCTCAAACCGCCGCCGAAGCTGGGCAGATTGCGCAATCCCTTCAAGAACTGGTCGAACTGAGCCAACGCCGGGCTCGCTGCCGCCAACATAAACAACACCAACAGAGCTAATTTCTTCATGAACAGTCCTTACTGATTTTTGGGGAATTGAAATGCAAACCGGCGCGCTGCATAACCGCTTCGGACGCGACGAGTCTAGACTAACGGCCGTTGAGCGAGCCTTCAAACGAACAGCCAACACAGGGGCAGGGATCCAAAACCTCTTTAAGCAAACCGTCTTAACTCTAAGCTCGCCGCTCCTCGGCGGTGCAATCTCCCGGTCCAGCTTGCCGCGAAAAGCCGAAGACCCACCTTAAAGAATCTCTTTCAATTGAAGCGGCGCTCCGATCCTGTCGCCTAAGCGGAAATCACTCAGCGCGGCGGCAAACCCGGCGTCGATGATCAAATTGACGATCTCTCCCTGAGATTCCGTCGGGGCTAACCGAAAGGCCGTGCGTAAGGGCTGGATCGCTGCGCGCCAGTTGCTTTGGCTTAGGTGCGCGCGGCCAAGATAAAGATAGGCCTGGGCAGAATTTGGATGATCGTGCGTCGCTTGCTCAAAATAGGGAATGGCCGCCGCAAAGCGACCTTGATTGAATAAGGCTAAACCCTGGTCGAAGTCCTGTCGCCCTAATGCGGCACAAGCACTCGCCGACGCCAGGGTGAGGGTCAAAAAGATCATTGCGATTCGCTGGTTCATCACAGACCAACCCCCCTTTCTAAGACTTAGACGCAAAACAGCCCCGGATCTTAGCGACGCGGGGCTGTTTTTTCCTACTTCTCGAAAGCGGCTTTGAGCATCGGCTCGAGCTCGCCGCGCTCGTGCAACTCGTGCACGATATCGCAGCCGCCGACAAATTTGCCATCAACGTACACCTGCGGAATCGTCGGCCAGTTGGAGTAACGCTTGATGCCATCCCGCACCGCGGCATTGGCGAGCACGTCGTCGGTCGCGAACGGGAAGCCGTAGGACCGCAAAATCTCCACGGTGTGAGCCGAAAATCCACACTGGGGAGAATCTGGCGTGCCCTTCATGTAGAGCATGATTTTGTTGTTCTTTACCTTCTCTTCGATCTGGGTCAAAGCATCTTCTGCCATGATTCTTCTCCTTAGCCAAGGGTCTTAGGAACCGAGTTTATCCCACTGTGTCGGACTGAAAGTCTTGAGCGATAACGCATGGATGCGTTGATCGGCCATGGGCTCTTTAAGCGCTTCGTTGACCATGCGATGCTGATCGATCAAACCCTTGCCCTCAAAAGCCGATGAGACCACGGTTACCTGCCAGTGGTCGCCGCCACCGGTCAAGTCCTGAGTCTCGACCAACGAAACCGGCAGCGCTTTGGCCAAGGTGGCCTTTATTTCATCCGGGGTAATCATGGGAAAAGCTTACCGATTCGTCATCGCGCTTTCAAGCCTGAACCGATAGTATTTCTAACCCACTGGCCCGGCGAAATCAGGGCGGACTTTGCGCAGCATGGCGCGCAAATCGGCGCGCAATTCGTCCAGCGTCGGCCGGCCCAAATACCAGTAACCGTTGTAGAGATTATGAATCGTCAAATCCGGCATAAGAGAAAAAGTATGCGGCATGGCGGTCACCCCTTTGCTCTTGGCGGTCTCCGTCATATCGAGTGTCTTAACCACGTTCCGTTCTTGGTCGCTCAAAAATGGGAAGTTGGCGCCGAGCCCGGTTCGAAAAGCATCGTTCACTTCTGGGGAATCGACGCTGACCACCGCTAGCTTGCAATAATTGATCGCCAGCTCTTCTTGAAGTTCGACGTAATGGCGCAACTGCACCTGGCACTTGCCTCACCAGTAGCCGCGGTAAAAGGTCAGGATAAATGGAAACTTGCCGACCAGCTCCGAAAGCTTTACCGCCTGGCCTTCATGATCCGGCAATTCGATGTCGGGGAATCTTTGGCCGATCGTTAATTTCATACCACACCTCCGAAGTTGGGCCGAGACGAACTAAAAAGATCCGCTGCTTGAGCCAATGGGTAGGGGAGGGTTGCACTGAGGACTAAACGGCAAGACTTCCTTTAATAGGATTTGACCGTTGAATCGGCCATTGCAGCGCTGTCGCTGTCGATGCCGACCTTGGATTCGAGCGCCTTGACGCGTCTTTCCAGCACGCGCACTTGGGCTTGCGACTTGGCCAACTCTTGTTCGACGATGGTGACCACTGAAGCAGTATCGCCCCACCACGAGTAACCGGCGCTGATGCCGACGACGACCGAAGCAACGGCAGCAAGAACCCCATAGAAGCGATACGATTGAGAATTACGTTTTGTCCACGGCATAATTTGACTTTCATACATGAAACAACCCGGATTAGTCAAACGATTTTGCCCAACCAATCGCGTGCGTTCAACGACCGACCGGTAATTTCCTTCGAAGCATCAGCCGCCAGATGCACGAATATTGGCACGACACTATCTGGCACAGGCAGGGTCAGCGGATCTTCTGCCGGATAAGCCTGTGCCCGCATCCGCGTGCGGGTTGCCGCTGGATTAACCGCATTCACCCGAACGCCAGCTGATTTGACCTCCTCCGCGAGCACCTGGGTAAATCCCTCTAGCCCGGCTTTAGACACCGCGTAGGCACCCCACTTAGCCTTGCCGGCCCGGCCAACCCCGGAGGTCACATTGATAATCGAGCCAGACCGCCGCGCCATCATCAACGGCAGCACTTCGTGGGTCATCAGGAACAGTCCGGTCAAATTGATTCGAATGACCTCTTCCCAAGCGTCAACCGGATACTCCGCGATCGCTTCACGCGGCCCGAGTATGCTGGCATTGTTAACCAGCACATCGATCGCGCCGATGCGATCAAGCGCCGCACGGACGATGCGTTGAACATCTTGGACGCGCGAGATGTCGCCGGCAACTCCGTCGATCTTCCCGCCCCAGGCGAGAATTTGGCGGAGCGCATTCTCGACATCCGCTGGGTTTCGCCCGCAGATAAATACTTGCGCACCCGCCCTTGCATAGGCCGACGCAATCGCCTGTCCAATGCCACGGCTGCCGCCGGTAATCAGCGCGCCTTTGTCGAGCAATATCTTGGCTTCACTACTTGCCATCGCCAGGTCGCTATAACATAGTCAAAGCAGCCATGGAACCAAGCACTTTGCCAACCCCAAGCCCAAACTATCCGCGACGACTTATTCTCTTTTTACTTGCCGCGTTAGCGCTGACCTGCGTGATGAGCCCATGGCTCGCCATCGGCGCCGACTGGTTCGCTAGCCGCTCGCCCGAATTAATTTCCGAGCCCATACCTTTTTCGCGTATTTTCAACCGCGCGTTTATGATCTCGGGGATCGTTTTATTCATCTTTTACCGGCGCTTATTCGCCGGCAGTCAATGGAAACAGCTGTTGGTCACTGACCGGCGCGCCGGCTGGGCGGATTTCTTCACCGGGCTGGGCTTAGCCATCGGCTCAATGGTTGTCTTGGCGACGGTGATGACAGCCAGCAATGTTTTCGCGCCATTTTTTCGCGTCCCGTTGGCGGACGCGCTGGGGACCATCGCTAGCGCAGTCAGCGCGGGAATCTTTGCCGGCGGCTTGGAAGAAGTCTTTTTTCGCGGCTTGCTGTTCAAGGGACTCTATGGCGGTGGCCGTCCTCGGCGCGCTTATCTATCGGCCAATCTGTTCTACTCGCTGCTCCACTTTGTCAAACCCGGCCAACCCTACTTTCTCAACGGCATCGAACCGCTGGCCGGATTCCGCCACCTGTTCACAACCTTCGCGCCGTTTCTCGACCCGTTGTCCATTCTTCCGGGAATCGTCGGTCTGTTTCTGATCGGCGTCGTGCTGAGCTACGCGCTGGTGCGAACCGGGAAGCTGTATTTATCTATCGGTCTGCACGCTGGCTGGATTATCGGTTTGAAATCGCTGCGCGTCTTCGGTGACTTTCGCCGCCACGATCTCGGCTGGCTGTTTGGCTCCACCGACCCAAAGATCGTCAGCGGCGTCGCGACTTTCGTCGGCATACTATCGGTCGGCGTCGCGGTGCACTACCTGACTAGAAACCGTTCCGGCCGGCCGCGCGATCCGCTTCGCGCAGCAGCGGTTTAACTTTTTCCGCGATGCGCTCCGCGATCAAGCGATAACCCGCGTTGTTGGGATGGATCGGATCGCTCTTAAGTTTCGCGTCGCTGAGAATCCCTTGCATCACCTGCGGAATGTAGAGCGCGCCAAACTCCTTGGCCGTATCTTCGTAAATCGCGGCGAATTCGTCGGTGAACAGACCGAGCTTGATTCCCGCGATAGCCACCATCGCGCCCTGCTGTTGGATACGCCGGACGATCTCGGCCAGATTCCTTTTACTCTCGGCCCGCGGCAGTTGACGCAGAAAATCATTGCCGCCCAACAGTACGATGACCAAGCGCGGATTTATGTGCAGAACCGACTCGCTTAAGCGCTCTAAGGCCTGCGCCGTCGTATCGCCACGATGGCCGGCATTGACGACCGGCGAACCGAGCTGTCGCGACAGCAGCGACGGATAATCATTGCCAGCATCGGCGCCGACACCCTCGGTCAAGCTGTCGCCCAAGCAGACGATCGCCTCACCGCTGGATTGCAAATTGCGAACCTTGCGATGATCGTCACCGCCACAAGCAGCGAGTAGCAGGAGTAACCAATAAAGAAGTAAGTGCCGGCGACCAGTCATCGCGGGACGGAAACCAGCGTAGCTTCGCTTAGCGCCGGACCAGCAGCGCGGTCAGCGCGTCGATAGACGGCAACTGTTCCAGATGCGTGACCGCGTCGATGAGTTTCTCGCCGCTCTCCACGGGCAGCGCGAGCCGCGCGTTGGCGCGAAATTTCTCTTCGATCTCTTCCGGCGGCAGCGGATCTTCCAAGCCGCCACGGGGATAAGGTTGGTTTTCCTCGATGATTTCACCGCCGGCCAGGATGACTTTGACGTGGCCGGAGAAATGGCGCGGATAGTCGATGGTCGGATCGAGCTCATAGCGAACTCTCGCGGCCAGTTTAAGAACAGCGGGATCCTGAATAGCGTCGTCGGTAAACTCTTCCAGCCCGGCTCGGCCCCGCACCAACATCACGGCGATGCTGTAAGGCAAACTGAACTTCGCGCCATAGGCACTCACCGGTTTCTGCTTGTCAGCCAAGGGCTCCCACAAGCGGTGCACCGGCCCTTCCGCCGTGCGGCAAACCACTTCGGCGATCTCTTCCGGCGCCGGCGCGTGTTTCTGTTTGATCTTGAGCGCGCAATCCATGTACGGATGCGAGATCGAACCGCAAGGATAAGACTTGAAAGCCAACTTGGGGATTTCCCAATGGTGTCCGAGTTCTAAGAGCTTGTCGAAACGAAAATCGATCTTGCCGCCGAAGGCGTTAAAAAAACCGTGGGTGCCTTCGAATACCTTTGCCGGGCCACGAAAACCCGCTCGCGCAAGCAAGCACGCAATCACACCGCCATGGGCCGACCAACCGGGATGCATACGCTTGGTCCAAGTACCATCAGCGAGGTACTCAATGATGCCTGAACTCTGGCTACCGCAGAGGCCGAAGGCATCGACCCACTGGTCTGAATTGAGACCGTAAAGCTTGCCGGCCGCCGCGGCGGCGCCGAAGGTCGAACAGATTGCCGTCGGATGAAATCCACGCGCGTGAAACTTACCCGGCGCGACTAAGCCGACTTTGCACAACACTTCCGTGCCGACGATGGCGGCTTCCAAGAGAGCCTTGCCACTGGCGCGCTCCGCCTCAGCCACCGCCAAAGCGGTCATCCAGGCGCAAGAACCAGTGTGCACGATCGCCTCTTCCAAAGTGTCGTCAAAATCCAAGCCGTGGGCCAGCGTACCGTTGGCTAGTACGGCGTTGGCCGGCGCCACTTGGTGCGGTGAGCCAATGACAACGCTCTGCTTGTCGCCGCCGAGTTGTTGCGCAACCTGTGTCACCATGGCGCCGAAATCCATCGTCGATGAAGCCAGAGCTATGCCGAGGGTATCGAGAAATACCAGCTTAGCTTTGCCGATGACCGGTTCGGGCACGTCGGCCAACTGGAGTTCTCTGGCGAAACGACCGATAAGCGCCGAATAAGATTCCGAACTCTTTGATTGCACCATAATGCACCGCCCTGCAGAATAGCTGTTTATCCGCCAATTGTTAAACAGAAAGAATTGCGAAAAATTCATCGTGCTAACCCGCCGGCACAATAAAACTCGAATATCGAAACAGGCTCCGCCGACCCAAAACAAATCCGAATGAAAAAAACTAATTCTTCAATGTTCTAAACCGGCCCGATTTAGATTTTGTAATGGGGATTGAAGCTTCAGGTTTGTTTCGGATCGCTAGCTTCGAGTTTGCGCTTTCACGGCCTAGTGCCTGGGGTATTTGCGCGAGCTATCACTCTAACCAAGAGTTATTCGATGAACGTCGTCAGCCAGGCCGGCGCCAATTCCGTGCAAATGCGCATCGACAACCTGGGAGCCTCTTCATATTTCAGCCGAGAAAGGGTATTTTTTGGCTGCAATCTATGGCGACGCGACTGACAACCGAACAGATCGAACGCTACAGCCGCCAGATCATGGTGCCAGATCTCGGCGGCAAGGCGCAGATGCATTTGCGCGACGCGCGGGTGCTTATCATCGGTGCCGGCGGTTTGGGTTCGCCTGCGGCGTTTTATCTCGCCGCGGCGGGCGTTGGAACGCTTGGGATCGTCGATCCGGACAAGGTTGAGCTGTCGAATTTGCAGCGGCAAATTCTCCACGCCACATCCGACATCGGCCGGTCTAAAGTAGAGTCGGCAAAAACCACGTTGACCGAATTGAATCCCGATGTCGAGGTTAAAGCTTACCCGGTACGCTTCGATGAAGGTAACGCGCACGAAATCGCCGCT
>Ga0326597_10013651_pt1 | contig 10668 bp, 12 predicted proteins | sample RVTome_12_FD_203789 | JGI IMG/M metagenome (GOLD analysis project Ga0326597, IMG submission 203789) | Soil microbial communities from uranium-contaminated site in the Upper Colorado River Basin, Wyoming, United States - RVT100D185 | ecosystem: Environmental > Terrestrial > Soil > Contaminated >... | reverse complement strand
CCAGGATCACGCCGCCCACGCCGACGACGGGCCGGGAGGGATAGGCGCGGTCAGGGACGGCGGACGAATCGCGCGCGGCCAGCCCGTCGATCGGCTGCCCGACGCTCCGATGCCGGCAGATCAACCCGCCGTCCACCCAGAAGAAGGAGTGTCCTGCGGCGAACCTGTCGGTCGTGTCGCCGGCCGAGCGCCAGCCAGCCACCCAGTCCGACCGGACCCAGCCCCAGCCCGTCTCGATGCCGGCGATCCGGCGCACGTCGATCCGGTGGCCGCCCGCCAGCGCGCCCGCACGTGTCTCGAGCTCGTGCGCCCACCAGGCGGCGATCCGCTCCCGCCCTTGATGCACCTGCGTCTCGCCGGCAAAGACGCGTTCGAGCACGCCGTCAGGATGGTAGAACGCGACCACCGCGTCGATATCGTGGCGGTTGAGCGCGCGGTAGAACTCTCGAACCAGGTCCAGCGGATCGGCCACGGGAACGCTCAGCCCTCCCCCATCACCTTGACGATCACGCGCTTGCGGCGCCGGCCGTCGAACTCGGCGTAGAAGATCTGTTCCCACGGGCCGAGGTCGAGCTTTCCTTGTGTGATTGGAATGATGACCTGGTGTCCCATGAGCGTCCGCTTCAGATGGGCGTCGCCGTTGTCTTCACCAGTCTGGTGGTGCCGGTACGGCCGACCGGCGGGCGCGAGCTCCTCCAGCCATTCCTGGAAGTCGTGAATCAGCCCGTCCTCCCAGTCGTTGACGTACACCGCCGCGGTGATGTGCATGGCCGACACCAACACCAGGCCCTCGGCCACGCCACTCTGGCCGACGATCGCGGCGACTTCGTCCGTGATCCGGATGAACTCCTGGCGTTTCTTTGTGTTGAACCAAAGGTAGTCAGTGTGGGTCATGGGAATCGGGGAATCGGCGGATTCGGGGAATCGGATCAGCCGACGGGCAGCGATGCCTCCGCATTGAAGTCGAGCGACGAGGTCTCGCCGCGCGTGAGCTTGCGGAGCCCGGCGGCCGCGATCATCGCGGCATTGTCCGTCGAGAGCGCGAGCGACGGGAACTGCACCAGGAGGCCCACCTGCCCGCCGCGCGCGAGTGCGTCGCGCCGGAGGCGGCTGTTCGCCGACACGCCACCGGCGATGCCGATGCTCCTCGCGCCGAGCGCGCGGGCCGCCTCGAACGTCCGATCGACCAGCGACTCGACGACGACCCGCTGAAAGCTGGCACAGACGTCGGCCACCTCGCGGCCAGAGAGGGGGCCGGCGTCGGTCGGCACCGACAGCCCCGTCGCCACGCGCACGCCGCGCTCGGCGAGGTGGCGGACGACGGCCGTTTTCAGCCCGGAGAAGCTGAAGTCGGCGAGGTGCTCGAAGCCGGCCGGCAGCACGCCCACCGCCAAGTCCGGCGGCAGGGGGTTGCGGTCCGCGTGCGTGAACCGCGACCGCGGCAGGTCGACGGCGCGGTCGTCACCCTCGCGCGCTTTGCGGTCCAGCGGCGGGCCGCCCGGATACCCGAGCCCGAGCAGCTTGGCAACCTTGTCGTACGCCTCACCCGCCGCGTCGTCGCGCGTGCGACCCACGAGCTGGTAGACGCCGGGCTCGGGCACCCAGTAGAGGCTGGTGTGGCCGCCCGACACGACGAGCACCACGGCCGGCATCGGCATCTCGCCGTGCTCGAGCACGACGGACTCGATGTGCCCCGCCAGGTGATGTACGGCGACCACCGGTTTGCCGAGCGTCGCGGCAAGCGACTTCGCGAAAGCCACGCCCACGAGGAGCGAGCCGACCAGTCCCGGGCCCTGCGTCACGGCGATGGCGTCGACGTCGCCGAGCGTGTCGCCCGCCGACTCGAGCGCGCGCTCGACGACGCCGCAGATGTCGCGCACGTGCTGACGCGACGCGATCTCCGGCACAACACCGCCCCATTCGCGATGGAGGTCCGCCTGCGACGCGATGACGTTCGACTTCAGGCGCCACGGGCGCGCGGCATCCCCAGTCGTAGCCACCACGGCGGCGGCCGTTTCGTCGCACGAGGTCTCGATGCCGAGAGTCAGCATGGTGGTCCGAGGGTCCGACGGCCCGGCGCTCCGAACAGCGCGCGCAGGCTCCGGTCGTAGGGCGCCCGCGCGATGCCCTTCTCCGTGATGATACCGGCAACGAGCTCGCTCGGGGTGACGTCGAAGGCCGGGTTCCACACGCTCGCGCCGTCGGGTGCGAGCTGGACCGAGCCCAGGTGCGTGACCTCGCGGGCGCTTCGCTGCTCGATGGGAATCCGGCTGCCGTCTGGCGTCGCCAGATCGATCGTGGACAGCGGCGCGGCGACGTAGAACGGGATCCCGTGGGCCTTCGCCATCATCGCGACGGTATACGTTCCGATCTTGTTGGCGACGTCGCCATTGGCGGCGATCCGGTCCGCGCCGACGACGACCAGGTCCACGCCCTGCTGCCGCATGAGGGGCCCGGCCATGCTCTCGGTGATGACGGTCGTCGGCACGCCGTCGCGGAGGAGCTCCCACGCGGTCAGCCGCGCGCCCTGCAGAAACGGCCGGGTCTCGTCAGCGAACACCTGTCTCACCCGGCCCCGCTCGGCGGCGGCCCGGATCACGCCGAGCGCCGTGCCGTACCCGGCCGTCGCGAGCGCGCCCGCGTTGCAGTGCGTCAGAATCCGCGCGGCCTCGGGCACGACCTCGGCGCCGAACGCACCCATCGCACGGCAGCTCGCGACGTCCTCATCGTGAATGGCTTGCGCCTCGCGCTCCAGCAGGTCCTGCAGCTCGCCCACAGACATGCCGGCCGTCACGGCAGCACCAAACGCCTTCTTCATCCGCTCGATCGCCCAGAACAGGTTGATGGCCGTTGGCCGCGTGGCGGCCATCAGCTCACAGAAGCGGGTGAACTCGGCGGCGAACTGCTTCGTGCCGGTCGCCTTGGTGCGGCGCATGCCCAAGGCGAGACCCATCGCCGCGGCGACCCCGATCGCGGGTGCGCCGCGGATCACCATGTTCTTGATCGCGCGCGCGACTTCGGGGGCGGTCCGGCAGCGAACGTACACTTCCTTGCCGGGGAGCTTGCGCTGGTCGATCATCACGACCGCGTCGGCCTGCCGCTCGATCGTCGGAAGCATGCCGCAAGGATACACGCGGGGCGCGGCGTTCCCGAAAAGCCGCCCGTCAGATCGACTCGAGCAGCCGGCGGTCGAACGGCGCCGGCAGGAGCTCGGCCAGCGTGTACCGGCCGGTCACCCGCCTGCCGTTGGCCAGCACCACGGGGATGTCCCCGCAGAATTCCCAGAGCAGCTGTCGGCACGCCCCGCACGGCGGGGTGGGCTTCGCGGGGCCAGCCACGACGGCTAGGCGCCGGAACGACCGCGCGCCTTCCGAAAGCGCCTTCCACAGCGCCACGCGCTCGGCACACACGGTCAGCCCCAGCGTCGCGTTCTCGACGTTGCAGCCGGTGAACACGCGCCCATCGGCCGTCGCCAGCGCCGCGCCCACTTTGAAGCCGGACTGGCGCGCCACCGCGTGTCTTCGCGCGGCTCGCGCCGCCGCCACCAGGCGGTCGTCGTCAGAGCCGCGCAATCGTCTCCTCCATCAGATCGCCGAACGTCCCGCCGGCGCGCGACGCGGTCGCCAGGACGTCGTCGGCGCTGAGGGGCCCGGGGACCAGGCCCGCCGCCGCGTTCGCGATACACGACACGCCGAGCACCTCCAGGCCGCACTGCCGCGCGACGATGGCCTCAAGCACCGTCGACATGCCGACCGCGTCGGCGCCGAGCGTACGGAACGCGCGGATCTCTGCCGGCGTCTCGTAGCTGGGCCCCGACACCGCCAGGTAAACCCCATGGGCGACCGGGATCCCGCGGGCGGCCGCGGCGGCGTCGGCGATCGCCCGCAGCCGACGAGCATACACTTCGCTCATGTCTGGAAACCGTGCGCCCAAGCGCGGGTCGTGGGACCCGACGAGCGGGTTCTGGCCCATCAGGTTGATGTGGTCGTCGATGACCATCAGCGTGCCGGCCGAGAAGAGCGGGTTGATGCCGCCAGCCGCGTTCGTCAGGATCAGCTGCGAGATCCCCAGCCGCGCGACGACGCGGATCGCGAACGTGACGACATCCGGCGGGTAGCCCTCGTAGACATGCGTGCGGCCCGAAAGCGCGAGGACGCGGCGCTCGCCGATCCGGCCGGCCACGAGCCGACCCGCGTGGCCGACCGCAGCGGCCGCGGGCCAGTGCGGCACGTCGAGGTACGCGATCGACGTGGCGCCGGTCAGCCGATCGGTGAAGCCCCCGAGGCCCGACCCCAGGACGACGGCCACCTCCGCGCGGGTGACGAGGCGCTCCTGGATGACGCCCGCGGCCGCCTCGATCCGTTCGATCATCACAGCAGCATGGCGGCAATCGAGGCGTTGATCATGGTGGCGACGAAGCCGCCGAGCAGCGCCTTGCCTCCGAGCCGGGCGAGATCGCCTCGGCGCGTCGGCGCCATGCCGCCGATGCCGCCGATGAGAATGCCAATCGATCCGATGTTCGCGAACCCGGTGAGCGCGTAGGTCGACAGCACCAGACTCTCGCGGCTGATGCCGCTGTACTCGGTGGTGAGCTTGAGATAAGCCACGAACTCATTGGCCACGAGCTTGGTTCCGAGCAGATCCGCGACGATCGGCACTTCGGCCATGGGCACGCCCATCATGATCGCCGCCGGCGCGAACACGACCGCGAAGATCCTCGCCAGCGACAGGCCCGGATACACGGCCCCGAGCGCAAAATCCACCAGCGCGAGGAAGGCGAGGAAGGCGATCAGCATCGCGGCGACATTGATCGCCAGAATCGTGCCCTCGGAAGCGCCGGCCGCGATCGCATCCACCGCGTTGGCGTGCGATTTCTCCGAGGTCGTCTCGGTGTGCTGGAGCGTTTCCGGCTGCGCCGTCTCCGGCAGCAGGATCTTCGACAGGTACAGGCCGCACGGCGCGGCCATGACGCTCGTCGTCAGGATCGCGACCGGATCGGCGCCGAGCGCGATGTAGATGGCCATCACGCTGCCGGCAATCGTCGCCATGCCGCCGACCATCATCGTCAACAGCTCCGACTGCGTCATGCGGGCGACGTAGGGCTTCACAATCAGCGGCGCCTCGGTCTGCCCCATGAACACGTTGGCGGCGGCCGACAGCGTCTCGGCGCCGCTCGTGCGCATGAGCACCATCATCAGACGCGCCATCAGCCGAACCACGAATTGGAGGATGCCGAAGTAGTACAGCAGCGTGAAGAACGACGACACGAAGATGATGACCGGTAACCCCTGGAAGGCGAACACGAAGCCCACCGGGAATCCCGCGCCCTCCATGACCGCCGGGTCCGCCAAACCGCCGAACACCATCTGGGTGCCGGCGTTCGTCAGCGACAGGAACTGCCGGACGCCGGCCGCCACCGCCTCGAAGAGCTCGTAAACGGGACGCCGGCCTCCAATCTCGAAGCGCAGGATCAACAGCGCCAGGCCAACTTGCAGGGCCAGCCCCCAGCCAACCGTTCGCCAGTTGACGGCCCGCAGGTCGGTCGAAAAAGCGGCGACCGCGGCGAGAAACCCGACGACGCCCAGGCTGCCACGCACCGCCGCCGGCGCGGTACCGCTCACGAGAAAAGCGGCCAGGCCGGCCGTCAGTGTGATGGCGATGGCGGCGATCCGGAGCGACAGCGGCGAGAATCGAGACAGCATCTTCGAAAACGACGCGGCCAAGTATAGTGGGAAACCATGACCGAGGTCGGCCGCGTCCTGCTGACGGCCGCTGTCCTGACGCTGTCGGCGTTCGCGAGCTTCGCCTGGCGCATTTCCCGGACCGACGCGTCGCAACCCGAACGGCTGATCGGCGAGCTGCGCCTCGCGCAGTGGGCGGCGGTCTTGTTTGCGGCGACCGGCGCCGCGTCGATCGGTTTCGCCGCCGCCAGACCGTCGATCCCGCTCGGCACGATCGACGCTACAATCGCGGTGCTGTGCGTCGTCGTCGCCGGCGTGGTCCTCCAGCGGGAGCCGCGCGCCGGCCTCCTGATCGCCGCCTGGGCCTTCCTCGGCCACGCCTTGTTCGACGTGTCGCACCGGCAGGGATTGCTCTCAGACGATCTCGTGCCGCGCTGGTTCGCGGGCAGCTGGGCCGTGTGGGACCTGGCCATGGCGGCAATCTGCCTGTGGGGCCGCCGCCGCTAGCGGTTTCGCTGGACGCTCAGCCGGTGGAGCGATAGGATCCCCCCGGCCGGCCCTCTGCCAGGAGCCCTCGCCCATGAAGTCCGTCGTTTGGGTCCTCGGTCTCGCCGGCCTCGGGATCGTCGTCGCCGCACAGACGCCATCGGACCAGCAGAGCGCGCGCCCGGAGCGGATCGTCGCGGTATCGGGTGGCTCAGACGAGGCCGCGCTCGCGGCTCAGGCGGCCCTGGCTGCCTCGGACAGCGTCGTCCTCCAATGGGCGTCGTCCGGGCGCCTCGCGCTCGCGGGCCGCGACGTCGATTCCGACGTGCCCGGTCGGGTCCTCGAGCGATTCGACGAGCTGTACCGGGGCGTGCCGGTGTTCAGCGGCGGCCTCACGCGCCAGTTCGACGAGTCGGGCGCGCCCGTCTCGGTCTTTGGCACGCTTCATCCGGACATCGACGTCGACGTCGATCCGGCCCTTTCCGGCACCTTCGCAGCCGCGTTGCTGTCCGAGGCCGGCAACGGGCCGCTCGTCCCGGGGGAAGGCCCGCAACTGGCGGTGCTCCCGACGACCTTGGGGTACCGCCTCACGTGGACGGCGGCCGCTACATCGGCCGCCGGCCCGCGCGTACGTCGGGTGTTCATCGACGCGTCGACCGGCGCGCTGGTGTTCTCGTTCGACGACACGTGGACTCAGGTCCAGACCGACGGCGTCAGCGGCGCGGGCACGGGCGTCCTCGGCGACCGCGTGAAGCTCGCCGTCGAACGGCTCGGAACCGGCTACCGCGCCGTGGACCGCCTGCGCCGCAACGCGATGACGACGTACGATATGCGCGGCGATCCGGCGCGGACCCGGCTGCTCCAGAACGGGCAGACGGCCGCCGTCCCCGGCGACATCGCGAGTGACGCCGACAACATCTGGACCGACCGCCCGACCAGCTCGGCGCACGCGTACGCCGGGCTGAGCCTCGACTATCTCCGCGAACGGCACAACCTGCTGGGCCTCGAAGGGCTCAACGGCGCGGTTTCGCTCTTTGTCAACCTCGCGCGCCCGGAGGATTTCAGCACGCAGAGCGGCCAGTACCCCCTGTACTTCAACAACGCGTTCTACACGAACCGGCGAGCCTTCTTCGGCGTCGGCAACGCCGGATCGAACCGGAATTTCGCGGCGGGGATCGACGTCGTCGCGCACGAGCTGGCGCACGGCGTGACGGCGTTCAGCTCCAACCTGATATACCTGAACGAGTCGGGCGCGCTGAACGAGGCCTTCTCGGACATCATCGGCACGGCGACCGAGTTCCACCACCAGACGGTCGGCACCGGACTGGGACAGGCGGAGTGGCTGCTCGGCGAGGACGTCCGGACTGGCGGCGGGTTCATCCGGTCGATGAGCAACCCGCCGGCGGCCGGGCATCCGCATCACTACAGCAACCGCTTCACGGGCTCCGGCGACAACGGCGGCGTCCACATCAACTCGGGCATCGTGAACCACATGTTCTACCTCGCCGTCGTCGGCGGCACGCATTCGCTCTCGGGCGTGGTCGTTCAGGGCGTCGGCTTCGAGAACCGGCTGGAGATCGAGCGGGTGATCTTCCGCGCGTTCACGGCACTGCTGTCGAGGAACGCGAGCTTCTCGGAAGCGCGCGGCGCGACGATCCAGGCCGCCCGCGATCTGTACGGCGCCGGCAGCCGCGCGGAGATCGCCGTGACGCAGGCCTGGAACGCGGTCGGGGTGAGCTGATGCGCCACCTGACGGCCGCGGCGCTGCTCCCGTTCCTCATCGCGCTGGCGGCGCCGGCCCTGGCGCAGACCGGGCCTCGGCGCCCGCAGCCGGCGGGCACGTTGCCGCGGTTCTTCATCGACGCGGGCGTCGGCACGGACGTGTCGAATGACGCCATCAGCTATCAGGTCGCCTTTCCGTTGTTTGCCGAGACGGGCCGGATCGACACGTCACTCGATCCGGGGCGGCGGTTTCGGATCGAGGTCGGTGGCGGCATGCGCCTCTGGAAGCGCGTCGGCATCGCCCTGGCATTCGTCCGGAGCCGCGCGGACGGCACGCTCGAATCGGACATCAGCCTGCCGCATCCGTTTCGCTTCGACCGCCGGCAATCGGCCACGGGCACGGCGTCGGCCAGCCAGTCCACGCGCGACCTCCACATCCAGGCCCTGTTCTCGCTCTTCACGTCGGACGTCTGGCACGTCGCGGTGTCGGGAGGACCATCGGTCAGCTGGCTCGACCAGGAGCTCTCAGCCGACCGGCTGCGCATCGAGTACGTGTTCCCCTTCGAGGCGATCGCGGTCTCGGAGCGCGCGGATGGGCGGACATCCGGCCGGGGCGATGGCGGGCACATCGCCGTCGGCGTGACGCGACGCCTGGGCCGGCGGCTGGGGCTCGAAGGCCGGCTGCGCTGGTCGCGCACCACGGTCGCTCTCGAGGATCGCGATGGGCACCGCGTGACGATCGACACCGGTGGCCCGCACGCCAGCGCCGGCATCCGCCTTGCCTTTTGACCGCAGCCGTGCCCCGGCCACCCGGTTCGCCCGCCGCGTGCTTCGCGTCGTCAGCCGCATTCCGGCCGGTCGCGTCTGCACGTACGGCGACGTGGCTCGCCTGGCCGGGCGCCCGCGCGCCGCGCGCGCGGTCGGCAACATCCTGCGCGACGCCTCGGTGCCGGACTTGCCCTACCATCGCGTTGTGGCCTCCGGCGGGAAGTTGGGCGGATACGGCGGCGCGCCCGGCCTGAAAGCCGCGCTGCTGCGAGCCGAGGGGCTCGCCGTCGTCGGACACCGCATCGCGCGCTTCAGCGAACACCAGTGGACCGGACGCTCCCGGGGCAACGACGCGCCATGAGGACGGACCTCCTGGGCAAGGTCGTGATCGTGACCGGGGCGGCGCGCGGCATCGGACAGGCGACCGCCCTGAGGTTTGCGCGCGAAGGCGCGCGAGTCGCGGCCTGGGACGTGGCTCCGCTGGAACCGCTCGCGGTGGTCGCCACCGCCGAGCAACTGACTCTCGTGACCCGGCAGGTCGACGTCGTCTCCGCGTCCGGGATCGCGGCCGCCGTCGAGGATCTCGTGGGGCGCTGGGATCGCATCGACGTGCTCGTCAACAACGCGGGCATCCTCAGGGACGCGCAGCTCGTCAAGTGGCGCGATGGCTCCGTCGTCGACGTGATGAGCGAAGCCGACTTCGCGGCGGTGCTCGACGTCAATACCAAGGGTGTGTTCCTGGTCACGCGAGGGGTGGTTCCGCACATGATCCGCAGGCGGTCCGGTGTCGTGCTTTCGGCGACGTCGGTCGTGGCGGCCCACGGCAACTTCGGACAGACGAACTACGTGGCGGCCAAGAGCGCGGTCATCGGCCTCACGCGCACCTGGGCGCGAGAGCTCGGGCGGCACGGGATCAGGGTCAACGCCGTGGCGCCGGGATTCATCGACACGGACATGGCGCGGTCGGTGCCGGCCGGAATCCTGGAGCAAATGGTCGCGCGCACGCCGCTGGGCCGGCTCGGGTCGCCCGCCGACGTGGCCGAGGCCTATGTCTGGCTGGCGTCCGACCGCGCCAGCTTCGTGCATGGCGCCGTGCTCGCCGTGGACGGCGGCCTCGTCATCGGCACGTGAGCTTCCGTCCACGCCAGGTTCGCCTGTCCTCTGTGACACGCCGGGGCAACCCCTCGGGCTGATGACGTCGTCCAACCCGCCGACGGCCGACGCCCGCTGGGCCGCCGACGCGGCCCTGGCACGGCGGTGCCTGGCGCACGAGCCCGGCGCGTTCGAGGAGCTGTACCGGACGTATGCGCCACGGCTGTTCGGACTGGCCTGCCGCATGGTGGGCCGGGGCGAGGCAGAGGACCTGTTGCAGGACATCTTCTTGACGGCCCATCGCAAGCTCGGGCTTTACCGGGGCCAGTCGTCGCTCGGCACCTGGCTGTTCCGGCTGGCCACCAACCAATGCCTCGATCACCTGCGGAGCCGCAGTGCCCGGTTTGCCGCGATGACCGATGAGCTCGCCGATGAACCGTCGCCGCGTGGGACCAGCGCCGGCGCGATTCTCGGCGTGCTGGACCGGCTCGATCTGGAGAAGGCCCTCGCGGCCCTGCCGCCGGGCTGCCGGGTTGTGTTCGTCCTGCACGACGTGGAAGGCTGTGGGCACCGTGAGATCGGAGAGCTGCTCGGAATCTCGGACGGCACCTCGAAATCCCAGTTGCACAAGGCCCGGATGCGGTTGCGGGCCATGCTGACCGCCGGTCGGCCGGCGGCGGCCTGGGAGTCATGACGAACTGCCACGAGGTTCGCGCGCGTCTCACGGGGGTGGTCGACGGCGACCTCGAGCCGGAAGTGCGCCGCGTGACGGCAGCGCACGTCGAGCAGTGCGAGGACTGCCGCCGACTGGTTCGCGAACTCACGGCGATACGGGACGCGGCGAGCCGGCTTGGGCCGCTGCCCCCGCCGGACCATCTCTGGCTCGAGGTTGCCGGACAGATCCGGCTCGATCGCGGCG
>Ga0326597_10013650_pt1 | contig 10669 bp, 10 predicted proteins | sample RVTome_12_FD_203789 | JGI IMG/M metagenome (GOLD analysis project Ga0326597, IMG submission 203789) | Soil microbial communities from uranium-contaminated site in the Upper Colorado River Basin, Wyoming, United States - RVT100D185 | ecosystem: Environmental > Terrestrial > Soil > Contaminated >... | reverse complement strand
CGTGGAGGTTCAAGTCCTCTCATCCGCATCAGTCTGTGATTGTGGCGACAGCACCGCGCTCTCGTCGGATCCCTCGATCGAAGGAGCAATAGCGAGGGCACACGCTTGCGCGATGTGCGGGCGAGCCGCGCGTAGGGGGCGCCGACTGGGTTCCCCGGCTAGAGCGCCTTCACTTCAGTTACTGGCAACGAGTCGTCCGCGGGGTAGCTCGACCTCCAAGCCAGCGCCACCGCTAGCGGGCCATGAAGCAGCCGACGGCATCGCCCCGGACTCCGAATGTATCCGGCGGATCGCCGGAAAAGGCAAGAACGAAGTCTTCCTCGAGCGGGTCGTAGTACAGCTGGTACGCGTCGCGGTCGTCGGTCACGAGGACGCATCGACGAAGCTCGGGCATCCCGGGAGGTTCCTCAGGGGTGTCGTTCTGTCTCACGACCCGCCACTCGGGCGTGACGAGCGCCGCACGCATCTCGGCCAGTTGGCGCTCGGCCCAGGCATCCGGATGAGGGCGTCCAAGCGCGCCTTCCGGGACCTCATATCGATACGACTCGAGCTCGTCCAGCACAAAGCGCTGCAACTCTTCGAGGTTCAAAGCCTTGCCGTCCATTAGCGTCTCGCCGATCGTGGGCGCTCTCCGGCTCGCTCCTTCTGGTTGTCATTCGTACGGGTGTCGGCCTCGAGGTAGAAGCAAAGGAAGACGGGCTTCGTTGCAGGGACTCCAGACACACGTCGGTGTCCGAATCACTCGGGAGCGTCAACATGGGTGCGGGTCTGCCTTCTTCGACCATCGCGTCATCTGCCTCTCGGTAGGGTGCGCGCGATGGTAGCCCTCCATGTCGCCCTCGGCGTTGCGGTGATCGCCGTGTGCGTGGGCGGCGCCCTGCTCGGCTTCGTCGCATACCGCCGGCGCGCAGGGGCACCGGGGTTCGTGTCGCACGGTCTCGTGCTGGCGCAGACGCTATTGATGGCACAGGCGGCCGTGGGTCTGCTTCTCGTATCCGACGGGCGGCGCGCCCCCGACCGTCTGCACTACACATACGGCGCGCTCGCACTGGGGCTCGCTCTGACGCCGTGGTTCTACGCTCCACGCGTGGGGCAGAAGCGCCTCCTTTGGTTCGCCGCGACCACCCTCGTGGCGGGGGCGCTCGCGGTGCGGGCGTTCATAACCGGATCGTGAGGAGACTGTGGGATCGGGTTCCTCCGCTCGCGCGTGGTTTCGGGATCGTCGCACTGATCGCATTGGTCGTCGTCGTGCTGTCACTGGAGCCGGTGGTCGCGACGGTGGGCGGCCTGTTGCAGATCGCCTTCTTCTTGGCGATAGCGTTCTTTCTGTTCCTGCTGTGGCGTGAACGACGAGGCGACCTCGAAGCGTGGTCGGAGTGGAATCGCAAGCTCTTCTATGCAGCGATCGTGCTCGCAGTCGTGGACATCGGCTTGGCCGTGGGCTTCGGGTTCCCCGCGGGGGTGGGTGCGTTCGCGTTCATCGTGGTACTCGGGATATGTGCATACGTCGTCGTCCGCGTCTGGCGCATCGAGCACCGGTACTGAAGCGGGATGCCGCAGTGACTTCCGTCTCGAAGTCGTCGCGAACTTGACGCATTGCGTTCACCACTCGCGAGCTCATCCTCGTTACGCTGGAGGCGGGTGGTGGGATGGGGTGCCCCAGACTAGGGCAGCGTAAAAACCGGCCCCTGGCGGAGCGTCGGGGGAGCCGGGTTCACCGGATGGACGAGCCGCAGCGTGTACCGGTAACGGCCCGGCGAGAGGGATCTCGAGCCCAGATCGATCTGAACAAGCTCGCCGACCGCGGCACGACCACGAGCCGCGAGCTTCGTCGAGTGTGTGACGGCGTTCTCGAGCCGTACCTGGTAGGCGCAATCGAGATCGCACTCGAGGCTCACCCTGAACACTCTCCGTTTCGCGGCCGATCGTGTACCGAAGCGAAGGAACGTCGTTCGAACGACGAGCTCGACGCCGGGGCAGCGGACGATCGAGCCGCCCGTCGCGCGGTCGAGCGCCTCGCGCACCCGCGGGAGGCTCTGCTTCGGCGTGCCGTCGACGTAGAAGACGCCGGACTGCCAGGCGGCGCGAGCGCGCTCGTCTCGCGAAAGGAAGAGCAACATTCCCTCGACGGTGGGCTGGCAGAAGGCGAGAGCGAGCGCTCGCTCGTAGTGGGCGGCCTGAGTCTCTTCGACGACGGGCCTCGTCGTCGCGGGCTCGGTGCCCGTGTACAGCGCCGCCTTCGCGGCTGGGATCTCCGACTCCACGCCGAACTCCCCGTACAGAATCGGGAGATCCGACCCTCGCTGGGCGGTGTCGTCGAACGCCTCCCCGAGTAGGGCAACGAGCTTCCCGTAGTCGGCGACACCAATCGTCGTCGTGAGGGGATGAGCGACCGTGGGCGGCTGGCTCGAGTTGTCGGGGTACGGGTGGATAACGAAGGCATCCATCACCGGGCGATCACGCCCACTCGCGCGATACGCAGTCCCGAGATCGCGGATGAACGCCGTCGGCGAGTGCGTCGGCCGTGAACCCGCCGGGTTGTCGGCGCCCCGGGGTGAGAGCGCGCCGCCGTAGACGCGAACCTCGGGTGCGGCGGCCTTGAGAGCGTCATAGGTCTGCTCCAGCAGCGCGAGATAGGCCGGGGCCGCGGCGTTGGAGCCGTCGAGCGCGAACTGGGGAAGCCAGAAGCGGTTCAGGTTCGGCTCGTTCGCGACGATGATGTGCCGTAGCGACGGAGCGCCTCGTACGATCGCCGCCGCATACGACGCGAACTCGGCTCGCGCCTCGCCGGTGAGCGGGGTCGTTCGCGAGCCCGGGTGCATGACGGTGACGTAGACCCGCACGCCGTTTCGCACGGCTGCAGCGCCGACGTTCTCGAGGACCTGGAGCTCTCCGGCCGACGGCGTCGTCGTCCCCGGCGTCCACAAGCTCGTGATGCGTACCGCGCGAAAGCCCGCAACCCGAAGATTGGTCATCCGCGTCTCGGCTTCGACGAGTGTCGACGCGCGTACGTCGTCCTCGACGGCGCCGGCGACGAGGCCTGGGCCCGCCGTCGCAAGGCTCGGCGCGGCCAAGGCGATAACCGCCCCGAGTGCCGCCAGGAGGCCCAGACGCATGGGGATACGCTAGCGGCGGAATGCGTGAAAACCTTGAAGGACAGCTCCGTTCGCTCCCGCGAGGGCCCGGTGTGTACCTCTTCCGGGACGAGCCGGGAGAGGTGCTCTACGTCGGCAAGGCGAAGTCACTCCGGTCGCGTGTCCGCAGCTACTTCCAGCGAGGCGACGGCAGGGTGGGCACCGCTCAACTCACCGAGCGCATCGCCGACGTCGAGGTGATCGTGACGCGCACCGAGGTCGAGGCGCTCCATCTCGAGCAGAACCTGGTCAAGCGTCACCGCCCACCGTTCAACATCCGGCTCCGCGACGACAAGTCCTTTCCGTACATCGCTGTGACGCTCGGGGACGAGTATCCGCGCGTGATGTTCACGCGCGAGCGCCATCGACGCGGGACGGCGTACTTCGGCCCGTACGCGAATGCGAAGAAGGTGCGCGAGACCCTCGACGTGCTGAACCGCGTCTTCCGCTTCAGGCCTTGCGAAGGTCCCCGGCCCGGCCGTCACTCCGGGATCCCGTGCCTCGACTTCCACATCGATCGCTGCTTCGCTCCCTGCATCGGGGCGATCGGGCAGGAGGACTACGCGCAGATCATCGACGGGGTCAGCGCGTTTCTCTCCGGTGACACGGACACCATCCAGCGCCAGCTCGAGGAGCGGATGCGGGAAGCTGCCGCGGACGAGCGCTTCGAGGAAGCCGCCCGCTATCGCAATCGGCTGTTCTCGATTCGACACCTTGCCGAGCGCCAGGCCTCCGACAAGCGAGCCGTCGGGACCGTCGACGTGATCGGGCTGGCCGTCGAGGCCGATCGTGCGGCTGTCCAGGTGTTCCCGCTTCGTGACGGGAAGATGATCGACCGCTACGCGTTTCACCTCGAGAACGTCGCGGGCGAGGACGCGCAGGCGGTGCTGGAGGCGTTCGTCATCGAGTACTACGGCGGGGCGCCGAGCACCCCGCCCGAGGTGCTCGTTCCCGCCGATGTCGCCGACACGAGTGCGATCGCCGAGTTCCTCACCTCGCGACGAGGGTCGCGTGTCGAGGTGAGAGCGCCGATGCGCGGCGAGAAACGGCGGCTCGTGGAGCTCGCGGTCGACAACGCGCGCCTCGCGCTCGACTCGGACACGGCGCAACGCGAGGCGACGCGTCAGCGCCGAGTCGCTGCCCTGGAGGAGCTGCGCGAGGTGCTCAACCTGGAAAGCCTTCCCCTGCGCATCGAGTGTTTCGACATCTCGAACATCCAGGGCGAGTCGATCGTCGCCTCCATGGTCGTCTTCGTGGACGGGCGGCCGAAGAACGCCCACTACCGGACGTTCGCGATTCGGGGACTCGACGGCCAGGACGACGTCGGCGCAATGCGTGAGGCGATCGGGCGCCGTTTCTCCCATCTTCGGGGCCGGGAGCCCGACGAGAGCTTCTCGCAGACGCCGAACCTCGTCGTCGTCGACGGGGGGAAGGGTCAGCTGACCGCAGCTCTGGCGGCGATGGAGGAGCTCGACCTGCCGCGCGTGGCCGTGATTGCGCTCGCCAAGCGCGAGGAAGAAGTGTTCGTGCCCGGACTTCCGGTCGCCATCGGGCTCGAGCGCTCGAGCCCGGCTCTCCAGCTTCTACAGCGCATACGCGACGAGGCCCACCGTGTCGCGCTTCGGTATCACCGGAAGAAGCGCGGAGCGCGCTCGATGGAGACGATCTTCGAGACGCTCCCAGGCGTCGGGCCGGTGCGCCGCCGTGCGCTCCTTCGCCACTTCGGCTCGGTCGAGCGGTTCCTCGAGGCGTCGCAGGAGGAGCTCGAGGGCGTCCCCGGCGTACCACAGAAGACCGCGCGAGCGCTCTACGCGCAGCTCCACAAGGCGGGGCCCTCCTAGGGCTGCAAAACGGCTGCGAGGCCCAACCGCAGCGATGCGTCGCTTCGAGGCGGCCCCACGCGCAGTACGCTCTGGGCATCGGCTCCGACAAGCCTGGGAAGATCGTCGAGGCTGGCTACGACCAGGTCGCCCAGCAGTACGCCAACCTGGAGTGTGAAGGCCGCGAATGGCCGCGAATACGTCGCCTCCGCGAGTTGCTGGCCGAGATACCGGACGGCGGAACGGTGCTGGACGTGGGCTGCGGAAACGGGATTCCGGCAATGCGTGCAATCCAGGAGAGCCGCAAAGGCGTTGGCGTGGACATCTCGGGCGTCCAGATCGACTTGGCTCGCCGGAACGTCCCGGGCGGCCACTTCATCCACGGCGGGATCATGGATGTCGACTTCCCGCCCGACACGTTCGATGCGATCGTTGCCTTCTACTCGGTCGAGCACGTTTCGTGAGAGCAGCACGCCGAGTTGTTCATGCGGTTCCTTCGCTGGCTCAAACCCGGCGGCCGCCTTATGTTCACGCTGGAGCCGTACGACGAGCCGGATCGCACTGACGAATGGCTTGGAGTACCCATGTTCTTCAGCGCGTTTGACCCTGACAGGACCGCGCAGTTGCTCGCGGATGTGGGATTCACGGTGACCGATCGACGCATCGAGAGCCAGCTCGAGGGCGAGCGAGAGATCGAGTACATGTGGTGGACAGCCACCAAGTGAGGCCGCTAGAGCAGAGTCCCGCCGAGACAGGAGTGGGGATGGCGGTGCAAGATCGCATGGCTACGTGCCCGAAGCGTCCTCGGTCGGCGCCAGCGCCTTCGAGTAGCGAAGCGTTCGCAATGTGACGGCGATCGCGGTGAAGCCGGCGACGACGTTCGTTCCGACCGCCATGAACTTCAGACCGACGCTGAAGGCGAGCAGCTTCGAGCTCGGCACGGTGCCCTGGAACACGTAGAGGAGAAACGCCTGCTCCGTTCCGATCCCCGCGGGCGTGAGCGGGAGCAAGGTCGCAATGCTGGCCGACACCTGCACGAGCAGCACGTTCTCGGGCGTCTGCGGGATGTCGAAGGCATCGAGCAGGAACCAGATCGCGACGAGGCGGAAGACCCAGTCGCCGGCCTGCCAGAAGGCGACCGTGCGCAGGTACAGAGCCGGTCGCCGGACAACCGCAAAGGCCTGCTTAACCCGGTCCCAGAAGTCGACGACGTGCCCGTGGATCCAGATGCCGACGACGACCGCCACGATCACGAGCGCCGCGAGCAGGAGGTCGGCCGCGGCGGGGTGGTCGAGGAGCCAAGAGAAGTCGAAGCTCGGCAGCTCGGGAAGGTCGCCCACGCTCGGCAGCGCGTCCTGGGTCAGCGCCGCCCACGTGAGAAGCGTCGATGCGGCGACGATGTCGAAGATCGAAAGTACGAGCGTGCTCGAGACGATGGTCGTGTACGTGCTTCCGGCAACCGCTCTGTGCGCAAGGAGCACGCGCACGGCGTCCCCAGCGCGCAGCGGAACGATCGCGTTGACGCCGACCCCAGCCAGGTAGGCGCCGACGATGGATCGGCGACGCACGGTTTCGTCCGGGTATGCGGCCGCGAGCACGTTCCGCCAGGCCATGCTCGTGCAGGCGAGCTTCGCGAGCTGCGCCAGCACCGCGAAGAGGACGGGGAGCGGATCGACCGCCGTGAGCTGGTCGAGGAAGGCGTCGATCCCGTCGAGGACGCGGATCACGGCTCTAGCCTGCGCTAGACCGGGACATCCCGGAAGACGGCCGCGTTCGCGGCCGCGGCGGTGCTGCCTTCACCTCAGCCCCTAGAGGCTGGAGCCGTTGCCGTCGGAACCGAGGAACGGGTATCGGTAGTCGGTCGGCGGGACGAACGTCTCCTTGATCGTCCGCGGCGAGACCCAGCGGATCAGGTTCCACATCGAGCCCGCCTTGTCGTTCGTTCCGCTGGCGCGCGACCCCCCGAACGGCTGCTGCCCGACGACAGCGCCGGTCGGCTTGTCGTTGACGTAGAAGTTCCCAGCTGCGTAGCGGAGTCGGTCTTGCGCTTCGTCGATCGCGCCACGCTCCGTTGCGAAGACAGCACCCGTGAGCCCGTACGGCGCGGTCTCGTCCACGAGTCGGAGCGTATCGTCCCAGCGCTTCTCGTCGTAGACGTACGTGGTCACGATCGGCCCGAAGAGCTCGTCCCGGAGGAGTCGGAACCCCTGGTCCTCCGTGGTGATCACGGTGGGCTCGACGAAGTAGCCCTCCGAGTCGTCCGTCGATCCGCCAGTCAAGATCTCGGCACCTGCTGCACGCGCCTCGGCGATCGCCTCACTGTGTGTCTTGAAGGCGCTGGAGTCGATGACCGCGCCCATGAAGTTCTCGAAGTCCGTGACGTCGCCCATCTTGATCGTCGCCACATCGGCGACGAGGCGCTCCTTCACCTCGGGCCAGATGTTCGAGGGCACATAGAGCCGCGACGCTGCCGAGCACTTCTGTCCCTGATACTCGAATGAGCCGCGGATAACGGCTGTCGCCACCGCCTCGGCCTCCGCGGACGGGTGTGCCAGGATGAAGTCCTTGCCGCCTGTCTCGCCGACGATGCGGGGGTAGTTGCGATACGAGCCGATGTTCGCGCCGACCGTCTTCCACATGCCGTTGAAGACCTCGGTGGACCCGGTGAAGTGGATTCCCGCGAGGTCTGGGCTCGCGAGGGCGGCGTTCCCGATCGACGCGCCGGAGCCGTAGACGAGGTTGATCACGCCGTCGGGCAAGCCGGCCGCCTGGAGGATTCGCATGAGGTAGTACGCGGAGAGCGCGGCGGTCGAGGCGGGCTTCCAGAGAATCGTGCAGCCCATGAGTGCCGGAGTCGACGAGAGGTTGCCCCCGATACACGTGAAGTTGAACGGGCTCACCGCGAACACGAAGCCCTCGAGCGGGCGGTACTCCAGCCGGTTCCACGTCCCAGTCGGCGAGTACGGCTGCTCTGAGTAGACGCGGACGAGGAACTCGGCGTTGTAGCGCCAGAAGTCGACCATCTCGCAGACTGCGTCGATCTCGGCCTGGTGCGCGGTCTTCGACTGGTTGAGCATGGTCGCGGCGTTCACGGTCGAGCGCCAAGGGCCGGCAAGGAGCTCGGCCGCACGAAGGAAGACGGCCGCGCGCTCGTGCCACGGCATTCGCGACCACTCAGCGTGCGCGGCTTTGGCAGCGTCGATTGCCTGCTGGACGTGCTCGGGCCCGCCTTTGCTCACGTCGGCAAGCACGTGCGCCTTGCGGTGCGGCATGACCGATTCGAACGTCTCGTCCGTGTACACGTCGTTTCCGCCTATGACCAGCGGGATGCGGATTCGCTCGCCCTCCATCGTTCGGAGGCGGGCCTGGAGCTCCGCCCGCTCGGGTGTGCCTGGGGCGTACGACAGGATCGGCTCGTTGACCGGCCGAGGAGGCGTGAAGATTCCTGTTGCGCTCATGGGGGCGATTGTAGAGTCGAAGGCGTTGAGTGCGACGCGAACGCGGTACTCGGTGCCCGGCTGGGGCGTCGGCGAGTTGTGGACGTCTGGGCGAGTGGTCGTCGCCCACGACTTCGACTTCGTCGACGCTGCGTCGGGGGGCGACGCGCCGGGCCGCCTGCGTGCAGGCCCCTCCATGGGGGCGGTAAGCCCCCCATCCGGCACGCTAGCGCCGAAATCCTCACAGGTGGGAAACGCCTTCGCGCCGACTTCGCGCAACGGGCGTGTGCCGGGCGCGAGCAACACGGCCGACGAGCTCGCGGCCCGCGTCGCCGACTATCTCGCCGGCGGCACGACGCCCATGATCGACGTCGAGCTCGACCTCTCATGGACGACGCCGTTCCAGCGCGCCGTCGCCGATGCGCTTCGTGCGGTGCCGCGCGGCGAAGTCGTGACGTACGGTGAGCTTGCCGCGCAGGCCGGATACCCCGGGGCAGCCAGAGCCGCGGGCTCCTTCTGCGCCACGAACCGCTTCGCGCTTTTCGTGCCCTGTCACCGTGTCGTCTCCGCGAACGGGATCGGTGGGTACGGGAGCGCAGGCGTCGCCGTCAAACGGCGCCTGCTGGCGCTCGAGGGCGTCGTCGTGTGATCGCATCCGAGGACGTACGCGAGGAGCTCGCCCGAATAGCGCCGAGCAGGGCCTGCGATCGGCGCGCCGAGCTCTCCGCGTTCTTCCACTCGGCCGGTAGCTTGCACCTCCGAGGCGGGGGAGCCTGGGCGCTCCACCTCGACCTCGGGAGCGGAGCCGCCGCTCGGCGTGCGTTTGCATTGCTTCGAGACGCGGGAGTCCGCTCGGAGATCCGAACGTACCGCCGTCGGGCCTTCGACCGGGCTACGCGCTACCAGCTGCACCTGGCGGGAGACGCACACGCCCTCGTCGTCCTCGCCGCTGCGGGGGTTGTCGACAAGCGACACGCTCCACTCGAGCGACCGCCCCGACGGGTCGTCGGGCGGGCGTGCTGCCGCGCCGCCTACCTTCGGGGCACGTTCCTCGGAGGTGGCTCGCTCTCGGTGTCGCGCGCTCCTCATCTCGAGCTGCGCACGGCATCGCGCGCGTCAGCAGCGTTTCTCTGCGAGATCGCCGCCGCGGACGGAGGCAGCCTCGCCGTTGCAGAGCGTTCGACGCACGCGGTCGCGTACGCGAAGAGCTGGGAGGCCATCGAGTCAGTGCTCGCCCTCATGGGCGCGTCGGAGACCGTGCTCGCGCTCGAGGAGCGCGCGGTCGTGGCCGAGACGAGCGCGCGGGCGAACCGACTCGCCAACGCGGATCATGCAAACCTCGTTCGGACAAGCCGGTCGGCGCAACTCCAGCTTGAGGCCGTGGAGCGCCTCCGAGCCGCCGCTCGGCTCGAACACCTACCGCATTCGCTTCTCGAGGCGGCCGTGCTCAGGGCCCGACACCCGAGCGACTCCCTGCGAGAGCTTGCGGCGAGGACGGATCCACCGGCCACGAAGGCCGCGGTTCACCGGCGGCTTCGTCGGCTCGAGGAGCTCGCCGACCGCCTGCGGTGACCACCCGGGAAGGCCGTCGCTAGACTCGCCCGAAGACCCGCTTTCGACTACACGGAGGACAGGATGGGCATTCGCGTCGGCATCAACGGGTTCGGCCGCATCGGGCGGAATTTCTTTCGTGCGCAGCACACGCTCGGGTCGAACATCGAGATCGTGGCGTTCAACGACCTCGGCGACGCCAAGACCATGGCCCACCTGCTCCGCTACGACTCGAACCTGGGGCCGTTCCCCGGAGAGGTCGAGCTCGGGGACGGGATCTTGCGCGCGGCGGGGGAGGAGGTGCGCATGCTCTCGGAGCGCGATCCGGCTGCGCTTCCCTGGCGCGACCTCGGCGTCGACGTCGTCCTCGAGTCGACCGGGTTCTTCACCGATCGCACGGGAGCGCAGAAGCACCTAGACGCAGGCGCGAAGAAGGTCGTCATCTCGGCACCGGCAACCGACCCGGACGTCACGCTCGTGCTGGGCGTCAACGACGACGCCTACGACCCCGCGGCCCACCACATCGTCTCGAACGCCTCGTGCACCACGAACTGCGTCGCGCCGATGGCGAAGGTCCTGCACGAGCTTGGCGGGATCGAGACCGGCTTCATGACGACGATCCACGCGTACACGAACGACCAGGTGATCCTCGACTTCCCGCACAAAGACCTCCGTCGCGCCCGCGCGGCAGCGATCAACCTCATCCCGACGTCGACGGGAGCTGCGA
>Ga0326597_10013649_pt1 | contig 10669 bp, 10 predicted proteins | sample RVTome_12_FD_203789 | JGI IMG/M metagenome (GOLD analysis project Ga0326597, IMG submission 203789) | Soil microbial communities from uranium-contaminated site in the Upper Colorado River Basin, Wyoming, United States - RVT100D185 | ecosystem: Environmental > Terrestrial > Soil > Contaminated >... | reverse complement strand
ACCACCGGAATCATCGCCGCCGTGTACGGGATGTTGTCGACGATCGCCGAGGCGACGCCGCTCAGCCAGAGCAGTCCGATCGTGGTGATCGACGGATCGCCGGCGGTCAGCTCGAACAGCCCGGCCGCGATCGCACCGATGATGCCGACCTCGACGACGCCCTCGACGAGCATGAACAGGCCGACGAAAAAGAAGACCGTCGGCCACTCGATCTCGCGCAGGATCTCCGCCGGGTCCGACCGGGTGACGAGCATGAGCGCCGCGGCACCGAGCAGCGCAATCGTGGCCGGCTCGTAGCCGAGCACGCCGTGGACCAGGAACCCGAGGATCGTCAGTCCGATGACGACGAGGCTGATCCGGAGCAGACGCACGTCCGTCAGCACCTCTCGTTCGTCGAGGGCGAGGACGGCATCACGGACCTCGGCGTGGACCTCGAGGGCGCCCCGAAAGAAGAGCCGGACGGTGACGACGAAGGCGATGAAGACGAGTACGGCCGCCGGCGCCATGGTGCCGAGAAAGGCCGCGAAGTCGAGGCCCGCCGCCGAGCCGATCAGGATGTTGGGCGGATCGCCGATGAGGGTCGCGGTCCCGCCGATGTTCGAGGCGAGGATCTCGCTGACGAGGAACGGGAACGGCGAGACGCGCAGGGTCGCCGCGATGTACAGCGTGACCGGCGCGATGAGCACGACGGTCGTCACGTTGTCGAGGAACGCGGACAGGCCGGCCGCCACGACGCTCAGGACGACGATCAGGCGGATCGGGTCGCCCCCCGCGACCTTGACGGATCGGATGGCGACCCACTGGAAGAATCCTGTCCGGCGGAGCGTCCCAGCCAGGGCCATCATCCCGGCCAGCAGGAAGATGACGTTGAAGTCAATGGCATGGAAGGCCGCCTCCTGGTCGATGACCCGGAGCACGACCATGGCCAGACCGCCGAGCAGCGCCGCGACGGTCTTGTCGATCCGATCCGTCGCGATGAGGGCGTACGTGATGACGAAGATCGTGGCGGCGACGACGACGTCCACTCAGGAGGCCGGGGCGTCGGTCGCGCGCTGGTCTGCTTCGATCGCGTCGAGGTACGCGATGGCGAGTTCGATGAGATCGAGATAGCCGGTCGGCCGGCCGTCCGAGTCGACCACGTAGAGCCCGGACAGCCGCCGCTGGTGCATGACCCGGAACGCCTCGCCGATCGTCGCGTCGGGCTTGATCGATGCCGGTTCGACCATCGCGTCGGCCACGGTTCGCGCCTCGACGGCGTGCCCGAAGCGAGCGACATCCGCCACGCCTGAGATATCGGCCAGCAGCGACTCCGGTGCGACGCGCGCCACCACCGCCTCGGCGAGCCGAAGGATGGGCAGCACCCCGACCAGGCGGCCCGCGTCGTCGACGACGCCGATGAGCCGGGTCGCCGGCTGGACGGATGAGCGGCGCATCGCGACGAGCAGGTCCTCGTCCGATCGCGCCACGAGCGGTCCGATCTCGAGCAGGTCGGCCGCATCCACGACCGGCGTATTCCGTGCGAGCCGAACCGGCTCGGTCATCGCGGGATCCCGGGCGTATCGGGTATCGCCCGCGATGTCACCACTCGGCGCGGGTCTGGCGGATGTTGATGCTCTGGAGGATCCCGAGACCGATCGCGATGCTGATCAGCGACGCGCCACCGTGGGTCACGAATGGGAGCGGGATGCCGGTGATCGGCATAATCCCGATCACCATCCCCACGTTGACGACCAGCTGGAAGAGGATCATCGAGGCCATCCCGGCGGCGAACAGCGTGCCGAACGCGTCCCGTGATCGCCAGCCGGCGGCGAGGATTCGCCACAGGAGTGCGGCGAACAGGGCGAACGTCACGATCGCGCCGATGAAGCCGAGCTCCTCGGCCAGAATCGCGAACACGAAGTCCGTCGTCTGGACGGGCAGGAAGTCGAGCTGGTTCTGTGTCCCGTTCGTGAGTCCCTTGCCGAAGACACCACCGGAACCCACCGCGATCTGCGATTGGAAGAGCTGATACCCGGCACCCTGGATGTCCGCGGCGGGATCGAGGAAGGAGGTCAGGCGCTCCTTCTGGTAGTCGCGAAGGACGTGCGTCCAGATGAGCGGGAAGGCGGCCAGGAGGCCCGCCAGCAACGCGAACAACCAGCGCAGGCTGGCGCCGGACAGGAAGAGCATGCCGGCGAGGATCGCACCGAAGACGAGCGACGTACCGAGGTCCGGCTGGAGCATGACAAGGACCCATGGCGGCCCCACGAGCAGGCAGGCCCCGAGGATCGAGGGAAGGGACGTCAGGCGGCCCTCGCGTGCCCCCAGGTAGTGCGCCAGCACGACGATCATGAGGATCTTGGCGAGTTCGCTGAACTGGAACTGGACACCGAAGATCGACACCCAGCGGGCGGACCCACCGATCCCGTCACCGATCGCGAGCGACGTCACGAGCAGGGCGATCTGGAGGACGTAGAGCGGCCAGGTCAGGGTCCGCAGCCACTTGTAGTCGAACCCGGTCGCCACGGTGAATGCGACGATCGCGAGACCGGCCCACATGAGGCCGCGCAGGAAGGTGGAGCCGGTGGCCAGGACGGATCGCCCCGTCTCGACGCTGTTGCTGTACGCCATCGCCAGGCCGATCGCGGCGAGGAGGGCCGCGTAGGTCACGAGCTGGAGGTCGAAGGCGCGCCACGCTGCCCCGACCGAGCGTGCGGCCCAGTCGGTGACGCGGCTCTCCGCCCGCATCACGCCCATCGAAGACCTGCCTCGTCCGTCACCGTCAGTTGCCCTGATAGAAGTTGCTGCGCTCGAGGAGATCGAAGTTGCGGTAGTCCTTCTCGATCCCGTAGTGCATCTGGAGGAAGTACTTGACGATCTCGGTCGCGGCGTTGCCCTTCGTCCGCGAGTCGTAGGCGAGGGCCATGACCACGAGCTCGGCATCGGTTCGGGCGACAGCCTTGAGGCCCCTGGGGTCGGCCGAGGTCACGGCCGGGTCCTTGGGCACGAACGCGACGAACCACGAATGGAAGGGCAGCCGACCCTGGCTGTCGCGAAGACCGAACTCTGCGGTTCCGGACTTGCCGGCGACGACGATCGGTAGGTCGACGAGGTTGTACGTATGGCGGATGAGCACCGTGTTGCGGGCTGCCTCACGGATCTCCTTGAGCACATTCTGCTCAGCCGGGAGTTCGCGGATGAGCTCCGGCTCGAAGGCCCGGACGACCTGGCCGTCTGGGCCGATCACCTCTCGAACGACCTGGGGCTGGAGGAGGCGGCCCCCGTTGGCCAGGGCGGCGTACGCGTTGAGCAGCTGCAGCGGCGTGACGGCGTCGTACCCCTGCCCGATGCCGGCCTGGTAGACCTCGCCCGGGTAGATCGGCTCCCCGTACGTGTCGAGCTTCCACTGATTGCTCGGCACGATCCCGCGGACCTCGCCCGGAAGGTCGATCCCGCTCCGCTCGCCGAACCCGTACTGGTTGGCCCAGTACCCGAGGCGGTCGATCCCGAGCATCCCGGCCAGCTGGAAGAAGTACGTGTCGCTTGAGTGACCGAAGCCGCAATCGAGGTTGCACAGCCCCCAGCCGCGGCGATTCCACTCGTAGAACCGGGTCGACCCGAGGGTCAGGTAGCCGGCGGTTCGGATCCGCGTCGATGGCGTGATCTTGCCGTCGGCGAGAGCTCCCGTCCCCGCCACGAGCTTGTACGTGGAGCCGGGCGGGTAGTGGGCATTGATGGCGTGATTGATGAGCGGCTTGTCCGGGTCCTCGAGCAGCGCGGCGTAGTCCGCCGTGCTGATGCCGCGGGCGAACAGATTGTTGTCATACGTCGGCAGGCTGACCATCGCCAGGACCTCGCCCGTCTGCGGGTTCATGGCGATGACGACCCCGCGCGTCATGCCGATCTCCTCCATGCCCCAGCGCAGGGCGCGTTCCGCCTGCTCCTGCGCCGTCCGATCGAGCGTCAGCATGAGCGAGCGGCCGTTCTCGGCTTCGCGAACCGTCTCGAGCACCTGGAGTCGGCGACCGGACGCGTCACGCTCGACGGACTCGGCCCCGTATGTGCCACGCAGCTCGGCTTCGTAGATCGCCTCCACGCCGGCCTTGCCGATCAGGTCGTCCGGCTGATACCCGTCACTGCGCAGGATCGGCAGCTGCTCCGCCGAGACGGGGCCTGTGTAGCCGATGATCTGCGACAGCAGCGGCCCGGTCGTGTAGTCACGGCGTGCCTCGACGACGACCTCCACGCCCGGCAGGTCGTAGCGCGCCTCCGCGATCAGGCGCGCCGTCTCCTCCGGCACGTCCTGGGCGACACGGACCAGGTCGAACCGCGAACCGGGGTTGGCGTCGATCGTGGCGATGATGTCGGCCGGGTTCTTGCCGACCAGGCGTGCCACCTGCCCGACCACCTCGTCGCGACGCGAAAACGGGAGATCGGCAGGCCTGATCTTGATCGTCCAGGACGGGATGTTCGTGACGAGCGGGGTGCCGTTCCGATCGACGATGAGACCACGGGACGACACGATCGGCTGGAGCACGGTTCGGTTCGACTGGGCGAGCGACGAGAACACAGACCCGCTCCCGACCTGCAGATAGAACAGCCGAATGACGAGGATTCCGACGGCGAGCGCAATGGCGAGGCCGAACACGGTGAATCGGCCGACCCGGCGTTCGCGTTCGGAGCGGCCATCGAGGTAGGCGCTCACCAGTCGACCCGCTCGGGCTCGATGGATCGGTCGTGGATCGCGACGGCGAGCGGTCCAATCGCGACGGCCGCGACGAAGTCATACACGACACCCGGGAGCAGCACGCTCGCCGGATCGTTGACCGGGATGCGCGTGTTGAGCGCACCAAGGAGGACGAAGAGGGTCATCGAGTAGACGAAGCTGAGCGGCGGGACGACCACGACGGGCGCGACCGGCCGCAGGCGCGACAGTGCCGACCCGAGCACGGCTGCGCCGACAACACAGATGAGCAGCGCGAATGCGGTCGACCCGATCGGCCGCTGTGCAAGAACATCAAGAACCAGACCCCCGACAAATGCCCAGACCAGCCCGCCCTCGATTCCCGATGCGATCGTCCAGATGACGCCGAGCACGAGCACGACGTGCGGGTAGGCATCCTCGACGCGGAGGTACGGGACAACGGTCAATTCGATGAGTGCGGCCGCCGTCGCGCCGACCGCGGCGAGAAGGAGGCTCATCCGGCGTCGATCCTCGGCTGAGCGGCCAGGGGGCGCGCGCCCGATCTTCGAGCACTCGCGACGTGCGGGCGAAACGGCGTCATCGCGAAGTATCCCACGACGGCCTCTGGAGGGGCAATGGCCCGGCCGGCGCGGGTGGGAGCAGCCAATCGTCGCAGTCGCGCGTCGGGCCAGAACGTGCCGTCGGGGGCTCTCGTCAAGTTGAGTGGAAACGACCCTTCCGGATTGACGTGGAATCAGGCCACTGCCACCTCCTCTCGCGGGACGTCGGGGTGCTCGACATCGGCCGGGGTGTAGATGCCATCGACGAAGTGAGCGCCGCGCAGCAGAAGGGTCATGAGCCTGAGGCCCCGGCATATTCCGAGGACTTGATCCTTGTTCGCTCGGCATTCTGGATCGCGATCATCGGCCTCGGGCATCAGAGGTAGGCACTGCAGCTGAGCTGGATCACTCACGAGCGGCGCACGGAGTACCGCAGCACGGTCATCTCACCTTCAACACGCGACGAGACCGAATCGAGCCTCACCGGCGCCTCATCCGGGTCTGCGTAGAACGCGACCCCGGCGCCGAGAAGGATCGGCGCGACGTGCACGATGATCTCGTCGAGGAGGCCGGCTCGGAGGCATTGCCGAGCGACGTTCGCGCCGAGGACGACCACGTCGCCGCCCTGGGCTGCACCCTTCGCAATCCTCACCGCTTCGTCGATCCCAACGTCGATGAATCGACCCGTCACCCCCTTCACAACGGGAGGCGCCGCCGGTGGTTGATGGCGCAGCACGAAGAACGGGCCACGAAAGGCACCGCCGTAGAACCCGGGATGCAGCCGGTCTTCAACATCCTGCGTTCGTCGGCCGACAAGCAGCGCGCCGGTCGATCGGAGCACTTCGGCAATCGTCTCGCCTCCGCCGCCATCGATGCCGAAGAGACCCTCCATGTTGTCGTTCGGACCGGCGATAAATCCGTCCAGGCTCATCATCGTGTGCCATAGAAGCTTGCCCAAGAGTCAGGCCGCCTTTCTGATCGCGTCACGTCCTCCCAGGTCGTCTGCGGGAGGTGCAGTCCGAGCCTTCACAGCTCCCTGATGATCAGGCCACCGACACCTCCTCTCCGGAGTCGTCGGGGCGCTCGACATCGGCCGGGATGTAGATGCCGTCGACGAAGCGGGCACCGCGCAGGAGGAGGGTCATGAGGGTCAGGCCGCCGTTGAGCGGTCGCCAGCCGAGCTCGAGCCGCTGGGTGATCTTGAAGACCAGGTAGAGCGCGCTGTCGCGCCGGCGCATCCGCTTCGACACGTTCGTTCGCAGCCGGACGCCGGCGAAGACCGACTCGACCGGGTTGCTCGTGCGCAGGTGGATCCAGTGCTCGGCCGGGTAGTCGTAGAAGGTCGTCAGGTCGTCCCAGTCGCGGAACAGCGTCTCCGCCGCCGGGTCCTGGCCGCGGCCGTGGAGCCACTGGGCGAGCTCGTCACGGCGGAGCTCGCACTCCCTCCGGCTGGGCGCGTTCCAGACCGCCCGGAGGCGGTGGCGGAACTCGGGCTGGAGGCGCTTGGGCACCTTGTCGCTGAGGTTCATCGCCTTGTGGTTCCAGCAGCGCTGGTGCGCTGTCTCGGGGAAGACTTCGCGGAGGGCGGCCCACAGCCCGAGGGCGCCGTCGCCGACGGCGAGCATCGGCGCGGTCAGGCCGCGATCGCGCAGATCGCGCAGGACGTCGGCCCAGGAGTTCGTGCTCTCGCGGTAGCCGAGCTCCATCGCCAGGAGCTCCTTGCGCCCGTCGGCGCGGGCGCCGATGACCACGAGCAGGCAGCTGTGCTCGACCTCGGTGCCGACGCCGAGGTAGATCCCGTCGGCCCAGCAATAGGCGTAGCGCTCGGTGATCGGGCGGGTCCGCCAGATGGTGTACTCGGCCCGCCAGTCCTCCTTGAGCCGCAGGATCGTCGACGAGGACAGCGGCGCCCGGTGTCCGAGCAGCTCGCGGAAGGCCGGCTCGAAGTCGCCCGAGCTCATGCCCTCGAGGTAGAGCCGGGCGAACAGGCGCTGGGTCGGGTAGGTCAGGTTCCGACCGCGCGGCAGGATCGAGCTGCGGAACGGCGGGATGTGGCCGGGCGTGTCGGCGACCCTGGGCGGACGCACCTCGACCGCCCAGGTGCCGATGCTGATCTCGCGCTCGCGGGCGTAGCCGTTGCGATAGCCGGCAAAGTCGTCCTCGACGCGGTCGTAGCGGCGCCGGCCGAGATAGCCGTCGACCTCGGAGTGGAGGGCCCGCTCGAGCATCCGCCGGGCGCCCTCGCGGGCGAGCTCTTCGAGGGTCTCGCTGATCGCGACCTGGCTGGTCGGGACGAGCGGGTCGGACGGGTCCGGGGCCGCCTCGTCGGGGCTCGGATCGGGCGTCGCGCTGACGATCTCGATGGCCTGGGCGAAATGGTCGGTTCAGCCACGGCGTCTCCTTCTGGGGCTTGAACAACACCGGAAGGGTACGCCGCTTCTTTGTGCCCTCGACCTCCGCAGCGAGCTCGACGGGCCGGTCGACGTCGACCGAGACGGTCTCAGCCATTTCCACACAACCCGAGGCTAGCTCTTGCCGTCGGCGCCAGGTCGGTTCACGCTGGACCCGCTCGTGCCGGACCCGCTCGTGCCGAACCCCGTTCGCGTCGGTGATGTCTTCGGCGGGGCTCGATCGCGTTGGCGATGTCTGCGACGGGCACGTCCCGCGGCCCAGTCACGGCGCCATACTTCGTGCGTGCAGATCGACCAGGGGCCGCTACGTGCCTCACTTCGGGCGTCGACGTGAGCGAGCACCGGGATCGGATGCTCCGCGGCGAGCTCTATCTTGCCGATGACCCGATCCTCGTCGAGGGCCGGGCGCGGGCCCAGCGCCTGATCGAACAGTTCAATGCCACCGGGATTGATCACGCCGCGAGCCGTCGCGCGTTTCTCACCGAACTCCTCGGATCGCTCGGAGAGGGCGCGGAGATCCTGCCACCTCTGCGCTGCGACTACGGCTACACGACGACGGTCGGTGCCCGAACGTTTATCAACTACGGCGCCGTCATCCTGGATCCGGGATATGTCCGGATCGGCGCAGACGTCCAGATCGGCCCCAACGTCCAACTGTTGACGGCCACCCATCCGGTCGATGCTGCGACGCGCAAGGCTCGCTGGGAATCGGCGGTACCGATCACGATCGAGGACGGTGTGTGGCTCGGCGGCGGGGTGATCGTCTGTCCGGGCGTGACGATCGGGGAGGACGCGGTCATTGGTGCCGGAAGCGTGGTCACGCGGAACGTCCCGCCCGGCGTCGTCGCCGTCGGCAATCCGTGCCGCGTCATTCGGAAAGCCTGATGGCCCGTGCGCGGCGCCGACCGGTTGGAACGGGTAGGCCGGCCACGTTTCACGTGAAACAGGTGATCCTCCGGTGATGAGGTGGTGAGCCACGAGTAAGCGCGGATGCCACAACGGTTTATCGGCAGGCTCGAGCCTTCTGGCACCCTGCGGCGAAGCGACCACCGTCACGAGGTCCAACCCGCTCCGATGGTAGAATTCACGTTCGTGAGACATGTCCAGGCAGGCCGCTGAGTGGGCCAGACGATCGCGTGCGCGAACCAGAAAGGCGGCGTCGGCAAGACCACCACGGTCGTGAACCTCGCGACCTATCTCGCACTCGAGGGCCGGCGCGTCCTGGTCCTCGATCTCGACCCCCAGGGCAACGCCACGAGCGGTCTCGGCCTGGACCGCACGACGCTTGACCACTCCATCTACGACGCGGTGATGGAGTCCGTCGATCTCAGCCGCCTGGTGCTCGAGACCCAGGTCGATCGGCTCAGCCTCGTACCCTCCTCGATCGCGTTGGCCGGGGCTGAGGTGGAGCTGGCCCCGATCGAACAACGTGAGCGACGACTCTCGAGAATGCTCGGCGACGCGGCGGCGGCGTTCGATTACGTATTGATCGACTGCCCGCCTTCACTCGGACTCCTCACGATCAACGGCCTGACCGCTGCCGACACGGTGCTCGTTCCCATCCAATGTGAGTACTACGCCCTGGAGGGCCTGGCCCAGTTGATCGCAACGCTCGATCTCGTTCGGGACCACCTGAACCCCACACTTGCCCTGAAGGGTGTCGTCCTGACGATGTACGACGCGCGGACGAACCTTTCGGCGGACGTCGCCGCCGAGGTCCGTCGCCATCTCGACGGTTCGGTCTTCGATACGGTGATCCCGCGCAGCGTCCGACTGTCCGAGGCGCCGAGTTACGGACGCCCGATCGCCCTCTACAGTCCCGACTCCCGCGGCGCGGTGGCCTACGCGGCCCTCGCGCGTGAGCTGCTCGCACGCGACGCTGCGGGCGGCGAGAGTCCGCGCTCAGACCGTGGACCTGGCGCTGCGCTACCGGCCACGCTCACCGGCAACGGACTCGATCACGGGCAGCATCCCATTCGTGCCGGCGTCGCGGAGGTGGTCACGTGACCGTTCGACCGGAGCGCCAGCAGGGTCTGGGCCGCGGGCTCTCGGCACTCATTCCCCAGCGCCATCCCCCGGGTTCCGGGGGCCAGCTCGAGATTCCCCTCGACCGAATCCGGGCCAACCCGTTCCAGCCACGCCGCTCCTTCGACGAGGCGGAACTCGGTCCACTCGTGGCGAGCATCTCCGAACACGGCGTGATCCAGCCGATCCTCGTGACGGAGGTCCTTGACGGATACCAGCTCGTTGCCGGTGAACGCCGCGTGCGTGCGGCCCGTGCCGCCGGGCTCGAACGGATCCCGGCCGTCGTTCGCCAGCTGGCCGACCCCCAGCAGCTCGAACTGGCCCTTGTCGAGAACCTCCAGCGCGACGACCTGGACCCGATCGAAGTCGCCCTCGCATTCAGGCAGCTCATCACCGACTTTGGGTTCACCCAGGAAGCCCTGTCCGAGCGCGTCGGGCGTGCTCGCTCGACCGTCGCGAATACGCTTCGCCTGCTCGAGCTCGATCATGAGGTCCAGGCGGCTGTCGTCGATGGCCGGATCTCTGAGGGCCACGCACGTGCCCTGGGCGGCCTGCCGCCCGATCACCAATCGCGTGTCCTGGGCTCGATCGTCGATGGGGAGCTATCCGTTCGCCAGACCGAGGAGCTCGTCCGGCGGCTACGAGAACCCAGACCGGCCGTGGCGGCGCCACGACCGGCCGACCCGGACCTCGAGCGGGTGGAAGAGGACCTCCGCCGGGCGCTCGGCACGAAGGTCCGGCTCGCGCGCAGCCGGCGCGGCGGGAGGATCGTCATCGAGTACTACAGCGACGAGGAGCTCGGTCGGCTGTATGAGCGCCTGACCGGAGGGACCGCGTGACCGAAGAAGCCACCCGTGAGGCAGCGCCGAGGAGCACGACGCCACGGGCCCCACGCAAGAGCCGATCGAGCGGAACCGACTACACGGCCGCAAGCATCCAGGTCCTCGAGGGGCTCGAGGCCGTCCGGCGCCGGCCCGGCATGTACATCGGGTCGACCGACGTCCGCGGTC
>Ga0326597_10013648_pt1 | contig 10670 bp, 11 predicted proteins | sample RVTome_12_FD_203789 | JGI IMG/M metagenome (GOLD analysis project Ga0326597, IMG submission 203789) | Soil microbial communities from uranium-contaminated site in the Upper Colorado River Basin, Wyoming, United States - RVT100D185 | ecosystem: Environmental > Terrestrial > Soil > Contaminated >... | reverse complement strand
TTCCTTCCCGGGCGCCTGGATGAGACGGCCTCGCCGCGTCGTGCGCGTCCTCGATGTCTGGTTGGGGGTCGGCCCTTGCGCGTCCGATGCGCATCCTTGACGTATCGATGGGGACGGCCGAGTTTCCCATCAACAGCTGAGGGGTTAATGGCGCAGTCCCATCTGAACCTGCTCCAGGGCACGCTCGACCTGCTCGTGCTCGAGGCGCTCAATGGGCAGCCGAACCACGGTTACGGTGTGGCCCGCTGGGTGCGTGAGATCACGGCGGGCACGCTGGCCATCGAGGAAGGCGCGCTGTACACGTCGCTGCACCGGATGGAGCGGCGGGGCTGGATCGTCTCGGAATGGGGCATATCGGAGAACAACCGGAAGGCGAAGTTCTACGCACTGACGGCCGCGGGCCGGCGTCAGCTCGCGGCGGAAGCGAAGACGTGGGCTCGCTACGCGGAGGCGGTGTTCAAGGTGTTGCGCGCCCGCGAGGCGGGCGGGTGAGTCGTGGCGTTCGTCACTGTACGGGCCGGATCGCGGCGCTGGCCGCAGCCGCGAGAATGCGAGCGGCGTTCAGCAGGTTGGCGATGCGGATATTCTCGTTGGCCGCGTGCTGGTTGTTGTCGTGGTTCACGGTCGGCAGCGCGGCGAACGGCGCGCCCAGAATGTCCGTGAAGACCCAGGCCGGCCCGCTGCCTCCCATGGTCGGACTGACGACGGGCTCGCCGAGGCCGGCGCCGGCGAGCGCCGCGATCAGCGCGCTCGCGGCGGGTGTGTCCAGCGGTGTGCGCCCCGCCGGATAGCCATCGCCGGCGGTCATGCGGACGAGCCTCGGCGTATTCACCCGCACCGCTGAATCGGGCACGCTCGCGACGACGACATAACTCTGTTTTTCAATGTGGCGCCGGAGTTTCTCGACCTGCCTCTCCGGCTGGTTTCCGTCGACGAGCCGCAGATCGAGCTCGGCGATGGCGACATCCGGGATGAGCGTGCGGGCCTGATCGCCGACGAACAGGCTCTGCAGGCCACGCACGTTGAGCGATGGCCGCGCGATCAGTTCCATGCGGTGCGCGCCGCCGCCGTCGAGAGAACCGAGCTGCAGTTGGAGCCGGCGCTCGGGGTCATCGTGAGGGTAGCGATCCCAGGCGGCGCGTTCGGCCGGCCCGATCGGTGCGACATCATCGTCCCAGCCACCGACGAGGATCTCGCCGTCCGGTCCCTTCATGGTGGCCAGCAGCTGCGCGAGGCGCATGGCCGGGTTCGGCGCCCAGTTGCCGTAGTGACCCGAATGCAGCGGCGAGAGGGGCCCGTACATCGTGAGCGTGACGGTGGCCATCCCGCGCAATCCGAAATCGGCGGTCGGCCGGCCGGTCGGGTGAATCGGGCCGTCCGCCATGACGACGAGATCGGCGGCGAGCAACGCGCGATTCACGCGCACGACATCCGCCAGATGCGGCGAACTCGCCTCCTCCTCGCCTTCGAACATGAACTTCAGCCGGTTCCGGAGGGGCGTGCCCGCCTCGCGCCACGCATCAAGCATGGCCATGAGCGCGATGATGGGCGCCTTGTCATCGCTCGCTGACCGGGCGTAGATGCGCCATTCCGGATCGACGGCCTCACCGGGATCCGGCCAGTGTTCCACCGCGATGCCGCCCTTCTCGATCGAGGCTGTCCGGAGCACGGGCGTCCATGGCGTCGTCTGCTGCCAGCGCGACGCATCGGCGGGCTGCCCGTCGTAATGACAGTAGAACAGTACGGTCGGCAGAGAGGCGTCGCCGATCTCTCCGTAAACCACCGGGGGCCCAGCCGATTCCAGGATCCTCGCCTTGACGCCCCGCTTCTCGAGCATGGCGACGAGAGCTTCCGCGTTGCGCCGGATGTTCGGCCCATCCGATGCGACGTTCGGGATCGACAGCAGCTCGCGCAGCTCCGCGATGACGGCCGCAGCGTTGCGGTCCGCGTATCGGCCGGCCACGGCGACGGGATTCTGGGCCGCGACCAGACCCGCAGGCAGAACGAGGAATGCGCCGATTGCTGCGGCCCGGTAGAGCGAAGTGCCACCGGCAAGGACATGGGCGGCGCGCCGGCGTTGCAGACGGCCGGCCCGGATCGCGCGATCGGGAGCCCCGGCACGGCTTCCGCCTTCGCCGGACCATGGCAGCGAGGGCGAGAGGCCGGGACCGCGGAAATACTCCGGGTTTCCCGGCCCGGCGGGCGGGTGATTCGCTATGCCCATGATGCTCCTCCGATCAGGCCCGGCGTGAGCGGGCGCGCGCGGGTCGGTACCCGACGGAGCCCCGAGTGGCTGCCAGCCCGGCCATACGGCCTCGCCGCACCCATGGTACGCCGGAAGGAGTCATGGGACCAGCGGAAACGCACGACGACCCACGCCGGGGGTTGCCTGGCGCGGGTCAAGGGAAAGTCGAAAGCGTGGAGTCGGGCCGATCGCCCGGCGGAGCCGACGCTACAGGACGACCCAGGCGACGACGACGAGCGCGATCGCGGCGACGGCCGTGAACCACGTCGCGGGACGCGCACCGAGCGGCCGGATCTCCCTGCGGACAGCGTCGATCCGGTCGGTGTTGATCGCGATAGCCAGCCGGCCCTCGGCGTCCTTCGTTCCGTTGATGAGGCGCTCCTGCAGGAGCGCGTTCACCGCGGCCTGGTACCGGCTCGGGTTGGTGGAGAACCCGGTGATGGTGCCCGGCCGCGTGTAGGATACGCCACCGTCATCCTGACGGCGGCTCAGCTCGCGAAGGATCGTCCTGCGTGGTGACATCCGCTCAGCTCGTCGATTCGGTTTCAGATCAGCGGTCCACCCGGACCGCGGCTTCCCGGCGTACCCCTACGGAAGCCGGGCCGATCCGGTTGCATGGCCGCGCCATTCGCCCGCGGTATAGGACAGCGGGCGCCGGCAAATCGTTGCTCCGGCGCCCACCTGGGCATGCCTACATCTTGTCTGCCACGGGCGCCATGATGTGGGCGTAAGGCGTGCCGGACCACATCACGTAGGGCCGGCCGGATTCTGCATCGGTCGGAAACCCCTCCAGTGCTTTGGGATCCGGCACGATGATCATCAGGTGCGGCGGGGTCTCGACCCACTGGTTGTCCGCGGTCGCCGCCATGGCGAACGGGTCGGTCGCGCTGCTGCCCGCATCGCCCTGCAGCATGTAACCGATCCCCGCGTGCGTGAATTTCGGAGTCGCGTGCGTGGTCCACGCTTCGGCGAAGGCCAGCCAGCTCTCATCCAGACACATCGGATCCTTGTCGGCTGCCGTGACCGCCGCCGGCGAGCTGGGGAAGCAGGTCCAGCCGTTGGTGCCGGCTCTCAACTGAGTCATCTGTCCGCCCTCGGTGGCCGGCCAATCCATGATCGCCGCCTGATCCGCTATCGACTTCGGCGCCGCGCTCATCGCCTCCGCGATCTTCGCCTCGGGCGAGCCTGGCGCTGGCGCCGGCGCCGCCGCCATGGCGGCCGGCTCCGTCGTCGGGGCCGCCTTGTCGTCCGACTTCGCGCATCCCGACAAAAGGCCGACGACCAGCGCCGCCGGTATGACGTATATCCTCATCAGGTTCTCCTCCGCCCGTGTCTGGGCGGCTCGATGATCGACGGCGCACGACGCGAACGGTCGTCGCGTCGCGAACGCCGCGAATGTGGGGAACACCGGCTTTCAGATGAGTGACACGGGAGGGCATCGCGCCCGCTGGCGGCGGGAGCGCTGACCGCGGGAAAGAAGATGATCCGACCGCACTGCCAGATCCACCTCCGAACACGGGGCTGAACGACCTTCACATGATCACGCCGCGCTCCGGCCGCTGGCGATCAGGGCGAGCCGTCGCTCGTTCGCGACGCTGAACGCACCCTCACATGATCACGCCGCGCTCCGGGGCGCCAGAGGCTTCGGTAGATATTCGGTTATTTCGCGTGGCCGTGCGCGGGATCGTTGCGGTGCGCCTCGTAATGCTGGCGCAGCAGGTCCTTGCCGTAGTCGTTGCCGTTGGGCGTACGGACCACGGTATGGATGTGGTCGCGGCCGGGAACGCGCGGGCCGGGCAGAGCGACGGGACTCTGATGGTCGAATTCGATCAGGATGACCGGGCTCTGGATCCGGTAGTAGAAGATGGCGTCCGGCCCGGTTCCGCCGATCCACGCGAACCGTGTCTCGTCGAGGTGCGCGCGGACCTCGTCCATGCGAACGCGCGCGTGCCCTTTGTCCATGTTGCCGATGTAGGTCTCGATGACGGCGAGGAGCCGGTCCTTCTGGCGGTCATCGAGGTCGGTGGCGCGCAGCCCGGCGTAGTCGAGCACGAGATTGTCGCGGAAGGCCTGGGCCAGAGCGTTGTTGCCGGTCTTGTCTTCCAGGATGACGGCCCTCCGCAGCTGGTCGGCGTCGAGCATCCGGACGAAATCGAGGCCTCGGTTCTGCTCATCCTGGAGTACGGTCGTACCGGCGAAGCGGCCGGACGCGGCGTGGATCGGCTCCGACCCCATGAACGTCGGCGTCATGACGACCTGATCGCCCAGAACGAAGTAGACGATGATGAGGTGATGGCCATCGAGCTGCCATCCCCATGGCTCGGTCGGCGACGGCTCGCCCATCACGGTGATGTGATAGAGTCCTTCGCCGTACTCGCGATCGTTGCCGGTCAGCTCGGCGATGGTCCCGTTGAGCCGCATGATGTTACGGGATTGCTCGAGGCCCCGTGCGCTGAGGCCGGCGCGCATCAGGCCGAAGGCAAGCTCGCGCTGGCTGGCGGACATGTCGCGGAAGTTCACGCCCTGGCGGTCGTAGCGGTGGACGTTGTTCCATTTCCGCCATTCCGCATCGTCGACGGCGAAGCTGGTGATCGCGCGCTGCTCGGGCGTGAGCGATTCCAGGAACCGCCGGGTCGCGTCGATCACCGGTCTCGTCGAAACACCGGTCGCGCGGATGGGAAAGAGGCCGGGCACGACGTGTCCGTCGGTGGTCACGCCCTTGAAGGGTTCCGCCAGCGGGTCGCGTTGCTGCTGGCCGGTCATGGCCGATCCGCCGCGCGCGAGGATCGGCAGGAGAATCGCGGCGGCGACCAGGCCGCCGAGGGGGAGAGCGTACCTGCCGGTTGTCGGTGCAGATCGAGAGCGGACCACGGGTTCCTCCGTCGTGCGCGGAGACAGGCGAGTGGCAAAGGTGCACCGTTCCGGATGCTCTGTCCAGCCGGTCCTGCTCAAACCGCAAGCCCTCGATGTGCGTAACGCTCGCGAGGCCGGAGTCTCGTGATCCGGGCAAAGCGGCGGATGCGGTTCGAGGACTCGTACAGGCCCGCGCGAGATCGGACCGCATGGCCATGGGGGCCCGCCAGGGACAGGTCGTCCGCATGGTCACCGGGCGCGCCGCGTCGAGCCGGTGCAGGCCCTGCAGAACGAGTGAGGCGGCCGGCTCAGGCGGGAGCGCGGCTGCGAACGGCCCGGCCGACGATTACGGTGATGTTGTCGGTGCCGCCGCCATCGAGCGCATCCTGAAGCAGAGCTTCGCAGGCCTGCTTTGCCGACGTCATGGCGCCGAGCCTCTCGGCGATACGCTCATCGGAGACGTGTTTGGTCAGTCCATCGCTGCACAGGAGATGCACATCTCCCCAGCCGCTTTCGACGCCGGTCACGACGGGCCGGGTCTGCGGTCCGCCGATCGCGCTCGACAGGACGTGCGCCCAGCGCGTACCCGACGCCTCGGCGCGACTGAGTACCCCCTGATCCACCAGCTCCTGCGCCATTGTCTGGTCGCGCGAGATCTGCATGAGCCGGCCATTGCGCAGAACGTACGAGCGGCTGTCGCCGACTTGCAGGATGTAGATGCGCGGCCAGACACCCAGCAGCAGCGTCAGTGTGGTGGCCATCCTGTTCCGCACCGGATCCGATTTCGCCCGCGACGTGATTTCTTCGTGCGTCTGCAGGGCCGCGTCGGCGAGCGCCTGGGCGAAGGTCCGGTCGTCGGAAGCGTCGGCCGTGTAATAGCAGTGCATGCTGTTGGTCAGGTACTGCGTGACCGTTTCCAGGGCGCGGCGGCTCGCCTCCTCTCCACCCGCCTGCCCGCCGACGCCGTCGGCGACCATGGCGAGAAAGGCGAGTCTCTCGCTGTCCGCCGGCAGCCGGTCGATCTCCGGCAGGCTCGTCATGAGGACGTTCATCCGCTTGCGCAGCGAGCCGATCAGGAAATGGTCCTGGTTCGTGGGACGCACGCGACCCGGGTGCGTGACCCCGTAGACATCGATTTCGTCGTCCGTCGGTTTGCTGACGACCCTGCGACCCGGAATCGTCGTTTCATCCGGCACCTTCATCCGCCCTCCTTGCCTTTCCGAGAATACGGCGGACCCCGCGTTCCGGAAACCACCCGGCATCGCCGGGCAGGCGTCGCACGCGGCGCCCGGATCGCCCCCCGGTCCGGCAGCCGCCCGGTCGAATCGCAGGCGACCCGGGCCGGCGACCGGGCATCAGGCGCGGGCGCGGTTCGCGTGTTATTCTGCGGGCGACTCAACCGTTCTTGACGGAGCCACGAAACCCGATGCAAGGAATTCGACTCATGCATTCCGGCAGACTGGCCGCCATCGCGGCCTTCTCACTTCTCGCCGCGTGCGGCAGCGATCCAGCGGCCTCGGATCCGGGTGACCTCACCTTTGCTTCCGAGCTGGGTGTGGACCTCTCGAAGATGACCCGCACGGCGAGAGGCCTCTACTATCAGGACCTCGTCGTGGGAACGGGCACCGTGGCCGCGGCCGGCCTGACGCTCACGGTTCTGTACGCCGCGTGGCTCCCCAATGGCTCGCTGTTCGACCAGGCACAGGACCCGGGCGATCCCTACATCTTCCAGCTCGGCGTCGGCGATGTCATCGCCGGGTGGGACGAAGGCATCGCGGGCATGCGGACCGGCGGCACTCGCCTGCTCGTGATCCCGCCCTCACTCGGCTACGGCAACCGCGTGGTCGGCCCGATTCCGGCCAATTCCACGCTCGTGTTCCGGGTTCAGCTGCTGGCCGTGCGATAGGCGCGGAACCATTCGGTGAGGCGTTCGGCGGCGACGTCGATACAGCGTTCGCCGATGGCGGCGCTCATGCCGCGGGCATCGCCGAGGATGCCGTTGGGCGTCACGCTCCTGAATCCGTCGGCGATGATTCTCGAGACGATGGCGGGATCGAGTTCCGGGTGGAACCCGTCCTCGGCAAGGTCTTCGCGAACCAGTCCGGGATGCAGAGCCAACATGATCGAGCTTTCCGCGATGTCCGCGTGCCCGCCGACCCGGTCGCCCATCCCGCTCATCTCGTGAACCGCGCGCTTCAGGACTTCGATGAAATCGATGAGGTCGGTGTACGCATGCACTGCGCAGGGTTCGGCGGCTTCGCGAAGGCGGGTCAGCATCTGGTTGAGTGGGACGAAGTTTCCGCCGTGTGTCGGGATGATGAAGATCCGCTCGAAGCCGTGCGTGGCCAGGCTCGTGCAATAATCCGTACAGACCGCCTCGAACGTCGAGTTCCTCAGCGTAAGCGAGCCGGGGAAGGCCATGTGGTGCTGCGAGCAGCCCACGCGGATCGTGGGCGCGACAAGCGCATCGCCGAGCCGGCGGGCCACTTCTTCGGCCAGGCGCGTGCCGTGTTCGGCATCCATGAACATGGGCAGGTGAGGACCGTGCTGCTCGACAGCGCCGCATGCGAACACCGCGGTCGTCATACCGGACTCGATGGCCCGGCCCACGTCGGGTGAGGTCATCCGCTCCATGTTCACGGTGACTGGCCCGCCGCTCACGGTTCTCTCCCCTGCAGCAAGGTCCTGACCGGCGGTTCCGGATCCAGCGGAATGAACGTTCCATCATCCACGTGGCCGGCAACCACGCGATAGAGCGTCACACCCGAGCGCACGCCGAGCTGTCCGTCACCGAAAGCGGGCCCCATCACGACAGCGCTCTGAAAGAAGCGCAGGGTGCCATGGCTCGTCTCGAAGCGCAACGGCTCGCGCAGGTGCTGTGATGGACCGGCGTCGCCGTGCGGTCGGCCGTGGCCTGCGCGGATGCGGCGGTGTCCGCGCGGCGAGCAGGCTCGCGAGGGCGACCGCGCAAGGGATCGTTCTCATCGGGTTCGTACCGGGACGTTGATGTAGACGGCGTTCGGGCCGTCGGAATTCGCGACGGCGATATCGGGGAATCCGTCACCGTTGACGTCGCCGACGGCGACGCCGTACGTGACGTCGCCGACCGGACCGAAACGGACTTCACGCAGAGGCCGGCCGGTGCCCTCGTTGAAGAAGACGGCGTTCTGCTGGCCGGCGTTGCCGACGACGATGTCGGCATCACCGTCACCATCGAGATCGGCGACCGCGAGGCTGTACGTCTGGCCGTCGGCCCGGCCGAACCCGACCGTCCGCGTGAAGCCGCCCGTGCCGTCCCCGAACGAGATCGAGTTGCGCTGTCCGATGTTGCCGGCGATGACGTCGAGGTGACCGTCGCCGTCGAGATCGGCAACCGCGACGGCGCGCGTCTCGTCACGGCCCGTGCCGAAGCGTCGGGTCCTCGAGTAGTCGGCCTTCGGATCACCGAACAGCACCAGATTCGCCTGGCCGTCGCGATTCGCCAGAACGAGGTCGTTGAAGCCATCGGCATCGAGGTCGGCAACCGCGACATGGATGGTCGAGCTTTCGGCCGCGCCGAACGTGCGCATGACGGGGAAACCCGCATGGCCGTCGTTCAGGTGGATCTCATTGGGCGCGCCGCGATTCACGACCAGGATGTCGATGTCGCCGTCGAGATCGACGTCGGCCAGGGTCAGGCCGCGGGTCGGCGCCGGCGCGCCGAGCGGACCCTGCGAGACGTAACGGCCGGAGCCATCGTTCAGGAGGATCTCGTTCGGCTCGCCGTCATTGCCGGCCACGACGTCGAGATCGCCATCGGCATCGAGGTCCGCGAGCGGCACCGCATACGTCGTGGTGCGATCCTCACCCAGGGCTCGCGAACGCCGGAAGACGCCGTCGCCGCTGTTGAGGTAGACCTCGTTCTGCTCGGGCCAGTGGCGGCCGTTCGCGACGACGATGTCGAGGTCGCCATCGCCATCGACATCGCCCATTGCGACCGATGCGCTCCGCTGGATCGCCGTGCCGAGCGTGCGACGCTCGTCGGTGACGAACGTGCGCAGCTGCGCGGATGCAGGCCCGGCGGCCGCAGCCACCGTCGCCAGCGCGATCGCGAGTGGAGCGGACACCGCAGTCCGGATCATCCTCGAGCTCACCTTTCAACCGTGGCGTCCGCCGTCTTCGGGTGGGGTCTACCCGGGCGCCTGCGCCGGCGTCGCGGCCAGCGGCGGCGTTCCGGGCGAAGCCGCTTCCTCCGCCGCGGGCGATGCGCGGCGGGCGGAACGCGGCACGGCCGACACCAGGATGGCCGGCAGTATGCCGAGAGACAATGCCGCCTTCGCGGCGATGATCGCCGGGCTCCCCCCCACGAAACCGCGGTAGAACGCGAATACGGACTCCGGGTTGAAGCCGTAGGCGACGAACAGGGCTGCCGTCACGAGCGGCGGAACGCTGAGCCCGAACAGGACCACGGCGAGGAAGCTGCGGTTTCGCCAAACGGGCTTCTCCGGCGCGGCCTCCGGCGTGCGGGCCAGGCGGGGGCGCAGGAGCATGACACTGGCGAGGGCGACCAGCGGCCAGCTGAGCGCGTGGAAGCCGAGCAGCTCGAGGCTGGTGGGCGCGTTTTCGCCGAGCGCGACGAGCCCGGCCGTAACCGCGACCGCGGCCACGAGCAGCCCAGCGAGTCGGAACGGAATCCGCCGGGCCGTCAGGAGAGGCTCGGGAATCGGACTCGCCGCAATCCGTTTGCGTGAGAATCGCCGCTGGTACCACCACGCGAACCCGACGAACATCACGGTGGTCACGCCCAGGGCGATGACATTGTCCACGTAGATGCCGAGCATTCGCACGGCCACGTCGCGCGGAGGCCCGATCCACGAATCGGCCGGCACGAAGACCGCCTGGAAGACGAGCTGCGCCCCGTTCAACGCCATGGCGCAGATCACGATGAAGTCGAACAACGCGATCGCGATGATGGCGCCGGCGATGAAGCCGCCGATCGCGGCGGGCACGGCGTAGTCGGATCCGGTCGCGGTCACCACGGCGACGGCGGCCAGGATCGAGCCGAAAACGGCGGTGACGAGGACGACGATCATCTTCTGGAGCGGCCAGGCGAGCAGCGCTCCGAGGATACCGCCGATCGCGATGCCGGCCAGCGCCGCCTGATCGCTGCCAATGGCAAAGGTGCCGATCAGGCCACCGGCTACACCGCCGAAAAGGAGGCCGATGCAGGCGATGTACAATCGGAAGATGCGCAGGCCCCAGACAGTGAGGAGGAGGCCCGTCGTGAGAGTGAGCACCTGCGCAGCCAACTGGATTTCGAGTGTCAAGCGACACCTCCGGCCGGGACGAGAAGTGCAGTATTCCACCCTACGACGGAGTGGCGCCGCGGGATTCGCCGGGCTACTCTGCCGCCGTTCCGCACCCAATTTCACCCCGTCGCCGCGATCGCGCGACCCCCGGATCCGCGGTGAAGGACGGTCCATGGCGGAGAGCCGCCCCCTCCTCGAGCTGCGCGGACTGAGCAAGCGATTCGGCGAGACCCGTGCGGTGGCTGGTGTCACGGCCTCGTTCGAAGCGGGTGAGTATGTCTGTA
>Ga0326597_10013647_pt1 | contig 10670 bp, 10 predicted proteins | sample RVTome_12_FD_203789 | JGI IMG/M metagenome (GOLD analysis project Ga0326597, IMG submission 203789) | Soil microbial communities from uranium-contaminated site in the Upper Colorado River Basin, Wyoming, United States - RVT100D185 | ecosystem: Environmental > Terrestrial > Soil > Contaminated >... | reverse complement strand
GAGGGCGCGGCCGGCTTTGTCCCGTCATTGCTTTTCCTTGCGGCGACGAGCGTGTTTTCCTTTATTCTGGCCCCGATCGCCGGCGCGGCCGCCATCCGCTTTAACATGAGCTGACCACCCATGATTTCCGACCTTGCAAACCCCGAACGCTTCGAGCGCCTTGTGAGGCCGGTGCAGCCGGCGCTCGCCGCGATCTCGCTCCTCCTCGCCGCCGCCGGGCTCTATTACGCGCTCTTCGCTTCGCCGCCGGACTATCAGCAGGGCGAGTCGGTGCGCATCATGTATGTGCACGTCCCCGCCTCCTGGATGGCGCTCTTCTGCTATTCGGTGATCGCGATTTCCTCGGCGACCGGCTTCATCTGGAAGCACCCGCTCGCCGATGTGACGGCGAAGGCGACGGCCCCGATCGGCGCGGTCTTCACCGCGCTTGCCCTCTTCACCGGCTCGATCTGGGGCAAGCCGATGTGGGGGGCGTGGTGGGCGTGGGACGCGCGCCTCACCTCGGTGCTCATTCTCTTCTTTCTCTATCTCGGCTACATGGCGATCTGGGAGACGGTCGAGGACAAATCGCGCGCCGCGCGGCTCGCCGCCGTCGTCGCGATCGTCGGATTCGTCAACATTCCGATCATCCATTTTTCCGTCGACTGGTGGAACAGCCTGCACCAGCCGGCAAGCATCTTTCGCCCGGAAGGGCCGACAGTCGCCCCATCGATGCTGGCGCCCTTGTTCCTGATGGCGCTCGCCTACACGACCGGCTACGGCGCCCTCGTTCTCGCGGCGATGAAGAACGAGCTCATCGCGCGCCGCCTGCAGCGCCTGCGCGACGTCGCCGGACGCAAGGCTTCCACGGTGGAGGTGAAATGACCAAGAAACAGAAACGGTTTGCGTTCCTTGCCGGCATCTTCGCCGCGGCGGCGCTGGCGGTCGGTCTCGTCTTGAGCGCTTTAGAGAGCGCGGTTGCGTATTTCTACACGCCGTCCGAGCTCGCCGCGCTCGACTCGGCGCCGAAAGGCGTCATCCGCCTCGGCGGGCTGGTCGAAGACGGAAGCGTTCAGTATACGGATGGAAAAACCGAGGTGCAATTCGTCGTCACCGACCTGACGGCGCGCACCTCCGTGCGCTATTCCGGGGCTCTTCCGGACCTCTTCCGCGAAGGACAGGGCGTCGTCGTCGAAGGCCGCCTCGCCGAAGACGGCGGCCTCGCGGCGATGCAGGTCCTCGCCAAGCATGACGAGAACTACATGCCGCGCGAACTTGAAAAAGCTCTGAAGGAGCAGGGTCACTGGAAGGATCAATACGGGAAGTAGGGAATAGGGAATAGGGAATAGGAAAAAATCTATCGTCATTCCGTGCACAGCGCGGTCATGACGGGCCGATCGGACGTGTTCAAGACGACTGCGAGAATTCCCCTTCTCCCTATTCCCTATTCCCTATTCCCTATTCCCTATTGCCTATTGCCTACACCCAGCGCATCCACCCCGCGAGCTTCTCCGCGCCGAGCTTCGCGGCGGGCGGGCCGTCGACGCCGAGATAGGCGAGAAGGCGCGGGAACGCTTCGAGCTGCTCGAGACGGGCTTCCTCGTCGGTCAGAAGCGCAAGAAGGTCGGCAGCGAGAATTTCCGGCCGGCAGCGCTCCTGAATGAGCTCGGGGATCAGCTCGCGCCCGGCGGCGATATTCAGGACCGTGACGAATTTCCCCGTCATGACGCTCCGCGCCCAGATCGCCGTCAGCGGATCGACCTTGTAGGCGACGACCATCGGCGTGCGGTTGATCGCCAGCTCGGTCGTCACCGTGCCGGATTTGGCGAGCCCGACGTCGGCCGCCGCGAAGGCGCCCGCTTTTTCCTCCGGCGCGGCGAAGATCGGATCGCCCGGCCAGCGCGCCATGCGCGGGCGCGCGAAAGACTCGACCTGCGGGGGCAGCACCGCGACGACGCGCAAGCCCGGGACGCGCTCGGCAAGGAGGCTGACCGCGCCTCTGAAAGGAGTGAGATGATGCCTGATCTCGCCGCGCCGGCTGCCCGGAAGCACCGCAAGCAGCGGCGCTGTCCCAAGCCCGTGACGGGCGCGAAACCGCGCGCCGTCGCCGCGCCCGGCCCACGCGCTCTGAAAATTCGGATTGCCCATGAACGCCGCCCTGATTCCGGCCTTCTGGAAGTAAGGCGGCTCGAACGGCAGGAGACAGAGAACCCCGTCGAAATGCCTCTTGACGAAATCGACGCGGCCCGGGCGCGAGGCCCACACCTGCGGCGCGGCGAGCTTGAAGAGCTTCGCCCGGAGGCCGCGCCGTTTCATCTTCTGCGCCGTCACCCGCGAGAACGCCCAGCCGTCGATGAAGATGACGGCGTCGACCGCTTCGCGCTCAGCGACTTCGGCGAGTTCTCTCGCGCGCGTCAGTCCTTCCGGCAGCACACGGATGACATCGGTCAATCCCATGACGGAGAGATTGTCGATGGGAAAGAGGCTTTCCATTCCTTCGGCGGCCATTAGCAGTCCGCCGCAACCGAAATATCTCGCGCCCGGCGGCGCGATTTTCCTCAGCTCACGCAGGAGGCTCGCGCCGAGCGCGTCGCCGGAAGGTTCGACCGCAACCAGCATGATCCCCGGCCGGGAGGGCCGCGTGAGATCGTTCGCCGGTCTCTTCACAAGTGGCGCGCCTCCCCCGCCTCAAATCCGTAGACGAAGAGGCCGAGGCGGTCGGCTTCCGCCGCCGTCTCCTCGGCGTCGATAATGAGGGCGGCGCCCGCTTCGACCGCGATCCCGGCAAGACCTGCCCGATGGGCGCGCCGCACGGTTTCGGGGCCGATCGTCGGCAGGTCGACGCGCCGCTCCTGGCCGGGCTTCGGGCGCTTGACGAGGACGCCGCGCCGGCCCTCGCCGCCTTTCAGCGCCGGCGCCAATTCGGCGCAGCGCGCCAGCATCGCGTCAGTGCCCTCCGCCGCTTCGATCGCCAGAACGAGTCCGGCGGCGACGACAGCGCCCTGCCCCACATCGAACGGCCCGAGCGCGCCGATGACGGCGCCGGCTTTCGCAATGTCGGCCATGTGGCCCTCATCGGGCGCAAGACGGCCGAGCGGACCCTTCGGCGCGGCGAGATCGCGCGTCGCTTCGTCGGCGCCGACGACGATGAACCCTTCCGACTCCAACGTGTCGACGAGGGCGCCGAGCAGCGCGCCGTCGCCGCGCGCCGCCGCCGCAATGAGCTTGGGAATGAGCGCCGCGCCCCGCCAGTCCGGCGTCAGACTCGCAAAATCGGGACGCCGGACGATTCCGGCGAGAACGACCGCGTCGCAGCCGGCGTTGTTCAGGGAGCGGATGATCCCGCCGACCTCGGCGAGGGCGCAGGTCTCGCCGTCGAACTGGTCAAGCCCTGCATCCGCGATCCCCTTGAGCCGAACGATGTGCAAGGGCTCGCCGCGCAGCGCCGAGGCCTTTGCGATCCTCTCCGGGAGCGCCCCGGCGCCGGCGATCAGTCCGAGTTTTTTCCAGCGCGTCATTTCTCGTCAGCGGGCCGGCGTCATCAGGGGACGCGGCGCGTCGGATTTGATGAAGGCGAGAATCCGCGCGACTTCGGGGTGCCCGCCATATGTCTTTTCGACGTCCGCGAGGCGCTCCTGGAACGTCTCGCCTCCGGAAAAAAGGAGTTTGTAGGCGGCGCGCAGATCGTGAATCGCCTCGCGCGAAACGCCGCGCCGCTTGAGGCCGACGATATTGAGCCCGGCGAGCATCGCATGGTTGCCGACCGCGGAGCCATAAGGAATGACATCGGTCGGCACCGCCGCGCAGCCGCCGATGAACGCATAGGCGCCGACCCGGCAGTATTGATGAATCGCGCTGAGTCCGCCGAGAAATGCCGAGTCTTCGATCACCACGTGGCCGCCGAGCGTTGCGTTGTTCGCCATGATAACATTGTCGCCGACGATGCAATCATGCGCGACATGGCAGGCGGTCATGAACATGCCGCGGTCGCCGATGCGGGTTTTTCCGCGGCCGGCGACGGTGCCGATGTTCATGGTCACATGCTCGCGGATGATATTGCCCGCGCCGATAATGAGCGCCGTGTCCTCGCCGCGATAGCCGAGATGCTGCGGCGGGCCGCCGAGCGCCGCGAACGGATGGACGACGGTCTCGGGGCCGATCGTCGTCGCGCCGGTTATCGTGACATGAGCGTGGAGAACGACGCCCGCGCCGATCTTCACCCGCGGCCCGACGCAGCAATAGGGACCGATGCGCGCGCCTTCGCCGATTTCAGCGCCGTCCTCGACGATGGCGGTTGGATGAATTTTCATGGCGCGCCGCCGTTACGAGGGAACCTGCGCCAGCATCGCGGCGAATGTCGCATCGGCGACGCGCACGCCGTCGACCGACGCCTCGCCGTGGAAGCGCCAGACCGGCGGCCGGCGATGAACGGTCCTGACGAGAATGTGCAACTGGTCGCCCGGCACGACGGGCTTGCGGAACCGCGCTCTGTCGACGCCGGTGAACAGCACGATCTTGTTTTCGACGTCGAGCTCTTCCGTATAGGACGTAAAGGCGGCGGCCGCCTGCGCCATCGCCTCGATGATCAGGACGCCCGGCATTACCGGTTTCTGCGGAAAATGTCCCTGAAAGAACGCCTCGCCGTAGCTGACGCATTTCACGCCGATGGCGCTTTCGCCTGGTCGGATGTCGATCAACCTGTCGATCATTAGCAAGGGATAGCGATGCGGCAGAAGCCGCATCACGTCGCTCACGTCGAGCACCGTCTTGCCTGGTTCAATCGCGCTCATTCTTCTTCAATCTTCCGGTCTCGGCCAGTCGTGCAAGCGCCGCCGAGTCGCGCAGCCATCGTTTCATCGGGCGCGCCGGATAGCCGCCCCATTTTTCGCCCGCCGGTATGTCGGAGATCACTCCCGATTTCGCCGCGATGACAGCGCCATCGCCGATTTCGAGGTGGTCGGCAAGCCCTGCCTGCCCTCCAATCATCACGCCCGCTCCGATGTTCACACTGCCCGAAACGCCAACCTGGGCGGCGAGAAGCGAATGCCGCCCGATTTTGACGTTGTGGCCGATCTGGACGAGGTTGTCGATCTTCACCCCCTCGCCGACCTCGGTATCGCCAAGCATCCCGCGGTCGATCGCGGAATTGGCCCCCACCTCGACATCCTCGCCGATCACCACCCGCCCAAGCTGGGGGATGCGCACCAGCCCTTCCGGCCCAGGCGTAAAGCCGAACCCCGGCTCGCCGATGCGGGCCCCGGCGAGGATCACGGCGCGGGGCCCGAGGATCGCGCACAGGATCGACGCGCTGGCGCCGATCCGACTGCCTTCGCCGATGACGACCCCCGGACCGATGACGACGTTAGGCCCGATCTCGCAGCCCTCTCCGATTTCGGCGTCCGCCCCGATGACGGCGCCCGCGCCGACCTTTACACCGCGGCCGAGCTTGGCCGACGGATGCACGCCCTCGCCGTCCACCGGGCGCTCGCGATGGAGATGCGCAGCGAGACGGGCAAATCCGAGCCGCGGCGAGTCCATGACGCCGACAGCGCCGTCGAGGGCAAGCGCCGCCGCGTTCTTTTCGCTGAGAAGACACAGCCCGACTCGGCGCCCGCCAAGCAACGCCAGGACTGTCTTTTTTTCGCCGAAGACGAAGGCTTCGCCGATGTCGGGCTCGCCGACGTCCGCCGCGCGCGTGACTTTCCCGCCGTCGCCCTGCACAAGTCTTGCGCCGGCGATGTCTGCGGCCGCCTCAACCGAGAGCGGCTCTCCGGTCAGATAAAAGCGCGCGTCCGGCATATCGCATTCCAATTCTTATCCGAACCGCGGAAAAGAAACGGCCGGCGCGAGAAACGCCGGCCGTTCCGCTGCTTGCGCAGAAACGTCAGATTTCGGCGGTTTATTTTTTCTTCTTGTCTTTGCCCTGTTGTGCCTGCTGGGCTTCCTGTGCCTGTCGCTGGAGTTCTGCGAGCGAAACCTTTTCAACCTTCACCGACGTCAGCACCTTGTCGAGCTCGGCGACGACCTCGGCCGTGATGTTGATGTCCGCCGACGCATACATGACGTCCGAACGATCGAGCATCAGCGTCGCGCCGCGGGCTTCGACGATCTGCTTCAAAATCGGCTTCATCGCCTCGTCGATTTTCGACAGCGCCTGCTGTTCGGAAAGCTGCAGCTCGCGAACCTTCACGTCGCGCAGGGTCGGCAGGTTGTTCTGCTTGGCGGTGAACTGCTTGGCCTTCTCGACCCAAACTTCCTGCGCCATCAGATCTTTCTGCTTCTCAAGATCTTCGCCCTCTTTGTTGAGCTTCTCGATCTCGGCGTTCAATTCCGTATTGGCGTCTTCCTGAAGCTTTTTGAGCTGCGGCGCCATCGACTGGCCGGCCTTCGACTGGGCGATGACCTGCGCCTGATCGAGGATCAGGATGATCGGCGCTCTGGCCGATTGCTGGGCCTGCGCCGAGCTCACGGAGGCGCCGGCCGCGAGCCCCGCGGCGGCCACCGCCGCCGCGCCAAGTATTCCGATCAATTTACGTTTCATTTTGTACACCTCGCACCCTGCTAGAAGCTCGTCCCCGCGCTGAACCTGAATGATTCGGTCCGGTCGTAGTCCTCTTTGCGAAGCACTCTCGCAAAATCGAACCGCACCGGCCCGAACGGCGAATCCCAACTGACGGTGACCCCGGCGGAAGCTCGCAGCGACAGATCATCCTGTACGGGCTTGATAAATATCCCGTCTCCGTCCGGATCGACCCAGAAATCCAGATCCTCGTTAAGCGTCTTCGTTTCGTTGTCGACCAGGCCGACCGTGCCGAAATCCAAAAACGCCGTCGTTCTGATGCCATATTCCTTCGGCAACGGCAATGGCAGCAGCACCTCGGCCGAGCCTATCGCATAGATCTTGCCGCCGATCGCCTGCGAAGGAATCTCGCCGCTTCTCGTCAGGCCCACTCCTCGCTGGATGAATCGCGGCCCGACGCCGGCGACCTCGAACCCGCGGAAGGTCGTCGCCCCCTCGAAGAAGCGATCGGACAGACGCACAGTGTCGCCGGCATAGCCATCGATATAGCCAGCGCGCATTTTCATGGCGCCGATAAATCTCCCGACTATCGGATGATAATAGGCGCTGTTGAGCTCGGTCCGCAGATAGTTCACGCTGCCGCCAAGCCCCGCCAGCGACTGGCCGAAGCTCGCTCGCCAGCCGCGCCGTGGGTCGATTGGGTCGTCTCTCTTGTCCCACGAAACCGTGTAACCGATCAGAGATGTCACGAAGTCGCCTCGGGAATCGCAGGTTGGTGAGATCTGGTTTACGATAAAATCACAGAGCGATGCTCGCACTAGCTGTATTGGGTTGTTGTTATTATCGACGGAATCGATGACTTCAAAGGAGGCCCCAGGCACGAGAAACGATGCGGGATCGTCTCCCGCGGTGAGCAGCCGCAAGTCGTCACGGTCAATCTCAACATTATCGCGTGTGAGCAGATATTGCAGGTTCCCGCGCCCGTATTCCGAGATCTGGAAGCCGGCGTTGAGACCGAAGCCGATCCGGTTGCGGACAAAACCGGACTCCCTGAAATTGCTGCGCTGGTTGAATATCGAGAATCCCGCCGCGAGGTTGCGGTCGAGGAAATAGGGTTGGGTGAACTGGATATCGATCTGCCGCGTGCGGGAGCTTACCTGCGTGCGGAAGCGCAGGGATTGTCCGCGCCCCATCAGGTTTCGCTCCTCGATGGAAAAATCGACGATGAAATTCTCTGTCGAGGAAACCCCGACCCCGATGCTGAACGAGCCTGTCGACCGCTCTTCGACGCTCACGTCAAGCTCGGTGCGATCAGGCGCCGAGCCGGGCTTTTCCTCGATCTCGACCTCGCCGAAATAGCCAAGCGAGCGAATCCGCGAGCGAGAGCGGTCGACCAGCACGCGGTTGAACGCGTCGCCTTCCGAGATGCGGACTTCCCGGCGAATGACCTTGTCGAGGGTGCGCGAATTGCCCTTGATGTTGATCCGCTCGACGTAAACCCGCGGCCCCTCGTTCACCTGGAAGGTGATGTCGATGGTTTTCGTTTCGGGGTTGCGGTCGAGCCGCGGGTTCACGTCGACGAACGCATACCCGGTCGCGCCGGTGGCGAAGGTGATGGCCTCAACCGCCTTCTCAATCTTCTCGCCGTCGAACGTCTGGCCGGGCTTGATCGAGACGAAATTCTCCAGAACGCTCTCATCGAGCTTGGCGAGGCTGGTTTTCACGCGCACGTCGCCGATGGTGTATTTCGGCCCTTCCTCGACGGTGAAGGTGATGAAGAAGTTTTCCCGGTCCGGCGTCAGCTCGGCGACGGCCGAGAGGACCTGAAAATCCGCATAGCCGTGGCGCCCATATTCCTGACGCAACTGCTCGCGATCGAACTCAAGGCGGTCCGGATCGTAGTTCGAATTGCTCGAAAACATCTTCCACCACCTCGATTGCTTCGTCGCGAGGACGCCGCGAAGCTCGGCGCTGGTGAACGCCTTGTTGCCGACGAAGTTAATCTTGGCGACTCCGGTTTTCGGGCCCTCATCGATTTCGTAGATGACATCGACGCGGTTTTGCTCGAGCGGCGTGACTTTCGGCGTCACGGTCGCCGCAAAGCGCCCGCCGCGGCGATAGACCTCGATGATGCGCTGGACGTCCGCCTGCACCTTGGAGCGCGTGAAGGTACTGCGCGCCGTGAGCTGAATTTCCTCGGTGAGCTTGTCTTCCTTGACCCGCTTGTTGCCGTCGAGAATGACCTGGTTGACGATCGGGTTCTCTTTTATATCGATGAGGAGAACATCGCCCGGCTGCATTTCGAGGGTCACGTCGGAAAAGAGGCCCGTGTTGAAGAGCGTCTTCAGCCCGAGATCGAGCAACTGGGAGTCCGCGCGGTCGCCTGCATGGACGACGAGATAAGAGGCGATGGTGTCGGCTTCGATCCGCTGATTTCCGCGTACGACAATCGACTGGATGATCGGCGCCGGCTCCGCGGCGACGGCGCCCGGCGCTTCGACCGGCGCCGGCGAAGCCTCGCTCTGCGCCTTGACCGGCGCGGAGATCGCGGCGAACGCCACACTCAACGCAAACACAACGCTTAACGCGCCGCCCCCCGACCTCATCACGCTCATACCGTCGACCTAGTTGTTGAAAGAGAAAAGACTAGCGATGTCGTTCCATGTCACCAACAGCATGAGCGACGCCAACAGGACGATGCCCACCCTGAACCCAAACCCCTGCGCCCGCGCCCCCAATGGCCGGCCTGCGACGGCTTCGTAGGCGTAGTACATGAGATGGCCTCCGTCGAGAACCGGCACCGGCAGGAGATTCAAGAAACCGATCGACACCGACACCACAGCCGCGAGATTGATGAACGCAACGAGGCTCACCTTCAGCTTCGTCAGAAAGTCAGGCGCCTCCTCATACCCTGACTCGTCGAAGCCGGACATCACCGATTGCCCGGCGTATTGCGCCATTTTGATCGGACCGCCGAGCTGGCGCGTATCTTCCTTGCCGAGAATCAGCCGCCCGAGAAATCTGACGGTCGCCGACAGGATGCCGCCGACTTCGCCGGTCGCCGCACGCAGAGCGCCGAGAGGTCCGTAACGCACCAGCGTTCGGGCTTTCGGGTCTTCCCCAATTCCCAGGCGGCCGGTCATTATCTTGTTGCCGAAGGCGTCCTCGGTTTCCTCGCGTCTCGGCGTCGCTTCGAGAACGACGGTTTCGCCGGCCCGTTCGACGGTGAAGACCAGGCGCTCGCCCGTCCCCAGCCTCGCCGCCAGGGCAAGTTCCTCAAACCGCCTGATTTCTCGGCCGTTTATAGTCAGAATCTTATCGCCGGCCTCAAATCCGGCCTCTGCTGCGGCCGACCCCTCGACGACCGAACCGACGCGCGGCTCACGAATGAGCTCGCCGAACCCCATCAGCAAAACCCAGAATATTCCAATCGCAAGAATGAGATTCGCCACCGGTCCCGCGGCGACGACTGCGGTGCGCACCCAGACCGGCTTGAAATGGAAGCAGACTTTGCGCTCCTCAGGGGAAAGCGCCTGCGCCACTTCCTCTTCGTGGCCTGGCCGCGGGAACTGCGTGGTCGCCGGTTTTCCCGAAGCCGGCTCGCGCTTCACTTTGGAGTCCGGCTGCGAGGCGGCGTTGGCGTCGCCGAAAAACTTCACATAGCCGCCGAGCGGGATGAGGGAGATGCGCCATTCCGTGCCTTTTCGATCGACCCACCGCGCAATCGTCTTGCCGAAGCCGAGGGAAAACACATCGACGCGGACCCCGAGCAACCGCGCGACAGAGAAGTGCCCGTATTCGTGGAAGAAAACGATGATCGCCAGGAGGATCAGGAAGGCGACGACCGAGATCGGCAAGATCACAAACTGTTCGACTGCGACACCGGCGATCGTCATCGACTCCATCCCGCTCTTCATGCCGCCGCGCGCGCTGCGACAGCTTCCGCCGCATAACGTCGCGCTTCCTGATCCGCGGCGACGACCTCTTCGAGCGTTGTGAGCCTTGCCGGTCCGTTACGCCGACCCACTTGGCCGAGAACCTGCTCGGTAACACCGGCAATGTCCAGAAATTTCAGGCGTCCCCCAAGAAACGCGGCGACCGCGACTTCATTGGCGGCGTTCAGCGTTGCGGGAAATACCCCGCCGCGCGCAACCGTCTCGCGAGCAAGACG
>Ga0326597_10013646_pt1 | contig 10671 bp, 8 predicted proteins | sample RVTome_12_FD_203789 | JGI IMG/M metagenome (GOLD analysis project Ga0326597, IMG submission 203789) | Soil microbial communities from uranium-contaminated site in the Upper Colorado River Basin, Wyoming, United States - RVT100D185 | ecosystem: Environmental > Terrestrial > Soil > Contaminated >... | reverse complement strand
GCACGGTCCCCAGGACCTCGCACCCGTGGCTCAAGATTACCAGGCGGGTGCGGTGGGCGACGGCCGAGACGAGAGTAGCCGGATCGATGCGCCCATCGTCACCGGCATCCACGCGGGTCAAGGTAATTTTGCCTGACATCTGCATGTGGTCCAGAGGCCGGGAGATGGCGGCGCGGGCCAGGTTGGTGGTGACCACGTGATCGCCATCCTTGAGCAATCCCTTCAGGGCAATGGTCAGGGCATCGGTGCCACCTGCGGTGAAGACGACGCCCTCAGGGCGCCCGAGACCGAACAACTCCGCGGCTTCCCGGCGGGCCGCCGCCAACAGCGTGGCCGCGGCCCGGGCCGGGGCATGAAAGTCCACCCCCGGAAAACCGGCGAGGGAGCGCAGCGCGCGGTCCGATTCCTGATAGACCGATTCGGGTTTGGGATGAGATCCCGAAGCATTATCCAGATAAAGCACAGGTCAGGCTCCCACATAGCGTGACACCAGGCTGCGTGCCATGGCGGTATCCTCGGTGCCGGCCACCAGAGAGCGGCCATCGGCGAAGACCGTCAGGTCCAGACCTTCAAGATGCACCCTCAGAAGATAGTCGTTCTGCATGACCGGGGCCGCCGGCCGCAACCGCCGAGCCAGGGCCGGGAGGTCCACGGCCCGGGATTCTCGCGGCCGGACCTGCACCGCATTGCGCCCGCACAGACGGGCCGCCCCATGTCCCGCCCTCCTCTCAAGGTAAGGGAACCTATGCTGGCCACAGGTTGCACAACCGGCATCCTGGCGCCGGCTCACGGCGATCTGCTGCAGGCGCCCATCCCAGACATCAACGGCTGTCAGGACGCGGCTCACCCGGGCGCTCTTCCCGGCCAGGATCTTCATGGCCTCGGCGGTCTGCAGGGAGGCCACCAGGGCGGTGATGGGACCGATCACACCAGCGCTATCACAGGTCGGACTCAGTTCCGGAGGGGGCGCCGATTCGAACACACAAGTCAGGCAGGCTGTATCTCCCGGGAGAACGGGCATCACCAGGCCATATGCGGCCACCGCTGCCCCATAAATCCAGGGGATGCCCTCGCGGACCGACCACTCATTGATCAGGTAGCGGGTCTCGAAATTGTCGGTACCGTCCAGGATGACGTCGGCGCCGGCCAGCAGGCCATCAATGTTGCCCGCAACCAGGTCCTCCACCACAACGTGCAGAACGACATCTGAATTGGCCGCCGCCAGGCGCCGGCCGGCCGCCACCGCCTTGGGCAGTCCCTGGCGCGCGTCCTCCTCGGTGTAGAGAAGCTGCCGGTGGAGATTGCTCTCGTCAACCAAGTCGCGGTCGATCAGCCGTAGCGTGCCGATACCCGAGCGCGCCAGGAGATCGGCCGAGACACTGCCCAGGGCGCCCAAGCCCACCAGCACCGCAGTGCCCGCGGCCAGGCGGTTCTGACCTTCGAGACCCAGGCCGGCGAAGCGGATCTGGCGCGCATACCTTGGCGAAGACTCATCCATGACCGCCATTATAGACACACCCTCACTCCCCACCTTGATGGCGCAACCCCTCCAGGGCCGCGGCCATGAAACAGCCCGGCGAGGGCTGTCGCCCATGCCAGAGGTGAAACTGGGCTTCACCCTGGCGCACCAGCATGCTCAATCCACCCAGGGTAGAGCACCCTCTGGACGCCGCCCGGCGCAGGAGGAGCGTCTCCTGAGGATTGGCGACCAGGTCGAAGACCAGATCGGCATGGAGATCCCGGGACTCCAGGAGACAGACATCATGGTTGGGCCAGGTTCCCACCGGCGTTGCGTGAACCAGGATCTCGGGGGCGCCATCCCCCAAGCTCTTCAGATCCCTGTGCAGCGCACCGATGGCCGCCGCGGTCTGCTCCCCCTGCGCGGCATCCCGGCAGTACAGCGTCACCTCCGCCTGGCGCCGGCCCAGAGCCCAGCCCACCGCCCGGGCCGCGCCGCCGGCGCCCACGATGGCCACCTTGCGGCCCGCCCAATGCCAGTCTCGGGGCAACACCTCCTCCAGCGCCCGGCGGGCCGCATCGCTGTCGGTGTTCTCGCCCTGAATGCCGCCGCCTGCGAAGGTGAGGGTGTTGACGGCTCCGCAGCCACGCGCGCAGTCGGAGAGTTCGTCCGCCCAGGGCAACACAATTTCTTTGTGGGGATGGGTCACGCTGAGACCGTGCAAGCCCCAGGCTGCGGCGTTGAGCAGGAGATCGCCCGCGTCGGAAGTGGCGAATGGCAAGTAGCAGCCGGCGATTCCCAGGTTTCGCAAGCCACGGTTATGCATCCAGAGGGAGAGGGATGCAGCCACGGGACTGCCCAGGATGCCGGTAAGGGCCGCATCAGGCCCAATGCTGTTCACATCGTATAGATCCGCCATTTGGCTCAACGGAAGCTGGCCCGGGGCCGCCGGCGCCGCGCCGTCAGAGGCCGCGTAGGTCCAGGCTGCTCCCCAGGAGGGAGCAAGAATCCGGGCGGGCACCCCAGCCTCCCCCATGGGCAGGATGACCGCGGCGCGACCGGCGGCACGGGTCTTGCGCAACCACTTGCGCGCCAGGAGCGCGTCGCTGGTTCGCCGGGCCATGAACGCCAGCTTGACCACCATGTCCCCGGGAAAAGACAGCAGGCGATCGAGGCGCTCTTCCAGCCCTTGGGTGCCTGGACGGAATTCGTGATGAGAAAGAACCAGACGATTCCCCGGCCACTCTTGGATGAGATCCTCCGCGGGAGTTCCCCATTCCAGGTCCACACGCGCCGCTCCTGCCTGCAGGGCCCGGCGCAAAACAGCGACGCGTGCCTCCTCGGGCCCGTCGAATCGGCCACCGGATAGACGCCCGCGGCAGGTCGCCAGAACAGGTAGGGTGGCTTCCTGCAGGAGCACGGGCCAATCCTGATCCGCCAGATCGTCGAGGCGCAATTCCACCATGCCGGCGCCGCGGGCAAGCCCGGCCAGCCGGCGGCGGGCGGCCGCCAGAGTCCTTTCATGGATGGTGACGACAATCATGGGAATCTCCCTACGATTTTCACATGAGACTGACCGGGTCGACGTCGATGATGACATGACCGCCCTGGCGACCCTCTTGCTCCACCTGGTCGGCGAGACGCCGCAAGACCGCGGTCAATCGCCGCCGGCGGCGGGATTTCAGGAGCAGGTGAAAACGATAGTAGCCGCGCAGGCGGGCCAGCGGTGCCGGGGCAGGACCCAGTATGCGCAGGTTCTCACTTGCATCGGGATCCTTGCGCAGCAGGTCACCTAGATGCATGGCCAGTTCTTCTCCGGCATCAAACCGGCGATGACGCACGCGCACCGCCGCCAGGGCAGCGTGAGGCGGATAGAGAAGAGCGCGGCGGAACCGGTCTTCATCGGCGTAGAACCCGGCATAGTCATTCTCCCGGGCGTGGCGGAGGGCATAGTGATCGGAGCGGAATGCCTGCAGGATGACCCGGCCGGGCTCCTGCCCGCGACCGGCACGGCCGGCAGCTTGAGAGATCAGCTGAAAGGTCCACTCGGCCGCGCGAAAATCCGGAAAGCTGAGGGCGGCATCTCCTCCGAGAATTCCTACCAGGGTCACTCCAGGGATGTCATGTCCTTTGGCGATCATCTGTGTGCCCAGAAGAACATCGGCCTCTCCCCGGGCAAAGCGGGAGAGGATCGGGGCGTGGCCCCCGGCCCGGCGTACCGCATCGGCATCCAGACGCATGACCCGCAGGCCCGGCACCAGAGTGGCCAGCTCATCCTCCAGCCGTTGGGTGCCTGCCCCCATTTCCTGGAGGGCCTCCTCATCACAGCGGGGACAGAGCGGGGGCACCCTCTCCTCGTGGCCGCAGTAATGGCAGGCAAGGCGCCGCCTGTCCCGATGCAGCGTCAGGGATACGGAACAGGAAGGACAGGAGACGGGATCTCCACAGGCCCGGCATAATAAAAAAGACGCCCAGCCCCGCCGATTGAGGAGCAGCATGGCCTGGCCGCCAAGGCGACGGATATCCACGAGCGCCGATTCCAGCGCGCGTGAGATCAGGTTTGCCCGTCCGACCTCCTTGAACTCCCGGCGCAGATCCACGATCTCGAACGGCGGCATGGGCCGGGCGTGGACGCGCCGCGGCATGAGCAGGCGCGTGTCCTTTCGCTGCTCGGCCCGCCGGTAGCTCTCCATGGACGGTGTCGCCGAAGCCAGGACGACGGGACAGTGTTCAGCGCGGCCACGCACCAGAGCCAGATCCCGCCCGTGATACCGCGGCGACTCATCCTGCTTGTAGGAGGAATCGTGCTCCTCGTCCACCACGATGAGGCCAACATCGACGAGGGGCGCAAAGACGGCGGAGCGCGCTCCCACCACCACCCTGGCTTCACCACGCCGGACCCGATCCCAGTGGGCCCGGCGCTGGCTCCCGCTCAAGCCGGAATGAAGCACGGCCAGGAGGTCCCCAAAGCGCCGGGCAAGGCGCGATGCCAGCGCCGGTGTCAGTCCGATCTCCGGCACGAGGATCAGGACCTGGCGCCCGTCCATGAGGGCGGCAGCCGCGGCGCGCAGGTAGACCTCGGTTTTCCCCGCGCCGGTGACCCCCTGCAGCAGAAAAGTTTTCCCCTCTCGGGCAGCCACGGCGGCCACCAGGCGCGCCGTGACGATCTCCTGATCCGGCGTGAGGTTCTCCACCTCTCCACCCGTCAACTCAGGCAGATTGGCCGGCGCATGGGGACGCCGCGGCTCGTGCAGGATCTCGATCCAGTCCCGCGCGAGCAGGGCACGCAGACTGGCGCTGGTGACCCCCGCCCGTTGCAGGTCCTCCCGGGGCATGCGCCCAGCTGCCCGCCGGAGCAGGCACAGGGCCGCCGCCTGGGCCGGTGCGCGGCCCAGGGAGGTCTCATTTTCTTCCCACCTCTCCCGCGGCGGCTTGAGGGTCACCACCTGTTGTGCGGGGATGGAGGCCGGCCCCCGTCCGGCTCCCGCCAGCCCGGCCGGTAAGGCGGCCCGCAGCATTTCGCCCTCGGCGACCACGTAGTAGTCGGCGGCAAAACGCACCAGATCCAGGACCACCGGCGGCAGGCTGGGCTCGACCTCCAGAATCGTCTCCACGGCGCGCAACTTGAGGCTCGGGTCCACCTCCTCCGCCGCGGCCTGCATGACCACAGCGATCAGCCGGCGACGTCCGAACGGCACCACCACCCTCTGCCCAGGCCGTGGCGGGGCGGCGCCCTCAGGCCACAGATAGGTAAACCGCCGGCGCACCGGCAGCGGGACTGCCACTTCCACACGGCGCCGCGCCCTCACCTCCGCGCCGGTCTCAGCCGCTCCCGGCTTGATCCACCAGTGCCTTGACCTGTCGCAGGTCGTCGTACACCGCCTGCCGGTTCTCCCGCGTGTACTGGCGCAGCAGGTACGCGGGATGATAGGTGAGCATTAGTGGGATGCCGCGAAAGGCGCGCATCTGGCCGCGAGCGCGGGTGATGGCGATGGGTTCCTGAAGAAGAACCGACGCCGCCACCTTCCCCAGAGCCACCAGGGCCCGTGGCTGGATTCCCTCGATCTGGGCGACCAGGAAGCCAAAACAGGCGGCAATCTCATCTTCATGGGGATCGCGATTTCCCGGCGGCCGGCACTTCACGATATTGGCAATGTAGACCTGCTCACGGCTGAGCCCGATGGCGGCAATCATGCGATCCAGGAGCTTTCCGGCCCGGCCCACGAACGGCTCGCCCTGCCGGTCCTCTTCCTCGCCGGGGCCCTCACCGATGAACATCAAGCGCGCGGAAGGGCTGCCGACACCGAATACGATGGTCCGGCGTCCCTCGCTCAGCGGGCAACGAGTGCATTCACCCATGTCCCTGCGCACCGCCTCCAGAGAACCCACGGTGGCCGTCTCGTGCTTCCCCGCCGGCACGGCGATGACCGGCAAACGCAGGGCATCGATCCCCAACTCATGCAGGAAACGGATCTGCTCCAGCACGCCAGGCCGGACAGGGTCGGTCATCCCTCGGTCCCGGCCACGGCGGAGAAATGCACTTGAGCCAGGTGGTCCAGGAGCCGCGCCGCAACCCTGGCCTTGCTCATGACCGGCCATGAATCCATGGCGCCATTTCGACTGATAAGGGTGACCTGGTTGGTTTCCGCCCCGAACCCCGTGCCCGCACTATCCACCAGGTTGGCCACAATGTGATCCAGGTTCTTGGCCTCCAGCTTGCGGCGGGCATTGGCCACCAGGTCGTCGGTCTCCGCCGCAAACCCCACCAGGACCGGCCGCGAAGCCGACCCTCGTTGCCGGCCCAGTTCCGCCAGGATATCCGGGGCCGGCTCCAGATGGAGATCCAGACCCTTAGCGGACTTTTTCCGCTTGCCGGCCTCAGGCCGGGCCAGACGATAATCGCCCACTGCCGCGGCCATGATCACCAGGTCGCTCCCCTTGCTGCCGGCCAGGATGGCAGCGCGCATGTCTTCCACCCGGGTGACCCGGACCATCCGCGCACCAGCCGGATCGGGGAGGTGGGTTGGACCGCTGACCAGGGTGACCGTCGCGCCACGGCGGACCGCGGCCTCAGCCAACGCATGCCCCATGCGACCACTGGCCGGAGTGGAGAGAAAGCGCACCCCATCCAGCGGCTCGCGGGTCGGCCCGGAGGAAACAACCACGTTGCGGCCGGCCAGGAGTTGGCCTGCTTCACCACCGGCGACGGCCAGCGCTCTGCAGGCGATGTCAGCCGCCTCCAGCAAACGCCCCGGGCCGCTCTCTCCACACGCCAGGTCACCCGTCTCGGGACCCAGCACTTCCACGCCGCGCCGGCGCAGGATTTCAAGGTTCGCCTGCACGGCGGGATGCTGGTACATCACGCTGTTCATGGCCGGCGCCACCATGACGGGGCAGTTGCAGGCCAGGTAGATGGTGCTCAGAAGGTCGTCAGCAAGACCACCGGCGAACTTGGCTAAGGTGTTGGCGGTGGCCGGCGCCACCAGCAGCAGGTCGGCTTGCCGCGCCAGGTCGATATGCTCGATGCCGTCGGCCGTTTTGGGACGGAACATGTCCCCATAGACCGGGCGTTGACTCAGGGTCTGCAGAGTCCCCTCCGTCACGAACCAGCCCGCGCTGCGGGTCAGTACCACCGTGACTCCGGCACCACCCGCGCGCAGAAGACGGACCAGCTCCGGGACTTTGTAAGCACCGATGCAACCGGTCACACCCAGAAGGACCTCCACCACTGCCCCTGTCAGCCCTCGAGAAGGTCGCGGACCTCGTGCTCGTCCATGGGCCCGGTGGCGTCCTCTCCTATCTGGAAGTCGATGAGTCCTTCCATGACTTCATTGCGGGCAATCTCGGTCGGCTTGGTGGCCTGGATGTCCACTTTAGGCCGCGCCCCGCGCTGCAACTGCTTGGCGCGCATGGCGGTGATAGTGACCAGACGAAACTTGCTGTCGATATTATCGGGCAGGTCCTTCACTCTTTCTCCTCGCGGGACACGGCCCGCTGTTCTCACTCCGGCGACCGGGGTGAGTCAAAATGAACCGTCCCTGCCTCCGGAAAGGTGGCGACGATTCGCTCGGCAACCGGTTCCATCCGGGACCGCCGCTGCCGGTCGGCCAGTATGACCACCTCGGAGGCTGCCAGACTGGTCTCAAGATCTTCATTGACGATGAGGAAATCGTACTCTTTCCAGGCGCGAATTTCATCCCTTGCCACCAGAAGCCGCTCCGCCTCCGTTCCCGAGGATTCCGTGCCACGGCAACGCAACCGCTCAAGGAGCGCCTGATAGTGGGGTGGCAGGAGAAAGATAAAGGTGGCGCGGGGGTCTCTCTTGCGTACCCAGCCGGCTCCCTGCACATCTATAACGAGCAGAAGATCCCAGCCGCCGGCCAGGATGTCCTCGGTGGCTTGGCGACCGGTGCCATAGAGGTGGCCGTAGATCTCGGCCCATTCGAGAAATTCGTCATGGTCAGCCATGGCGGCAAAGGTATCCCGGTCCACGAAATGATAATCAATGCCGTCCTGCTCAGCCCGGCGGCGAGGACGGGTGGTGTAGGACACTGAGACCCGCAGATGCGGCACGCGAGCTACCAGCCGACGCGCCAGGGTCGTTTTCCCGGTCCCGGAGGGCGCGGAGAACACCACCAGGTTGCCCCGTTGCCCGTTCTCTCCTGCTGCCTTCGCGCTCATGCGATGTTCTGCACCTGCTCACGGATGCGCTCGAGCTCTTGTTTGATCTCCACCACCAGGGTGCCGATGTGCACCTCGCCGGACTTGGAACCGATGGTATTGATCTCCCTGTTCATTTCCTGCAGGAGGAAATCACAGCGGCGGCCGTTGGTCTCCTCCCCGGCGGTAGTCAGGAGATCCCGCGTCTGCTGCACGTAGCCGACCAGGCGAACCAGTTCCTCGGTGGTATCGGTCCGATCCGCCAGCAATGCCACTTCCTGTTCCAGGCGGCCCGGGTCCAGTTCCATCCCCTCGCTGAGAAGCTCTGCCAGCCGCTGTTCCATTCGCCGCCGGGAATCAGAGGGGATCTGGGCTGCCCTCTCTTCCAGACTACCCTGTAGCTCCACAATCCTGTCCAGACGAGGGAGCAGATCAGCGAGGATCATCTCCCCTTCCCGCCGGCGCATGGCATGAACCGCGGCCAGCGCCTCCTCCAGAGTCTCGCGCACCAGGGCCCCGACTCCTTCATCGGCTTCGACCCCTGCGCTGCGGATGGTGACAGCATCGGGGAAACGCAGCGCGGTGGCCACGTCAAGTTCACCGTGGATGCCCAGTTCGTCCCGGAGCCGGGCCGCCGCATCCTGGAGGCCCGAGACCAGAGCAAGGTTGACTCCCACCTGGCAGGGGTCGCCGGCGGCATGCTCCAGGCGCACCGACACCTCCGCCCGGCCCCTGCCGATCCGTGCACTCACCTGGCGCCGAAGCTCAGGTTCAAGAGCTGCGAGAGACCGGGGCATGCGCATCTGGATTTCGGTGAAGCGATGATTGACCGTCCGGATCTCCACGGCAACTGTGAGGCCTTCTTTTTCGCACTGGCCCCGGCCAAAGCCGGTCATTCCCAGGATCATGGATGGATCCGCAAGATGCTCACTGAACAAGGAAGGAGAATATGCCGGCCCCGCCCATGATGTCTGCAGCGGGAATCCATGAGCAGGTCCCTATCGAACAGAGGCGACTCTAGCCGAGCCGTTCAGGCTGCGTCAACAGTTCAGGTTGCATCACGAAGATATGAGGCCCTGAGGCGGTCCTTGGGGCCGATGGAGTTTTCCGTCCGCCCGCAACAGGGGCGGGAACCACCCGCCAGACACCCATATTCCCCCGCCCACCTCTCCGCAACGCCGGAGAGATTTTCTTTTTTATCCTTTATTTCCTTTATTTCAAGGAATTTCAAGAGAAGATGCAAAATTTAATAAATCTATATTGCAATTCAATTGTCTAAATATATATTGCCAGAGAAAGCCATATAAAATCACGGGAGTCCTGCCTACCGTCAGCCGGCCTGGTCAAGGACGACCTACAAGGGGGAAGTCTGATGAAGAAGTTCCTGATGCTGTTTGCCACCGCCGCCTTTCTTGCGCCGGCGGCCGGCTTCGCCCAGACCTCGGGCGAGATCGTCGGGTCTGCGGCTCTCGGGCAGGAGGGAGACATCTTCCAGTGCGGCCGGGGTATCGACCCATGCAATCTCCAGGTGCGGATCTACAACGAAGTCGATCCCACCGATTTCTTTGGCACCGCCAACCCGGTCGATGGCTTCCCCATCTATCGTAAGAAGGGAATCTACGAGGCCGATGCGCAACTCACCGGAAATTACCCGTCCATCGTCGGCCTCTCCGATCTGAACTGGTTTTCCGTGTGGGATGGCGTCACGAACGTGGACAGATTTGACCACGTGGGGTATTACGGCGCACAGTCCCAGGTTGTCAGCTTCGGTGAACTGGGCAACTCCACCTCCACCACCTGCCTGCCGGTGGTCTCATCGACGGCCTGCTTCCTCGCTCTGGCCTACGACTCCGGCAATGACCTGAATGGCTTCGGCCCGGCCGGCGCTATCTCCCGCAAGGGAGGCCTGTCCCCCATCCCGCGCCCTACCGTGTCGTACAGTGACAGCGGGAACATTGATTTCATCTGGGAAGAGGCAGCTGCTCTCAGCATCAATGACGGCGCTCCCAACCCCATCATGGGCTACAAGCTGTACTTCATGGCCACGGACATAAGCCGTCGCCTGGGCCCCAGCGAGAGTGAGCTGAACAGCGCCCAAACAATGGGGAATCTCATGGATGCAACGCCGGGAACCTTCCTGCCCCTGAACACCACCGGCTTCACGCTGGCCGCCGGGGATCCCGTGCTGGCGGGATTCGACCCTGCCAGTCAACGACTGGTGGCCGCCATCAAGCTGGTCTACGCCCAGGACGTGCCCTCCACGTTTTTCTCCGCCAACTCCTATCCAGCCTCGTTCCGCTCCCAGGCCAGCCAGGTCAGCGGGCTACGTGGAAGCCTGAACCGCCGCCGGGTGGTCCTGGACTGGCAGGCCGATAGCCTCGCCGGTGTGGGTGCGTTCAGCCTCCTCCGGGCCAGCCAGGCCGCGGGGCCATACCACCCCATCAGCCGGAACAGCATCCAGGTGAGCGGCATGCAGGGCAACTTCGTCTCGGTGGACAACCTCGCACGCCGGATGCCCGAGCGTACCGGGAACTCCCTCTTCTACCGTCTGG
>Ga0326597_10013645_pt1 | contig 10671 bp, 10 predicted proteins | sample RVTome_12_FD_203789 | JGI IMG/M metagenome (GOLD analysis project Ga0326597, IMG submission 203789) | Soil microbial communities from uranium-contaminated site in the Upper Colorado River Basin, Wyoming, United States - RVT100D185 | ecosystem: Environmental > Terrestrial > Soil > Contaminated >... | reverse complement strand
CCTCCTCTTCCGGATGCGGCCGGTCGATCGCGACGAGTTCCGCTGTGTGAGCGAGGGTGGCGAGGTCTTCCCGCACAAGACGACGTACTTCTACCCGAAGCTCTGGAGCGGTCTCGTGCTCTGGAAACTCGCGGAGCCGACGCCGATCTGACCACCGCCTGCGGCTCGCCCGCGCTGCGGCTGACCCGCGCTGCGGCTGACCCGCGCTGCGGCTCGCCCGCGCTCAGCGGCCGGTCGCCCCCGCGACGCCGTCGAGCAGCCCGCGCAACGTGTCGCGCAAGCCGCGGGCGCGTCGCTGCGACGCTGGCTCCGCTGGCGCCGGGGTGGGCGGCGCGATCGCCGGTGCGCGCGGCGTCATCTCGAGCGTCGCGATCGAGCGGTGGAAGTAGGGTGCGTGCTCGGCCCACGCTGCGGAAGGCGCGCTGTAGCTGAGCACGATGACGTCGCGACCGGCGCTCGCGTACACCTGCAAGTGGCGCACGGTCCTCTGGCCGCGCGTTGCCTCGAGCTCGAGGAGCCAGCGCTCGCCGGCGATCGACGGCGCGAGCGGCTCGACCTCGACGACGCGGAAGGTCTCGAAGCCGCGTGTGTATGCCGCCACCGTGTGCCGCAAGAGATCGCGGGGCGCCGCGGTGTGCTCGAATCGTGCCACGACGAACGAGCCATCGTCCGACGGCGTGTGGTGGGATTCGACGACGCGGCTCGGGCCTTGCTCGTGGCTGCGGACGAATCCCGGCGGCGGCGTGACCGCGTAGTCCCAGTCGCCGGCCGCGACCGGCGGCGTGGACGGGCCGCCACCGAGCTCCGCCGCGCCGTCGCGGTCTTGCTCGCCGTCGAGCGGTGATTCGATCGCGTCGAGGCCTCGTTGCGACGCGCGCGGCGACGTCATGCCGTCACCACCCGGCGACACGACTTCCCGGGTCGACGGGGCCGTCGCTGCGAGTCGGAACATCGGCTCGCCGCGGTCGGCGCGGTCCGACGCGACGGCGAGCGTCGTGATGGCGACGAGCGCCAGCAGCCACGCAGACCGGATCATCGTGGTCCTCTCGGGAACGGGAAGAGCCCCGGGGGACTCTACGATGGGCGAGCGCTCATCGTCGAGCGGGGAGATGCGAAGCGAGCCAGCCGCGCCACTCGGCGATCTCGCGGTCGCGCGCCTCGGGCGGTGCGTCGGTCCAGAAAGCCGGATTCGAGATCGTCGGCTTGCCCCCGATCCCGGCCAGAGCGTGTGCGGCTGCGGCGCGCATGCGCGGCACGCGCGACTCGAGCGCATCGACGAGGAGCGGGTACCAGTCGTCGGTCCGCACGTGCACGGCCTCGAGGGACTCGACGAGGCGCGCGCGGGTCGCGACCGGCGTCTCGGAGTCCGAGATCAGGCGGCGCACGCGATCGAGGCCGCGCGACGTCGCATCCGCGGCGAAGTACGCGGCGTGCGGGACGCGCGCGAGAATCCTGAGGAAGGCGAGTGCGGCGGCCTCGGAACGCTCTGCGTCGACGTCGTCGAGGCATGGGCGCAACGCGTCGAGTGCGCGCGCGCCCGCAAACCCGTTCGTCTCGCCGAGCTGGCCGAGCGCCCACACTGCGCGCAGCCGATTCGGAGCTCCGGGCTCCGACGCCCACGCGGCGAGCGTCTCGATGCAGTCGAGATCGAGGATTGCGCGCCGCCAGGTCGGGGCGAGACCGATGATCCGTGCTCGGTCGAAGCGGTAGAGTCGTTCGATGCGCTCGCCCAGCGACAGGTCCTGCGGCAGCACCTCATCGAGCAGGAAGTACACGATCGACCACGCGAGCGCGTAGTTCTCCTCCCGGCGCGCGTCGTCATGGAATCGCTCCCAGTCGCTCGCGAGGAGATCGGCGAGGCGCGCGCCCGCGATGTCGTCCTCGAGCACGTTCCGCGCGATCGCGAGGAGCACCGGATTGAGGAGCGGGAACTCGGCACGTCCGCCGGCGATCACCGCGACTTCGAGGTTGCCCGCGAGACCCTCGTTGAGCCAGCACTCCGAGCTCGCTTGCGGGAACTCGTGGACGACGAAGTGGTGGCAGATCTCGTGGAGGAGCACCTGCTCGAAGCCCGCTTCGCGGGACGTCATGGCGGCTCGGGTGTCGATCTGGATCCAGCGCAGGAACGGCACGTAGTAGCCGAGCAGTTCGGGGCTGTACGCGTGGTCGAGCACGCCGTCGTCCGCTCCCTCCACGAAGATCGCGATCCGGCGCAGCCGGGCCGGGTCGACGTCGAAGAGCTCGATGAAGCGCGCGAAGATCGCGTCGATGCGGTCGCGAGTCCGTGCGGTGGATCGGGCGCTGCGGTCGCTGTAGAGCGCGAAGTGCTCGCCGCGCGCGTGAGAGCGGTAGACGAGCGAGCAGCCGTTCGTGAGCGCGAGCGCGACGAGCGCGAGGAGCAGGCGCGAAGCGTTCCGTGACGACGAGTCTGCTGTCCGCGCAGCCGCGAGCGCGGTGGACGTTCGGCGGACGTTGGTGGAATCGACGCAGTGCACGGGGTCAATAGACGCCAGTAGACGTCAGTAGACGATGGTCTCGACGCGGCATGCGGCGAGAGTCGGCGTCAGCCGGTGATCGCTCTCGGACGGGAAGACGCGGACGATCGCGAGCGGCCGGGAGGCGACCGAGTCCGCAGCTCGCAGCACGAACTCGCAGCGCACTTCGTAGACGGGCACCGCGCTCGGCGATGGGAATGCGAGCCGGCGCGCCGCCTCGCCGCGCGCGAGATCGCGGTAGCGGCGCGCGTCGAGCGGCGTGTCGACGGACACGCTGACGAGCAACACGTCCTTGTGCGGCCACGACGCTGCGGTCGGATACTGCGGCGTCATGTGGCAGCCCAGGCAGGCGAACACGATCGAGAGACGCGCGATGAGCGGCGGGCGGGTCACGGTACGTGGAGTGGCAGGGGGCGCGGACGGGCGCTGGCGATCGAGCGTCGACCGCGGCGCCGTCTCCGGCGGAGTCTGTCAGGCGGGGCTTCCGCGAGGCGGGCGCGCGCCGCGCCGGTGTCGCCACCGGTGAGGAGCGATTGTACCAGCCAGGTTCGAACCGTCGCGGCGACGATTCCGCGCGCCGTCTCGGCGCTCGGGCACTCAGGCCCTCAGGGTTTCGCGCTCCGCGGAACGCTCCAGAACGCGACCACTCGCTCGGCTGACGCGCCGAGACTCGGGCGGTTCTCGGGCGCGGTGAACCACTCCGCCCACTCGACGGCACCGGTGACGCCGGTCCCGCGCGCGGCGCGCGCAGCGGCCTCGAGGATCCGGAACGCGAGGACTGGTGACATCCCGACGGCGGCCGCGAGAGCTTCGACGCGGCCCGTCGCGTCGACCAGCACGATCCCGGCGTCGTCGGGGATCACGCGCTCGCGTCCGTCCGCAAAGCGGATGCGCGAGCGCCGTAGGTCGAGCTCGAAGCGCGTCCGCGACATCACGATGCGTGGCGCGAACGCGGCTCCGCCGGGCGCGGAAACCGATTTCGCGTCGACGACGAGCGTTACTTGACCACCGTGCTCGTCGGTGAGGGATTGCGACGACGGTGGTGGCGCGTCGAAGCCACGCAGTAGGCGGAGCGAGGCGCACACGGCGACGAGCGCCAGGAGCGCGCAGGTCGCGACGAGTGTCGTACCGAGAGAGCCGACGTCACCGCCGCACGCCGGGACGGCTCGGCGTTCGTCGCGCGGATTCGAGGGAGCGGTCGGGGTCGATTCCATGCCGGGTTCCTCGCCAGGACGCGCGGCGGGGATTCTCCGCGCGCGCGGACCGCCGGCCGCGCCGGGCGCACCGTTACCGGGTCACACGCCGCGCGTCGCCGCAGGCCAGATCAGCTTGTGAAGCTGCAAGTTGAGCCGCACTGGCAGCCGATCCGCGAGGATCCACGCCGCGAGCTCTTGCGGCTCTAGTCGGCCGAAGACCGGCGAGAAATGGACCGGGACGGAGCTTCCGATATCGGGACGCCGCACGACGAGCTCGCGGAGCCACCGCCGGGCCCATTCGTAGTCGGCGCGGTCGCCGATGACGAGCTTGAGCTCGTCACGTCCGGTGAGCGCGTCGATGACCGATGGATCGTTGTGCGCAACCATCGCGCTCGACGGTGTCTTCCAGTCGACGATCCGTGCGACGCGCGGGTCGACCTCGTCGATCGGCAACGCGCCGCTCGTCTCGAGGAGGACCTCATGACCGGCGTCGCAGAGCTCGCGCAAGAGCGGCAGACAGGCCTTCTGGAGCAGCGGCTCGCCGCCGGTGACTTCGACGAGCCGCGCGCCGCTTGCGGCGGCGAGCTCGAGGCAGCGTTCGATCGTCGCCACTTCGCCCTCGTGGAACGCGTACTCGGTATCGCACCAGGTGCAACGAAGGTGGCAGCCCGAGAAGCGCACGAAGAAGCACGGGCGGCCGGCGTGAGTGGATTCGCCCTGGATGCTGAGGAAAGTCTCGTTGACGAGCAGCTCGCGCGGGCCGAGCTTGCCGAGCGCGCGCGGTAGGATGCCGGTGCTCACGGGGCGCCTCGCGTCATGCGCGCACCAGCATGCCCTTCTCGAGCTGGCGCGCGGTCCGTTCGTCCTTCAGACGCGCGACGAGCGCGAGCGCGAACTCGATCGCGGTGCCGGGGCCTCGACTGGTGATGATGTGGCCGTCGACGACGACGCGTTCATCGCTCGCGCGCGCGCCGTGCAGTCCGTCCTCGAAGCCTGGATAGCAGGTCGCGCGTCGTCCGTCGAGCACGCCGGCCGCACCGAGCGCGATCGGAGCCGCGCAGATCGCAGCGAGGGGCCGAGCCGCGGCGTGCTGCCGGCGCAGGAGCGCCTGGACGCGTTCGTCGTCGCGCAGGTTGGTCGCGCCCGGCAGACCACCGGGGAGCACGACCGCATCCCACGTCGTCTCGGCTCTTTGCTCGAGCGTCGTGTCCGCCTCGATGCGGATACCGTGCGATCCGGTGACGCTCTTCGCGCTGGTGCCGACGATCGTGACCGCGAGCTCGGCGCGGCGCAGGACGTCGATGATCGCGACCGCTTCGATCTCCTCGAAGCCGTCGGCGAGGAGGACGCAGACTCCGGACATGGTGGCTTCTCCTGGGACAGGACGCGGGCAGGAACCGCGCCCAGTGTAGCGCAAGAATCGGCCGTTAGCGTTTTCTCGATGCCGCGAACGCTCCCTGGATCGACTCGCGTTCCGCGCTCTCGACGAGCGTCCGGACCTCGGCCTCGACGTCGAGCGCCGTCTCCGCGCTCTCGACGTGACGCGCCTTCGCCTGGGTCGATGGATTGCGCGGCATCAGGAACGAGCAGCAGTCGTCGTGCGGCTCGATCGACGTCTCGTACGTGCCGATGCGGCGCGCGTCGTCGACGATCTCGCCCTTGTGCATGCCGATGAGCGGCCGCAGGATCGGCAGCGTCACGGCACGACCGATGGTATCGAGGTTCTCGAGCGTCTGGCTCGCGACTTGACCCAAGCTGTCCCCAGTGACGAGGGCAAGCGCGCCCTCTTTCCGCGCGAGCGCTTCCGCCGCGCGCATCATGAATCGCCGGTAGAGCACGACGCGCAGCGGTGCCGGACACTCGGTGACGATGCGTTCCTGCGTCCCTACGAACGGCACCATGTAGAGAGGCGCGTTCTGGCCGTAGGGCAGCACGGTCGCGGCGAGCTCGCGCACCTTGTCCTGGCTCGCGGCCGAGGTCCGCGGCGCGCTGTGGAAGTGGACGAAGACGGCCGAGGCGCCGCGCTTGAGGATGCGCCAGCACGCAACGGGCGAATCTATGCCACCGGACAGCAGGCAGGCGACGCGACCGGCAGCGCCCGGAGGCAGACCGCCGGGGCCGACGACGCGTTCGAACGCGATGAACGCGTCGTTGTCGACGAACCAGACGAGGATCGGCAGATCGGGCGCGTCGAGGTGGACCTTCCAGCCGGTACGTTCGACCACCAGGCTACCGAGCTCGCGGTTCGCGTCGAGCGAGCGGAACGGCAGGTCCTTGCGCACACGATGGGTCACGATTCCGAAGCTCGCCGGTGGCTCGCCGGACGCGACGATCCCGTCGACGATCCCGGCGAGTCGGCGCTTGACGTCGTCGAGCGACGGTTCGGCGCGTGCGGCGGGAAGGAGACGGGCGATCCCGAACACCCGTGAGAGCCGCGCCACGACCGCGTCGACGCTCACACCCTCGCCGAGCGCGACGATGTAGCGGCCGTAGCGTGGGAGCACGCGAGCGTGTGGAACGTCGCGCAAGGCGGTGCGCATCGCGTTCGCGAGCAGATTCTCGAAGCGGCGGCGGTTACCGCCCTTCAGCGCGATCTCGTCGTAGTGGACGAGCACGTGCGTCGCCGGCATGCGGCGTCGCGCCAGGACGGCGTTTTTGTCCTTCTCGGAGCTCGACACGACAGGTAACCTGGCCGCCTTTCCGGAGCGACGCGCTCGGGCGCGCGCAAACGCGAGAGGGTACCGCCAAATGGCGCAGGGAGGAAGTCGCGAGCCCATGGCGCGCGGCGAGGAAGGGTTCGGGAAACGCCCGGCGCCGGCGGCAAGCGCGCGCCACGACGATTCGCGCGGCGTCGTCGATGCGCAGCCCGAAGCGCCGGTCCTTCCCGACGACGGCACGCCGATCGTCGCTCTGCGCTCGCCGCGTCCGACCCACTTCCATCCCTGGGTCTTTCGCGGACAGATCGCTCGTGCGCCACGCGGTCTCGCCGACGGCGCCGAGGTCGTCGTCGCTTCGTCACGGGGCGATCCGCTCGGCCGTGGCTTCTGGCACGGCAGCTCGCAGATCGCGGTGCGACTCCTCGACCGCGACGTGTTCCGTGCGCTCGACGGCGACTTCCTGCGCGAACGCCTGGCCTCCGCGGTCGCGTTGCGCCGAGATGTGCTCGGACTCGAACGCGAGCACGACGCGTGGCGCGTCGTTCACGGCGAAGGCGACGGACTCAGCGGCCTGGTGATCGATCGCTACGCCGACTTGATCGTCGTGCAGTTCTACAGCGCCGCGTTCTGGGAACGGCGTGAGCTCCTGCGCGAGCTGCTCCTCGAGCTCTTCCCCGGTTCGCAGGTCGTCTTCGGCGTCGACACCGCGACCGCACGTCACGAGAACCTCTCCGCGCAGAAGGCGCCGGCGGCAGGATCGAGCGCCTCCGAGGTCGAGATCCACGAGGGCAAGATGCGCTTCCTCGTCGACCCGAGCGGACACAAGACCGGGTTCTTCCTCGACCAGCGCGACAATCGTCGGCTCTTCGCGTCGCTCGTGCGCGCGAAGAAGGTCCTCGACGTCTGCTGCTACACCGGCGCGTTCTCGATCGCAGCGCGCACGATCGGTCGGGCGCGCCGCGTCGTCGGAGTCGACCTCGACGAACAGGCGCTGGCGCAGGCGCGACGCAACGCGGAGCTCAACCACGCGTCGATCGAGCTCGTCCATCAGGACGCCTTCGAGTACCTGCGCAACCAGCGCCACGCAGCGGAGCCCTTCGAAGCGATCGTCGTCGACCCGCCGAAGTGGGCGACGAGTCGCGATCGACTCGACGAGGCCGAGCGCCGTTACCTCGACATCAACACCTACGCGTGCCGCGCGATCGCGCCGGGGGGCCTGCTCCTGACCTGCTCGTGCTCGGGGCTGGTCTCCGAGGAGCAGTTCCTGCGCACGCTCCGCCACGCGGCCGAGCTCGCCGGTCGCGAGCTCGACCTGATCCACATCGGCGGCGCGGCACCGGACCACCCGGTCGCGGTCCACTGCCCGGAGTCGCGGTATCTGAAGGCGGCGTTCGCGCGCGTGCGTTGAGCGGCGCGTCGAGGACCGGTAATCAGCATCGTCGAACGCCGAGATGTGTCAGAAAACTTGGCGCCTGGCAGTTCTCTAGCGCTGCGAGTGGCGCCGCGAGTGGCGCTGCTAGCGGCGCTGCGAGCGGCGAACCCGCGCCGAAAGCCCGCATTCCGCCGCGATCGAGCTCGTGGCACGTGAGTTGCTGATTACTGCCCCTCGAGACCCAAAACCCAACACCCTACACCCCTCCCAACCTCCCTCCAGTACACAGGGCCGCGCGGAGAGGACCACGAGAAGGTCCTCACCTCGCGGCCCTCCCTTCATCCAGGGCGACCTCTCATCCAGGGCGACCTCGCGGGCCGCGGTTCGCGCTCGCCGCCGCTTGCAGCGCCGATGCGTCGCTGCCGCCGTCGACCGTGCGCTGTTGTCGGAGCGCGGCTTCACGAGCGCGAGCGCCGAGCCAACCGGCACGGTCCGCGAGCCGCGGCTCGATCGCGAAGTCCCGGTAGCTCGCGAGCACGCTCGCGACGCCGTCGAAGACCTCGCCGGGTGCGACCCGCGCGAAGCGCAGCGTGGTGCGCCGATCGAGCACGTCGGCCGGCGTCACCGCGAGCTCGTCGATGGCCGCGTGTGCGACCTCGGCGCGCAGCACGTCGCAGCCCGCGGCGACCGGCTCGGCGAGACTCGGGTCGCGCTCGAGGAGCTCGAGCACACGCCGCAGCCGGCAGCCGTAGCGCGCGAAGAGCCGTTCGAGGACAGCATCGCCGGGGCGCGCGCGGAGCGCCGGATCGAGGCGGCGACGGAACTCGGCGAGGTCGCCCTCCTCGCCGCCAGCGAGTTCCTTCGTCGCGGTCGTCGCGTGGGTTCCGGGGAAGAGCCGGTCGACGACCTCCTCGGCGACCGCGCGGTAGGTCGTGTACTTGCCGCCGACGACGGTCAGCGTCCCCGCGCCGTCATCGATCACTCGATGGGTGCGGCTCGTCGCGTTCGCGCTGCGCGAGCGCGCGAACCAGCCGCGGCGCTTCGCCAGGGGCCGGACGCCGGCGAACGTGCCGAGGATGTCGGCGGCGCTCATCTCGCGGGTCGGGAAGACGCGGCGCACCTCGCGCAAGAGGTACGCGACCTCGTGCGGCTCGACCTCGACGTGCGCGGGGTCGCCGTCGAACGGCGTCTCCGTCGTGCCGACGACCGAGAATCCCTGCCACGGGATCACGAAGAACACGCGCCCGTCTTCGGAGTGTTCGAGCAGGAGGCCGTGATCGTGGACGAGCTCCGGCAGCACGATGTGGACGCCCTTCGAGCGCACGAGGAGATCGGGAGGCGACCACGGGCCGCGCGCCTCGACGACGCGATGCGCGGTGATCGCCTCGCGGCGGCCGCAGGTGAGGTCTTCGAGCTCGAGCTCGATCGCGCCGGCGCGGCGATCGGTCGGGCCGCTGGCCGGCGCCGCGGGGCGTCCGATCACGCGTGCGTAGTTGCGCGCGACGAAGAGCGTGCCCGCGGCGCGCGCTTCGCCGACCGCCGAGACGACGTTCGCGAGGCAGAGTCGCGCGTCGTCCATCACCGCGTCGAAGTAGAGCGCGCCGCCGACGAGTCCTTCGGAGCGGAGGTTCGGAGCCGCGTCCGCGATCTCCCGCGGCCGGAGGAAGCGCGAGCGGCCGAGGCGGCGGCCGAGCGTGAGCGCGTCGTAGAGGAAGAGCCCGAGCCGGATCCACGTCGCGCGGCGGCGTGCACCTCGATAGATCGGCAGCAAGAACCGCTGCGTGCGCACGAGATGTGGCGCGACGCGCAAGAGCGTCTGGCGTTCGCGCAGCGCCTCGTAGACGAGACCGAGCTGGAGTTGCTCGAGGTAGCGGATGCCGCCGTGGACCATCTTCGACGACGCGCTCGACGTGCCACTCGCGAAGTCGCCCTGCTCGAGGAGTGCGACCGACTTGCCGCGGAGCACCGCGTCCCGCGCGATCGCGGCGCCGTTGATCCCACCGCCGATGACGGCCAGGTCGAAAGGGCCCGCTGGCATGGGCGGACGCTCGCGGGAGCCGGACGATGAGCGCATGACGATGTTTCTGGAACCTGGATGAGTCGGTCTTGGCGTACGCTGGCGCGCTGAGCGGTGCTCGATTTTCGGCGATCGCAACGGCGAGGTGAAGCGTGGCCTTCGAGTTCCTCGATCACACCGGCGACTCCGCGGTACGGCTCGTGGCGGCGGACGCCGCGGGACTGGTAGAGGAGGCGGCTCGTGCGCTCCTGGCGCTCTACGTCGGAGAGTCGGTGGCCCTCGAAGGCGCGCGATCCGGACCCGCTTCGACCGAAGCCGAGCGTCCGATCACCCTCGAGACTCCGGACCCGGAATCGCTCCTCGTCGACTTTCTCAGCGAGCTCATCTGGCGCTTCGACAGCGAGGGATTCCTCTGCCGCGAGGTCGAGGTCCGGGACGTCGTTTTCGGCGCGCCATCGCGTCTCGACGCTCGGCTGCGTGGAGAATTCTACGACGCGGGTCGCCACGAGGTCTTGACGGAGGTCAAGGCGGCGACGTATCACGGCCTGTGTGTCGAGCCGACCGCGGACGGATTGCGGGCCGACATGGTCTTCGATCTCTGAAGGACTCGCGGGACACGACACGAGCGAGACATGCGTAGCTCCTGGAACGAGAATCTGAAACTCCAGCGGATCAACGAGTACTCGTGGCGCATCCCGCGCGAGGGGCCGATGCTCACCGACGGTATCGTGTTCGCGGACGATCACCTGATGGAGACGCTGCGCGACGACCGCTGCCTCGAGCAGGTCGCGAACGTCGCGTGTATGCCGGGAATCGTCGGACCGTCGATCGGCATGCCGGACATCCACTGGGGCTACGGCTTTCCGATCGGTGGAGTCGCGTCGTTCGACCTCGACGAGGGCGTGATCTCGCCCGGCGGCGTCGGCTACGACAT
>Ga0326597_10013644_pt1 | contig 10671 bp, 2 predicted proteins | sample RVTome_12_FD_203789 | JGI IMG/M metagenome (GOLD analysis project Ga0326597, IMG submission 203789) | Soil microbial communities from uranium-contaminated site in the Upper Colorado River Basin, Wyoming, United States - RVT100D185 | ecosystem: Environmental > Terrestrial > Soil > Contaminated >... | reverse complement strand
CCGTGACTCTTACCAATGTTGCCGTAATTTCAATGGCTTTACCTGAAAGCTGGGCGGGGTCCCGCTTCGGCGCTGTTTCACAAGTCTGACAGTGCCCGCCGCCGACGTTGACGATCAGTGAATGGGCCGATGCCAAACGTCGCGTGAGTTCCGAGGTCAGCGCCGCAGGCGTGCGGTGACGCGGCGTTCCATTCCGCCTGTCGGGATGGCAATGCAATCGCCGCCTACAGGGCGCCCATCTACCGCAAGCTCGACGCGGCCGGTGCCGATCCGTTCGGGATCCTCGATGGTGATAATCAGAATCCCGTCGGGGCCGTTGACCCTGACCTCCGCACCGCCCCAGTTCCTCGGGATTCGAGGGGCAATCCTGACTGAACCGCGCTGGAGGCTCAGGCCGAGAATGCCCTCGACGGCAAGTTGCCAGGTCCAGCCGGCCGCACCCGTGTACCAAGTCCAGCCGGCCTGACCGATCCCGGGTTCGGCGCCGCGCACATCGGCGGCCAGGACATAGGGTTCGGCTCGGTAGAGCTCGGCGTCGGCGAGGCCGACGGTGCGACGGATCGGGTTGATCAGATCGAAGATCTCGTAGGCACGGTCGCCATCGCCCAGCCGCGCATGGGCCAGGCCCAGCCAGGCCGCCGCATGGGTGTACTGGCCGCCATTTTCCCGCACACCTGGCGGATAGGCGCGAATATAGCCCGGATCGCGCGGTGTCCGGTCGAACGGCGGCGTCAACAGACGCACCAGCCGCGCGTCATGATCGACGAGACGCTCGGTCGCAGCGGCGACGGCCGTGGCGGTTCGCTCGGGCGAAGGTCCGCCGGCCAATGCCGCCCAGGACTGGGATATGCTGTCGATCTGGCATTCGTCGGAATCTTTCGAGCCCCACGGCAGACCGTCATCCGCGAAGGCCCGCGCGTACCATGCGCCATCCCAGCCGGCTGCGTCGGCGGCCCGACGCAGATCATCGGCGCGCGCATTCCAGATGCCATTGATATCGTTGCGCCCGAAGTCCTTGGCGAGGTCAGCGAAGGCGTCGGCGCAGACCGCGGCGAACCAGGCGAGCCACACGCTTTCGCCATGTCCCTCGTTGCCGACCCGGTCCATGCCGTCGTTCCAGTCTCCTGTGCCGATAAGTGGCAGCCCATGAGCGCCCATGGTGACTCCACGATCCAGCGCCCGCCGGCAATGCTCGAACAGCGTCGCGTGCTCCGCGCCAGCCTCGAACAAAGCGTAGCGGTCTTCCTCGTCGATCCCCAGCGGCGGGGCGGACAGAAATGGAACTTCCTCGGCAAGGATGGAGACGTCGCCGGTGGCGCCGACATATCGGCCGGTTGCATAGACGAGCCACAGCAAATCGTCCGAGCAGCGCGTTCGCACGCCTCTTCCCAAAGGCGGATGCCACCAGTGCAGCACGTCGCCCTCCTCGAACTGCCGCGACGCGCAGTCCAGAATATGCGCGCGCACACGCTGCGGCTCGGTGAAAAGAAGCGCCATCATGTCCTGAAGCTGGTCACGGAAACCGAAGGCACCGCCAGCCTGCTGAAACCCCGCCCGCGCGAATATGCGCGACGCAAAGATCTGGTTGATGAGCCAGCGGTTGACCATGAGGTCGAAAGCCGGATCCGGGGTGGTGACCCTGACGGCGTCGAGCCGCCGCTTCCAGGCGGCATCGCTTTCGGCGAGCGCCTTTCTTGCCTTCTCGACGTCACTCCAATGCAGGGCGAGGCGTGCCGCCTCGGCGAGGTCGCTCCCCTCGCCGAGCACGAAGACGACCTCCTCCGTCTCGCCGGAGGCCAGATCGATGTGGACCTGAAACGCCGCGCAGATATCGGCGATGCCGTCGAGCGCTCCATCGAGGTTCCAGGCCGTGAGGCCGGCCGGTCGGGCTGGATCACCCCGGAGGCCGAGAAACGCCGCGCGGTCACAGGTCAGGCTGTGCGGCGGTCGGCTCGCAGCAAGAAACGCCGTGCGGTCGCCGAATTCGGGATTCCAGCCATTACGCGCGATCAGCGCCCGGCTTTCGACATCATAGCCGCAAACCAGATGCGGTCGCGCCATGCTGGACATCGAGCCAAGCAGCCATTCGGCATAATAGGTCGCTGTAAACCGGCGGCCGCGGTCGCCTGGGTTGGACAGGGTGAGGAGCGCCAGCTTCACGGGGGCATCGGGTGGAACGAAGACTGTGAGACGCTGCTCCAGTCCCTCCTCGTTGCGCTGCCAGGTTGTGGCGCCGGCACGGTGGCGGACCTGGCAGGGCGCATTGCCGCCGGCAGGCAGCGGGGTCAGCGTCCAGATGCCGGCGGTTTCCTCGTCGCGCAGGTAGAGCGCCTCTGTCTGCGGATCGACCACCGGGTCGTTCGACCATGGCGTGAGGCGATGCTCGCCGCTGTTGATGCACCAGCTGAAGCCCAGTCCCGCTTCCGAGACGATCGATCCAAAGCTCTCATTCGCCAGCACGTTGCACCAGGGCGCCGGTGTCACGCGTCCGCCTTCGAGATGGATCGCATAGTCTCCTTCTTCCGGGGTGAACCCGCCAAGGGAGTTGTCGAAGACGAGGTTTTCGGGGCGCAGGAGTGGCGGCGCGGTGCGCGAGGGCGTCGGTGGTCCGACCGGCTGGAAACGGGGCGGTGGGATGCGTCCCGGTCGCGGCGCGGTCATCGCCTCGGCAAGCGATCCCGCCGCTCCGTCGAGCGATACGCGCGCCGTAGCCTCAAGCGCCCGCCGCTCCGCCGCGCCGAACTGGTCCGCCGCCAGGAGATGAACGCCTCCCGGTCCGCCCAGACCCTCGGGCACGAAAGCTTCGCGAAGAGCGGCGGACAGCAAGTCGCGGATCGGCTCCTGATAGCCGGAAGCGCCCTCGCGCAGGATTACCAGGTCCGCGCGAAGGCCCCGCCTGAGCCACCACTGATGTGCCCGGACGATAATCGGGAGAAGCTGCGCATGTGCATCGTCGACAACCCGCACGAGGACGATCGGCAGATCCCCGGACAGCCCCATGCCCCAGAGCTGCGGCTGGGCCGGAAGAGCCGTCTCCGACGCCGCCGCCAATACGAGCGGCGGCGTTCGGGGATAGACGAGATCGCGGCACAGTGCCTGCGCCTCAGCCAGCGCGCGGGAATCGAGCCCGAGGCGTCGCGCTTCGAGCGCGGCAGATCGCAGCGCGTCTTCCATCGCCCAGTCGAGAGCCGGCGCGGTTGCGTAGCGCTCGGCGATATCAAGCGCCGTCTCGCGTGAACCTGCCGCAACCGTCACGAAATCGACCTGCGCGCGCGCCCCAGGCGCCAGGATAACGCGCGCCCGCAAGGCCATGACCGGATCGAGCGTCCATCCGACGGCGCCATCCAGCGGGTCGATCGCGCCCGGCGGTCGTTCGGGGTCGCCGTGCCGGCCGAGAAACCTTCTGCGGTCTGTCTCGAAACCGGCTGGCGTCACCGCGGCATCGGTCGGCAGAAGGCCATGAATGAGGACCGGCGGTCGATCGGCAGGTCGTCTCGGGCGGCGCTTGAAGACAAGCGCGTTCTGGGCATCCAGCCGCTCGCTGTGGACGAAGAGCTTGCTGAAGGCGGGGTGCCGCTCATGGGCGGCCGCAGGCGCAAGCACGACCTCCGCATAGCTCGTCACATCAATCTCGCGCGCCCGGTCGCTGTCGTTGAAGATCGTGACGCGGCGGATCTCGACGTCGTCGCTCGGCGCAATCGCGATTTCGAGGTTTGTCGACAAACCTTCCACACGCTCGTGAAACTCGATCTTGTGGGCGTGGAAGTTCGTGTCCGACGACCGATTCGAGGCGTGTCCGCCGAGCGACCAGACCGCGCCGCTTTCGCGCTCGCTGACATAGATACGCGTGTCGCCGCCTCGGCTGACGTCGTCGCCAGTCCAGCGCGTGAGCGCCTGGTTGCGCCACCAGAGCGCCCCGCCTCCGGCGTCGCTGATCCAGGAGGCGAGGCTTCCATTGCCCATGACGTGGAGCTGAAGGTCCGGCTGGTTCGGTGCCGTCCAACCATGCAGCGCCGGCGTCGGTATACGTGCGAGGTCGGGCGCTGCGGTTTCGGCCTCTGTCGCCTGCTCGGGCGGGAACTCCCACGGGACGCGCTCCTGCAGCAGCAGCTCGGTGGCGCGCATGCGCGGATCGCGGCCGAAACGCCTGATCAGGATGTTATCGTTCAGCGCGTTGCCGATCGCGGCGGAAATCATACCCTGGTGGTGAGCCATATAGGCGCGCACGGGCGTGAAGCCGCCTTTTGCCGGCCGCCGGTCCGGCGTGAAATCGGCTGCCTCGAAGAATCCGTACCGCTCACGCAGGCCGAGCTTGTCCAGCCGACGGAGGTTGGATGTGGCGAGGGTCGGCGCGACGGCCAGTGCCAGCGCGCTTGCATAGGGCGCGACCACATAGTCCCCGGACAGGCCGCGCTTGAGGCCCAGCCCGGGAACCCCGAATGCCTGGTACTGGTAGCGATGCGCGGCATCCCGGGCGGCATAGCCGGATTCCGAAACACCCCAGGGCAGGCCGAGTTTCTCCCCATAGCGCCGTTGCACGGACACCGCCGCACGTTCGCTCTGACCGAGCAGCCGCCCTGCCTCGCTCGGCAACAGCAGAGCCGGCATGAGATATTCGAACATCGACCCGTTCCACGACAGCGTCGTGAGCGCACCGCCCGCCTGGGTGATCGGGCGCCCGAGGTGAAACCAATGTTCGACGGGCACGTCGCGCTTGGCGATCGCGAAATAGCTGGCCAGCCGCGCCTCGCTCGCCAGCAGGTCGTAGTGGTGCTGGTCGAGCTGGTCGGAGCCGAGATTGTAGCCGATGAAGAAGGTTCTGGTCTCCGCGTCATAGAGCGGGTGGAAATCCATGCCGAAGGCGCGTGCCTCCGCCCGGACCGCGCATTGCTCGAGGCTCTCGCGGAGATTGCCGCAAGCGGCCTCTCCCCGGTCGAGTGCCGCAATCACCTCCGAAACCCAACGTCGGCTCTCTGCATCGACCGGAGCAAATCCCGAAAGCGCGCTGCGCGCCTGGCCGATCCTGTCGGCTATCCGGGCGAGGGGGGTATCGGGTCGGGGCAGCGCCTCGAGCAGCGCCGACACGCCTTCAAGCCCGGCCGGCGGCGTATCGGTCAGGGCACACCAGGGTTCCAGCGCGTCAAGATCCCGCCGCATATTCATCAAATGGTGATCGGCACGCTCCAGCCAGAGATAGACCTCGTGCGGATCGGCCTCGACGTCGGTCGCGGGCGCTTTGGCGACGAGCATGTGAAGCTGCCGCCAGTCTTCCGTGCCGATCTCCACCAGTGCGGACCGCCAGTCTTGCGGCGCGCTCCGGATTGCGGGGAGCCGGCCGAGAATCGCATCGAGCTGATCGCAAATCACCCTTCGATCGGTCTCGGGCAGTGCGGATACGGCCTCACGCAAAAGATGGAGTGCATCCTCAAAGCCACTCCACAGCGTTGGAGACAGCACTGGCCCCCTCGCGGCCTCCCTGCAACCTTCGCGCAGCGTTAGCAGGCTTACGGCCAGATTGCCGCTGTCGACCGTCGAGACGTAGCGCGGCTCGAGCGACTTGAGTGTCTTCGTGTCGAACCAGTTCAGCGTGTGGCCGGCATAGCTCTCCAACCGACCGAGCGAGTCCAGCGAGGCGGTCATCCGCGCGGCAAGGTCACGGAGGCCTATGTGGCCCAAATCCCACGCCGTCAGCGCCGACAGGAAGAGCATCCCGACATTGGTCGGGGAGGAGCGGTGCGCGATTTCCTCGTGCGGGCTCGCCTGATAGCTGTCAGGCGGCAACCAGTTGTCGTCGGGGCCGGCAAACGTCTCGAAGAACAGCCAGGTGCGTCGCGCGACCAGGCGCAGGTAGAGCCGGTCTTCCGCCCGAAGGGTCTCCGACACCGCCTGCCTCTTCCTGCTGATGAGCCGCGCGATCTCGGGCGAGGCGAGCCACAAGAGCAGCAGCGGCGCGGCCCCGGGCAGGGCGGCGGGTTTCAGCAAAGCGAGGATCAGTGCGATCGCGACCGCAAGCATGGGCGCGGCGGCCATTTCGCGCCAGGTTCCGGACCGTGTTTGCGAATCCTCCGCCGCGGAATGGGCTGCCGACGTCCATTCCAGCAGACGGCGGCGCGAGACATACACGCGCCACGAAGTGCGCGCGACCGCTTCGCTCGCTACCGCGGCCTTGTATGCCAGGAAGATGATCGCCAGCAGCCAGCGTCCGCCATGATCGGCCAGCTGGCGCAGAATGCTGCGCGCGGCCCCCCGCCTGCGTCCGCGCGCCAGGCTGGTGACGAGGTCGGTAAAGAGATATGCGCCCGGTCCGACCACCGTCAGCGCCGTCCAGATCAGGGCTTGTCCCGGCAGCGCCAGCCATCCCGCAACCGCAAATGCGACAAGTGCCGGGGGGATGAGGCTGCGGCGCAGATTGTCGAACATTTTCCATCGGTCGAGCGCCGAAAGCCGGTTGGGCGCGCACTTCTCGTCGCGGACTGGCGCCGTTCCGCCCAGCCAAGGCAGAAGCTGCCAGTCGCCCCGGATCCAGCGAAAGGCGCGGCGCGCATAGGCGAGATAGTTGGCGGGGAAATCCTCGTAGAAGACGATGTCGCTGGCGAGTGCCGCGCGGCCGTGAAGTCCCTCGAACAAATCGTGGCTGACGATCGCGTTCTCCGGTACGCGGCCGTGCAGGCATTTGTGGAACGCGACGACGTCGAAGGCGCCCTTGCCGGTGAATATCCCCTCGCCGAACAGGTCCTGATAGACGTCCGAGACCGCCCGGCTGTAGATGTCGATGGCGGTGTCTCCGGTATAGAGGCGGGTGAACAGAGAGCGGTCGCCGGCATCAGGCGAAATCTCGACCCTGGGCTGGATGAAGGTGTAGCCGCGGCGCGGCCTTGCCGTCGCCGGGTCGAATTCGACCCGGTTCAGCGGATGGGCCAGCGTCCCCAGGAGCCGGTTGATGCCGTTGGGCTGCGCCTTGGTGTCGGCGTCGAGCGTGACGACGAAGCGCGCGCGTCGCAGCGCGTCGACATCGCCCTCGCGCAAGGCAAAGGCGTCGGGCAGGTGGCCGAGTATCAGGCCGGTGAGTTCTTCGAGCTTGCCGCGCTTGCGCTCCCAGCCCATCCAGCAGCCTTCGGCGGCATTCCAGCGGCGCCCCCGGTGGAGGAGCACGAACGGTGCATGGTCGGCGTAGCGCGCGTTGAGGCGGCGCACGCCTGCCACCAGAGCTGCCTCGATCGCCGCATCTTCCGGCATACGCTCCCCATCCGCGTCCGCGAGGTCGCTCAGCAGCGCCATGCGGATGAGCGGATCGGGGTTCGACAGCCAATGCGTTTCCAGCCGCTCGACGAGCGGTGCAACTTCGGCCTGTTTGCGCAGGATCACCGGCATCACCAGCGCCGCATCGCAGCCGGCGCCCAGACCGTGCTCGACGTCGAGCTTCGGCAGCACCCGAGGGGGGACGAGCCTGGTGACGATCCAGTCCGTGAAAGTGACGCTAATGATCATGGCGGGTGTGAGCGACAGCACAAGCCCCACCACCCACGCCGCCGCGCCGGCGTCGTAGATGGCGAGCAGCAGCGCAGGCACGATCAGTGCGGCAATGGCGAAGCCCGCCAGCGCCCCGGCATAGCTCCTGCCGGGATGAGCCATGATCCAGCGGCGCGGTGTGGCGGCCCACTTGGCGCGAAAGCCGACCTTCTGCTCGAGCTCCGCCCGGCCCTCCGCGACCAGCCAGCATCCGACATGCCCGAAGCGCCGTGCGCCGGCATGGGCGCGCGTCAGTTTCAGCGCGGCCTCGGCGACTTCCCACTCGGACGCAGGCGCGTCGTCCGCGATTTCCTCGACGGCCTTGCGGTATCGGTCTCGCGTGTCGAAATCCATGGCCGAATAAACGCCGGCGGGATCGTCCTGCAGGATCGCTTCGACACGGCTCACCTGCTCGAAGAACGCCTTCCAGGAGGTGTTCGACACCGCCATGAGGGCCGAAATCGCGCGTGAGACGCCTTCGGTCGGGTCAAGCGTCTCGTGACGCGTCAATCGGGGCGTCGGTTCGAATGGCGGGGTAAGTTCGGGCAAGAGTTCGGAAAACGACTGAACGAGCGCCTCCAGGCAGGCGAGGCGAAGCATCGCCGGAAACGCCCAAAGCTCGGCAATCGTCAGCGGCCCGTCCTGCTGATACGCCTTGACGAACTCCACCGCGCCGGCGAGGCTGACCTGCATATGCGCGACGTCGAGCATGCCTTGCGCCAGCGCCATGACGCGCGGGATTCCCCGATATTCGGGCGCGGCGAGTCGCGGCAATCGACGGTAGAAGGCGGTGGGTAGATCCTCGCGCACCTGTCGAATGGCGCGACGCACCTGAAACTCGTTGTCGAGCAGCCACTCCGAGGCCTTGGCTGCATGCGGCGGCGGCTCGGTGCAATGGCGGCGTGCGCGATCCAGCCAGGGAAAGATGGCGGAGAGTCTCCGCCAGACGGGGGCCGGCTCGGGCAGGCCCCTGTCGATGTCATGACGCGACCGGATCGCGACGGCGGCGACCGCAAACCCGCCGTCCGGCGCGATGGCGTCTTGCACTGGCGCGGAAAGTGTCACATCAGCGCCCGGCTCGGCAGCCTCACGGCCATGGCTTCGCCTGATCTCCTGCAAACCATCGGCGGACTTCCCTCATGTCCCCGCACGAGCAGGACAGGGATGTTCATGTGGTTGATCAGATAGTCGGCGACGCTGCCCACGGACATGTCCGGATGTCCGCTCTGGCCGGTGGAGGAAAGAACCATGAGATCGGCGTGCTCTTCCACTGCCGCGCGCGCGAGCGCATGGCGCGGATCGCCGCTCGGCAATACCCGTATTCTGGTCGCCGGGGTGGGGGGCAACCGGGATCGGACCCGCTTCAAATGCCGCTCGGCGGCGCGCTCGTTGCGACGGCGCAGCCGGTCGCGCAACATGATGGCCTCAGCTTCGAGTGGACCTGCCTCGGTGAGATCGACATTCGGGGCCGCATGGACGAGCACCATCTCGGCGCCGTGGGCGGCCGCAATTCCCAAGCCGAGCGGCAAGGCGCATTCCGATCGCGGAGAGCCGTCGAGCGGTATCAGCACCCTGCGATAGCGTATCGGAGCGTCACCGACCTGTGGCGACGGGACGAGCAGTACCGAACCGTTGACGACCTCCGCCACCCGACGCGCGGTGCCGCCCAATCCCACGAAGGGCCAGTTGCCCTCGCCACCTCCGCCCAGCACGGTCAGGTCCACCGCATTGTCGCGCGCCCAGGCGCAGATGCGTTCGGCGGCCGGTCCGTCGACGACCACGGCATCGGCTTGAAGGTCGCCAAAGCGCGACGCGCGCTCGCGCAAGTCAGCCTCCACATCGCGGTGGCGCAGCGTCCACTCCACCGGGTCCATCGGCACCTGAACCGCCGGCGTCTCGAGAACGCGCATGACGGTCATTTGTGCATCGGCCGCCATGGCCACCGCGGCCGCGTGCGCCAACACGGCATCCGCAAAGGGAGACGCATCGACACAGACCAGGACATGGCGAAGGATTTGGTGCTCGGCTTGCTGGCATGGCGGCGGAGCCCCCGTCTTGTTATGCTTCAGGAGCTCAGGCTCAGACATGGGACACTCCCTGCCAGATGATGCGACAGTCCACGATCAAGCGAATGCCTCGGTCCCGCTCCACGGAATTAACGGTCTGACGCCGCCTAGGTTCCATCGCTCAACAAAGAGCGGCAGTCACCGGACATCGCCGGCGCCTTGCCGTTGCGCACGGGTTTCTCTAAAACCGCCGATTTTACTTCACGTTGACCAACTGGATTTGGAGTTGATCCAAACATATGGCGGCGACTATCGTGGCTCCACCTTCTCAAGAGTTGGAGCCTCCGGCAAAACCCGACAGCGTTCAAACCATATCGCAAACTAGGTTGAAGCGGCAGCCGTGTCCAGCGGGCAGCAGGAAGCGTCGTGATCGGTCCAGTGCCGGTTCGCTGGGCGGTGCTTGAGCCGGCGCGTCCACAGCGCGTAGGTCATTGATGCCGTGCCCAACGGGAGGCCTGGATGGCCGCTGCTGGCGTACTGCACCATGTCCACCGATAGAAAGCGAAGCGTGTTGATGCATTGCTGGTCGAGTGGGTCGGATATGAGGGTTCCTTCAATCAGTTAAGGGTTGGCCAGCGCCGCGTCGACGAGGCTCTGCGCTTCTTGCAGGATACGTTGGAGATGTTCTTTGCCGTTGAAACTTTCCGCGTAGATCTTGTAGATCGCCTCGGTGGCGGATGGTCGTGCGGCAAACCAGCCGCTGGCGGCGATCACCTTGATGCCGCCGATAGCCACTTTGTTGCCGGGCGCGTGATCGAAAACTCGTTCGATCCTCTCGCCGGCCAACCGGTCGCTGTGCAATTGGTCGGGCGACGGCTTAGCCAGCCTGGCCTTCTGCTCAGGAGTGGCAGCTGCTTCGACGCGGTCGGAAACCGGCTCACCGAGCTCTCGGGCCAGCTTTGCATACAGTTCGCCCGGATCCCTGCCCTGACGCGCGGTGAGCTCGGCTGACAGCAGCGCCGGGACCAGACCATCCTTGTCGGTCGTCCACACCGAGCCGTCGCGGCGCAGCAGCGATGCGCCCGCACTCTCTTCGCCACCGAAACCCAGTGAACCGTCATTGAGGCCGGCTGAAAACCATTTGAAGCCAACCGGT